>Ga0210377_10004119_pt1 | contig 12283 bp, 13 predicted proteins | sample PLM4_65_b1redo_FD_155480 | JGI IMG/M metagenome (GOLD analysis project Ga0210377, IMG submission 155480) | Groundwater sediment microbial communities from an aquifer in East River, Colorado, USA - PLM4_65_b1 redo | ecosystem: Environmental > Terrestrial > Soil > Riparian zone | place: USA: East... | reverse complement strand
GCGGCGCCTGGCCGCCGGCTTCCTCGACGATGGCGTTCCAAGCGCCGCAGGCGTCGCAGCGGCCCGACCACTTCGACGCGGACGCGCCGCATTCCTGGCACACATAGTGCGCGGCGGCGCGGGCCACTCAGCGCCGCCCTTCATGCTGAGGAGCGGCCGAAGGCCGCGTTCGTGCGCGGCTCATGCCCGGCGCACCTCCATCTTGATCGGACCTTCGGCACGACCGTGAATGAATTGGTCGACGTGATCGTTGCCGGAGCGGCCGATATTCGCGGTCGGGCCGACCCAGATGATCTTGCCGCTGTAGATCATCGCCACGCGGTCGGAGATCTTGCGCGCGCTCGCCATGTCGTGGGTGATCGACAGCGCGGTGCCGCCGAGGCGGCGCACCGAGGCGACGATCAGGTCGTTGATGACGTCGGCCATGATCGGATCGAGGCCGGTGGTCGGCTCGTCGAAGAACAGGATCTCGGGTTCGGCGGCGATGGCGCGGGCGAGCGCGACGCGCTTTTGCATGCCGCCCGAAAGCTCGGCCGGGCGCAGCTCGCCTACCTCGGGACCGAGTCCTACGGCGGCGAGCTTCTCGATCGCGACTTGGTGCGCGCGCTTCCTCTCCATGCCGCGACCCTGGATCAAGCCGAACGCGACGTTCTCCCAGACCTTCAGCGAGTCGAACAGCGCCGCGCCCTGGAACAGCATGCCGAACTTGCGCAGCACGCGCTCGCGCGTGGCGCCGGACATGCCGGCGGTCTCCTCGCCGTCGATCTTGATCGAGCCGGAATCCGGCCGCAGCAGGCCAAGGATGGTCTTGATCAGCACCGATTTGCCCGAGCCGGAGCCGCCGATGACGACGAGGGACTCCTCCTGGCGCACGTCGAGATCGATTCCGTTGAGCACCTTCTTCGTGCCGAACGACTTATAGAGGCCACGCACCTCGATTTTGGCTGGTTTCGTGTTCATTTCGTGGCGAAGAACATCTCGGTGATGAAATAGTTGAACGTGAGGATCAGGATCGAGGCGGAAACCACCGCGTTGGTGGTCGCCGTGCCCACGCCTTCGGCGCCGCCGCGCGAGTGATAGCCGTGGTAGCAGCCCATCAGCGTGATGACGAAGCCGAACACGGCGGCCTTCACGAGGCCCGAGACGACATCGATCGTCTCGAGCGCATCGAAGGTGTTCTTGAGATAGGTCGCCGGGTTGAAGTCGAGCTTGCCGATCGCGATGATGTATCCGCCGAATATGCCGATGATGTCGGCGACGAAGACCAGGCAGGGCAGCATCACCAGCCCGGCGATGACGCGCGGCGCAACCAGGTATTTGAACGGGTTGGTCGACAGCGTGACCAGCGCATCGATCTGCTCGGTCACGCGCATGGTGCCGATCTCCGCGGCCATGGCCGCGCCGACGCGACCTGCGACCATCAGCCCGGCGAGGACCGGGGCGAGCTCGCGCGTCACCGAAAGCCCGACCACGTTGGCGATCGCGCTTTCGGCGTTGAAGCGGGAGAATCCGGTATAGCTCTGCAGCGCCAGCACCATGCCGGTGAACACGGCTGTGAGGCCGACGACGGGCAGCGAGTAGTAGCCGACGCTGATCATCTGCCGGCCGATCAGCCTGAGATAGATCGGCGGCATCGCGGCGTTGCCGAGGGCGGCGCCGCAGAACATGGCGAGCCGCCCGGTGCCGGCCAGGAAGCCGATGAATATCCGGCCGAGTGTCGCGAGCGGTTCCACGCTACCGACCTGCCGGGTAGATGCTGATCGGGTTGCACGATGCATGGGCAACCGTCCCCGCCCCCCTCGAGGGGCCGGGACAGTGTGGGGGGTATGTATCGAACATGTGCTGGTGGCCCCTCCCTAACCCTGCCCCTCGAGGGGGGAGGGAATATATGTGCGGTGGCAGCGCCGGCCCAGGCTCGTCAGGATCTCGTAGCCGATGGTGCCGGCTTCGCCGGCGAGATCGTCGGGGCTGTGATGTGGCCCGATCAGCTCCACATACTCCCCCGCGCGTGCGAGTTGCGCCGGCACGCCGGTGACGTCGAGCGTGATCAGATCCATGGAGACGCGTCCCACCACCCTCACGCGGATGCCCCCGATGAATCCGCTGCCGCGGTTCGAAAGGGACCGCATATATCCGTCGGCGTAACCCGCCGCGACCGTTGCGACGCGGATGCGCGCGTTCGCACGATGCGTGGCACCGTATCCAACGGTCCTGGGGCTGTCAATTTCACGCACCTGGAGTATGCGCGCCTTGAGCTCGACGACCCGGCCCATCGGATTCTGCTCTCCGTCCATCGGCGCGATGCCGTAAATCGCGGCGCCGGGGCGGGCGAGATCGAGCGCGTAGTCGCGCCCGAGGAACACCGCCGACGAGTTGCAGATCGAAGCGCGGGCCGGCGGGAAAAGACGGCGCAGCGTATTGAACTCCGCGAGCTGGCGCGCGGTGAGCGGGTTCGCGCGCTCCTCGGCGGCGATCAGATGGCTCATCAGGCAGGACAGCGAGATGCCGTCCAGCGCGGAGGGGTCGGATGCCAAGCCTCGCGCCTCGTCGGGCTCCAGCCCGAGGCGCGACATGCCGGTGTCGATCATGATCGCGGCGGGCAGCGGCGCCGCGCTCGAGGATCGCGCATGGGCGCCCCAACGGGCGATCTCGTCCATCGAATTGAGAACCGGAACGAGGCGGTTTGCGGTCATTTCGGCTTCTTCGCCCTGCGCGACGCCGTGCAGAACGAAGATGTCGGCCTGCGGAAGGATGCCGCGCAGGGTTGCACCTTCGTCCAGGGAGGCGACGAAATAGGTGCGGCAGCCGGCTTGCCACAGTGCCTTGGCGACGGGCTCGACGCCGAGTCCGTAGGCATCCGCCTTGATGACCGCGCCGCACTCGGCGCCGCCCAGCCGGTCGTGCAGCAATCGCCAGTTGGCGGCGACGACGCCAAGATCGACGGTCAAAATGGCGCCAGCGCGCTCCGGGGCGGTCATTGGCGAGACCCCCCTCCCTGTCCCTCCCCCTCAAGGGGGGAGGGGACCCGCACAATGATCTCCCTCCCCCTTGAGGGGGGAGGGTTGGGGTGGGGGTGGACCGGCGGCCGAGGCATCGACCGAATATAAGTCAGAAAGGAACGTCGCGGGCGCGGTCGTCCTCGATGTTGCCGAACTTGGTGTACTTGCCCTCGAACGACAACACGACCTTGTTGGTGGGACCGTGGCGCTGCTTGGCGACGATGACTTCCGCCAAGTTGTGGACCAGGTCCATCTTGGCGACCCACTCGTCGTGATCCGGCGTGCCCTCGCGCGGCTGGCTGCGCTCCAAATAGTACTCCTCGCGGAAGATGAAGATCACGACGTCGGCGTCCTGCTCGATGGAGCCGGACTCGCGCAAGTCCGCGAGCTGCGGCCGCTTGTCGTCGCGCTGCTCGACCGCGCGGCTGAGCTGCGACAGGGCGACAACCGGCACGTTGAGCTCCTTGGCCAGCGTCTTCAGCCCGCGGGTGATCTCCGAAATCTCCTGCACGCGGTTGTGCTCGCGCCCGCCGCTGCCTCCGGCGACGAGCTGTAGATAATCGACCACGATCAGCCCCAGCCCGTGCTGGCGCTTGAGCCGCCGCGCGCGGGTGCGCAGCGCCGAGATGGTGAGCGCCGGTGTGTCATCGATGAAGAACGGTGCCTTCTGCAGGTTCTGGCTTGCGCGCACGACGCGCTCGAAATCCTCGTGCGTCAGCTCGCCCTTGCGGATCTTCTCCGACGGCACCTGCGCCTCCTCGGCGAGGATTCGGGTGGCGAGCTGCTCCGCGGACATTTCGAGCGAGAAGAACCCAATCGAGGCGCCGTCGGCGACGTGGCGGTTGCGCGCTTCGTCGACGATCTCGCGGTAGGCCTTGGCGGCGTTGAAGGCGATGTTGGTGGCGAGCGCGGTCTTGCCCATCGACGGGCGCCCCGCGATCACGATCAGGTCGGAGGGGTGCATCCCGCCCAGCAGCAGATCGAGCTTTTTATATCCGGTCGCGACGCCGGCGAGCTTGCCCTCGCGCTGGAAGGCGGACTGCGCCATGTCGATGGCGCTCGCCATCGCGTCGTTGAACGGGCGGAATCCGCCTTCGAAATCGCCCGCGGTGGCGAGATCGTACAGCTTCTGCTCCGCCTGCTGGATCTGATCGCTTGCGGTGGCCTCGACCCGGGTGTCGAAGGCGCCGTTGATCACGTCTTCGCCGAGGTCGATCAGGCGGCGGCGCAGATGCAGGTCATAGACGATGCGGCCATAATCGCCCGCGTTGATGACCGTCACGGCGGCACGCGCGAGCCGCGCCACATAATCCGCCCCGCCGATCTCGGCGAATTCGGGGTCGGTGTCGAAGACGTGCTTCAACGTGGTGCCGTCGGCGATCTGGCCGCGCTCGATCAGTCGCGCGCAGGCCTCGAAGATGCGGCCATGAATTGGGTCGGAGAAGTGCTCGCCGCGCAGGAACTCCGAGACACGTTCATAGGCGCGGTTATTGACTAGGATGGCACCGAGCAGCGCCTGCTCGGCTTCGAGGTTGCGCGGCGGCACGCGGAAGGCGGCGGCGCCCGGCGCAGTGTCGCGCTCCGCGGTGCGCAGCCTGGTGACGGTGGTTTCTACGGGTTCGATAGCCATGTGTAACCTTAGAGCATGAGGTGCGAATCGGGGGTTGCGTTCCCGGCACGCGGCCATGTGGATTAAATGCATAGCCGTGATAACTCGGTGATACCGCCGATTTGCCCGACCTTTCCCTGGTTTTGCCGTTTTGCATCGGCATGATGCGGGAGTTCCAATCTGATCGGGGGAGTAGGTCATGTTCAAGAAAGTCAATTCCGGGATGCCCGAGGCAACCGTGACGACCACGACGCCACCGCCCACGGTGCAGCCCGTCGCCACCCATCCGCGGCCGGAGATCGAGAAGAGCCGGCTGATCGTCGGGCCCAACATCAAGCTCAAGGGGGTCGAGATCACCGATTGCGACACGCTGGTGGTCGAGGGGCGAGTCGAGGCCTCGATGGACAGCCGGGTGATCCAAATCGCCGACGGCGGCATCTTCACCGGCACGGTGGCGGTCGACCGGGCGGAGATTCGCGGCCGCTTCGAGGGCGAGATGACGGTGCGCGAGCGCTTGGTCGTGCATGCGACCGGCCGCATCCTGGGCAAGGTACGCTACGGCCGCATGGCGGTCGAGGAGGGCGGCGAGATCGTCGGCGATCTCGAGGCCTTGCCGCGGCGCGACGCGCCGGTGGCGATCAAGACGCCGACCGAGGCGGAAGCCGCCAGTCGGGCCCGGCGCGAGCCCTTCGCCCATCCGGCACCGGTCCAGCAAGCGGCGGCGCAGTCCAAGAACGGCGGCCACGCGCAAACCGGCTGATCCGGGGCGGAATAGCCCTTCCTGCCGGGTGTAGACTCTTATGGCGGCCGGCTGACCGAACCGGCACGGCAACAGGGTTTAACCGGGAGGACAAGATGGGCATGGGACGCGTGGGGCCGGCGCTCGCCTCGATGGCGGCGGCGGCGCTGATAGTAGGACTCGCCGGCACGGCACTGGCCCAGGGCGCGCCGCAAGGCCCGCCGCCGCAGAATCTGCGGGGCGAGGTCAAGGCGGTGAACGGCAACGACATCACCCTTGCTGAACGCTCCGGGCAGACGATTACGCTGCATTTGGCGGAGAACACGCCGGTCGGCGTGCTGGTGCCGGCGAAAATGGAAGACATCAAGCAGGGCATATTCATCGGCACGGCGGCCACGCCGTTGCCCGACGGTAGGCTGCGCGCGCAGGAGATATTGATCTTCCGGCCTGGCTTCCGCCCCGGCGAGGGCCATGGGCCATATGACCTGACCCCGGACTCGACCATGACCAACGCCGATGTGGATGGCATCGTCACGGGTTCGAGCGGCAACGAGCTCAAACTGAAGTACAAGGACGGCGAGAAGACCTTGGTGGTGCCGCCGGGCACGCCGATCGTCACCCAGGGTCAGCCCGACAAGTCCCAGCTCAAGCCCGGCGCGCAGGCCATGGTAGTCGGCCAGAAGCAGGCCGATGGCAGCTACAATGTCGTGCGTATCTCGGTCGGCAAGGACGGCATGAAGCCGCCGATGTGACGCGCGCAGCGCGTCATCCCGGGTGCAGTGCGCCACGAAGTGGTGCGCTGCTAACCCGGGATCGCGCACGCCGCGGGGAACTGGATCTAAACGACTTTAAGGATGGTACGAGGTCCCGGGTCTGCGGTGCACCGCTCCGCGCTGCACCGCGCCCGGGATGACAGTCACGGCCCCGCCAGCTGGCGTATGGCCCGCTCGACCCGCTCGTATTGATTGTTGCGCGGTAGCGGGCGCGGGTCGGTGCCCTGCTTGCCCTCGGCGCGACGGCGCTCGCCCCAGGCGCGCACGTACTCGCGCAGGTCCTGCTCGCTCAGAATGGTGTGCAGCAAGGCATTCTGGACCCGCAGCTCCGGCTCCGGGTCGTCGATCACCTCGGCGCTGACGCCGCGCATGTACACGACCGCATCGAGGATCAGGTCGGCCTCCTCGCGGCTCCAGCTCCGCTCGCGCGGAAAACTGAACTGCTCGAGCTGATCGAGCTGCGCCAACGTCACGGTGTGCGGCACGCCGAGGCGCGGCATGGTGCTCGCGCCTTCGACCGGCGCGTTGGTGGGCGTCCGGCGGAACAGCGAGCGCCGCGGACGGTTCTTGCGCGGGCGAAACATGATGAACGCCACGCCGGCCGCGCAGATCGCATAGAAAAGTGTGTTGTCCATCGTTATGCGGCGGCCATGCCGGACGTCTCGGCCCTGCGGCGTTCTTCGATCGAGTGCTCGAAATCGGTGACATAATCGCGCGTAAGCGGCACTGCTTGCTGGCGACGGGCGAGTTGCATCTGGAACACCATCTGGTTCGCGTACTTGAACGCTACCTCGCAGCCCTTCAGGTAGAACTCCCACATACGGCAGAACCGCGCATCGTACAACGCCTCGATATGGGCCCGGTTGGCCTGGAAGCGATCGTGCCAGTGGTGCAGCGTCTTGGCGTAGTGCAGGCGCAGGATCTCGATGTCGCAGACGTAGAGCCGCTCGCGCTCGACGGCGGCGAGCGTCTCGGACAGAGCCGGCGTGTAACCGCCGGGAAAGATGTACTTGCGCAGCCACGGGCTGGTGTAGCCGGGCGGCTCCGAGCGGCCGATGGAATGCAGCAGGCAGACGCCATCGTCGGACAGCATGCTGCTAATCTGCGCGAAGAATTGTCGATAATGCATTGCGCCGACGTGCTCGAACATGCCGACGGAGACGATGCGGTCGTAACGGCCGTTGTCCTCGCGATAGTCGCGCAGGTGGAACCGCACCCGGTCGGCGAGCCCGGCGCTGCGCGCGCGTTCACTTGCGACCTTGTGCTGCTCGACCGACAAGGTCAGCCCGGTCACGTCCACGTCGGCCACGCGCGCGAGATAGAGCGCGAGCCCTCCCCAGCCGGATCCGATATCGAGCACCCGCTGCCCGGGCTTCAGCAATAGCTTGGCCGCGATATGGCGCTTCTTGCGATCTTGTGCCTCCTCGAGCGTATCGTCGTCGGAGGTGAAATAGGCGCAGGAGTATTGTCGGTCTCGGTCCAGGAACAAGTCGTACAGCGTGTCCGACAGGTCGTAGTGGTGCGCGACATGCTTGCGCGCGAGTCCCGCAGGGTTGTGCTGGTGTATCCAGCGCAAGCGGCGGCCGACCCAGTCGTTGATGCGAAAAGCGAGCTCACGCTGCGATGCGTCGTCTTCGTTGATCAGCAGCACGTCGAGTAAGTCTTCGAGCGTGCCCTCTTCGATGATGAGCGTTCCGTTCATGTAGGCTTCGCCGACGGCGAGGTAGGGATCGAGCAGGAGGCGGCGGTGCAGAGCCTTGTCGGTGAGGCGAATTGTCACGCGTGGGCCGGGTGCGCCGATGATCTCGTGTCGCACGCCGTTTGCGTCGACCAAGATCAGCGACCCGATGCGAATCAGGCGACGGAGAACACGCGCCACCAGCATCCTACGCCTGCCTCCCTAGTGATTTTGGTTCTTAAGGTCGGATGATAACGCGAAGGATTTACAACCTTCAACTGGGCTCGCCTGACACAGTTTTGCCCCCAGCATCCACCGCTCATCCACAGATCTGTCCACAGGTTAATTTGCACAGGTTTCGTGCGCGATGCCCGTGAATGGCTTTGCGAGTCCCTCTAGGGCGCACTTAGAGTGAGCACGGGAGTGAGGATTCAATGTCCGAAAAGTGCGAGGAAGACATCGATCTCGAACAGGTCGTGTGGGACCCGCGGTACCGCCGTCGGGTCATCGAACGCCTGAACGGCAGTCCCGTCGGCCAAGAGCCGGTGGCGCAGCATGACGCCCCTGAGGACGAGACGGCGACCGGCTAGTTGCGCCCGTATTGATCGTCGAACCGGACGATATCGTCCTCGCCGAGATAGCCACCCGACTGCACCTCGATCAAGTTGAGCGCGACCTTTCCCGGATTCTCGAGCCGGTGCTTGGTGAACATCGGGATGTAGGTCGACTCGTTCTCTGTCAGCAGGAACGTCTTTTCACCGCAGGTGACGCGCGCCGTGCCGTTGACCACGATCCAATGCTCGGCACGGTGATGGTGCATCTGTAGGCTGAGCTGCGCACCCGGCTTCACCGTTATGCGTTTGACCTGGAAGCGATCGCCGTCGTGCACCGTCTGGTAATAGCCCCACGGTCGGTACACGCGCGGGTGGAACGCGGGCTCGGTGCGGTTGCCGGCCCGGAGCTTGTCGACCATCGCCTTCACGTCCTGAGCGCGCTCGCGCGGCACCACCAGCACGACGTCGTCGGTTGCGATCACGATCAAGTCCTTGATGCCGATCGCCGCGACAAGTCGATCTTCGGAACGGACGTAGGAATTCGTCGCGTCGAGCAGCGTCACGTCACCCATGACGACATTGCCGGCGTCGTCCTTTTTGCCGATGTCCCACAGCGCCGACCATGAGCCGACATCGTTCCAGCCGAGCTCCGCCGGCACGACCGCCGCCCGGTCGGTCTTTTCCATCAGCGCATAGTCGATCGATTTGGACGGCGCCGCGGCAAAGGGATCGCGCGCGAGGCGAAGGAAGTCGAGGTCCTTGGCGAGTCCCGCGACCGCGTCGCGGCAGCGCGACACCATCTCGGGTTCGAAACGTTCCATCTCGTCGATCACGAGAGAGGCGGGGAACAGGAACATGCCGCTGTTCCACGCGTGCTTTCCGCCGGCCAGAAATTGTCGCGCGGTCGCCGCGTTGGGCTTCTCGACGAACTCGGCGACGCGATAAGCGCCTTCGACGTTCGCAAGTCCCTCGCCGCGGCGGATATAGCCGTACCCGGTCTCGGGCCGGTCCGGCGTGATGCCGAACGTGACCAGGGCGCCGCGCGCAGCGGCGGCGGCGGCGACACGGCACGCGTCGTGGAACAATCTCGCGTCGGCGATGACGTGATCGGATGGCAGCACCAGCATCAGCGCTTCCGGATCGTCGGCGGCGAGCAGCAGCGCGGCGACACAGACGGCGGGTGCCGTGTTGCGTCCGACGGGCTCGAGCACGATTCCGCGTGGCGCGATGTCGATCTGCCGGAGCTGCTCGGCAACGATGAACCGGTGCTCCTCGTTGCACACGAACAAAGGCGCGTGGAACAGCGTTGGCTCGGCCACACGCCGGGCCGTCTCCTGCAGGAGACTCAGTTCCGAGACCAGCGGTAAAAGCTGCTTGGGGTAGGCCTCGCGCGACATCGGCCACAGCCGCGTGCCCGACCCGCCCGATAGGACGACGGGGTGTATTTTATGCGGCATTGTACCGATCATGGCGTCACCATATTGCGACGTGTATGCCAGGGCACTGGTTTTCTTCGCTGATTCGCCTCAAACGAGGTACAAAACGTCGCGTCGCCCGTCGGGCGGCCTCTGGCGCGGCCCCAGGTTTTGTTGTACGAGTCTGGCTGCGGGAACAAATTCCGGCGATCCGGGCCGTTTGGGGGCACGGGTTGGAACCACCGAAGGAGAGAAAGAAATGAAGGTCCTGAGAACTTTCATGGTTGCCGCCCTGCCGTTGGCGCTAGCGGCCGGCTGCACAACCTTGCAAGGCGAAGACAAGGCGATGCTGGAGAAGGCTTCGGCCGACGCCAGCGCCGCGCGTACGCAGAGCCAACAGGCAGCCGACGCGGCTAACCGCGCCGCCACTGCGGCACAACAGGCAGCCGCTGCTGCCGAGCGCGCGGCGAACGAGTCCAAAGCCTCGAGTGATCGCGTCAACGCGATGTTCCAGCGTAATCTACGCAAGCGGTAAAGCTGCAAGAGACGGCGCGCCCATCGATCCGATGCGGCGCGCCGGTTTCTCTATCTAGACGCGGGCGTCCCGGGTGATACGGACCGGGACGCCGTTTCTTTTCTTCACGGCCTCCGCGATCGCATCCCAGTCGAGCCGATCGGCTTCCTTGCCTGCGGCCCGCTTCACGCGTGCGTCGAGATCGGGCACCGGCTCCGGTTCGAATTGACTGGTTTCCTCGATCTGGTCGGCCTGCTTGCCGGTCAGGTGAACCTGCATCATCAGCGCGCCATCCATCCAGGCAAATTTGGCCTGCTGGTCGACGACCTGGACCACGGTGCCGATCGGCGCGCGGTTGAACAGAACCTCCACGCCTTCCGGGTACATGTTGATGCAGCCGTGGCTCGCCCGCCGCCCGATCGCGTCGGGCAGGTTGGTGCCGTGGATCAGATAGGCCGGCCATCCGAGGTACAGGGCGTACTTGCCGAGCGGATTGTCCGGGCCGGGCTTCACGACCTTCACGTGGTCCGGCTCCTCCTTGAGGATGGACTTGGGAACGTGCCAGGTCGGATTCTTCTGCTTGCGCACCACGGTGGTGCGACCGATCGGCGTGACCTTGCCCTCGGCGCCGATGCCGATGGCGAAGCTCTCTGCCGTGCCGTCGCCAGGGAACCAGTAGAGCCGGTGCTCCGGCAGGTTGAGGACCATGCCCTCGCGCGGCGCATCGGGAAGCACGTGCGCGGTCGGCAGCAGGATCTCGGTGTCCTCGCCGGGGATCCAGGTGTCGACGCCGGGATTGGCGGCGACGATCTCGACATAGCCGAGATTGTGCTCGCGCATCACGTCCATCAAGGTCTGGCCCGCCCGTGCCTTGGTGGTCTTCACCTCGCCGATGATGTTCGGCAGGGTGCGTGCCCAGGCGAGGCGCGGCGTGGCGATCAACCCCGCCGCGGACGTTGCGGCCATCCCGGCCAGGACTTGGCGACGGCTCAAATCATCGCGCGCCATGACGTGTCGAATCCTTTTGATTGTTCGAATTACGCCCATCAAGAACGTACCGGTTTAAATAATCGTTAACTGTGTTCACGCCAAGCATAAACTCGTCTACCCTGCGGATCGCCAAAGGAAGCGGAGGCCATGGAGCGCATCATCGTCGGCATTACCGGGGCGACCGGCACCATCTACGGGCGCCGGGTGATGGAGCTGTTGCGCACCGTGCCGGGTGTCGAGATCCACCTCGTGATGAGCCGTTCGGCCAAGCTGACCCTCAAGATGGAGTTCGACGAGCCTCCGGAGCGGCTGATGGAGCTCGCCCATGTGGTGCACGACGTGGGCAACATGGGCGCTGCCATCTCCTCCGGCAGCTTCAAATGCCGGGGCATGATCATCGCGCCGTGCTCGATCAAGACGATGTCCAACGTCGCGAACGGCAACACCGGTGACCTGATCAGCCGCGCCGCGGACGTGGTGTTGAAAGAAGGCCGCAAGCTGGTGCTGGCCGTTCGCGAGACGCCTCTGCATGCCGGCCATCTCGAGACCCTCGCCAAGCTCGCGCGGCTCGGCGCGGTCGTTTTTCCGCCCGTTCCTGCCTTTTACAACCGGCCCAAGACTCTGCAGGACATCGTCGACCAGAGCTGCATGCGCATGCTCGACCAGTTCGGTTTCGACGTGGAGATTGCGCCGCGCTGGGGCGAGGAAGGCGGCGTGCCGGCCGTTGGCCAGAAAATCGAAGGCGGGCGGTCCTGAGCCCCGTCGAAGGATGACGGTCACGACTCTCGCAGAGCTGCTCGCGCCGGTTTCGCCGGAAACGTTCTTCACGGAGTATTTCGGCAAGAAGCCGCTGCATATCAAGAGCGGCAAGGACAAGTTCTCCGCCGCCATGTCGTGGCGCGCGCTCAACGACATTCTCGGCCTCGGCGGCATTTGGTCGGCCAAGTCGCTGCAACTGATGATGGATGGGGAGGCGGTACCGTCGCAGCGCTTCTGTATCCCCGGTATCAAC
>Ga0210377_10004118_pt1 | contig 12285 bp, 7 predicted proteins | sample PLM4_65_b1redo_FD_155480 | JGI IMG/M metagenome (GOLD analysis project Ga0210377, IMG submission 155480) | Groundwater sediment microbial communities from an aquifer in East River, Colorado, USA - PLM4_65_b1 redo | ecosystem: Environmental > Terrestrial > Soil > Riparian zone | place: USA: East... | reverse complement strand
AGCCTCCGGTCACGTGGGTCGTGGCTTCTCCCCGGGCGTTCGTCATCCCGAAGACTTCGTAGGAGCAGTAGAGGTAACCCTGGGGGCGGAACCGCCGGTGAGCCACTGGCAGGAGGCGCGCAGCGCCGCCCTTGGGCACGATCATCCGGTCGGTCACGATGGGCGTGGCGAGAAAGGGCCCGTCGAGAGCCGGCACCTCGAGCCGCTTCGTGGCCGTGCCCGCGAGGCCCGAGGCCACGTCCCTCACGAGGGCCCTCACCTGCGCGACCCCGGAGGGCAGCCGCAGCTCGCGCGACAAGGTCATCCGGCCGCCGGCGGCCTTCGCGTCGAGGTCGATCCGGACCCTTTCGTCCAGCGGGAACGTCTTTCCCTGGTCACGGCTCATCCCGACGAGCGTCAAATCCACTGCTCCCGTCCGACGTACGCCCTGGCTGGCCAACGTGAGGCGTGAGGTGTCCAGCTCCAAGACGACGAGGATCCGCGCGAGCCCGCTCTTGTCCGCGTCGAGGACGTAAGGGGCGAGGCGCAACGGTAGCGCGTCGGCGGCGCCGCTCGTCAACACCGCGGGATCGAGGGGCCGCTTCGGGGCCTTCTCCTTCTTGTCGCGGTCGGAGGAGCCTTTGCCCTTGGCAACTGGTGTGAGGGACGCCAGGGCGGGCTGCGGCGTCGCCTGATATCCGTGCCGGGTCCGGACCTTGAGGCCGGGTCGCGCGACCTTCACCTCCAGCTTGTGCCAGTTTCCGTCGGGGGCCTTCTCGGGCTGGTAGCCGAGCAGGTAGTAGGTGGAGGATTCCTGCGCGACTTGCTCGATGCCGCCCAAGAGGTCGTTGGTGTTGCGGATCGACGCGCCGCCCGTGTTCTCGGCGAGCTGCTCGGTGCCTGAGGTCTCCAGGAATTCTTCCTCCATGTTCTTGACGCCGATGAGGCTCGGGTCGTCGGGTGGGCCCTTCCGATCGAGCCCGTAGAAGGAAGGCCCGACGAGGCGACGCAAGTCCACGAAGTACGTGGCCGTGTTGGCTCGCTGGCAGGCATCAACCGCGCGATCGAAGAGCGCGAGCTTTTCGGGGTCGTAGAGGAAGCCTTCGGAGAAGGCGAAGATCGACTTGCGGCCCCGTGCCCCGGCCAGGGCCCGCGACAGCCGCTCGACTGCGCCCAGCAACGTCCGGGTGCGGCGGCCGAGGTCGCTGTACTGCACCATCGCGAGCGATCTTGCTTGCTCCGGCCTACCGAAGCGACTCGTCACGTTGCCGAGAGGATTCGGGTTGCTGGCTGCGGGAGGGGACTCTCCGGGTGGGCCGCCCCGACCGGGGGCCGAGGCTCCCTCGCCCGCGGTGGCGGCCGAGGCGCCAGTCGCGTCCTCGAATACCGCGATCCGGTAGGCCTCCCAATCCGTGATCGTAGTGCTGAGCTTCCCCCCCTTGATCCGGGCGAGCACCGCCTCGAGGTCGGTGCGGCCGCGCTCGACTCGGTCGCTCCACCACACGTTGCCGCTCGCCGTGACCAGCGTGACCTCGTCTCGCGGGTCGGCTTTCTCGTCCAGCCAACGGACGATGGCCTTCTTGGCCTCCTCCATGGGCACCGGGCTCGTGCCGACGTCGTCGAGCAGGAAGGCGAACGTCCGCCCGCGCGCGCCGCCGGTTTCGTTGGTCGCGACACGCTCGTCGGCGATCACCGGCGCGGCCACGGGCCCGGCCGTCGCCAGCTCCCGCGCCTCGAACGCGACGATCGACTGGGGCTTGCCGTCTTCGAGGAGCGTGAAGTCCGCCCGTGTCAGGCCGCGTACCGGCCGGCCGTCCTTGTCGAGGACCACGACGTCGGCGGTGATGGCGTCTGCCTGGGTGGGAAAGGCGGGAATGGCCGACCGCTCCTGCCCAAACGCGGCACTCGCCACGAGCGCCAGGACGACCGCCTTCGGCACGGCCTTGTGCATGGTGTGCGAGCAGTATACCGCCGCCGGCGCAATGAGCCGGATGATCCGTGGACAGCCACGCGTCGCTTGTCTAGCCTCAAGCGAGGGCGCGTGGGCCCGGGGAGCGGTAGTATGTTCGCGTCGATCAAAGACGATCTCCGTCTCGCGCTCCGCTCTTTGCGCAAGGAGCCCGGCTTCGCGGCGGTCGCGACCCTGACCCTTGCGCTCGGCATCGGCGTCAACACCAGCCTCTTCTCCCTGGTCAGCGCCTTCTTCCTGCAGCCGCTGTCGGTCAGCGACCCCCAGGACCTCGTGGTCGTCATGCAGCGGGGCGACCTCATAAACGTCCCCTACGGCCATTCCTACCTGGACTACCTCGACTTCCGGGAGGGAACCACGTCCTTCTCGGATCTCGCCGCCTACATGCCGACGCCCGTCCACCTGAGCGCGCCCGGCCAGACGCCGGAGCGAACCTGGATCGAGGTGGTGTCCCCCAACTACTTCGCCCTTGCCCGCGTCGCACCGCACCTCGGCCAGCTCCTGCGACCCGGCGAGGGAGAGGGCAAGGGAGCCGCCCCGACCATCGTCCTCAGCCATCGCTACTGGCAGCGGCGCTTCGGCGGCGATCCCTCCATCGTCGGCCGCGCGATCGTCCTGAATGGGAACAGCTTCACCGTGCTCGGAATCGCTCCCGCGACCTTCTCCGGCCTGTCCTGGGCCATGGCGGTGAGCGGGTTCGTTCCCTCCGGGGCGATGGGTACCCTTCTGGAAGGAGGCGACGGTTTCCTCTCCAACCGCGGCGCCCACGCCTTCCGCTTGATGGGCCGCCTCGCGGCGGGGAAGACGCTGGCGCAGGGACGTGCGGACGTCGAGGTCGTGGCCCGACGGCTCTACACGACCTACCCGAACGACCACAAGGGATCGAGGGCCCTGGTCGTCCCCGAGAGCCGCTCGAGGCCCGACCCCAGCCTCTCCGACTTCCTGCCCGTGTTCGCCGCGATCTTCGCGGCCATGGTGGCTCTCGTCCTCCTCATCTCCTGCGCCAACGTGGCGAACCTGATGGTCTCCCGCTCGCTCGTCCGCCAGAAGGACTACGTCATGCGCTCGGCTCTCGGTGCGAGCCGCGCGCAGCTCGTGCGGCTCCAGGTGATGGAGAGCCTCGTCCTCGCCGCGATCGCCGGCGCCTTCGCCATCGTCCTCGCCCGTTGGGCCGGCCAGGCCCTGGCCAGCTTCACGCCGGCAGGCGACATTCCCGTGAACACCGACCACCCCTGGGACTGGCGGATCTACGTCTTCACGGTCGTGGTTGCGGCCGCGGCCGGCCTCGCCGCCGGCCTCTGGCCGGCCCTGAAGGCCTCGAAGTTCGACCTCAGCCAGAGCCTCAAGGAGGGAGGCAACGTTCCCGTCGGCTCCTCGAGGCACCCCCTGCGCAACCTCCTCGTGGTGGGGCAGGTCACGGTGTCCCTGGTCGTGCTCGCCTGCGCGGCCCTCTTCCTGCACAGCCTGCGCGAGATGAGGGGCATGGCCCTCGGCTTCCGCCCCGACCACCTCATCATGATGTCGCTCGACCTCGGCCTCCAGCAATACGGGGACGAGCGGGGGCGGGCCTTCGTCGATCAGCTCGTCGAGCGGGCCGGCGCCATCCCCGGGGTGCGCACCGCGACCGTCACCCAGCACGTGCCGCTCGACTACGGAATCGCCATCACCGACGTGGCCATCGACGGGGAGATCCCGGGCTCCAAGGACGGCTTCGTCCCGACTGCCTACACCATCGTCGGCCCCGACTTCTTCGAGACCGTGGGGACTCCCGTGAAGCGGGGCCGCGCTCTCGAGAGAGGCGACGACGCGCGGTCGGCACGGGTGGCGGTGGTGAACGAGACCATGGCCCGGACCCTATGGCCGGGCGCGGAGGCGGTGGGGAAGCGCTTCCGCAACGGGCGTGACGGCGAGTGGACCCTGGTCGTGGGCGTCGTGGGCGACGGCAAGTACCTCATGCTCAACGAAGCCCCGCGGAGCTACTTCTACCTTCCCCTCGCCCAGAACTACCGCTCGCCGATCACCCTCATGGTGAGGTCCGCCTCGGATCCGGCGGCTCTCGCGAAGCCCCTCCAGGACCTGCTCCGCGAGATGGACGCCGACTTGCCCGTCTTCAACGTCCGCACCATGGAACGGCACATCCGCGACAGCGTGTTCGGCCTCATGCCCCTACGGATGGGCGCGGCCATGGCCGGCGTCGAGGGCCTCCTGGGTCTGTTCCTCGCGATCATGGGCCTCTACGCGGTCGTCTCCTACTCTGCGAACCAACAGGTCCACGAGATCGGCGTCCGCATGGCGCTCGGGGCCCGACCCTCGGACGTCTTGCGCCTGGTGGTGCGCAAGGGCATGAGGCTCACCCTCATCGGTGTCGCCTTGGGGCTGCTCGGGGCCATCGTCGTCGGCTTCGGGCTCTCCCACGTCCTCTACGGCCTCCGGCCCGTGGACCTCCGCGTGCTCGTCCCCGTCACGGCGCTGCTGGTGGCGGTGGCGGCGCTCGCCTGCTACCTCCCGGCACGCCGGGCCACGCGGGTCGATCCGATGGTGGCGTTGCGCTGTGAGTGAGCCTCCGAAACCGACCATGAGCCTCTTGTTGAAGTCCAAAGTCGGCATGCCGCGGATCCAGTTCCACGGCGAACGCATCGACCTCGCCGGGGAGGCGCGCAAGTCCCGCCGCCGCCTCGCGCCGGTGACGGTCGTCTATTCGGCCTACGCCCTGACCGTATTCGGCCTGGCTCTGCGCTCGGCCCCAAGCCCGTGGGTACCCGTGGCGTTCTTCGTCGCGGGGGCGGCGCTCTGGACCCTCGTCGAGTATTTCGCCCACCGCAAGGTCCTGCACCAGCGCTTTCCCGACGGCCCCGGACTCTTCCAGAGTTGGCTGCACCACACCTTCGACAACCTCCACACCGAGCACCATGCGCGGCCCTGGGATGGCAACCACATCAACGGGACGATCAAGGACACCTGGCTCTACGTGGCGCTGCTCGGAGCGCTCACCTTCCTGGCCCCCCTCCCTACCCTGCCTGTCCTCTGGGCCGGCGTCGTGCAGTTCTACGTGATCGAGGAGTGGGTCCACCACTCCGTCCACTACCTGGGCCTCTACAAGCTCGGCGGGCCTTACTGGCGCTACATCAACCGGCACCACGCCTACCATCACAGCCCGCAGGGATCGGAGCTGGCGTTCGGCCTCACCAACGGTTTCTGGGATCTCGTCTTCGGCACGCGCATTCCGGGGTCAACTCGCCAACTGTTGTACGGTCGGCGAATCAGCTCTCACCCCGCATCCGCCAGGACGCGAGGCGCGTAGACGGGAGGGCCTGCGGGTCCAGCAGGTCGAGGAGTACACTCCCGTCGTCCTTGACGGGCCACGCGCCCAGGCGTAGGGTCTGCTCTAGAGCGAGCCGGGTTGGGGAGCGTGAAACCGTCATGAACGAGCTACGACGGGCGCAGCGAGTGCCCTACCCGTCCGAGGTGGAGTGCACCGGCGTCGGCATGGGGATGAGCCCGCTCAATCCCAGGATCAGCGACCTCAGCACCACCGGCGCCTTCATCGACTCCATGACCCACCTCCCGGTCGGGTCGAAGGTCAAGCTGACGTTCCAGCTCGCAGGTCGCGAGATCAGCGCCATCGCCGAGGTGGCACACGCCATGCCCCAATTCGGCATGGGGGTCAGGTTCGTCGAGCTGTCCGAAGAGGACCGCCTCGCCATCGGTGCGTACGTGAGCCAACCCTGACGGGGTCTCGCGCGGCCCTGGTCGCGGGTGTGCTTCTCGTGATGGGAGCGACACCCCATCGGGCCCAGGCTTCGGACGATCTCGCCGAGCGGCTCCGCACCCGGTTCGAGCCGATCCTCGACCAGGCGGTCGAGGACCACGGCATCCCCGGCTTCGCCATGGCCGTGGTCGCCGACGGCCAGATCGTCTACGCGGTGACGCGTGGCGTCCGGAGCCTCGCCACCGGGGACAAGCTCGAGGTGCATTCGCTCTTCCACATGGCGTCCGTCACCAAGACCTTCGTGGCCAGCTCGGTGATGCAGCTCGTCGAGCAAGGCCGCATCGACCTCGACGCCCCGGTGGTCCGGTACGTCCCGTACTTTCGCCTGAAAGACCCGCGCCATACGGCGATCACGGTCCGCCAGATGCTCAGCCACACCTCGGGCATGCCCGACGTCGACGACTACGAGTGGGAGAAAGCCCTCGCCGACGACGGCGCCCTCGAGCGCTACGTCCGCGGCCTCACCGACCGCGAGCTGATCGCGGCGCCCGGGGAGGTCTTCCGTTACAGCAACATGGCCTACGAGGTTCTCGGCGACGTCATCGCCAAGGTCTCGGGCGAGGCCTTCGAAGGCTACGTCAAGGCGCACCTCCTCGCCCCGCTCGGGATGAAGGACAGCACCCTGCTCAAGGCGGAGGTGGATCCGAAGCTCGCCACTCGGCCCCACGTCCTCGGCGACCGGCTCGACGCCGTGGTGAGCCCGGTCTATCCCTACAACCGCATGCACGCGCCGAGCTCGACCCTCCATTCGAACGTGATCGACATGAGCCGCTGGGCCCTCGCCAACCTGCGCCGGGGCGAGCTGGAGGGGAAGCGAATCCTGAAGGAATCGACCTACGAGGTCATGTGGAAGCCCACCGGATCCCCGGATCGGCCCGTGGCGATCAGCTGGTTCCAGGACGAGCACAAGGGTCATCGGACGCTATCCCACGGTGGAGGGGACACCGGCTACCGGAGCCAGCTGACGCTCTTCCCGGACGAAGGCGTGGCCCTCGTCCTGATGGTCAACTTCGACGCCGTTCCGGGGGAGCTGCGGGACGCCGCCACCGACGTCGTGCTGGGCTTCGAGCCCACGCGGATCCCCAAGCCTCTGGGCCGAATCATCGGCAAGACCCTGCTCGACCACGGGGTCGCATCGGCGATCGAGCAGTACCGCGCCTTGAAGAAGCGCGCACCGGGGGACTACGACTGGGGTGAGGGAGAGCTGAACCGTCTCGGCTACTGGCTCTCGAGAAACGGTCGCGCCGCCGATGCCGTCCGGGTCTTCATGTTGAACGTCGAGGCCCATCCCCTGGCATCCAACCCCCACGCCAGCCTGGGCGAGGCCTATCGCAAGGTGGGAGAGCGCGACCTCGCCCTCGCGAGCTACAAGCGCTCCCTCGAGCTCGACCCCAAGAACGCCAGAGCGGCCCAGGCCGTCAAGGAGCTGGAACCGGGAAAGTAGGGCCGAGGGGCGACCCTCGCTAAGCCATCCCCAGCACCCGGCGCGCCCCCGCTGCCGCCCTCTCCACGTGCCCGGCGATGTCCCCGTTTCCGCTGACCTCGAGCATGAAGACGCCGGCATAGCCCACCGCCTCGAGGGCGCCGCGAAAGCGGGGCCAGTCGATGATGCCGTCGCCCGGCGGCAGGTGATCGTCGGTCGAGCCGCGGTTGTCGCTCACCTGGAGGTGAAGGAGGCGGCTTCCGAAGCGCGCCACCGCATCGAAGAGAAAGCCGCCGAGAGAGCAGTGCGAGGTGTCGATGCAGACTCCCGTGTGCTCCTCCGGAATCCGCGCCAGGATCCAGGCGAAGTCGTCGAGCTGGCCTCCGAGGAGATGGGGCAAGGGTGTCTCCAAGACGAGGGTGAGGCCGCGCGCGACGCAGGCGGCGTGGATCCGGCCCAGGCCCTCGACACTCATGGCGAGGCGACTCTCGCGCTCCCAGACCCACCGCTGGTCTTCTCCGCCCGGGTGGATCACGTACATGCCGCCGCCCAGGATGGCGAGCGCATCGGCGGCCCGGACCAGCCGTTCGACCGCCTGGGCCCTCTGGTGCGGGTCGGGGCTCGTGAGGTTGATGTCGTGCCCGAAGGGCGCGTGCAGCGACTGGACGGCGAGGCCGCGTTCCCGGATCCGCTGCGCGAGGTCGCGAAGGGCCCAGTCGTGGCGGAGGTCGACGTGCTGGGGCGCGGTGGAGACCTCGATCTGCGTGAGGCCGGAGGCCCGGATCGGCTCGAGGGTCGCTTCGATCGGGTGTCGGTAGGCGATGCCGGTGGAGATGCCGATGGGCCACATCAGGCGTCCTCTCTTCCTCGTGCCGTGGTCGTCTTGGCCGCCAGCTCGCCGCCCAGCCACTCGAAGAGGCGAGCCTGGTCGTCGCGGCAGCGACCCGAGCCGCAGATGCCGCGCCCCGCCTGGGCCTCGCAGGTGAACTCGGCGGGGCCGTCCAGCCCGTCGGCCACCGCCCCGCAGAAGAGCCGCACGTAGAACTCGGCGCGGGCGGCGGCGTCGTAGCGGCGCCAGAGGGTGCCCCAGCCGTACTCTCGCTCGTACTTCGATCGTACGAGCCCCGCGATGGATCGCGGGTGCCAACCCATCGTCCAGAGGCCGAGGGCCACGGTCCGGATGTACGCCGGCTGGAGGAGGGCGGGGTTCGGGTGGCGGAGCGGGAGAGAAAGGCAGGGCGGCCACTCCTCGGCGTCGATGGTGTCGTAGGTATAGGGCCAGGCCCCGGGCTCCGCCTGGGGCCCGCGGTCGAACTCGGCGTGAAAGCGTCCCACCGGGCCGCGCAGGTACTCGTCGACCCAGACCCTCCCGTCAAGGACGTCGGGAATCGCCACTTCCGCGTCTTTGGCCACCTCCGCGGCCGCGTCCAGGTCTTCGCGACGCCCGAGTATCTCGGACACGGGCTGGTCGTCGCGCGGGAGGACGATCACGAAAGGCCGCTCCGGTGCCGCGTGGATCATCGCCGAGCGCTGGTTGGCCGAAAACGCGCAGCGCGCATGGCGTTCGAAGACCGGATCGGCATATGCGGTGAGGTCGAGGCAGATGAAGGGACCGCCGTCCGGGGGCGGCAGGTCGGCCAGCGTGACCGGCACCTCGGTCTTGCCGCGGAGGAGATGGAGCGCGCGGTGGGAGAGATGCTCCAGGAGCCGGCCCGCCCCCTCGTGGCCCCAGCCCATGAGGCCGGCGGAGCGCACCGAGCGCGCACGATCGCCGTACCGCTCGATCAGCGAGTCGGAGAGCCGCGCGATCCCCACGAGCGCGGAGTGAAAGGGGCTTCCGAAAGGCGCCCGCGTGGTCAGGTGGTAGCCACGCCCGGTGACGAGGGCTCGGGTGGCGACGCCGTATTCCGCGAGCAGCTCACGCAGCGTGCGGTAGACGGGTTCGAGGCGGGCAAAGGTCCGCGTCGGGTGCCTGTAGGGCGCGCCGGGATCCTGGACGTCGACGTAGTCCACGTCCATCTGCAGCAGCGTCCCGCCGCGGTCGGCCAGCGATCGACAGATGTCGGCGCCGTCCACGAGCAAGCGCGCCCACGCGGTCTTGTCGTAGGCGACGGGAGCGCCCTCGGCTTCGGTGAGTCGGTCGCGCCCACCGAAGGCGGCGATGCGCCAGCAGGTGAACGACTCGGGCGATTCGGTGTCCCCTCCGCCGCAGTACTCGGAGATCCGTCTCCTGACGTCGGGAGATCCGTAGAAGGCGGAGACGTCCTCAGTCCAGTCCGCGCACACCATGCGCATTGCCCAGCCGGTGGAGGGACCAGAAGCAACTTCCCTGCCACCGCCGGCGCGGCTACTCGCGCGGTGAGAGAGCCTTCACGTTCCAGATCTCTTCGGCGTACTCGTGCGTGGTGCGGTCGCTCGAGAAACGTCCAACCCCGGCCACGTTGAGGATCGACATGCGCCACCAGTCGTCGGGTCGGGCATAGGCCTCGCCCGCGCGCGACTGGGCTTCGAGGTAGAGCGGGAAGTCGGCGCACAGCAGGTAGCGGTCGTCCTGGGTGAGAGCATCGACGATGGGCCGGAACACGCCCGGCCAGCCCCGCTCGAAGGGTCCGGACGCGATCGTCTCGATCACCCGAGCGAGCTCGCGGCTCGCCCCGATGAACGGGCCCGGACGGTAGCCGGCCGCGCGCAGATCGGCCACCTGCTCCGCGGTGTGGCCGAAGATGAAGATGTTCCGGGCACCCACTTCCTCGCGTATCTCCACGTTGGCCCCGTCCAGGGTCCCGATGGTCAACGCCCCGTTGAGGGCGGCTTTCATGTTGCCCGTGCCCGAGGCCTCGGTGCCCGCGGTCGAGATCTGCTCGGAGAGGTCGCAGGCGGGGAAGATCAGCTCGGCCAGGGACACGGAGTAGTTCGGCAGGAAGACGATACGGAGGCGCCCCCAGGCGTCAGGGTCGGCGTTCACGAGATCGGCCGCCGCGTGGATGAACCGGATGACCAGCTTGGCCATCGCGTAGCCGGGGGCGGCCTTGCCCGCGAAGATCACGGTCCGCGGCGGCCCGATCTCGGCTCCGTCCTTGAGGCGAAGCCACAGGGCCAGGACGTGGAGCGCGTTCAGGAGCTGCCGCTTGTACTCGTGGATGCGCTTCACCTGGCAGTCGAAGAGGGCCTCGGGATCGAGGTCGAAGCCGAAGCGCTTTCGGGCGCGGTCGGCCAGCACGGTCTTGTTGACCCGCCTCAAGGCCGCCCACTCCGACCGGAAGGTCTTGTCCTCCGCCAGGGGCGCGAGCCGACGCAGCTCGTCGAGCCGTGTGATCCAGCCGTCGCCGATCGCTTCCGTGATGAGCCCGGCGAGGCCGGGGTTGGCCTGGAGAAGCCACCGGCGAGGGGTGATGCCGTTCGTCTTGTTGTTGATGCGGCCGGGGAGCAGCCGGTCGAGGTCGGAGAAAGTGGCCTCCTTCAGGAGGCGGGTGTGCAGGGCCGCCACCCCGTTCACCGAATGGCTCCCCACGAAGGCGAGATGTGCCATCCGCACGTGGCCGCGCTCGTCGATGATGGCCGTCTTAGGCACCTGGTCGTGGTTGCCCCCCGAGGAGGCGACGAAGGAGCGGAAGCGGCGGTCGATCTCCTCGATGATCTCGAAGTGGCGGGGCAAGAGCCGCTGGAGCAGCTCGGCCGGCCAGGTCTCGAGCGCCTCGGGCAGGACGGTGTGGTTCGTGTAGCCGAAGACCGCCTGGGTCAGCTCCCAGGCCCTGGCCCAGGAAACCCGCTCGCCGTCCACGAGGACGCGCATCAGCTCGGGGATGGCCAGGACGGGGTGGGTGTCGTTCAGCTGGATCGCCACTTTCCCGGGCAGGTCCTCGATCCGTCGCCGCACGAACTTGCGGAAGCGGCGCAGGACGTCCTGGAGGGTGGCGGAGACGAAGAAGTACTGCTGCTTGAGACGCAGCTCCTTGCCCGCGTACTGGTCGTCCCGCGGATAGAGGACCTTGGAGATGTTCTCCGACAGGGTCTTGTCCTCCACCGCGCGCACGTACTCGCCCTCGTTGAAGCGCGCGAGGTCGAACTCGCGGCTCGACTTGGCGGACCAGAGCCGCAGCGTGTTCACGGTGTCGTTGCGGTAGCCGGCGACCGGGGTGTCGTAGGCCATCGCCCACACGTCCTGGGTGTCTTCCCAGGTCACCTGGAGGTCGCCGTTGTCGTTTCGTCGGTGCACGGCGCGTCCGTAGAACCGCACCGGGAACACGGCGTCGGGGCGGGGGATCTCCCAGGGGTTGCCGTAGCGAAGCCAGTTGTCCGGAAACTCCACCTGGCTGCCCTCGATGATCCGCTGCTGGAAGATTCCGTACTCGTACCGGATGCCGTAGCCGTAGACGGGGAGCCCGAGGGTGGCCGCCGATTCCAGGATGCAGGCGGCGAGCCGGCCCAGGCCGCCGTTGCCGAGCCCCGCGTCCCACTCTTCCTCGTGGAGCGCCTCGAGGTCGTAGCCCAGGCTCCGCAGCGCTTCGGTATAGGCATCCCGCGCCCCGAGGTTGATCACGTTGGAGACGAGGGCCCGGCCCAGCAGGAACTCGAGCGACAGGTAGTAGACGCGCTTCGCGTCGGCGACGTAGTAGTCGCTCTGCGTCTTGAACCAGCGCTCCATCAGCCGGTCGCGCACCGCGAAGGCCAGCGCCTGTTGGACGTCGAGAGGAGTCGCGGTGTGCTCGTCCTTGGCCACCGAGTACCTCATCCGGTGGGCGAAGGCATCGACGATGCCGGCTTCGTCCAGGCGGCCCGGCGGAGGAGTGGGAATGCGGGGCATGGCGAGAGACTACGCGCGCGTGCTCGGAGCGACCTCGCGCCCCTCCAGGGAGCCGATGGCGTGGCGCGCGGCTTCGGCCGCGGCGTCGATCTGGGCCTCGGCTCCGGAGAGGTAGAGCCGGCCGTAGGCTCCGAAGAGCGAGGCGTCGACCAGCTTCACCCGCGCCGCCTTGAGCGCCTCGTTCGCCGCGAAGGCGACGTATCCCGCCGGCTCGACCTCCAGGATGAAGAGCGAGTCGCCGGCGATGATCATGTCGCCGAACCTCATCCGGTTGATGATCTGGGCGTGGTAGGGCTCGACGGAGCGAATCGTCTCTTCCGAGATCACCCGCGGCTTCAGGC
>Ga0210377_10004117_pt1 | contig 12285 bp, 10 predicted proteins | sample PLM4_65_b1redo_FD_155480 | JGI IMG/M metagenome (GOLD analysis project Ga0210377, IMG submission 155480) | Groundwater sediment microbial communities from an aquifer in East River, Colorado, USA - PLM4_65_b1 redo | ecosystem: Environmental > Terrestrial > Soil > Riparian zone | place: USA: East... | reverse complement strand
TGAGCGCTCCGCGCCCGACCCCCGCGCTGCCTCGGGTCTTCTTCTGGCTCTCTTCGATGGCGCGGCGTTTCTCGAGGAGGCGGCGGTAGTCGTCCACGCGGTCGTTCATGCGGTCGAGGCGGCCTTCGAAAGCCGTGCTGATCACCACGCGAAGGATGCGGACGTCCTCCACCAGCCGGTCCTTGCGCTCGAGGATGTAGGCGCCCGCGTTCACCGTCCGGTCGACGAGACGCGCGGCCGCGCGCGCGGGCGTCGGGGACTGGACCGCATAGAGGACGCCCGCGGAGGTGGCGATGGCCAGGGCGGCGGCCGCGACCTGCAGCCACACGGGCGCCAGGACCGGCGCGCGCCGCCGGGCGACGCGCAGGTGCCGGGCACGTATCGCGGTGCGGGCCGCCCTCTCCGCCAGATCGGCGGCCGGCTCCAGGGTCGGAAAGCTCCGGAGTGTCGTCACCACCTCGGCCAGGGTCGCGCGCAGCGCGCGGCAACCCTCGCATCCGGTCAGGTGGGCCTCGAGGTCCGCGGCCAGCAACCGGTCCAAGGTGCCGTCGAGGTGGTCCGAGAAGAGCTCTTCGGCGCGTCGACAGTCCATGTCGCTCCTCACGTCAGGTCCCGAGGTCCGCACGGCGGGCCATTAGCCTCTTCGCGAGCTCCAGCCGGGCCCGGTTGATCCGGCTCTTCACGGTGCCGAGGGGCAGGGTCAGGGTGGCCGCGATCTCGTCGTAGGGAAGGCCCTGAAGGTCGCACAGCACGAGCGGCTCGCGCAGATCCGACGGCAACGCGCGCACCGCCCGATGGACGAGCCGAACTCGCTCGTCCCGTTCGAGCTCCGCGAGCGGACCCTCGTCATCCGCGGCCGCCCGTTCGACCGTCTCGGGCTCCTCGACTCGCCGGAGGCGCTCCTGCCGCTTCCGGCGATAGTGGTCGATTGCCTGATGGCGGGCCACGACGCCGAGCCAGGCGCCGAAGGCCCCGTCGCTCTCTCGGTACTGGTCCAGGGACTCGTACACCTTGACGAATACCTCCTGGGTCAGGTCCTCGGCCTCGTCCACGCGGCCCGTGAACCGATAGGCCAGGGAGAAGACCCGCCGGGTGTGGCGGGCCACCAGCTCCCCCCACGCCGCTTCGTCGCCGCGCCGGCACCGCGGTACGAGGTCGCCGTCGTTCTCGCTCAGCGTGGGCGAATGTCTCCTGGCGGTCGGCCCGACATCCGAGAGAACGCGAAGGGGCGGCCGCCGGTTCGAAAAAGAGGGGGTTTGACGCTCGGATCAGCATTGTAGTAGAGTCCCGACTCGCTATCAAGTCTTTGCAAGGAAAGGCTTTGTGAGAAGCCGAGAGGCGCCATGAACGGTACCCAGCGGTGGCGGCTCGCCGCCGGCGGACTGCTCGCGGTACTCCTCCTCGCCCTCTTCCTCCGGGGGGTGGAGTGGCCCGCCCTTGCTCGCGCCCTTGGCGGGGCCCGCTTCGCTCCTTTGGCGGGTTTGCTCGCCGTCACCGTGGCCACGTACCTCGTCCGGGCCTGGCGTTGGGGCTTTCTCCTCGCTCCCCTTGGCCAGGTCCCCCTCTCGCGCCTCTTCCGGGCCACGATGATCGGCTTTCTGGCGGGCCTCGTGATCCCCCGCGCGGGCGAGGTGCTCCGGCCCTACCTGATCTCGCGCAGCCACGCCATCCCGACCTCAGCCGGGTTCGCTACCATCGTGGTCGAGCGGCTGCTCGACCTCCTGACCGTCCTCGCTTTGTTCGCGGTCTACCTCTTCCTCTTGCCGACGCCTCCTCAACAGGTCCAAGGCCCGCTCATGGACCTCCTCAAGGTCGCCGGTGCGCTCACCGGGGTGGGAGCGGCCCTGGTGCTCGCGGTCCTTCTGGCTTTCCACAGGAACGCGGCCCGGGCCATGGCTATCCTCGAGCGGCTCTTCTCGCGACTTCCTTCCCGCCTCTCGGTTCCGGCCCGTCACGCGCTCCAGGCCTTCGGCGAAGGGCTCGCGGTCTTCCAGGCCCCCGTCGGTCATCTCCTCGCCCTTCTCGGCCAGTCCTTACTCCTTTGGCTCGGGATCGCGCTTGGCTTCCACCTCAACAGCCTGGCCTTCGCGATCCAGCTGCCCTTCCACGCCAACTTCCTGATCATCGCGTTCCTCACCGTGGGGGTCTCCATCCCCACGCCGGGCATGGTGGGCGGCTTCCATGCCTTCTTCCTGTGGGCCATGACCCAGGCGTTCGGCGTGCCCAAGGACACGTCCGTGGCGGCTGGGCTCGCGGCCCACGCACTCTCGAACCTGCCCGTCCTTATCCTGGGGCTCGTCTTCCTGGGGCAGGAAGGGCTCACTTTCGGAAAGGTGGCGGCGATGACGGAGGAGAGCGAAGGGCACGGCGCGGAGCCGCGTCCGGGCGCCGACGGGGCCAAGGCCACGGAGAGCCGGAGATGAAGTGCCCCTTCTGCGCGCACCTCGAAGACAAGGTCGTGGACTCGCGCGAGAGCAAGGAGGGCGACGTGATCCGCCGCCGTCGCGAGTGCCTCTCCTGCGGCAAGCGCTTCACCTCCTATGAACGCATCGACCAGATCCCGCACCTGGTGGTCAAGAAGGACGGCCGGCGGGAGCGGTTCGACCGCGAGAAGGTGCTGGCGGGCCTCCTCAAGGCTTGCGAGAAGCGGCCGGTCCCGGTGAAGACGCTGGAGACGATCGCGGACCGGGTGGAAGCCATGGTCCACGAAAACCCCGACCGGGAGGTGCCGGCCGACCAGATCGGGGAGTTCCTGATGGAGCGCCTGCGCGAGCTCGACAAGGTGGCGTTCGTCCGCTTCGCCTCCGTCTACCGGGACTTCAAGGACGTCGACCAGTTCATGGCGACGCTCAAGGGGCTGCTCGAGGGCTCGAGTCAGTAGCGGCAGGCCCACGCTACAATCGGTTCGCCGGCGGAGAGCCTCCGCCCCGCCCACCCATGCCTCGCCTCAAGTTCCGCAACAACGCGCGTCTCGTCTTCCTCCTCACCTTGGGCGCGCTCGTGGTGTTCGTCGCCTTCGAGGTCCTGCTGCGGAAGAGCCGCGATTTCTCCCCGGACTTCCTGGCTTCCGTCCTCCTCTACGGTCTCACCGTCCTCAACTTGTTCCTCCTCCTCACCCTCGTCTTCGTGCTCGGGAGAAACCTCGTCCGCGTGCTCCTGGAGTGGCGTCGGGGCGTGCTCGGGGCCCGCTTCCGGATGCGCCTCCTGCTCGTCTTCCTGCTCATGGCCCTGGCCCCGGCCTTGATGGTCCTCTTCGTGGGCAGCGACCTCATCCAGCAGACGGTCGACCGGTGGTTCAACGTCGACGTCGAGCGGATCCTCTCCTCGTCGCAGGCCCTCGGCACCGCGCTCCGCGAATCCGTGACCGAGCGGACTCGCTCGGACGCGCGCGCGATCGCGCGCGAGGTGGAGAGCCAGCGCCTCCTGACCGAGGCGGGGACGGGGAGGCTGCGAAGGCTCGTGGAGCGGCGCGCGCGCGAGCGCCACGTCGACCTCGTGACGGTGCTGAGCGCGGAAGGGGAGCTCCTGGCGGTGATGGACCCCCGGCTGTCCGCCACTTCCGACCCCGCTCCCGGCGAGGCCCTGACGGAGGCGGTCCTCGCCGGCCGGGAGACCGAAGCCTTCGCCCCTTTCGGCGCGGCGGAGCTCGTGAGGGTCGCGGTCCCCGTGCGCGACGCCTCGGGCCGCGTGGCCGGCGCGGTGGTGGCTTCGACGCTCCTCCCGGAAGCGGTGGCCGCCGAGGCGCGGGAGGTCCAGGAGAGCTACGCGAAGTTCCGGAAGGCCCAGACCTTTCGCGAGCCGATCAAGGCCGTCTACCTCTCCCTCTACCTCTTCCCGGCCCTCCTCACCCTCTTCGGGGCGGTGTGGCTCGCCCTCTACCTGGCGCGCCGCATCACGACGCCCTTGCGTCTCGTCGCCGAAGGCGCCGAGCGCATCGCCGCCGGCGAGCGCGGGGTGAGGGTCGATTTCCCGTCGGGGAGCGACGAGTTCCTGGCCCTCATCGCCTCTTTCAACCGCATGTCCGAGCGCCTGGCCCGGAGTGAGGAGGAGGTGGACTTCAACCGCGCGAGTCTCACCCGCAAGAACCAGGAGCTGGAGGAGCGCCGCCGGCTGACCGAGACCGTGCTGGAGACGGTCGGCACCGGGGTCGTCGTCGCCGACCACGAGGGCACCCTCACCGCCATCAACGCCGCCGCTTGTCGGTTGCTCGAAACCGACGCTTCCGTGATCGGGCTCCCCGTGGCCCGCGTCCTCTCGGGCCCCGGCCGCGAGGAGGTGCTCGAGATCGTGGAGCGGCTCCTGAGCGGGCGGATCACGCGGCAGGAGCGGGAGGTGCAGGTCCCATCGCGCGGCCGCTACCGGCACCTGGCGGCGACGGTGGTGCCCCTGCCCGTTCCGCTCGGATCTCCGCCCGGGGTCGTGCTCGTGCTCGACGATCTCACCCCGCTCATGCGCGCCCAGAAAGTGGCGGCCTGGGGGGAGGTGGCCCGAAAGCTGGCCCACGAGATCAAGAACCCCCTCACCCCCATCCAGCTCTCGGCCCAGCGGATCCGCAAGGCCTACGTGAAGTCGGCCCCCGGCTTCGAGACCATCCTCACCGAGTGCAGCGACGCCATCGTCAAGGAGGTGGACGCGCTCAAGGACCTCGTCGACGAGTTCGCCCAGTTCGCGCGGCTGCCCGCCGCCAACCTCCTGCCCGCATCGCTCCACGACGTCGTGGACGGAGCGCTGTCGCTCTACGACGGCCTCTTCGCCGACGTGCGGATCGAGCGGCGCCTCGCCGCCGACCTGCCCCTCGTGAGGATCGACGCCGGGCAGATGAAGCGGGTGGTGATCAACCTGATCGACAACGCCATCGAGGCCACGGGCCGCAAGGGCCTGGTGGTGGTCGCGACCGAGTGCGACCTCGCCGAGGGTCGCGCCCGGCTGTCGGTGGCCGACGACGGCCCGGGCGTCCTTCCCGAGGACCGCGACCGCCTCTTCGTCCCCACTTTCTCGACGAAGAAGCGGGGGAGCGGCCTGGGGCTCGCGATCGTGAGCCGGATCGTCCAGGAGCACCACGGCGTGATCCGGGTCGAGGACAACCTTCCCCGCGGCGCCCGCTTCGTGGTGGAGCTTCCCCTCTGAAGGGACCCGGCGTCGTTTTGTGCCGGGGGCGCCTTTGTGGTCAATTGATGCGAGTCCGATGCGTGAACAGATCCTGATCGTCGACGACGAGCCGGGCGTGCGCGAGTCCTTGAAGGGGATCCTCGGCGACGAAGGGTATTCCGTGACCGCGGTCGACAGCGGCGAGGCCGGCCTCGCCGCCCTCGAAGGGCAGAGGTTCGACCTGCTCCTCCTCGACGTGTGGCTTCCGAAGATGGACGGCCTCGAGACCCTGTCGCGCGTCCGCGCCATCGACCCCGAGCTGCCGGTGGTGGTGATCTCCGGGCACGGCAACATCGACACCGCGGTCCGCGCGGTGCGGCTGGGGGCCCAGGACTTCGTGGAAAAGCCGCTCTCCCTGGAGAAGACCCTCCTCGTCGTCAAGAACGCGCTGCGGCAGCGCCGGCTCGAGAGCGAGAACCGCTCGCTCAAGGCCCAGGTCGAGCAGCGCTTCCGGATGGTGGGGGACGGACCGGCCATGAACGCCCTCAGGGACGAGATCGCGCAGGCCGCGCCCAGCAACGGCCGCGTCCTGATCTTCGGCGAGAACGGCACCGGCAAGGAGCTGGTGGCCCGCAACATCCACGCCCAGAGCCTGCGCGCGCAGGGGCCGTTCGTGGAGGTAAACTGCGCCGCCATCCCCGAGGACTTGATCGAGAGCGAGCTCTTCGGGCACGCCAAGGGCGCCTTCACCGGGGCCCTCGCCGCCCGCAAGGGGAAGTTCGAGCTCGCGGACGGGGGCACGCTCTTCCTCGACGAGATCGGCGACATGACCTTGAAGACCCAGGCCAAGGTGCTGAGGGCGCTCCAGGAGCAGAAGGTCGAGCCGGTCGGGAGTGCGAGCTCGGTGACGGTCGACGTGAGGGTGATCGCCGCCACCAACAAGAACCTCGAGGAGGAGCTGCGCAAGGGGAGCTTCCGCGAGGACCTCTTCTTCCGCTTGAACGTCATCCCCTTCCACGTGCCGCCCCTGCGCGAGCGGCGCGGGGACATCCCCTCCCTCGCCCGGCACTTCGTGGCCGCGATCGCGGACGAGTACGGCAAGCGGCCCAAGGAGATCTCGCCGCGCGCGATCGCCGTGCTCTCCTCCCTGCCCTGGCCCGGAAACGTGCGGGAGCTTCGGAACATCGTGGAGCGGGTCGTGATCATGACCCCGCGCGACCGCATCGAGGCGGAGGATCTTCCGGAGTCCCTGGTCGTGTCCCGCCCTTTGGCCGAGGAGGGCGCCCCCGCGCGGGAGGCGACGGCGGAGTTCCCCTCGCTGGCGGCGGCCCGCGACGACTTCGAGAAGCGCTACATCTGGAGCAAGTACCAGGAGTGCGGCGGGAACATGAGCCGCACCGCCGAGGCCCTGCAGGTGGAGCGGTCGAACCTCTACCGGAAGATGAAGGGCTTTGCCCTCATCCCCAGGCACCGCTCGGGAGCGGAGTAGCTCGGACTATTCATGAGTCCGGTCTGGTCTTCCTCATGAATAGTCCGAATGCCGTTGCGTCCCTGCGTCTTCGAGGTGCCAACCGTCCGACCGCCCTCACTCCACGCAATCACCGTCCTGTGCTCTCTTCCTCAGGGCCGTCAACGACTTCTCGATGGCCCTCTGAACGGATCATTCGCTCGGAAGCTCGCGCGGCCTCGCGAATGATCCGGGCTGGAGGACGCTCACTCCACTTCCCGGATCTTCCGCTCGAGCACCTGGGACGGGCGGAAGGACTCGAGCCGGAGGAAGTGCTCGGCCGCGTCCAGCAGGGCCTCGGAGGGCACGAGCCCCACGATCTCGCTGCCGACCACGCTGACCCCGTACCGCTCGGCCTCGTTCTTCACCGTCTCGAACACTCGAAAGAGGGGGGTCTTCTTGAAGTCCGTCATGTTGATCGAGACCTGCGCCACGCCCCGCTCCTCGAGCAACAGCCCCATGGCCTTGACGAAGCGGAACCCGCCGCTCGAATGGCGAATGCCCTTGGCGATCTTCTTGGCGACCTGGACGTCGCTCGTGCCCAGGTTCACGTTGTAGGCGATGAGCGGCATCCGCGCTCCCATCACCGCGGCCCCGGCCGAGGGGTGCGGGGCGGGAGGCCCGAAATCCGGGGCCCAGGCCGGGTCCTTCATCTTCTCGACGAGCCCTTCGAACTGGCCCCGGCGGACGTCTTCGAGGTTGCGGCGATGCCCCGCGCTGGCGGCCTCCTCGTAAAGGAAGACGGGCACCCCGAAGCGCTCGGCCACGGCGGCGCCGACGTCCCTGGCGAGGGCAACGCAGTCCTTCATCGATGCCCCCTCGATGGGGATGAACGGTACCACGTCGACCGCGCCCAGGCGCGGGTGCTCTCCCGTGTGCGTCCGAAGGTCGATCTTCTGGGTGGCCACCTCGAAGAGGGCGAGGATGGCGGCCTTCAGGGCGGCCTCGTCGCCGACCAGGGTGAGGACGCTACGGTTGTGGTCCTTGTCGGACTGCACGTCCAGCAGGCGGACCCCCGGCGTCCTTCGCAGGGCGTCGACGGCCGCGGCCACGACCTCGGGACGGCGTCCCTCGCTGAGATTGGGGACGGACTCGATGATCCGGGGCATGGGCGCTTAGTATCACAGAGTTCTTCTTGAAAACGGCCGCCGGCTGTATTCATAATCAGGCGTCTCTCGGGAGGTCGATGAGGTCCAAGGCACGCCCTGACGATTCCCCCGTTCCCGGCGAAGGGCAACGAGGCCGCAAGTTCGTCTGGTCGCGGATCGGCCTCGTGTCGCTGTGGGTGATCGCGTTCGGCCTCATCGCCGCGCGCATGGCCTCGAGCTGGGAGAAGATCGTGGGAAGCCTGGCGAGCGCGCCCCGGCAGGAAACCCTTCGTTGAACTGTCCCTCCTGCGGGGAAGGTCTGGCCGGAGGAGCCGAGCGCTGCCCAGGCTGTGGCGCGATGGTGGCGCCCCCCGTGCACGGCGCCCTGGCTCCCGATTCGCGCACCCTTCCCCCGCGCGACGTCCCCGGCCTGCGCCGTCGCGACCGGGAGAGGAGCTGGCAGGATGAGGTCCGCGACCGCGTCCGCAAGCGGAAGCGGAAGCGCAGCGGCGATCCGGAGCTTCCCCTTTTCGAAGGGCCCGATGAGGAGACCGCTCCGGCGGCGGAGGTGGAGTCGCCCGAGCGGGGTCAGGCCTCCGCCCTCGGCCTCGAGGCCGCCCTCGATCCTCCGCCCGGTCGCGAAGAGCGGGCGCCGGCTCTCGAATCGCGCGTCCTCGATCGGGTCGATCCGCTCGACAGCCTCGCGGACTTGCCCCTGCGGACGCCCGTCGTGGGTCCCTCCCCGGCCGACGTGGCGGTCGACCCGCCGGCCGCGGCCCGCGAGATGGCGGCCGACGAGGTGGACGTGCCCGCCGGCCCGCGCGACCTTCCCGTGGACGAGGGGTGGGCCGTCGATGCGCCGCTCGAGCCTCGACTCGAGCCCCCTCCTCGGCTCGTCGACGAGCGGCCGGTGGAGCGGCCGGCGCAAGCCCTGGAGCGTGCGCAGGCCGCAGCGGTCGACGTCGTGCTCCTGGCCGCCCTCTCGGCGGTGGTCGTCTACTTCGCGAGCCGCTTCGCCCACGTGTCGATCGACGGCCTGCGCCCGAGCTGGCCCTACCTGGCCGCATACCTCGGCTTCCTCGCCCTCGTGTACGCGGTCTACTTCACCGGCACCACGGGCCAGACCCTGGGGAAGCTGGTCTACGGCCTCCGAGTCGTGGACACGGGAGGTCGGCCCCCGGGCTACCTGCGGGCGGCGGGACGGGCGGCCCTCGGGACCCTGAGCGTCGTCGTCGTGGGGCTCGGCCTCGTGCCTGTGCTCTTCGATCCCGCCCGCCGCGCGTTCCACGACCGCGTCCTCCACACGCGGGTGATCCGAGGATGACGCCGGTCGCCGGCTGATTGGTGCCCCGCCGCCGCTCGTAGAGCGAAAGACGGGAGGGCGCCTTGGATGCGGTGACGCTGGACGGCCTGGTGGGGGAGCTGCGGCCCGCTCTCGTTGGCCGCTACCTGAGCCGGGCGCGCATGGTCGGACCCCACGCCGTGTCGTTCGAGATCGCGGGCGACCGCAACCGCCGGCTGTGGCTGGAGGCGGGCCGGGGCACCGCCGGTCTCTATCTCCTCGATCGCGACCAGGTCCGCGTGCTCACCGAGCTGGCCGGCGGGGAAGCGTCGGCTTCGGGCCGGACGCGCCAGGCCCTGCTCCTCCTGCGCAAGCACGTGAACGGGGCCCGGATCACGAGTCTCCGCCGGATCGCCGGCGCACGGTTCGTCGTTCTCGAGGTGGGGGAGGCGAAGCTCGGCCTCAGCTGGTCCGGTTCCGCACCTGCCCTGACCCTCGTCGTCGAGGGGGCGCCCGTCGCCACCTTGGGCGAGGGCCCGGCGACGTGGCCCTGGCCCGAACCGGCTCCCGAAAGGGACTGGGACCGGGTCGACGCGCCGGCGATTGCCCGGGCCCTTCAGGAAAGCGAAGGCAGCTCTCCCGTGCGCGCCATCCTCTCCGTCGCCCCGGCCTTTGGCCCGCGTCTGGCACGCGAGCTGGACGGCACGGAGGCGTCCTTGCGACTCCTGCGCGAGCACCTTCACGGGGCGCGCCCCACCCTCATTGCGCCCGCCCCCGTCGAGGACTGGACGGACACGGCCTTGGCGGCCGAGAAGGCGGTTCTCCTGTTGCCGTTCGCCCCGTCCGAACCCACGGGGACGGTCCTCCACCCGCCCACCTGGACGTCCGCGGCGGCCTCCTTCCTGACCGCGCGGCTCCGCGGCCTTCGTTTCGCCGTGCAGCGCCGGGGTCGACTCGACGACGCGCGTCGCCTCCTGCGGCGCCTCACGCAGCTTCAGGCCCACCTGGAGGCGGACCAACGAGGGATGCCGGAGGCCGCGGGCTTGCGGCGCCAGGCCGAGGCGCTCCTCGCGGCGCCGCCCGACGCCGCCGTGGGCGGAGACACGGTCGAGGTCCAGGACCCCTACTCGCCCGAGGACGCCTTCAGGGTCCGGGTCGACCCTCGGCTCTCCCTGCCGCAAAACGCGGACCGCATCTTCGAGAAGGCGCGCCGGATCGAACGCGCGCGCCAGAAGGTCGAGCGGCGCCTCGCGGAGACGCGGGTGCAGATCGCGTCCGCGCGAGGCACCGAGGAGGAGGTGCTCCACGCGCAAGACCTGTCGGACCTCTCCCCGGTCCGCGACGGGCCCGCGGTCGAAGCGGATCCACGCGAGCGGATCGGTCCTCGTCGCTACCTGACTTCGCGCGGTCTCACCCTCCTGGTGGGCCGGGGGGCCAAGGAGAACCACCGCATCACGTTCGGCCTGGCCCGGCCCGAGGACGTGTGGCTCCACGCGCGAGACGTACCGGGGGCGCACGTCATCCTGCGCGACGACGAGGGGCGGGTGGAGGCCGACGACCTCCGCGAGGCGGCCGAGGTCGCGGCCTTCTTCAGCGAGAAGAAGGGGGAGCGGCAGGTCGACGTCCACGCGACCCGCCGCAAGCACCTTCGCCCCGGACGCGGCGGGCCGGGCCGGGTCACGATCGGCCATTCCGACACCCTTCGCGTGGAGCCGCGCGACCCCGAGGGTCGGCTTCGGCGCCGGTAAGCCGCGCTATGATGCGCGGACCATGTCGGCGGCCGCCAAGAGCCCGCGCGCCGGCCCCGACCGAGCGGTCGACCTCGTCGCTCGCGTCGTGGCCACCGGGCTCGGCTCGGGCTACTCCCCGTTTGCCCCCGGCACCGCCGGCTCGGTGGTGGGGCTCCTCCTCTTCTGGCCTCTCGCCCGGACCGCGCTGCCCACCCAGATCGCGATGTGCGTGGTCATCTTCTTCGTGGGCGTACTCGCGGCCGGCAAGGTCGCCCGGCGGATCGGCCTCGAGGATCCGGGCATGGTGGTGGTCGACGAGGTGCTCGGGATGTGGTTGTCGATCCTGGGCCTGCCCCTCCATCCGGCGGTCGTGCTCGTCGGGTTCCTCCTCTTCCGCTTGCTCGACATCGTGAAGCCCTACCCCGCGGCCCAGCTCGAGCACCTCCCGGGCGGCTTCGGGATCATGGCGGACGACGTGGCCGCCGGCCTCTACGCCAACCTGCTGCTGCGGGTTGGCCTCCTGGTGTGGCCCCTGCCGTGAGGGCCGAGATCCTCGCCGTGGGCAGCGAGCTCCTGACCCCGCTTCGGTCCGACACCAACGCGCTTTGGATCACGGAGAGGCTCATCGAGGTCGGGGTCGAGGTAGGCGCCCGTACCACGGTGGCCGACGATGCCTCCCTCCTCGAGTCCGCGTTCCGGACCGCCCTTTCCCGCTCCGACGTCGTGATCTCGACCGGCGGGCTCGGGCCGACCGAGGACGACCTCACGCGCGAGGCCGCGGCCGCCGCGCTCGGCCGCTCCCTTCGCCGCGACCCGGTGGTCATGGAGGCGCTCAAGGCCCGGTTCGCCCGGTACCTCCGGCAGATGGCGCCGAACAACGAGAAGCAGGCCGACGTCATCGAGGGGGCCTCCGTCCTCGTCAACCCGCGGGGCAGCGCGCCCGGCCTCAGCGTGGAGGACGGCGACCGCATCGTCGTTCTGCTGCCGGGCCCGCCGTCCGAGATGAAGCCGATGTTCGAGGAGCAGGTGCTGCCGTTGCTCCGCGCCCGCACCGGCGGAGCCTTGCTCAAGACCCGCGTCCTCAAGATCGCCTCGATGTCGGAGAGCGACGTCGACCACACGGTGGCGCCCCTCTACCAGACGTTCACGAACCCCCGCACCACGATCCTGAGCGCTCCCGGCCAGGTGGAGCTGCACCTCACCGCTTCCGGCGCCTCTCTGGCCGCGGTGGAGGAGCGGATCGAGAGCCTGGCCTCCGGGATCCGTGGCCTGCTTGCCGGGCGCGTCTTCAGCGAGGACGGCCAGGAGCTGCCTGCGGTGGTGGGCGCGCTGCTTCGTGACCGGCGCCTGTCCCTGGCGGCGGCCGAGTCGTGTACGGGAGGGCTCCTGGCCGCGCGTCTCACCAGCGTCCCCGGCTCCAGCGCCTACTTCGAGCGCGGTTTCGTGACCTACTCGAACCGAGCCAAGGTGGAGCTCCTCGGGATCGCGCCCGAGCTGATCGAGGCCCAGGGCGCCGTCTCCGAGGTGGTGGCGGCCGCGATGGCCTCCGGCGCGAGGCACGCGGCGGGGGCCGACGTCGGGATCGGCATC
>Ga0210377_10004115_pt1 | contig 12287 bp, 13 predicted proteins | sample PLM4_65_b1redo_FD_155480 | JGI IMG/M metagenome (GOLD analysis project Ga0210377, IMG submission 155480) | Groundwater sediment microbial communities from an aquifer in East River, Colorado, USA - PLM4_65_b1 redo | ecosystem: Environmental > Terrestrial > Soil > Riparian zone | place: USA: East... | reverse complement strand
AGCATCGTTCCTCACATGGGGGCCCCGGCATGGCCCCCAAGCCCCCCGGCGGCTCGGAGCGCCCCGGCAAAACCGTGTCGCTCCTCGTTGTCCCCCGTTACACCAGCCCGATCGCGCCGGCGCTCGCCAGCTCGTCGATCTTCGCCGGATCGTAGCCGAGCACGTCGCGCAGCACCTGGCGCGTGTGCTCGCCGATGCGATGGGGCGCGCCCGCGGTGGGGCTGACCGGCTGCCCGTCGACGTGGAACGGGGTGGCGGTCACTCGGACCTTGCCACGCGCGGGGTGGGGCACCTCCGGGAACGCGTGGCGCGCCTCGAGGTGGGGGTGCGCCACGACCTCGGGCGGTGACAGCACCGGCGAGCACGGCAGCCGCGCCGCCCGCAGCGCCTCCAGCGCGCGCTCGCGGGTGCCGAAGCCATCCAGCCAGGCGACGATGACGTCGCGCAGCGCGGGCCAGTTCTGGCGCCGGAGGATCGGCGTGGCGAAGCGCGGGTCGGCGCCCAGCTCGGGCCGCTTCATCGCCGCGCACAGCCGCGGCCACAGCTGGGGCGAGCCGACCGTCTGCATCGCGTAGTCGCCGCCGTCGAGCCGGTGGACCACCATCCCGACCCGCGGCCCCACCGAAACCTCGCCCCCGTTCAGCACGGCGCCGTAGGAGACGTCCTCGGCGGCGATCATGGCCTCCAGCATCGAGACGTCGAGGTAGGCGCCGTGCCCGGTGCGGCCGCGACGGACCAGCGCGGCCAGGATCGCGCCGAACGCGTGGGTGCCGGCCAGCACGTCGGCTGCCTGCAGATAGCCGACGTGTGGCAGCGGATCCCTCCCGCGTTCGAGGTCCATGATGCCCGACACCGCGTTGATGATGTGGTGGAAGGCCGGCGTGTCGCGCAGCGGGCCCGTCTGGCCGAAGCCGGAGATCGAGCAGTACACGAGGTCGGGCTTCACCCGCGACAGCGCCGCGTAGTCGCAGCCGATCCGCGCCGCCACCCCGGGCACGAAGTTCTCGACGGCCACGTCGGCGACACGCGCGAGGTCCAGCACGACCTCGCGACCGCGGGGCTGGCCGAGGTCGAGCGCGACGCTCTGCTTGCCGGCGTTGATCCTTACGAAGTAGGTCCCCTGGTCGGTGCGTCCCTCCTCGAGCTGGATGTAGCCGCGCCGCGTGTCGTCGCCCTCGCCGGGCCGCTCGATCTTGAGCACCCGCGCCCCGAGGTCGGCCATCAGGCGCGTGCAGTAGGGACCGGCCAGCACGCGCGTGAAGTCGAGCACGGTGATGCCGTCGAGGAGCGGAGCAGCCGGGGCCGCGGACATGGACGATTCCCTCCTGATGAATGCGAGCGGCCCCGAGCATACCCGACCTGGATCTTTTCGGGCTCCCACTTCGCCAGGCGCCGGGGTAGTGTAGCGCCCATGCCGAACCTCGACGCCACCCAGCTCGAGCGCCTGACCCGGGAGATCTTCGCCGCGCGGGGCGTGCCCGCGGACGACGCGGCGTGGATCGCGACCATGCTGGTCCGGGCCAACCTGCGCGGCCACGACTCGCACGGCGTGATCCGCATTCCGCAGTACGTCGCCTCCCTCACGAGCGGCACGCTGAACCCCACGCCGCGGATGACGCTGGTCGTCGACACGCCGACGATCGCGATCCTCGACGGCGACGGCGGTTTCGGCCAGGTCGTCGCGCGGCGGGGCGTGGCGCTGGCGCTCGAGCGGACGCGCGCCCAGGGGCTGGCCGCGGTGGCGTTGCGCGGCGCCAGCCACGTCGGCCGGCTCGCCGACTACGCCGAGATGCTGGCGAGCGAGGGCGTGATCGGCCTGCTGTGGGCCAACGCGCGCGGCGGTCTCAACGTGGCGCCGTGGGGCGGCGCCGCTCGCCGCCTCGGCACCAACCCGCACGCGATCGCGGTGCCGGGCCCCGACGGCGTCGTGACGATGTCGCACGACTTCGCCAGCAGCGTGTGGGCCGAGGGCAAGCTGCGCGTGAAGTTCAACCGCGGCGAGACGGTGCCGCCCGGCATCATGCTCAACGGGCTCGGCGAGCCGTCGACCGATCCGCGCGAGTACTACACCGATCCGCCCGGCTCGCTGCTCACGGCCGGCGCCCACAAGGGCTTCGGGCTGTCGATCGCGATCGAGGTCCTGGGCGGCATCCTCTCCGGCGCCGGCGCGGCCAGCGGCGAGCCGTCGGTGTTCCGCAACGGCACGCTGATCGTGGGGATCGATCCGGCGCGCTTCCTGCCGCTGGCGGACTTCCACGCGCAGGTCGCGGCGTTGCTGGAGTGGGTGCGCACGGCACCGCTGGCCGCTGGCGCGAAGGAGATCCTGATTCCCGGCGAGCCGGAAGCCCGGATGGAGCGCGAACGGCGCGCCGCCGGCGTGCCGATCGAGGACGAGACCTGGCGCCAGATCCGCCAGGCCGCCGAGCAGGTGGGTGTCCGTGCTTGAGGTCGTCACCATGAAGGAGATCGACGCGATCTTCGTGGTGACCGACGGGCTCGGCGTCCACCGCGAGATGCTCGTGATTCCGCTGGGGCCGGCGGCGCCCGGCCGCGTGCGCCGGCTGCCCAGCGGCAAGCTCGAGATCACCGTCGACGCCGCCCGGCCCATCGAGGACTGGGTGAACGACCTGCCCGCGCTGATCGCCGCCGCCCAGAAGTGAGACTCAAGCGGGAGCTGGGTCTTCTCCCGCTGGCCGCGATCGTCTTCTTCAACGTCAGCGGTGGGCCCTACGGTGTCGAGGACGTCGTGTCGTCCTTCGGTCCTGGCCTGGCTCTGCTGCTCCTCGTCCTCACCCCGGTGCTCTGGAGCCTGCCCGTCTCGCTGGCGATGGCCGAGCTGGCGACGGCGATGCCGGACGAGGGCGGCTACGTCACCTGGGTGCGCCGGGCGTTCGGCGCGTTCTGGGGATTCCAGGTCGGCTGGTGGTCGTGGATCGACAGCTTCGTCGACGTCGCCATCTATCCGGCGCTGTTCGTCGAGTATCTGAGGTTCTGGTACCCGGCCATGGCGCCGCTGGAGCGGTGGCTGCTGGCCGTGCTGTTCATCATCGTCCTCACCACGCTCAACGTCGTCGGCGTGCGTCCGACCGGACGGGCGGCGGTGGCGCTGTCGATCCTGGCGTTGCTGCCGATCGCCGCCCTCGTCGTCGTCGGGCTGGCGACCGCCGCGCAGGCGCCGTGGCGGCCGCTCGTCGCCGAGGGGCACACGGTCGGCGCCGGGCTGGGCGTCGGCCTGGCGGTCGTGATGTGGAACTACTCGGGCTGGGACACGCCGTCCACCTGCCTGGGCGAGGCGAAGGCGCCGGAGCACGCATTCCGGCGCGCGCTGTTCCTGGCGTTGCCCGTGATCGCGGCGGCCTATCTGCTGCCGGTCGGTGCCGTGCTCGCCACCGGCGCCACCGAGTGGACGAAGTGGGAGACCGGCGCGCTGCCGGCGCTGGCCCGCGCGGTGGGCGGCGCCTGGCTCGGTCACGCCGTTGCCCTCGGCGCGGTGGTCAGCGCCGCCGGCCTCTTTCTCACGCTGCTGCTCACCAACTCACGGCTGCCCTACGTCCTGGCCCGCGACGGCCTGATGCCCGCCGGGCTCGCCGCCGTCCACCCGCGCTTCGGCACGCCGTGGGTCGCGGTCCTGCTCTCGGCGGTGCTCTACGCCGCGTTCGCGGTCTTCTCGTTCAAGGAGCTGATCGTCCTCAACGTCTGGCTCTACTCGCTCAGCCTGCTGGTGGAGCTGGCGGCGTTCGTGAGGCTGCGCGTGGGCGAGCCCGGGATGGCGCGGCCGTGGCGCGTGCCCGGTGGGCTCGGCGGTGCGCTGGTCGTCGCCGGCGTGCCCGCCGCGCTCTCGCTGCTCGCGATGGCCATGGCCGGCTGGCTCAACACCCTGGTGGGGATCACGGCCGCACTGACCGGGCCCGCCGTCTACGCGGCGATGCGCGCGGCTCGTCGAGATTCTCGTCGATGACCCGGGCCAGGCAGTCGAGCGCGGGTAGGGAGTACACGTAGGTCTTCCAACCCACCGCGATCTGGTCGCTCCGCTCGCCCGGCGCCGGCAGCGGATGGATCGCCACGCTCACGTTGGGACCAGTGCCGCTGCACCCGCCCGCGCACCCCTCGCGCACGCGGACGCGGTCCGCCAGCCCCTGCCGCTCGGCCAGCGCCAGGAGCTGCTTGACGATTGCCCGGGCGTCGAGCCGGCACGCGCGGTCACCGTGCTCGACGGGCAACACGACCACGCCCGGCTCGCGGTAGCACACGGTGATCACCAAGCGTCGGGCCATGCTCACTTCAACCGGGCGGCGGCGAGGCGGGCCGCGGCGAAGGCGGCGTCGGCCTCCGGCGGCTGCCAGCGGCAGGGCACGCGGCGGGCGAGCGCGCGCCTCAGACCGGCCCGGTACCAGTCGTCGGCCAGAAGCCCGCCACTCCACGACACGAGCACCGGGCCGCCAAGGCCCAGCCGCCGGATCACGCCGGCCGCGAGCGCCGCCAGATGCTCCTGCCCGGCGGCGACGATCGAGCGTGCGCGAAGGTGGCCGCGGCGCGCGCGCCTCAGGACACCAGGCGCGAGGGCGGCGATGCGAGCGACCGCGTCGGGCCGGCGGGCGTAGGTGCGGGCGACGCGGGCGGCTTCGGGGCTCAGCCGCAGCCACTCACGGCCGAGCCAGAACGCCGAGCCTTCGTCGCCGATCAGCGGCCCCAGCCCGCCGGCCCGGGCCAGGCGTCCGCGGCCGTCGCGGCCGAGGATGATCGAGCCGGTGCCCGCCAGGACCAGCACGCCGGGCTGGCCACCGAGAGCGCCGAGGAGCGCGGCCTCCGCGTCGGAGATCACCTCGACGTGTGCGGCCAACCGGCGCAGCCGGCGCCGAAGCGCTGCGCGCTCGGCCGAGGTCCACACGCCGCGCGCCGCGACGACCAGCGAGTCGACCCTGCGCGGCAAGAACTTGGTGAGCTCCGGCACTCGGCTGGCGCGCTTCACCCGGCGCGTGGCGCGCCCATCGCGAAGGATGACCGCGCGGATCCACGTACCGCCGAGATCGACGCCGACCGCGAGCGGCGAATACCGCTGTCGAGCCTGAGACATGGGCTGACGGTGCTGTCATTATGCGCAGGGGCGCCCCCGTGCGCGAGCGGCAGGAAATCGCTCCGTTAGACTACCGGCCACCGTGGCACAGGAGATGCTGGACGCTTCCTGCGGCATCAGGAGGCGGGGACCATGGGAAAGGCCTTCATGGCATGGCTTCTGGTCGCGAGTGCGGTCGCCGCACCCACCACGGGGCCGCGCGAGATCGTCCAGGCCGCGGTCAGCCGTGTCGTCCTCGCCATCCAGCGCGCCGACAGGGAATCATCCGATCGCGCGCAGGCGTCCCGGCTCGCGATGGAGCAGCGTCGCCTCGAGGTTCGCCGCGTCGCCGCCGACCTGTTCGATTTCGACGAGATCTCTCGACGCGCGCTCTCCCGTCACTGGACGGTTCGCAGCCCCGAAGAGCAGGCCGAGTTCGTGCGCCTGTTCACCGACCTGCTCGAGCGGACCTACCTCGGGCGCATCGAGTCGTACTCCGGCGAAACGATCGTCTACATGGGCGAAACGGTGGACGGGCTGTTCGCCACGGTCCGCTCCAAGGTCGTCACGCGGCGCCGGGGCGAGACCCCGCTCGACTACCGGCTGCACCTGCGCGACGGGCGCTGGAAGGTCTACGACGTCCTCATCGACCACGTGAGCTTCGTCTCGACGTACCGGAGCGAGTTCAGCCGGATCTTGCAGAAGGAACCCTACGCCGCCCTCGTCGAGCGCCTGCGCAAGCAGAACGTTGACGCCGCCCTCGTGCGGAGCAGGTAGAGATAGAGGCCAGGCCGGGTCGCTGTGTGAAAATAGCGTGTGCCCGTTGCTTCGTCGCTGACGTGGCCTGACTACACCGTCGTCGGGCTGGCGCTCGCGGTTCTCCTCGCCATCGGCGTGGTGCTCAGCCGCCAGCAGCACGACACGGTCGACTTCTTCCTCGCGCGGCGGCGGGTGCCGTCGTGGGCGGCCTGCCTGAGCTTCCTGGCTACCGAGATCAGCGCGGTCACGATCATCTCGGTCCCGGCCACCGCCTACAGCGAGAACTGGGAGTACGCGCAGTTCTTCGTCGGCTCCAGCCTGGCCAAGCTGGCGGTCGCCTTCCTGTTCATCCCGGCGTTCTACCGCCACAACGTCACGACGATCTATGAGTTCCTGGCCCATCGCTTCGGCCAGCGCAGCCAGGTCGCGGCCTCGATCTTCTTCTTCGTGACGCGCCTGTTCGGCTCCGGCGCGCGCCTGACGCTCACGGCGGTGGCCGTCGGCTACCTGATGGGCTGGGCCCTGGTCCCCACGATCGCCGTGTTCACCCTCGTGTCGATCCTGTACATCGGGACCGGTGGCGTGCAGGCCGTGGTGTGGACCAACGTCTTCCAGGCGCTGCTGTTCCTCGTCGCCGGTGCCGCGACCCTCGTCTACCTGGTCAGCCACGTCACCGGCGGCCTCGGCGCCATCGTCGCCACCGCCGGCGCGGCCGGACGCCTGAACGTCGTCGACTGGGGCCCGTCGATCACGGCGCCGGACTTCTGGTCGAGCGCCCTGACGAAGCCCAACATCGTGTGGGTGGCGCTCCTCAACGGGCTGTTCGGCTCGATGGCGGCGTTCGGGACGGATCACGACTTGATGCAGCGCCTGCTGACCGTGGAGACGCGGCGCGAGAGTCAGCGGACGCTGGCGCTGACGCCGCTCGGCACCTTCCTCACCCTGCTGATCTACCTGAGCCTCGGCGCCGGCCTCTTCACGTTCTACCAGCAGCACGGGGCCCCCGCGCTGTCGCGGGCCGACGAGATCCTGCCCCACTTCGTGGCCACCGCCATGCCGGCCGTGCTGCGCGGCCTGATGCTCGCCGCCATCGTGCTATCGTCCATCGACTCGCCGCTCGGCTCCCTGTCGGCGTCGTTCGTGACCGACATCTACCGGCCGCTCCTGGCCCGCGGCCGGTCGGAGCGACACTACCTGTTCGTCTCGCGGGTGGCGGTGCTCACGTTCGGCGTCGTGCTCGGGGGGCTGGCCTGGACCTTCGCGTTCGTGCCGGGCCAGATGTTGTGGACCGTGTTCAAGATCGCCGGCGTGACGTCGGGCTCGCTGCTCGGCGTCTTCCTGCTGGGGCTGCTGACGCGACGCCCGGTGCACGACTGGGCCAACGTCATCGCCATGGTCGCGATGGCCGGCGTGAACCTGGGGCTCCTCCTGCTCTCCGAGGCGGGCGTGCTCCGCTTCGCGTGGTCCTGGCTGGTGATCGTGGGCACGGCGGGGACGATCGGCCTGGCGCTGCTATTCTCGAGATTCCTCACGCGCTCGCACGACTAGGTTTACGGGCTCGCCTCGCCTGCGGCTCGCACTACCGCCCTCGCGATCGTCGTGTCGATGAGGTCCTCGTAGCGGTGGCGGTGGGTGATGAAGCCGCCGTCGAGGAGGATCTGGTGCAGGTACTCGTAGCCGGGCGCGCGCAGGATGGGGTCGGCGGCCCACGTGCCCTGAGCCAGGTAGCGCGCGACCACTGCCCGGCGGACGTCGGGCGCGACGTCGGGAAACGCCGGGGCGATGAGGGCGGCGACGTCGGCCGCGCCCGCCCGCGCCAGCCACTGCTGCGCGCGGTATAGCGCTCGGGTGAAGCGCGTGAGCATCTCCCGCCGACCGGTCAGGGCCTCCGTCGTCGTCATGTACGAGGAGAACGGCAGCGGTCCCGTCGCGTCGCCCATCGAGGCGGCCAGGTGCGCGGCACCCTCGGCGAGCAGGATCTCGGTGAACGGCTGGCCCGTCTCCAGGAAGTCGCCGTGACCGGCCCGGAAGGCGGCGACCGCCTCGGCGACCGGCCGCGTGCGCTCGATCTGCACGCCAGCGGGATCGACGCCGTGGCGCCGCAGCACCGTGAGCATGCACTGCCACGGCGTCGGCGCCTCGGCGAACGACAGTACCGTCCGGCCGCTGAGCTGCGACCACGCGAACGCCGGCCCGGGCTCGCGGCGAAGCAGGAAGAAGCCGTTGCGGCTGTTCACCTCGGCAAAGTGCACCAGCCGCGGCCCCCCGCGATCCGCCAGATCGAGGCTGCGCATCACGCCGCCCAGGCTCACCTGAGCGGTGCCGTCGATCAGCGCGCTCGTGGTCGTGGCGGCCGGGCCCGAGGTGCGGATCTCGACGTCGAGGCCCTCGGCGGCGAAGTGGCCGCCGTAGAGGGTGACGAACTGCGGCGCATAGAAGATGGAGCGGAACGGCTCGTAGACGACCAGCTGCTCGCTCACGGATGGGTCAGGCGGGCGACGACGGCATCGAGCTGGCACTTGCGGAAGCCGTACGCGGTGAGGCCGCGCACGCCCGGCGCCAGCAACGCCGCGTCGTAGGGATCGCGCAGCAGCACGACGGCGAGGCGGCGGGCCCCGGCCTGCAGCGCCTCGAGCAGCGCGCGATTCGACGCGTACAGGTGCGCGTCGAACAGGAACAGCACGGTGGCGTCGGCCGCCCCCGCCTGGGCGGCGGCGCCCGCGATCTCCTCGGGAGTGGGCTCGATTCCCACCACGGCCACCTCCGGCGCGATGCCGGCCACGCCGAAGGCGCCGCGGATCCACCCCCGCTCGTCGGCCACCTCCGGCTCGATGGTGATCCGCGACGCCAGGTCGGAGAAGCGCGGGAACACGACCAGCACCTTGCCGTTGAGGGCGCGATTCAGGTCCGGGGCGCCGCGGCCCACCTCGGTCACCGCTCGCGTGGCGATCGCCTGGGCCAGCGGCCGGCCGTCGGCCTCGGGCGCCGGCTCGCCGCCCTCTCGGCGCGCGGCGCGGGACAGGCGCAGGCGGCGCACGCGCTCGGCGGCGGCCTCGCACTCGCCGAGCGGGAGCCGGCGCTCGCGGTAGGCGGCGACCAGCGCGGCGGCGGCGGCGCGCTGGGCCGGCGCGGTGTGACAGACCAGCAGCAGGTCGTGGCCGGCCGCCGCCGTCCGCACCGTCGCCTCGCCGATCGGGCATGCCTCGCTGACCGCGCCCATCTCGAGGTCGTCGGAGACGATGACGCCGCCGAAGCCCAGCTCACCCCGCAGCCAGTCGCCCACGATGCGCCGCGAGAACGTCGCCGGCACGCCGCTGGGATCGAGCTTCGGGTACACGGGGTGGGAGGTCATCACGGCCTCGATCCCCGCCGCCATCGCCTCGATGAAGGGCGGCAGATGAAGGGCGCGCATCTCCTCGAGCGACGAGTCGATCGTGGGCAGCCGCAAGTGCGCGTCGAGCGGGGAGTGGCCCTTGCCCGGGAAGTGCTTGGCGCACGCCGACAGCCCGCCCCGCGCCATGCCGCGGATGCGGGCCACGCCGTAGCGCGCCACGACCTTCGGATCCTTGCCGTACGAGCGGATCCCGATGTTGGGGCTGTAGCGCTCGGTCAGCACGTCCAGGCAGGGGCCGAGATTGAAATCGACGCCGAGCCGGCGCATCTCGCGCGCCTCGATCAGCCCCTGGCGGAACGCGAACGCCTCCTCGCCGGCGGTGCCGAGCGCGAGGTTGTCGGGAAAGATCGTGACGCCGCGGCCCAGCATCACGATGCGGCCGCCCTCGTGGTCGGTCGCGACCAGCAAGCGTCGTCCGAGCACCGACTCGAGCGAATCGAGCAGCGTGGCGAGCGCGGCGGGGCTCTCGAAGTTGCGCCGGTAGAGGATCAACCCGGCGGCGCGCGTGTCACGGAAGAGCGCGACGTCGGCGTCCGTGAGCGTGGGGCCGACCAGTCCGACCATCAGGCGTTCGCCGACGAGGTCTTCGATGTCCATCACGCCCCGATTCTAACGGAGCGCCCTCGTAGCGCAGCGCGTTGTGAGCCTACACTGCCGCGTCAGTCTGGCACGAAACTATGGGAATAGCGTCGGTCCCTCGACGGTGGGCGATCGTTGGAGCGACCGATGCCGAGCCCTAAACGCCGGTCGTGACGCAACTCTTACGACGCCGGGGGGTCTGGCACGTCGGGTGCTTTCCTTGGTCCCTGCCGGGAGCCCGTCCCGGTCGGTAGTGGGTGAGTACGGAGGAAACGATCATGGGCAATCCATCAGCGCTCGCGGGCTTCCTGCTGCTTCTGGGGGTGGCGTCGGCCTCGCCGACCGGTGCCCAGACGACAGCGTTGGTCAACGGCGCCTATGAGCGGATGTCGGCCGCCAATCAGAAGATTGCGCGCGCGCTGTTCGATGCGCAGGCGGCGGCCGTCGCCCCGGCGCCTCCCAGCAGCAACGGCAAGGCGTTGACGCTCGACGAGATCGCCGCCCAGAAGCAGAGCGGCACGGCCTGGGGCCAGGTGTTCGGCGCGATGAAGGCCCGGGGCCTGCTGCTGGAAAAGAGCCTCGGGCAGGTCGTCAACCGATACGAACATCAGAACACCAGCGCGGCGACGGCGGCCGTGCCGAAAAGCAAAACAGCGGAACGATGAACGGATCGAACCCCTGGAAGCTGACGGCGGCCGCCGTGGCGCTGGTCATGGTGACCTCGCTGGTGATCGCCGTGATCGCGTGGACGACCACCGACGTCGAGTGGCGCGTCGAAGCGCCCCCGGTCGCGCCGACGAAGTCGGCGTCCGTGCGCATGGCGGTCGCGGCGCCGCAGGCGAGCGCGATGGCGACGCCGCCACCCTACGCCATCGCCGGATGTCACCGTCAGGCCAGCCGGCCGGGCCCGGATGACGCGAAGCCGGAGGCCCTGAGGGCCGGCGTACTCGGTAGCGGCACCCTCTACGGCCTCGATCAGAACCAGAAGCGCGACGGGCGATACCGCGAGGCCTATGCGCGCTGCATGCGGTCCCGCGGCTACTCGAGCTGACCCTCCCGCGTCGAACCTCCCCGCCTGCCTCGCAAACCGGCTGACACTTCATCCGGCTGATACGATGAGGGCAGTCCCCCACGGAGGGGGACCGGGAGGTGACCATGAAGCGCTTCGTCCTCGTGCTCAGCATCGTGCTCCTGCTGGCCCCGGTCGGGCTCGCCGCGGCCGCCGACGAGTCCAAGGTCAAGGCCGCGACCGGCCAGGTCGAGAGCGGCGCCAAGAAGATCGGCGACGGCAAGGTCGGCGACGGCGTCGAGGAGACGGCCAAGGGCATCGGTAACACGGTCGTCGAGGGCGCCAAGTTCACCGGCGAGAAGCTCAAGGAGTCGGGTAAGGCCGCCGAGCCCGAAGCCAAGAGCACCTGGCACAACCTGAAGGACACCGCGAACTCATTCGGCGCCACCGTCAAGAACTTCTTCACCCACCTCTTTTCGAACTAATGTAGCGGCCCGACAATCGAGCGCGAGCATCGAGGAGCGTCACGGCTTTGCCGGGACGCTCCGAGCGTTTGGGGGGCGTGGGGGGCCATTTCGGGGCCCCCCACGTCAGTAGACCAGGGCGGCGGCGCGACGGCGCCGCCACTTCGCCAGCTCGTTCTGCCACCCGCGTTCGATTGATCCCAGCGACTGACCCCGCTCGATCGCGCGGCGGATCTGGTCGGTGCCGAGCAGGATGTCGATCGGCAACTTCCGGTGCTCGAACTCGTAGGGGGGCTTGCGCCAGCGGAACGCGCGCGGCGCCAGACGGCGAGCGACCGCGATCACCGCCAGGCCGGTCAGGAACGGCTTGAAGCGGTCGCGGTCCGTCACGTGGATGTGGACGCCGCCGCACACCTGTCCCGCCCATTTCTGGAACGTCGGCCGGAACCGCGCCGGCCGGAAGACGACGCCCGGCAACCGCTCGGCCATCAGCGCCTCGGCGTACGCGTGAGCGTCCAGCCACGGCGCGCCTACCCACTCGAACGGCCGCGTCGTTCCCCGGCCCTCCGACATGTTGGTGCCTTCGATCAGGCAGCCCCCCGGATAGACGCGGGCGGTGTCGGGTGTGGGCATGTTGGGTGACGGCGCGACCCACGGCAGGCCGGTGTCCTCCCAGAGCATCGACCGCCGCCAGCCGCGCATGCCGACGACGTCGACACGGCCGCCGAGCGCGTGCTCGCGCTGCAGGTAGCGCGCAACCTCACCGATGGTGAGGCCCGGACGTGCCGCGAGCGGGTAGAGGCCCACGAACGAGGCGAACGCCGGGTCGGGGACGTTGCCCTCGATCAGCTCGCCACCCAGCGGGTTCGGCCGGTCGAGCACCAGCACGCGGATGCCGGCCCGCGCGCACGCTCGCATGGCCAGTGCCGTCGTCCACTGATACGTGTAGTACCGGGAGCCGACGTCCTGCAGGTCGATCACCAGCAGGTCCAGGCCGCGCAGCATCGCGGGCGTTGGCTCGCGCCGCTC
>Ga0210377_10004114_pt1 | contig 12291 bp, 10 predicted proteins | sample PLM4_65_b1redo_FD_155480 | JGI IMG/M metagenome (GOLD analysis project Ga0210377, IMG submission 155480) | Groundwater sediment microbial communities from an aquifer in East River, Colorado, USA - PLM4_65_b1 redo | ecosystem: Environmental > Terrestrial > Soil > Riparian zone | place: USA: East... | reverse complement strand
GATCGGGTCCGGGTGTGGGGTATCCATCATGAACGTGGGTCCTGACCAGAAAATCGTAGGGGCGCACAGCCGTGCGCCCCTACCGTCTTGCACTGGTTCGATCTACTTGAGCGCCTTGAGCGCGTTGAAGATGTCCTGATCGTCGCGCGCCGACAGGATCTCCTGCACCTTGACGTACTTGACCGTCCCGTGCTTGTCCACGATCACGGTCGCGCGCTTGGTGATGAACTTGTCGTCCAGGTACATCCCGTACTTCTTCGCGACGTTGCCGCCCATGTCGGACAACAGGCGGTGCTTGAGTCCCAGCGAGTCCGCCCACGCCTTGTGCGAGTAGACGCTGTCGATGCTGATGCCGAGCACCTCCGTGTCGGCGGACGCGAATTTCGGGAAATCATCCGTCAGGCACTTGTTCTCCTTCGTGCAGACGGGGCTCCAGTCGAGGGGATAGAACGCCAGCACGACGTTCTTCTTCCCCTTAAAATCGCCGAGTTTGACTTCCTTCTGGTCCTGATCCTTGAGCGTAAAATCGGGAGCGGTCGCCCCCACCTGTATCTCAGCCGCCATGGTCCCCTCCTTGCGTGGATGTGTGAACGCGCCGCGGAACGCCCGTTGCGGCGCATCCTCCGGTGAAACGAGGCCCTTCTTCTATCACGGGCCTTTTCGCCTTGTCAAGCAACTCGCCCGCCTTGACAAGCCGAACGGCGGTTTCCTATAGTACCGCCCAGTTTCCCCGCGCGCATCATCTCAAGGAGGAGGACGCATGAACAGCACATCCCCGCCGCGCTTTCCTCGATGGATCATCTTGACGCTGACGCTCGCGCTCGGCGCCGCCTGGTTGACCGGCTGCGAGGGCATGAACCGCACGCAGAAAGGCGCGCTCACCGGCACCGCAGTGGGAGCCGGCATCGGCGCCCTCCTCGGCCAGAAGAGCGGCCACGCGGGGCGGGGCGCGTTGATCGGCGGCGCGGTCGGCGTCCTGTCCGGCGGGTTGATCGGCAACTACATGGACCGGCAGGCGCAAGAGTTGGAAAAGGTCGCCGACACCCAGCGGGCCGGCGACGGCATCATCGTCACGATGAAGGACAAGATCCTCTTCGACGTCGACAGCGCGACCGTCAAGCCCGCCGCGATGGCGAGCCTCGACAAGATCTCGGCCGTGCTGACCAAGTATCCCAAGACCACGATCACCGTGGCGGGCCACACCGACAACACCGGCCGGGCCGATTACAACCTCAAGCTGTCCGAGCGCCGGGGCAACGCGGTGAGGTTCGCCCTGGCCGAGCGCGGCGTCGCGGCGAGCCGCGTCACCGCGATGGGATTCGGCGCCGACAACCCCGTGGCGTCCAACGCCACGCCCGAGGGGCGGGCCGAGAACCGTCGGGTCGAGCTCCACATCGTCCCCAACGACGAGCTGAGACAGGAAGACGCCGCGAACCCGGGAGGGTGAGGGCCCCACTTCGGTCCGCCTGGCGTCGCCCCGCCCACAGTCCGTATCCTTTGCTGGACATGCCGTCCGATTTTCGTTACACTGGGCCGGTTTGCTCCGCCATCTACGCGGACGGTCCACGCTTCATTCCGCTCCCTTGGCGCGGCGTAGAATCCCTGGAGGGGGTTTCCACCACGGTATGAAGATTCGATCCGCCGGCGCCACCGACGTCGGCAAGGTCAGAAGCTCGAATGAAGACTCCTTCGGGGTGTTCGACGATCTCGGCCTCTACGTGGTGGCCGACGGGATGGGCGGCCACGCGGCGGGCGAGGTGGCGAGCTTCCTGGCCGTCGAGACGATCCACGAGACGTTCCTGGCGCCCCGCGACGCTTCGCCGAACGGCTCCCCCGAACGCACCACTCCGACCGGCGCGGCGCTCGCCCCCGAGCGCCGTCTGGTGTCGGCCCTCGAGCAGGCCAACCGGCGAATCTTCGCGGCCGGCCAGGAGGACGAGGCGCGATCCGGCATGGGCACCACGGTCGCGGCGGTGTGGCTCGACGGCAAGACCGCCCATGTCGCCCACGTCGGCGACAGCCGCGTTTATCGCGTTCGCGGCGGCGACCTTGCGCAGATCACGACCGACCACTCGCTCGTCAACGACTATCTGGCCCGCGGCCTCATGACCCCCGAGGAGGCGATCGGCCACCCGATGAAGCACATCCTGATCCGCGCGCTCGGCACCACCTCTGCCGTCGCCGTCGACACCACCGCCCTGCCGCTGGAGCCGGGCGACATCCTGCTCCTCTGCTCCGACGGGCTCTCCAACGTGGTGCCGCCGTCAGAGATCGCGGCCATCCTCAGCGCGCCCGACCTCGACATCTCCGTCCGGTGCCACGGCCTCATCGACGCCGCCAACCGGCACGGGGGGCTTGACAACATCACCGCCGTCCTCCTGCAGGCGGACACACTCTCTTAAGGAGTCCGTCTATGTCGATGTCGCCACGCGCCATCATCCTCGTCTTGCTGCTCCTGGCAGTCTTCGCGTTCGGGGGCACGCTACTCTCGCTCTACATCGACGCCCTTTGGTTTCAGGAGGTGGGGTATCTGTCCGTCTTCACGACGCGGCTGACCACCCAACTCGTACTCGGCGCCCTCGTCGGCACGGCGATGTTCGCATGGCTCGGGGTCAACGTCCTCTGGGCCGCTCGGCGCCGCCTGACTCTGCTCCCGCCACCGTGGAGCGTGATGCTGGCCAACCGGCCGATCCGTCCGCTGCTGATCGGCGCCGCGCTGATTGTCGGTGTCATTCAAGGCCTTCAAGCCGCGGCGCAGTGGCAGGAGTTCCTGCTCTTTCGCCATCCGACCGCCTTTGGACAGGCCGATCCACTGTTCAGTCGCGACCTCGGCTTTTACGTGTTCACGCTTCCGTTTCTGTCGACCATCAAGGGGTGGCTCCTCATGGCGACCGGGTTGGCGATCGTCGCCAGCGGCCTCCTCTACGTCGCCAATCAGGAAGTGCGCCTCGACCCCGCGCGCGTGGTCGTGACCCCCGCGGCACGCCGTCACCTCTTCGGTCTTGGCGCGCTCGCGGCGTTGGTCGTGGGGTGGGGGTACTACCTCGACCAGTATCAACTCCTCTACTCGCACCGAGGCGTCGTGTTCGGAGCGGTCTACGCCGATATCCACGCGCGGCTTCCCGCCCTCAAAGTCATGGTGATCCTGGCGGTGGCGGTGGCGCTCGTCCTCCTGTTCAGCGCCGCGCGACGCGGCTGGAAACTGCCGATCGCGGCGGCCGTCGCCTTGCCGCTGACGGGCCTCCTCGGAGGATCGGTCCTTCCCGACCTGCTCCACCGGTTTCAAGTCCTGCCGAACGAAATCGTCATGGAGCGCCCCTACATCGAGCACAACATCCGCCTGACGCGCTTCGCCTACGGCCTGGATGGCATCGAAGCCACGGAGTTTCCCGCGTCCGACCAACTGAGCGCCCGACAGGTGGCGGCCAACACGCTCACCACCAAGAACGTCCGTCTCTGGGATCACCGCCCCCTACTCGCGACGTACCGCCAACTCCAGCAGATCCGAACCTACTACGACTTCATCGACGTCGACAACGATCGGTACGTCATCGACGGGGAACTCCGCCAAGTGATGATCTCACCGCGGGAGCTCTCGTACAAGAACCTGCCGAGCCGGATCTGGATCAACGAACACCTCACGTACACCCACGGCCACGGGGTGACGCTGGGACCGGTCAACCGAGTGACTCAAGAAGGGCTGCCGGAATTCTTTATCAAGAACATTCCCCCGGTGTCCTCGACGTCGATCACCGTCACGCGGCCGGAAATCTATTACGGCGAGTTGCCGAACGATTACGTCTTCGTGAACACCAAAGCGTTGGAGTTTGACTACCCCTCTGGCGATAAGAACGTCTACGCGACGTACAGCGGCGACGGCGGCATCCCGGTGGGATCGTTCCTGCGCAAGGCGGCGTTCGCCGCGTCGTTCCGCACGATGAAAATCCTGCTCTCGAACGACCTGACGTCCAAGAGCCGGATCATGATCAACCGGAATATTCAGGACCGTGTCTCAAAGCTTGCGCCGTTTCTCCGCTACGACCAGGACCCCTATCTCGTTATCACGAACGAGGGCCGGCTCGTGTGGATCCTCGATGGCTACACCACGACCGCACGATTGCCGTACGCGCTCCCGGTACGAGGGGTGGGCAACTACATCAGGAATTCAGTCAAGGTGACGATCGACGCCTACGACGGGCGGATGCGTGTGTACATCAGCGGCCCTGACGATCCCGTCATCCGCTCCTACGCCGCCGTATTCCCGGGCCTCTTCCAGCCCCTGGACCAGATGCCCGCCGACCTCCGCAAGCACCTGCGCTATCCCCAGGACCTGTTCACGATCCAGTCCCATGTCTTCGCCACGTATCACATGCAGGATCCGCAGATCTTTTACAACAAGGAAGACCTGTGGAACATCCCGCAAAAAGGCGAGCGGGACATGGACCCTTATTACACGATCATGAAACTCCCTGGCGAGCCGCGGGAGGAGTTCGTTCTGATGATCCCGTACACGCCGGCCAAGCGGGATAACATGGCAGCCTGGCTCGCGGTCCGGAACGACGCCCCGCACTACGGAAAACTGATCGTGTACCTCTTGCCCAAACAAAAACTGGTTTACGGACCGCGCCAGATCGAGGCGCGGATCGACCAGGACTCGGCGATCTCGCAGCAGCTCACGCTCTGGACACAGCGCGGCTCGCAGGCGATCCGCGGCAGCCTCCTGGTCGTTCCGATCGAGGATGCCCTGCTGTACGTCGAACCGCTCTACCTCGCGGCGACGGAATCCGGGGCGCTGCCCGAGTTGCGGCGCGTCATCGTCGCCTTCGGCAACCAGATGGTGATGGAGCCCGACCTGGAGACCGCGTTGGCCCGACTCTTCGGCAGCCGGCCGCCGGAGATCCGCCCCGCCTCCACGGCCATTCCATCGGCCGGGGATCGAACGGCAGCCGGCCTCGTCCGCTCGGCGCTCGAACACTATCGCAACGCCCAGCACCGCGTGCGCGAGGGCGACTGGCCGGGCTACGGCGACGAGCTGCGGCGACTCGAACAGATTCTCGAGGAGCTTGCCAAGACACCCTAGCGCCGCTATCCTTCTCGCCCATGTGTCTCCCCCTGTGCAGCGCGATGCGAGCGGCGCCGCGGAACGAGTCCCGCCCGTCACACCTCCCCGACTGATGTCGGACCCGAATGGTCCACGTCGACTCCCCACCAAGCCGTCGGGCCGCGTCGGGGGCCCCGAATTGATCGGGGACAGCCCCACGATCCGTCGGCTCTGGGAGGCGATCCGGCAGGTCGCCGACTCGCGTTCCACTGTCCTGATCTCCGGCGAGAGCGGCACCGGCAAGGAACTCGTCGCGCGGGCGCTTCACGACCTCAGCGTCCGACGCGTCGGTCCCTTCATCGCGGTCAACTGCGCGGCGATTCCCGAGACCCTGATCGAGACCGAGCTGTTCGGGCACGAGCGCGGCGCGTTCACCGACGCCCACGCCGCGCGCAAGGGGCAGTTCGAGCTCGCCGACGGCGGAACCCTCTTCCTCGACGAGATCGGCGACCTCAGCCTGCGCGCCCAGGGTAACCTCCTGCGCGTCCTGGAGGAGCGGGCGTTCACCCGCGTCGGGGGCACCGACCCCGTCCAGGTCGACGTCCGGCTCGTGGGCGCCACGCACGTCGATCTGGACACCGCCATCCGCGACGGCCGCTTCCGCGAAGACCTCTTCTACCGGCTGAACGTCGTCCCGCTCGTCGTCCCGCCGCTCCGCGAGCGCCGCGACGACATCCCGCGCCTCCTCCGCCATTTCCTGGCGCGGAACACCGGACCGGGACACCCCGCCGCGGAATTCGCGCCCGACGCGTTGGACTGGCTCGTGCGGTACGACTGGCCGGGCAACGTCCGGGAAATGGAGAATCTCGTCGAGCAGCTCCTCGCGCTCGCCGATGGTCCGATGATCCGCGCCGACGACCTCCCGGCGAAGCTGCGCAGCCTGGCGCACGCACACAGCCTCGACCAGCGGGTGCGGACGGGCCAGGCCTCGCTGACGGACGCCGTGGCGGCGTTCGAGCGTAACCTGATCGCCGACGCGCTGGAGCGCGCGGGGCACGTTCAGACCCGCGCGGCGCGGCTGCTCGGCGTCACTCGCCGCATCCTCAAATACAAGATGGACACGCTGGGTATCCCCGTCCTCCGCCCGCGCGCCCGCGCGCACGGTCGGAAAGCCGCTTAGGAGTGTGTCCGAGTATTGGGGTGGCGGAGCCTGTTCAGGAATGGTCAGATGCAAGGCGGAGCGAGGAATCCCCCCGGAGCGTACTGGGTCGTACGTGAGGAGGGATTCCGAAGCGACAACGCCGCAGATGGCCATTCCTGGACAGGCTCCTGGTTTGACGCTCACCTGGCGCTTTGTTAGACTTCCGCCGTGATTGCCGACCCCCAGGCCAAGATCGCCGCCCTCCACGACAACATCGAGCGCGTCATCTGCGGAAAATCCGAGGCGGTCACGCTCGCGATGGTCACGTTGCTGGCGCGGGGACACCTCCTGATCGAGGACGTGCCCGGGGTCGGGAAGACAACGCTCGCCCACAGCTTCGCCCGCTCGCTGAATTGCTCGTTCAAGCGCATCCAGTTCACCAGCGACCTGTTGCCCTCGGACATCATCGGCCTCTCCGTCTTCAACCAGCACAGCCGGGAGTTTGAGTTCCGGGCCGGTCCCGTCTTCGCGAACATCGTGCTCGCCGACGAGATCAACCGGACGACGCCGAAGACGCAGAGCAGCCTCCTCGAGGCGATGAACGACACCCAGGTGTCGGTCGAGAACCACACCCACCCTCTGCCGCGTCCCTTCATGGTCATCGCAACCCAGAATCCCGTGGAATACCAGGGGACGTTCCCCCTCCCCGAGTCTCAGCTGGACCGATTCTTGATCCGCATCCACATGGGGTATCCCGACGCGGAGGACGAAAAGCGCATTCTCACGGCCCGCCGCATCGTCGGGCGCGCCGACGAGATCGGACCCGTCCTGACCGCCGAGGAGGTGCTCGCGCTCCAGGAGGAGGCCGGGCGCGTGACGATGGACGACGCGTTGACCGATTACCTGATGGCGATCGTCACCGCCACCCGGTCGCGGCCGGATCTCGACCTCGGCGTGAGCACGCGGGGGGCGGTCTTCCTGTATCGGGCCGCCCAGGCAATGGCCCTCGTCGAGGGGCGGACGTACTGCCTGCCCGACGACGTCAAGCGGCTCGTGATCCCGGTGTTCGCGCACCGGATTGTCGTCAACCCGGGCATCGAAGCGTTCGGCCGCCGCACCGACGACGCCAAAGACATCCTGACCGAGATCCTCGACCACGTCCCGGTCCCGTTGTAGCTCCCCCGCGGCTCCCATGCCACTCCCGTCTCCACGGCGACGCCCGCGACGACCGAGTCGGACGGTGAAGGTCACGCCGGTCGGCATCCGGTATCTGCTGTTGTCCCTCGCCGTGGGTCTCGCCGCGGTGAACACCGGAAACAACCTGCTCTATCTCCTGTTCGCCATGATGCTGTCCCTCATTCTCGTCTCCGGAATGCTCTCCGAGCGGGCTCTGCGCCGCCTCACCGCGACGAGGACGCTGCCCCCCCGGCTCTTCGCGGGGACGCCGATCCCCTGCCGCGTCACGGTCGCCAACGCGAGGCGGTGGATGCCGAGTTTCTCGCTGCTCCTCCGCGAGCGCGCCGACGCGGGGCGCGTCACGGCGCCAGAAACACGGTGTCCACGCCTCGACCCGGGACAGCGCTTGGAGTTCTCAACCGTGATCACGTTCCGCGATCGCGGGCTGTACCGCCTCGACGGGATCGAGGCAACGACCACCTTCCCGTTCGGCTTCTTTGAAAAGTCGGTGTGCCTGCCCGACGAGACGGACTCGCTGGTCTACCCCGCGATCGATCCCCTCCCCCCGCTCACGGCCCCGACCCTGACTGGCGAGGGGCGCCGGGCGGTCGGACGCGGGACGAGCGGCCTGCACCAACTCAGGGATTACCAGGCCGGCGACGATCCGCGTTACATCCACTGGAAGCATTCGGCGCGCCGCGCCAAGCTCGTGGTTCGGGAACCCGAACGCGAGGGCTCGCGCGTGATCGCGCTCGTCCTCAGTAACCGGCTGCCGCCCGACCCCCTGCCGATCCATCGCGCGTGGTTCGAGGACGCTGTGCGGCTCACCGCGTCGCTCGCGTCCCAGGCGATCGGCGACGGCTTCGAGGTGCTCCTCGCGACCTGGGACGGCGCGAGCCGGCCCGGCAGGGGCCGGCCCCATCTGGAACGCTTGCTGCGGGTGCTGGCCACGATCTCCGATGCGGCCCCGTCCTCCGACGATCGGCTCATCCCGTGGACGTCGGGCCTGCAGAACGCAACCCCGCACCTCATCCTGGCCTGGGATGACCCGGCGTGGTCGCGCATCCGCCCCCGCTGCGCACGCGTGTGGGTGATGGCCCAGCGCGGGCAACCCGAGGCGCTCGGCGCATGATCCCCGCGGCGCGACTCGCCTCGCACCTGATGGCCGCCGTGGGCCTGGCCTCGCTCGCGGCCACGGGCCAGATCTGGATGCCGCTGCTCGCCGCGGGCGGCGTCGGCCTGATCGCAAGCCTGGGGATGGATGTCGCCCGCGTGCGCGGTGCGATCCCCGCGCCGGCCGCGAACGGCCTGATTGTCGTGGCGCTGGCGTTCGCCGCGGCGGATTATCTCTGGCTGTCGCCCACGCTGCTCCAGGTGGGCGCCCACCTCCTCGTCATCCTCATGTTCACGCGCCTGCGGCACGCGGACTCGCGCGAATACCTCCAACTCGTCGTGATCGTCTTTCTCCAGATCCTCGCCTCGGCCGGCATGACGTTCCCCGGCGCCTTCGCCGCCGGCTTCGTCGCGTACTTGGTCGTCATCGTCTGGGTCCTCATGCACTACCACCTCATGGCGGAGGCCGAGCGATCGGACGCCCATGTCCTCACCGGCGCCGCCCCGGGCGGCATCGGCCGCTGGGCCCTCGCCGCCGCGGCCGGCGCGCTGCTCGTGACCGGGATTCTGTTCGTCTTCCTGCCCCGCATGGGGTTCGGCCTGCTCGTCGCCTCCCCGCAGTCGGACATCCGACTGTCGGGGTTCTCGCCCCACGTCACGCTCGGCGCGATCGGCCCCGTCAAGCGTGATCCCACCGTGGTTATGCGCGTATCGGGGGACGTCGGCCCCGGACGCGAGCCGCTCTACCTACGCGGCGCGGTCTTCGACGCGTACGACGGCCGCCAGTGGCTCAACACGGCCCCCGTCCGGCGGCTCATCCTCCCGGACGCGGACGGGCGGTTCGCGCTCGGGCGCATCCCGGCCGGATCGACCTCGTACACGGTGCGGTTGGAGCCGATCGACTCCGCCGTCCTGTTCGCCCCCGCGCGCACCGTGGCGATCGACGGACCGTTTCCCGCGGTGGCGGTCGACGATCAGGAGACCTTCGGCGTGCCCTATCCCGCCCGAGCCCGGATCGCGTACGACGTGTGGCAGCGTCCGGCCGCCGGGCCGCCGCCCGGCCAGGCGGAGCCCTCCGGACGGCTCGCGCGCCACCTCTCGTTCGACGGTTCCGAAGCCGTCGCGCGGCTCGCCCGCGACACCGTGGCCGGCGCGGCCTCGCCCGGCGACCGCGCGCGCGCGGTCGAGCGATTCCTCAAGACCCGCTACACGTACACGCTGGACGTCCCCGGAGGGGAAGACCAGCCCATTGAGGAATTCCTGTTTCGGCGGCGATCGGGGTATTGCGAGCACTTCGCGAGCGCGATGGTGGTGATGCTGCGCGCCATCGGCGTCCCCGCCCGGTTGGTCACCGGGTTCCTGGTCCAGGAATGGAACGAGTTCGGCGGCTACTTCATCGTGCGCCAGGGCGACGCGCACGCGTGGGTCGAGGCGTATCTTGCGGACGTCGGGTGGACGCGCTTCGACCCCACCCCGCCGTCTCCGCCCGCCGATCGGCCGTGGACGGGCCCCGTGGAGCACTACCTCGACCATCTGCGGGCGGGATGGGACCGCTACGTGGTGGGGTTCGGCCTGGGCGATCAGAACGAGGCGCTTCAACGGCTGGAAACGGCGTGGGACGCGTCGCGCGTGGGGCTCGCTGGCGCGGTCGCGAAGGGGCGGACGCTGTGGCGCTCCGCGGGCGCGATCGGCCCGGCTGCCTGGCTGGCCATCGCCGCGGGACTCGCGGGGCTGATCGGGCTCGCGGCGATCGCCGCGCGACGCCCCTGGCGCCGGTTCTTCGCCGTGCGCCTCCCCACGCCGCGGATCGACTTCTACGCCCGGCTGGTCGAGACCCTGTCTCGCCACGGCCTCGCCAAACCGGCCGGCACGACCCCGTGGGAATTCGCGACCCGGGACGCCGCGCACCTCCCCTGGGCCGACGAGATCCGGACGCTCACCAGCTACTACTACGACGTGCGCTACGGGCGCCGGACCCTCGGCACGGCCGAGCGCCGCGCAATCGACGCCGCGCTCTCGGTCATCTCGCGACCGACCGACAAGTCCCCAGCACGAACGCGGCCCCGCACACGATGACGGCGCTGGCGCCTCCGCGTCACTCGAAGCGGTAGAGAAACAGCGCGGCGGACGCGGTCGGCTGCGCGCGGCTGTTTTGGTCCCCGGCCAGGCCGGTCGTGACGCTCGGCACGCTCCACGTCACCCGTCCCCGGTCCACCTCGACCAGGGCCCGGTTCGTCGCCCTGGTCAGACCGTAGACGGTGCCCGCGATGACCCCGACGCCCGCCCCGGTCGAGATGTACGAGAGATGGTCCTTCGGATGGTTCGTCAGCGCCATGACCGCGGTCCCGACCAGCGCGCCGATCACGCCGCCGTAGAACCCGTCCGCGAGCACGTCGGGCAGCGTCGTGTCCTGCCCGACGGCCCGGGCCGGCGTCGCGATCGCGATCAGCAGCGCGCACACGGCCGCGGTCCACGCTGCGCGCGCGCGGCGGCTCCCCACCCCTCGCCTTCCGATCATAGATAGCCCTCCACGATGAAATCGGACCCCACCCGCCGCACCGACAGGTCGCGCAGCACCGCTGCGTCCGCCAACCGGTGGGGCGACACCCCCCCCACCGCCCCCACGGCGTCCCGGCCGCCCAGCAGCCGCGGCGCGACCATGACCACGACCTTCCCCACGACGCCCGCGCGCAGCGCCGAGGCGTTGACCTCGGACCCGCCCTCGATCAACACCGAGGTCATCTGCAACGCCCCCAACCGATCGAGCAGATCGTCGAAATCGACCAGACCGTTTCGGGATTTCACGGGCAGGACCACGGCCCCCAGCGCTTCGAGCCGGCGACGACGCGCCGCGGGGGCACGGTCCGTCGTCGCCACGTAGGTCGTCGCCCCCACGACTCGCCGCAACACGCGCGCGGTCGGGGGGATGGCGAGACGCTCGTCTAGAATCACCCGGTGGGGATGGCGCCGCGCGCCGCGCCGCGCGGTGAGCCGGGGATCATCGGCGAGCACGGTCCCGACCCCCACGATCACCGCGTCGGCCTGCGCGCGCAGGCGGTGCGTGAGCGCCCGCGCGAGGGGCCCCGTGATCCACTGCGACTCCCCCGAGGCCGTCGCGATCTTGCCGTCCAGGGTCTGGGCGATCTTCAGCGTGACGAACGGCCGGCCGGTCGTCACCCACGACGCGTATCCCTCATTCAGCCGACGCGCCTCGGCCTCCAGCACGCCGACCTCGACCGCAAGCCCCGCCCCCCGCAGGAGCCGTATCCCGCGCCCCCGTACGCGGGGATTCGGATCGCGCATCGCCACCACAACGCGGCGGACGCCCGAGGCGATGACGACGTCGGTGCAGGGGGGCGTCCGCTTCGGCGCGTGACAGCACGGCTCCACGGTGATGTAGAGCGTCGCGCCCTTGGCCTCGGCTCCGGCGGCCTTGAGTGCGTGGACCTCCGCGTGCGGCCCGCCCGCGCGACGGTGATGGCCCTGTCCCACGACGCGGCCGTCCCGCACCACCAGGGCTCCCACCATCGGGTTCGGGCTCGTCCACCCGCGCGCCCTCGCCGCCAGGCGCAGGGCGAGGCGCATGTATGTGGGGTCCGACATCGGCGGTCGATTATCGTTGATGCGGCGAGAAGGTGTCAACGAGAAAGGGAACGTCGCGGCTCAGCGGGCGCGTGCCTCCGCGGAACGCCTACAACCGCGCGCGGGACAGCCGGGCCGGGCCGGGATCGGTCCCCCCGACCGCCAGCGCGGCGGTCAGCCGTTGCCGGAGGACGGCGGCGTCCACGGCGCGCTGCATTTCGCCGGCGACGATCACCGA
>Ga0210377_10004113_pt1 | contig 12293 bp, 11 predicted proteins | sample PLM4_65_b1redo_FD_155480 | JGI IMG/M metagenome (GOLD analysis project Ga0210377, IMG submission 155480) | Groundwater sediment microbial communities from an aquifer in East River, Colorado, USA - PLM4_65_b1 redo | ecosystem: Environmental > Terrestrial > Soil > Riparian zone | place: USA: East... | reverse complement strand
CTTCCTCCTGACGTAGCCGCTCAGCTGGAGGATCCGGAGGCCGGGGATGGGCGGCAGGTCGCGGTCGTTCGTGACGAAGGTCGTGCACCCTCCGCCGAGCGCCGCGCATAGTTGGAGCGCATCCGGCGTCTTCAGGGAGCGATGCACGCCGCGGAGATGGGCGGCCGCCCGTAGCTGCGCGCGGCCGATCTCGGTCAAGCGGAGACCACGGCTTTGCGTCAGCAGCTCCTCGTAGCGGTGGGCGAGCCGCAGGTCTCCGGCCCGATATGGCACGACCAGCACCTCGAGGAGCGTCAGGCTGGAACTGACCGCCTCGATCCTCCCGGCGTCCATCGCCGCAAAGACCGGCTCCACGACCGGAAGGAAACGGGGGTGCGCTTCGATGAGGTAGATGAAGGCGACCGTGTCGAGGCCAACCGGACCGCCCCGGATGTCTTGGATCAGTCCCACGAGCGCCGCTCGGCGCGGACGTGCCGGGCGGCGTCGATCCCAGCCCAGCGCTCCTTGCCCAGCCCGCGCAGAGCCAGGATCGAGAGCGGCTCAGGAGCCTCGAGCGCCTCGGACAGGACGTGCGTCACTTCCTGGGCGATCGAGCGATGCTGCGCGAGCGCGCGCTTCCGAAGCCGGCGGTAGAGCCTGTCGGGAAGGTTCTTGATGTTCAGCGTCGCCATCGTTCCTCCAATTCGCCTCCATTATGGAGGCGCCGGTCCTGAAGGTCAAATGAAGCCTCAGCTCGACAAGCCGATGCCCAGGACGTCGAGGACGCGCAGAAGCAGGTTGGGTGGCTCGCCGGCGTCGACACGGCGGAGGGCCTTGGTCACCGCGTTCACGGCGAGCGAGCGGAGAGGCTCGGGCGGGTAGGGGAAGGGCTTCTTCCGGACGAGCTCGAGGTCCAGCAGCGGGCTCGGCCGGGCGAGGGCCATGTGGGCCAGGACCTGCCCGGCCAGGTGCGTCGTGCCGAGGCCGTGGCCCGTATAGCCGAGGCCGTAAAGGACGCGCCCACCGCGAGCCGAACCGAAGAACGGCGTGAAGCGTGTGGTCGCGCAGATGGGCCCGCCCCAGGCGTAGGGGAAGTCGAGCCCGGCCAGAGCGGGGAAATGGCGGAAGAAGCTGTCGCGGAGCTCGGCGTAGTGCCGCGCCGAGTGGTCGCAGCTCGAGTCCACGCGGTTGCCGCGGTAGTACTGGGCTTCACTCGTTCCCCACAGCACGCGGCCGTCGGCCGTGAGCCGGTAGTACTTGAAGAAGGTACGGACGTCGGCGACCCCCTGCCGGTTCTTCCAGCCGATGGCTTCGCGCTGGGCCATGGTCAGCGGCTCGCTGACGAGGATGTAGTCGTAGAGCGGGATGAAGCGGAAGCGGAGCCTCGGCAGCAGGTGGTGGGTATAGGCACTCGTCGCGAGGACCGCTCGGCGTGCGTGAACCTCGCCCGAGACGGCGGTGACTCGCACGCCCGCTCCGGCGTTCTCGACGGCGGTCACCCGCGTTTGTTCGTACACCACCACGCCCTGGCGCTGGGCCTCCCGCTTCAGCCCCTCGACCAGCTTGACCGGATCGAGGACGGCGCCGTCGGGATTGAAGAGAGCGCCTTCGTAGCGGGCGCAGTGGATCTCCGCCCGGACCTCGTCGCGATCGAGGAGGCGGTAGTGCGAGAGTCCCAGGCCGCGGGCACACTCGAGGGAAGCGCGGAGGTTCGCCACCTGCGACGGCCGCAGTGCGACGTGAAGCATTCCGGTGGGCTCCAGGTCGCAGTCGATGGCGCGCTCCGCCAGGAAGCGCCACATCGTGTGCAGGTTCTCCTGGCCCAGCACGGCGAGGCGTTGCGCTTCGTCGCGGCCGAAGTGGGCGATGGCCAGTTCGGGGGAATGGTCGATCCCCTCGCCGAGCATCCCCGCGTTCCGACCGCTGGCGCCGTAGGCCGCCGCCTCCTGTTCCACGACGGCGATGTGCAGGCCCGGCTCGAGGGCTTTGAGATAGTTGGCCGTCCAGAACCCGGTGTATCCCGCGCCGACGATGACGATGTCGGCGTCGCGCCGGCCCTCGAGCGGCGGGTCCGGCTCACGGCGACGCTGCGACAGCCAGTAGCAGCACTGCTCGATGGGGCGCGTCTCCCGCGCCCCGTCAGCGGGCATCGGCCAGCGCGCGGTCGAGGGCGGACACGGCGCGATCCAGCTCGTCGTCGGAGATGACGAGGGGCGGCTGGACCCGCAGCACGTTGCCGTGGAAGCCGCCCAGACCGACGATGAAGCCGGCCTCGAGGAGACGGTCCTGCACCGCCGCGGCCCCCGCCGCGTCGGGTGTTTTCTTCGCACGGTCCGACACCAGCTCCACGCCGAACATGAGGCCGAGGCCGCGGACTTCGCCGATCCCCTCGTGGCGGTCGGCCAGTTTCCCCAGGCTCGCCCGCAGCCGCTCACCCTGGGCCGCCGCCTTCTCGGCGAGGCCCTCGCGCTTCATGTAGGCGAGGTTCGCGAGGGCGGCCGCGCACGACACGGGGTTGCCGCCGAAGGTCGAGAGGTGGTCCCCCGGAGTGAAGGCTCTCGCGATCTCCTCGCGCATGGTGAAGGCGGAGAGAGGGAAGCCGTCGGCGATCCCCTTGGCCGTGACGACGATGTCGGGGACGACGCCGTAGTGTTCGATGGCCAGCATCTTCCCGGTGCGGCCGAAGCCGCTCTGCACCTCGTCGCAGATGAACAGGATCCCACGCCGGTCGAGGACCTCCTTCACCCGCTCGAAGTAGCCCTCCGGCGGAACGATGATCCCGCCCTCGCCCATCACGGGCTCGGCGATGAAAGCGGCCACGTTCCCCGACGTGTGGGCTTCGATGACGCGCTCCACGTCGGCCACGCAGGCCCCGGCGACGGCGTCCGGGTCCGGACCGAAGGGGCTGCGGTACGGATAGGGGGCGGCGGCGAAGGCCACGCCGGGAAGATAGGGCCCCCCCTTCTTCTTGCGCGCCCAGTTCCCGGTGATGCTCAAGGTTCCGACGGTGCGGCCGTGGAACGACATGTCGAGGGCCACCAGCTCGGTCCGGCCCGTGAACTGCTTCGCGACCCGGAGCGCGCCTTCGATGGCCTCGGCGCCGCTGCTGCCGAAGAACGAGACGTGCAGCTCCGGGCTCGGCATGATCGACGCGAGAGCCTCGGCAAAATCGGCCGTGGGCTTGTTGTGGTAGAGGTACGAATTGCAGTGGACGAGGCGCCGCATCTGCGCCGCGGCCGCTTCGATCACCTCGCGGTTCCCGTGGCCGGCGTTCACCACCGAGATTCCCGAGAAGAGGTCGAGGAAGGGCCTGCCCTTCTCGTCCCAGACCGTGGCCCCCTCCGCCCGATCGATCACGATGGGCTGGACCTTCTTCAGGAAGCCGGTGCTCACGTAGCGGCGGTACTTTTCGATCGTGTCCACGGGTCACCTCGGCGCAGCCTGCGGGGATTATCGCCGAGGAGCGGGCCTATAATCCCCCATGAGCCGCGTGCCCCTCGTCCGCACGCAACCCCCTCTCAACATCGAGCGTGAGCTCTTCGAGCAGGGCCTCGACGTCCTCGAGGAAGCGATCCGCGAGGTCTCGAGGGCGAGGAGCCTCTCATGACCCCCGCGCCCCTGAGCCACGCGGGGCTCGACCGCGTCCTCCTGCCCTTCGGCGCCAGCCGGCTGCTGCCCCAGGAGGCCTACACGTCCCCTGAAGTCCTCGCCTGGGAAGAGGAGCACTTCTTCGAGCGGTCCTGGGTCTGCGCCGGGACCGCCGAGGGCCTGGCCCGCCCCGGTGACCAGAAGGCGATCCGCGTCGGCCGCGACGGGATCTTGCTCGTCCGCGGAGACGACGGCCTCCTCCGTGGCTTCTACAACGTCTGCCGCCATCGGGCCCACGAGCTCCTTGCGCCCGGCGCCTGCGCCCAGTCCCCCTCGATCCGCTGCCCCTATCACGGCTGGACCTACGACCTCGACGGCTCCCTCAGGCCGTCGGTCCGGAAGAGCCACGACCCCGGCTTCGATCCGACGGCCGAGGGGCTCGTCCCGGCCCGCGTCGAGGTCTGGCACGGCTGGATCTTCGTCAACCCTTCGGCGGACGCGGTGCCCTTCCCGGAGTGGGTCGGCGACCTCGAGGCCATCGCCCGTCCCTACGAGGCCGAGCGTCTCCGGCTGGGCGCGGCCCGCAGCTACGAGATCGCGGCGAACTGGAAACTCGTCTGCGAGAACTACCACGAGTGCTATCACTGCCCGCAGATCCACCCGCAGCTCTGCCGAATCAGCCCTCCCGACAGCGGCGAGAACCTGGACCGGCCCGGGGCGTGGGTCGGCGGCAGCATGGACCTCGTTCCGGCCGCGGCAACGATGTCGATGGACGGCCACAGCGACGGGATTCCGCTTCGGGGCGTCTCCGGCGATCTCCTCCGCAAGGTCCACTACTACGGCCTCTTTCCCAACCTCCTCCTGAGCTTCCATCCCGACTACGTGATGACCCACCGCATGGAGCCCGTCGCGCCCGGGCGCACGCGCATCGAGTGCCAGTGGCTCTTCCCGCCCGAGGCCCTCGAGAAGCCCGGCTTCACCCCGAGCTACGCCGTCGAGTTCTGGGACCAGACGAACGGCCAGGACTGGAAGGCGGTCGAGAGCGTGCAGCGCGGGATCGAGTCGCGAGGCTATCGCCCCGGCACCCTCACCCCCCGCGAGGACGCGGTCTACCAGTTCGTGACTCGCATCGCCCGTGGCTATCTCGAGGGCGGGATCGACGCCACTCGGCCACACGCCGCCCCGGTTCCCTGACGCGAACGCGGCCAGGGAGCGTGCCCTACCGGGGCAGGACGCGATCCCGCTGGATCTGCCGCACGGCCTGGTAGGCCGGGATGCCGCAGACGCCGCCGCCCCCGTGAGTGGCGGAGCTGGCCTGATAGAGACCGGCGATGGGCGTGCGGTAGTCCGCGTACCCTGGGGCCGGGCGCATGTGGAAGAGCTGCTCCGCCGACAGCTCGCCGTGAAAGATGTTCCCCCCGATCATCCCCAGATCCTGCTCCATCTCGTAGGGGCCGATGACCTGGCGGTGGAGTATCGAGCGCCTGAAGTTGGGCGCGAGCTCGTCGTAGCCGTCGACGACCCGGTCGGCATAGGCCTCCAGCTCCTCGCGATGGGGCTCCCTGTTCCAGTCGCAGGGGACCCACTGGGTGAACATCGAGAAGACGTGTCTCCCCTCGGGGGCCAGGGTCTTGTCCCAGTAGCTCGGGATCACGCCGTCCACGAAGGGGCGGCGGGCGGCGCGCCCCGCCTTGGCGTCCTGGAAAGCCTCTTCGCAGTACTGCGTCGAGAGGCACAGCTCCACCGATCCGCTGTGGTGGTCCTGAGGGTGGGCCCCGGGGTTCGCCTTGAAGTCGGGCAGCTCGGCGAGGGCGACGTTGACCTTCACCACTCCGCTCCGGGTCTTCCACCGCTCGATGTCGGTGACGAAATCGCTCGGCAGATCCTTGCGGTCGAGGTGCTTCAGGAAGGCGATCCTGGGATGGACCGTCGTGACGACGGCCGGAGCCCGTAGCTCCTCGCCGGTCTTGAGGGCGACCCCCAGGGCCCGGCCGTCCCGGACGATCACCTTCTCGACGGGGGCCTTCGTGCGAACCTCGCAGCCGAGGGCCTCGGCCGACCGACGGATCGCATCGGCCACAGCCCCCATGCCCCCCTCGGCGAAGCCCCAACCCCCAAGGTGGCCGTCGCCTACGTCGCCGATCGAATGATGGATCATCACGTAGGCGGTCCCGGGCTCGTCGGGGCCGGCCCACGTCCCGATGATGCCGTTCACCGCCAAGGCCGCCTTGACCTCCTTCGACTCGAACCAGTCGTCGAGGAGGTCGGTCACGCTCATGGTGAGGAGGCGGGTCACGTCGCCGACGCCTCTGACGCCGAGCTTGCGGAACTTCCACGCCGTCTGGAGCTGGTCCAGGACGTCGCCGAAGCTCCTGGAGCCGAGCTTGGGAGGGATCTGCATCAACATCGGTCCCAGGACCTCGGCGATGCCGTGGAGCCAGGCGTCCCACTTCGGCATCGTTTCGGCGTCCTTCCTCGATACCCGGGCGATGCTCTCGTAGTTGGCCTTCGCGTCGTCGGCGTAGAGCTTGATCGAGGTGCCGTCGGGCCAGGCCTGGTAGTAGGGCCCCATGGGGAAGACCTTGTAGCCGTGCTGTACGAGCTTCAAGTCGCTGATGATCGAGTTGGGCATGAGGCTCATGACGTACGAGTACTTCGTGACCTTGAACTCCGGCGCCTCGGGCCAGGGACTCTCCGTGGCCGCGGCCCCTCCGCATTTGCCCAGGGCCTCGAGGACGACGACCTTCGCCCCGGCCCGGGCGAGATACGCGCCGGCTACGAGGCCGTTGTGCCCTCCGCCGATGACGATCGCGTCGTGAGTGTTGGCCATCCGGTCCTCCTCCAACGGGTCCGAGGATGGAGAAGGCTACCCTCGTCCATCCGCACGGATCAACTCGCGCAACCCCTGGGTCGAGGGGACCCACGTGCTACGATCGGCGCCCCGAGGGTCCCATGGACTTCGATCCGTCCTCCGAGATACGGCGCTGAATCCGTTGCTCGCGTGGCGGACGGCTGGGCCACCGTGGACGTGAGTGTTGCCGTGCCCGTGAGCCGCGCCGGCCCACGAGCCCGGGCAGGGCTCCTCCCGCTCCTGGGCCTGATGTACGCCTCGGCCTGCGGCGGCCCCTACGGCATGGAGGACTTCGTCCCCAAGGTGGGGCCCGGCGTCTTCATCCTTCTGCTCTTCGTGACGCCGTGGCTCTGGGGGCTGCCGACGGCCTTTGCCACGGCTGAGTTGTCGAGGCGACGCCCGGTCGCCGGCGGCTACTACCGCTGGGCACAGGAGTACCTCGGGCCCTTCTGGGGGTACCAGGAGGGGATCTGGAACCTCCTATCGTCCTTTCTGGACAACGCGCTCTACCCGGTGCTCTTCGCACGAGCCCTGGTGCACCTTCTGCCGGGCTTCACGCGGCTCGACCAGTGGCTCGCGGCCGTCGCCTTCATCCTCCTGTACACGTGGCTCAACTACCGCGGGATCAAGATCGCCGGGGCCTCGGCCGTCGCCTTGAACCTCTTCCCTGGCTCGCTGGGGCGTCGAACCTCGTCCTCCAGGCGTCCCTCGTGCGCTCGCGGCAGCCGGCCGACGAGGGAAGCGGGTTCCGAGTCCCCGGGGGGCGAATCGGGCTCTGGCTCAACGTGACGATGCCGATCCTCACGTGGTTGCTGCTCCTGGCCCTGACGGGCCGCGAGCACTGGCGCCTCGGCGCTGGGGCGCTCCTGACGGCGCCCCTGCTCTACGCGGCCAAGACGGCCCTGCGCCGTCCCGGTTTGCGCTAGAATCGAAGGTCTTCATGCGCGGCCGGAGCCCCGTCGACGACGACCACTTTCACGACAAGTGCGGCCTGTTCGGGATCTTCGGCCATCCCGAAGCCGCCCACCTGACGTATCTCGGCCTCTACGCGCTGCAGCACAGGGGTCAAGAGTCGGCGGGAATCGTGGCCAGCGACGGCGTGCGCCTCCGCCTCGAGAAGGGGATGGGGCTGGTCAACGACATCTTCGTCGACGGGAAGCTCGACGCTCTCGTCGGGGACCGCGCCATGGGCCACGTGCGGTACTCGACGGCCGGGGATACCGTCAGGGTCAACGCCCAGCCGATTCTCATCGAGTGCCACCGCGGCGCGATCGCCCTCGGTCACAACGGGAACCTGGTGAACGCGGCGCTGTTGCGCCAGGAGCTGGAAGCGGCCGGCTCCATCTTCCAGTCCACGTCGGACAGCGAGGTCATCCTTCACCTCTACGCCCGCAGTCACCGTGAGCGGCTCGAGGACGCCATCGCCGCCAGCCTCTCGAAGGTCATGGGGGCTTTCTCGCTGCTCTTCCTCACGGCCGAGGCGCTGGTGGCGGCCCGCGACCCCTGGGGCTTCCGTCCTCTCGTCATCGGCAAGCTCGAGGGAGCGACCATCATCTGCTCCGAGACCTGCGCCCTCGACCTGATCGACGCGGAGTACGTCCGTGACGTGGAGCCGGGGGAGCTGGTGGTCGTCGACCGGAACGGCCTGCGCTCCTTCCGGCCCTTCCCTCCGGGGCCCGCGCGCCAGTGCATCTTCGAGCACGTCTACTTCGCACGGCCCGACAGCCAGGTCTTCGGCCGGAACGTCCTGGCCTCGCGCCTCCTCCTGGGCCGGCAGCTTGCCCGGGAGTCCCCCGCCGACGCCGACATCGTCGTGCCGATCCCCGACAGCGGCATGGGGGCGGCCCTCGGGTACTCCCAGGAGAGCGGGCTCCCCTTCCAATGGGGGCTGATCCGCAACCACTACGTCGGCCGCACGTTCATCGAGCCCAAGCAATCGATCCGGTCCTTCGGCGTCAAGATCAAGCTGAACCCCGTCCGGGGAGTCCTCGCGGGCAAGCGGGTGGTCCTCATCGACGACTCGATCGTCCGGGGGACCACGTCCAAGAAGATCGTCGGGATGGTCCGCTCGGCGGGGGCGGCCGAGGTCCACATGCGCATCAGCAGTCCACCCACGACGGGTCCCTGCTACTACGGCATCGACACGCCGCTCCGGAGCGAGCTGATCGCCGCCCGCAACTCCGTCGAGGAGATCCGGCGGTACATCGGGGCCGACAGCCTGGCGTACCTCTCGCAGGAGGGGTTGCTCCAGGCCGTGGGCGACGAAGGCGGCGAGCGCCACTGTACCGCGTGCTTCTCGGGACGCTACCCGGTGGCCGTCGCCCAGGCGGAAGAGTGGCAGCTCAAGCTCTTCGAGAAGGCGCGCGCCTAAGCCGAGAGCCCGCGAGCCCATGCCCCGTCTGCTGGCCGTCGGCCACGTCACGTGGGACAAGGTCGGGGGCGCCGAAGTGCTCGGCGGGGCCGTCACCTACGCCTCCCTGGCCACACGGAAGCTCGGATGGGAAGCCGCCGTCCTCACGTGCGCCGGTGGTGATTTCGTCCCCGAGCGCGACCTGCCCGGGGTGACGGTCTTCCGCCGCGAGGCGATGGCGACCACGCGCTTCCAGAACCTCTACGACGGCGCCGGCGGGCGGCGGCAGGTCCTCTCTTCCCGCTCCGACGACATCGACCTGTCGGTGCTCCCCGACGGCTGGCGCTCCCCCGATGCGCTGCTGCTGTGCCCGGTGGCCGGCGAGGTCGGCGGCGGCCTCGCCACCGCGTTCAAGGCGGAGGTCGTCGGCGCCGAGGCCCAGGGCTGGCTCCGGGCCTTCGACGAAGACGGCTCCGTGTCGCCGCGACCCTGGCCCACCGCGGCCACCGACTTGGCCGGCGTCCACGTCCTCTTTCTCTCGCGCGAAGACCTGCCCGAGGCCGCGGCGCGGGCGCGGGAGCTGCTGGGGGCGGTCCCGATCGTTGCACTGACGCGGGGCTGGGAAGGGCTCACCCTCTTGACTCGCGACGGTCACCACGACGTCCCGTCGCTCCCGCGGCAGGAGGTGGACCCGACGGGCGCCGGCGACGTCTTCGCCGCGACTTTCCTCGTGCGGTACCATGAGACCCACGACGCCCTCGAGGCGTCGGTCTTCGCCGCGTGCGCTGCGTCCTGTGCCGTGGAGGCCGTCGGCGCCGAGGGCCTCGGGGACCGCGCCGAGGTGGCCAGGCGCGTAGCGCTCCGCGAGCGCCTCATCGAAGAAGGGGAGTGGGATGAGTAAGGCGGCGGCGGGTTTCCTGGCGGCGTCGCTCCTGGGGGGACCTGTGTCCCGAGCGGGAGCTCAAGAAGCGGTCGTCGAGACGGCCCAGGGGTCGTTCGTCATCCGACTCCTGCCGGACGTCGCGCCGGCCCACGTGAGCCACTTCGTGAAGATCGCCCGGGCCGGGGGTTTCGACGGCACGACGTTCCATCGCATCATTCTTCGCGGGATCGTCCAGGGAGGCGACCCGCTTTCGAAGGACCCGAAGATGGCCTCGCGCTACGGCACAGGGGGTTTGGGTCTCTTGAAGGCGGAGCTCTCCAACCGGCCGATGGCGCGCGGCGCCGTCGCGGCGGTGCTCCGGCCGCGCCAGCCCGACAGCGGCGGCAACCAGTTCTTCATCTGCCTTTCGGACCAGGCCGCCCTCACCGGGCAATACACGATCTTCGGCGAGGTCGTGGAAGGGATGGAGGTCGTCGACGCGATCGGCGAGACCCCCGTCGAAGGAGACAAGGCGAAGACCCGGGTCGAGATGAAGGTGAGAATGCGTTGAGCGCCCGAGGCCCGCGGCGGGACGCCCCACAGTGGCCGGCGTCGTGATAGGCTCGGCGCCGTGACCGAGGCCAACGCGAGACCGAAGCGCATCCTCGTCGTCGACGACGAGGAGGACGTGCAGGTTCTCATCTGCCGGATCCTCCGCGACGTTGGCTACGAAGTCGACGGGGCCTCCGACGGTGGCGAGGCCATCGAGAAGATCAGCGCCCAGCGGCCTGACCTCCTCGTCCTCGACCTCATGATGCCGGGGATCGACGGCTGGGGCGTCCTCGAGCACCTGCAGCACGTTCCCGACGCTCCTCCGGTGGTCGTGGTCACGGCCCGCGCCGACTACGGGTCCTTCACCCGTGGCGTCAGGGAAGGGGCGGCGGCCTACGTCTTCAAGCCCTTTCGTTTCCACGAGCTGGTCGCCACCTGCCAGAAGATCCTGCTCTCGGGCGTGCGGCGCTCCGTCGTGGCCGACGAGCGGCGGAAACATGTCCGGCGTGCTCTGATGGTCGACGTGAAGGTGCTCTCGAAAGAGCGGGCGCCGATCGCCCTTGGAGAGCTGGTCAACCTGGGGCCGGGGGGAGCCCAGGTGGACCTGGGGGTCCCCCTCGAGGTGGGCGACTCCGTGCGCATCGCTTTCCACAGCCCCGCCGGAGGCTTTCCCCTGAGCCTCGAGGGGCGCGTGAGTTGGCGGGGCTCCGCGCCTCGCGGCTACTCCCACGGCCTCGCGTTCGTGGGCCTCTCTCCCGACGAAGAGACAGCCCTCGCCGAGCTGCTGAAGCCCCGGGACTAGCGCCGTGGCCCTCGACATCCCGCCGGGGCTGCGGCGCGCCCTCGCGGCCCTCGGCGATGAGGGGGGGCGGGCCTACCTCGTGGGAGGCGCCGTCCGCGACGCGCTCCTGGGTCTTCCGATCACCGACTTCGACGTCGAGGTTTACGGCCTGGCCCCAGAGCGACTCGAGCGCTGCCTCCGGCCCCTCGGCAAGGTCGACCCGGTCGGCCAGGCGTTCACCGTCTACAAGCTCTCCGGGGTCGATGGCGTCGACGGCGTCGTCGACGTCTCGGTTCCGCGGCGCGACTCGAAGGTGGGGCCGGGGCACAGGGGCATCGCCGTCGTGGGCGACCCGGACCTTTCTATCGAGGAGGCTTCGCGGCGCCGCGACTTTACGATCAACGCCATGCTCTTCGACCCGTCCAGCGGAGCGATCCTGGACCCCCATGGCGGTCGACGCGACCTCGAGGCCCGGGTCCTTCGCGCGGTGGACGCAGCCTCCTTTGGTGAGGATCCGCTCCGGGCGCTCCGGGCCGTCCAGTTCGCGGCTCGCTTCGAGCTGACGGTCGACCCGCAGACGGCGCGCCTCGCGTCCGCGATGCCCCTTGGCGAGCTGCCCGCCGAGCGTATCTTCGGCGAGATCGAAAAGCTCCTCCTCAAGGTGCGCCGCCCCTCCCTCGGGTTCGGCTTGCTGCGGGAGTGGGGGATGCTGGCCGCCGTCGGGCCGGAGCTTCTCCCCCTCCTCGACACGCCCCAGGACCCGGAGTGGCACCCGGAGGGAGACGTGTGGACCCATACGCTGCAGGTGATCGACGTGGCGGCCGGGCTGGTCTCCGATCTCGAGCGGCCGCGGGCACTGGCGGTGATGCTCGGCTCCCTTTGCCACGATCTCGGGAAGCCTTCGACGACCCGTTTCGAAGACGACCGGATCCGGTCCCGTGGCCACGAGGAGGCCGGTGTGGCGCCGACGCTGGCCCTCCTCGACCGCTGGAACGTCCACACGCTTCTGGGCTACGACGTCCGGGGCCAGGTGACGGCCCTCGTCAACCACCACCTGAAACCAGGCCAGCTCTACGACGAGCGCGACCGCGTGTCGGACGGCGCGATCCGCCGCCTCGCGCGGAAGTGCGAGCCGGACCTGCTGTATCGCGTGGCCCGCGCCGACTGTCTCGGCCGCGCGCCCGGGCGCTTCGAACCCGTGGCCATGGAGTGGTTCCGCGAGAGGGTGCGCCAGCTCGACGTCGCCGTGCGCCCGCCGGAGCCGCTCCTCCGCGGCCGCGACCTGCTCGCGCTGGGCGTGCCCCCGGGCCCGCGCGTCGGCCAGATCCTC
>Ga0210377_10004111_pt1 | contig 12296 bp, 14 predicted proteins | sample PLM4_65_b1redo_FD_155480 | JGI IMG/M metagenome (GOLD analysis project Ga0210377, IMG submission 155480) | Groundwater sediment microbial communities from an aquifer in East River, Colorado, USA - PLM4_65_b1 redo | ecosystem: Environmental > Terrestrial > Soil > Riparian zone | place: USA: East... | reverse complement strand
CTGCGCGTGGACCCCATACGAGGTTTTTGACCTCGCTTTCCAAGCGTCAAACCCGTCCGTCGATCATCTTGAGGACCGCTCCCCAAGACGACCTGTGGATCCTGCACTTCCTCCGATCGTGCCCCGGTCATGACGCGACGCCTGCCCGGAGGAAGCCACACCAAGATAAGGCCGCGGGAGAGTGTCGGGATAACTTATAAGTTGTCCCACAGCGCGCGGGTTGAGGTTGGCGTTGTGGGGCGGCGGTTTTTGGAATTCCTGGGCCCGAAAACCGCGGCTTTATCCCCGGGATAAGTGGGCGCCTTCTGAAGCTCGCGGAGATTTGCTGAGAGGCCGGTGAGCATCGCCCTCGTGGTTCGACGGACGCGCGGCTTACGCCGCGCTGCTCACCATGAGGGCTTTCCCAACATTCGCGCCTGCTGCTGCATAGCCCTCATGATGGGCAGCGGCCCTGGACGAAGTCCTGGACGCGTCCGTCGAACCGCGAGGGCGGGCTTGCAGGCGCTTACGCGAACGGCCGCATCGGTTCGGCCTTGTGTTCGGCGTAGACCGTCTCGTCGTCGCTTTCGACCAGGCGGACTTCGTAGCCCCACAGGTCGGCGAGGTGCTGCAGGACGCGGTCGGCGTCCTTCTCTTCCAGCGTCACGCCATCGATGACGTGGTGGCGCAGCTCGAGGCGGCGGTCTCCGGTCAGGTCGACGTCGACGACCTGGATGTCCGGATCGCGCCGGCCCACGTCGTATTGCCGCGCCAGCGCCCGGCGGACTTCGCGATAGCCGCGCTCATCATGGATGGCGGCGACCTCCATCTCCTCCTCGTCATGGTCGTCGACGAGCTGGAACAGGCCCATCTTCCGGATCACATGCGGAGACAAGTATTGCGAGATGACGCTCTCGTCCCGGAAGTTCGCCCAGACCTCCCTCAGCGTGCCGTAGGCGTCGCCATTGCCCGCGATGTCGGGGAACCACAGCCGGTCTTCGTCGGTAGGCGTCAGAGCGACGCGCTCGATGTCCTGCATCATCGCAAAGCCGAGCGCGTAAGGATTGATGCCGGAATAGCGGCGGTCGTCGAAGTCCGGCTGCATCACGACGCTGGTGTGCGAGTGCAGGAATTCGAGGAAGGCGCCGTCATCGATCAGGCCCTTCTCATGCAGGCGGGTCATGGTGCGGTGGTGCACGAAGCAGGCGCAGCCCTCGTTCATCATCTTGGTCTGGCGCTGCGGATAGAAGTACTGAGCGATCAGCCGGATGATGCGCAGGATCTCGCGCTGCCATCCCTGCAGCCGCGGCGCGGTCTTTTCCAGGAAGTAGAGGATGTTCTCCTCCGGCAGGCGCAGGATCGCCTTGCGGCGGTCCTCGTCGGTCTTCTTCTTGGAAGGACCCTTCTTGCCTTTGGTCACCGGCACGGTGCGCCAGAGATCGTTGAACAGCGCCTCGCCATGGGCGCGGCGTTCCTGCTCGCGCAGCTCCTCGGTGCGCAAATCCATCGAGCGCTTGCCCGGATAGCGGTGAATGCCGTGGCTCTGCAGCGCGTGCGCGGCGTCGACCAGCCGCTCCACCGCCTCCATGCCATAGCGCTCCTCGCACTTGGCGATGTAGCTCTTGGCGAAGGAAAGATAGTCCGCGATCCCGCTCGCATCGGTCCACTGCTTGAACACGTAGTTGTTCTTGAAGAAGTGGTTGTGGCCCATCGCGGCGTGGCTCAGCACCAGAGCCTGCATGGTCGCGGAGTTCTCCTCCATGATGTAGCAGATGCACGGGTCGGAGTTGATGACGATCTCGTACGCCAGCCCCTGCCAGCCCTTGTTGTAGAGCATCTGGTTGCGCGCGAAATCCTTGCCGAAGCTCCAGTGCTTGTAGAACAGCGGCATGCCGACGGACGAATAGGCGTCCAGCATCTGCTCGGAGGTGATCACCTCGATCTGGGTGCGGTAGGTGTCGAGACCCATCTCGCTCTCGCCGATCTCGCGCACCGCATCGAAGATCCGGCCCAGCGTTTCGAAGTTCCAGTCCGGGCCCTTGTAGAGCAGCGTGGAGGAAGCAGCAGCCGGCGCCGCGATGATATGCGATTTCGGCTTCCGCGGGGTGGTGGGCGCATCGCTCATCGGTATGCCGCTCCCGCCTTGGCGTCGGTCTTCTCGAACAGTTCGCGGAACACCGGATAGATGTCGCGGCGGTGGCTGACCTTGCGCATCGCCATCCGCTCCTCGCTGCTCGCGAGCAGCTCATAGGCCCGCCACAGCGAGCTCGCCTCGCCGCCGCCATCGTCCTTGGCGTGTCCGACTTCGAGATACGCGTAGTACTGGCATATCGGCAGGATGGCGGTGCGCAGGAGGTTGATCGTGTTCGAATTGTCCATCGGCAGGTTGTCGCCGTCGGACGCCTGGGCCGCGTAGATGTTCCACTGGTTCGGCGGATAGCGGTCGTGCACGATCCGCTTCATCTCCTCGAGCGCGGTCGAGACCACGGTGCCGCCGGACTCCCGGGAGTGGAAGAAGGTCTCCTCGTCCACCTCCTTGGCCTCGTGAGTGTGGCGGATGAAGACGACATCGACGCGCTTGTAGCGGCGTTTCAGGAACAGGTAGAGCAGCGAATAGAACCTCTTGGCGAGGTCCTTCATGTGCTCGTCCATCGAGCCCGACACGTCCATCAGGCAGAACATCACCGCGCGCGCCACGGGCTTCGGGGTCTGGTCGTAGCGGCGATAGCGCACGTCGAACGGATCGATGAACGGCACCAGGCGCATCTTGCGCAGCTTCTTCGCCAGCTCCCCGCGCAGCTCGCCGACCTTCTCGTCGTGACCGCCTTCATCGTCGAGGTCCGCTATCCGCGTTTCCAGCGCCGCGATGTCTTCGGGCTTGGGCCGGCCGAGGGCTACCCGCCGCGACAGCGAATTCCGCATGGTGCGCGCGACTGACAGCGAGGCCGGGGGACCGGACGAACGGTAGCCGGCCCTCACCGGCTGCGTTTCCTCGACGCCGAGCACCTGACGCTTGGCGAGATCGGGCAGTTCGAGGTCTTCGAGAAAGAGATCGAGGAACTCCTCGTCCGACAGCGCAAAGCGGAAATCGTCCTCGCCTTCGCCGTCGGCGCTGGCGCCCGAGCCGCCCTCTTCCTCGTCGGGGCGCGCGATGGTGTCGCCCTCGACGTACTTCTTGTTGCCCGGCAGCACGTATTCGCGCTTGCCGCCGAGCGAGCCGCGATGAAGCGAGGGCTCGCGCACGCCGTCGGCGGGAACCACGATGTCACCGCCCTTCTCGACATCTTTGATCGAACGCTTGGCCGAAGCCTCGCGCACCGCCCGCCTGACCAGAGCGCGTGCACGCCGGATGAATCGCTGGCGGTTCGCCAGCGATTTTCCTCCGGGGTCTCGACGGCGGTCGATGATGTTCATGTTTATGAGCTTAGCAGCCTAGCTGGCCTGTTTCACGCGCATATACCACTCCACCAGGCGGCGGACCTGCCGCTCGGTGTAGCCCCGTTCGACCATACGCTGCACGAACTCATCGTGCTTCTTCTCGCTCTCGCCATCCTTCTTCGAGCCGAAGGAGATCACCGGCAGCAGATCCTCGACCTGGCTGAACATGCGCCGCTCGATCACTTCGCGGATCTTCTCGTAGCTGGTCCACGACGGATTGCGGCCCTTGTTGTTGGCGCGGGCGCGCAGCGTGAACTTCACCACCTCGTTGCGGAAGTCCTTCGGGTTGGCGATGCCGGCGGGCTTCTCGATCTTCGACAGCTCCTGGTTCAGAAGTTCGCGGTCGAGCAGCTGGCCGGTGTCGGGATCCTTGAAGTCCTGGTCCTCGATCCACGCGTCGGCATAGTCGACATAGCGGTCGAACAGGTTCTGGCCGTAGTCGTGGTAGCTCTCGAGGTAGGCCTTCTGGATCTCGTGGCCGATGAACTCCGCATAGCGCGGCGCCAGGTCGGCCTTGATGAACTCCAGGTAGGAGCCCTCGGTGTCTTCCGGGAACTGCTCGCGCTTGATCGCCTGTTCGAGCACGTACATCAGGTGCACCGGATCGGCTGCGACCTCCTCGGTGTCGTGGTTGTACGTCGCGGAAAGCGCCTTGAAGGCAAAGCGAGTGGAGATGCCTTCCATGCCCTCATCGACGCCGGCGGCGTCGCGGTATTCCTGCAGCGTGCGGGCCTTGGGATCGACTTCCTTGAGGCTGTCGCCGTCATAGACGCGCATCTTGGCGAACAAGTTGGAGTTCTCGTGCGGCTTGAGGCGCGACAGCACCGAGAATCGCGCCAGCATTTCGAGCGTGCCTGGCGCCAGCGGGGCGTCGGCAAGCTCGGACGAGCGCACCAGCTTGTCGTAGATCCGCGTTTCCTCGGCCACCCGCAGCACGTAGGGCACCTTGATCACGTAGATCCGGTCGATGAAGGCCTCGTTCGACTTGTTGTTCTTGAACGTGCGCCATTCGGCCTCGTTCGAATGCGCCATCACGATGCCGGTGAAGGGGATCGAGCCGATGTTCTCCGAGCCGGCATAGTTGCCCTCCTGCGTCGCCGTCAGCAGGGGGTGCAGCATCTTGATCGGCGCCTTGAACATCTCGACGAATTCGAGAACGCCCTGGTTGGCGCGGTTGAGGCCGCCGGAATAGGAGTAGCTGTCCGGGTCGGACTGCGAATGCAGCTCAAGCTTGCGGATGTCGACCTTGCCGACCAGCGAGGAGACGTCCTGGTTGTTCTCGTCGCCCGGCTCGGTCTTGGAGATGCCGATCTGGCGCAGGCGCGAGGGCTTCAGCTTGGCGACGCGGAACTTGGTGATGTCGCCGCCGAACTCGTCGAGGCGTTTCAGCGCCCACGGGCTCATCAGCCCGGTCAGCCGGCGCCGCGGAATGTTGTAGTCCTTCTGCAGCTGTTCGGCCTGGGTCTCGGGATCGAACAACGCGAGCGGGCTTTCGAACACGGGGCTGAGATCATTCCCCGCCTTCAGCACGTAGATGTACTGATCCTCCATCAGCGCCTTGATCCGTTCGGCGAGAGAGGATTTGCCGCCGCCCACCGGTCCAAGCAGGTAGAGGATCTGCTTTCTCTCCTCGAGCCCCTGCGCGCCCTGGCGGAAGAAGGCGACGATGCGCTCGATCGTCTCCTCCATCCCGTAGAACTCGGAGAAGGTCGGGTAGATACGGATGGTCCGGTTGGAGTGGATCCGCCCGAGGCGGCTGTCCCGCGAGGTGTCGACCATCTCGGGCTCGCCGATCGCAGCGAGGAGCCGCTCGTGTGGACCCGCGTACATCAGTGGATCCTTGCGGCAGCCGTCCAGGTATTCGGCCAGCGTCAGCACCGTCTCGCGACGGGACTCGAAGGCCTTGGTGTAGCTGTCGAACAGATCGCGCGACATCGTGGCTCCCTTAGGAAAGAGGCTCGCTGCGTCAGCTCCGCGTGTCGAGCCGTCTCAGTCCCTCGCCTGCTGCACCCTTCACGGGATGAGCGCGTCTGCCACTAGACGGGTGCGGCGACGCTACCCCGGTGGTGCGATGAGGAACCCTCTCTTCAGATGTCGGCGCCAGTGCGACGAATTGAAGGGGGCGACTGCTCTCAAACTTCCCCGACGCATGAATCAGAATAATAGAAGAATCCGGCGTTTGGCTCCACCCTTCATCACTCATTTGAACGAAAGTAGTTGCTTACGTCACCTCCCGTGATGTGTGCGACACACGGATTGCGACTTGAAAGTGCAGCAACATTACTTGTCCGCCTTGCGCTTGAGCAATCGGGGCAGCGCGGTTTCGCCGCGGGCTAATTGTGGCGGTGACTGCGGAAACGGCCCGCAAACCCTCGCTTCCTGACGACGCTGAGTCGGCAGACTGCTTCTGCCACAATTCACTTGAACACAGGAAAACGGCGCCGACACCGTGAGTATACCACGACTGGGTCGCACTGGCGCAGCTTCATCACTCAAGATGTGTGAGTGCTGATGATACGCTAGGCCGGCCGGTTTCAGCATGTGCGGCCCATCATGCGATCTGGCCCAAGAGTTCTTTCTTGCGCGCCAGCATCCTCTCGCCGAGCTCCCGCAGCTCCTTCTGGCCGATCAGTTCGCGCATGCGGGGGAACATCTCCTCTTCCTCCTCCTTGAGGTGGTGGAAGATGTAGTCCTTGAGCACCTTGGCCTCTCCTGAGTACGCAATGCTGGAGGGATCGGCCTTGTGCAGGTCCGGGATCACTTTGCTGTCGGCCGCCCTGTGCTCCTCGATGCCTTCGGCGACCATGCGCGCATCCTTGACGTCGTCGGAGGCGTCCAGCAGGGCCGGATAGAACAGCTCTTCCTCTATCTTTGTGTGGGCTTTCAGCTCCACTTCGATGCGCTTGAGCAGCTTCTTGCGCGTTTCGACCGCCTGCTTCGTCGTATCGGCAAGCTTCTGCGTCAGATCGCGCAGCAATTTGTGGTCGTCGCGCAGCAGCGTGATCGCGTCCATTTGGGCTCCTGAGACCTCGAGATGGCGGAAACGTCCGCGACAGGAACGCTCCTGCCGGGCGCCGGGTTCCGCGCATGGAACCGGCGGCCTGGGCCACCGGTTCTCGCCGTTCGAACGGGGATTTGGGTCTAGTGGCGCCTCGGATCGAAGCGCCAGACGACGTGGTCGTGGTCCTGCCGGTCGCTATCGGAACGCCAGCTTAGGTCTTCGCTGTCCGGTGGAGGGGTTTGCGGCCCCCAGCCGTGGAAGTCGTGTGGGAAACCGTCGGTCCATTTGGGCGCCGGCTTGTCGCCTGCCGGGCCGCCGGTCCCGCCAAAGCCAGAACCACCGGAGTCGTAATTGCCCGGCGCATAGGGATTGTGGTCGCCCGCGAACGGGCGCGGACGGTCTTTCGGCGCCTCGTTCGAGGTAAGGTGGGTTTTGTCCGCCATCGTCCTCTCCTTCAGTCGAGCGAACAGGCGATAACCGCGACGCTTCCGTGCCGCGGTCTGCCTTCCATGTCTGAACGTGCGAGAGGGGCTTCGGTTACCAAGCTGGAACAGCGAGGGCTGGTTTTCCGGTTGAAGACTGGCGACTCCGGCAGGACTTGAACCTGCAACCGCCCGCTTAGAAGGCGGGTGCGTTCGTCGCTCGATTTGGTCCCCCGGACCAAATCGTCCGCTTCGCGGATCGCTCCTTACCCAGTTGAGCTACAGGGCGATAGGCGATGTTGAAGACTGGCGATCCCGGCAGGACTTGAACCTGCAACCGCCCGCTTAGAAGGCGGGTGCTCTATCCAGTTGAGCTACGGGATCGCACGCAACGATCGGGTATTATTCGGCTTCCGGCGGGGACGCCAGTCAGGCCCGGGAAGCAGACGATCTAGTGGGTCCAGGGGCGTTTGCGGTTGGCCGAGAAATTATCGGCGTAGGCCTTGATCACGCGTCTGGGCTCGCGGGCGTCGCGCACCTGGAAAGGAATGCCCTGCCGTTTGGCGAAGTCGATCGCCTCCTCGCGGGTGTCGAAAAACATGCGTACCTGCGAGTTCGTGCCGGCGCGGCTGATCCAGCCCATCAGCGGATCGACCGTCTCCGGGGCCTCGCCTTCGAACTCGAGCAGCCATTCCTTGGAATTGGCCTTGCCCGACTGCATGGCGTTCGGGGCGGGACGATAGATTTTGGCCAGCATGGGCTGCTCCTGAGCGCGCGGATCACATGCCTGCAAAAAGGTGAATATTCAACCCGCCAGCCGGTCGCGGGCTTCCTGCGCAATCAGGCCGCCAAGACCGGGCAATTCGCCGGCCGTGAACGCAGCGACCGGCGGGTTCTTCGCGGTCGAGACCAGCACATCGAAATCCTCGCCCCCGTGCAGCCCTTCGCCAAGAAACAGCCCGATGGCGGACCAGGGCGGATCGGTGCGCGCGACCACTTCCTTGGCGAAAGGGTCCTCCTCCAGGAAGCCGACCTCGACGCGGCCATAGCGGGCCTGCATCTGGGCGGCGACCTTGCGTGCACACTCGGCCGACCTGCCCGGCTGTTTCGATCCGTGCGCCACCAGCACCACCCGCGGATCGGCGCTGTGCGAAATCAGGCGCAGGGCGAGGTTGTCTGCAAGGAACGGCGCAAAGCGGCGCCACAGCGCCAGCGGGGCTGCGAGCCTATGTATCTTGCCGTCGAAGTACGGCCTCAGCCGGTGCTCGTAGAAATAGCCGTCGGAGAACAGGAGCGGCAGGCACAGCACTCGCCTTTGCGCGCACGCCGTCACGGTCCTGGCGACCAGCCCCTCGACATTGACCAGCACCGAGCCGACATCGGCCTCTGGCAGCGCCCCGCTGACCTCCTCGACAAGCCCGGCCAGACGCGCGTTCTTCGCCGCGCCGCCGCGCTCGCCATGCGCCGCCAGCAAGATCACGGGGCGGTCAGCCATCTATGCTACCGGTTCGAAAATGGTCGGAGTGAGAGGATTCGAACCTCTGACCCTCTGCTCCCAAAGCAGATGCGCTACCAGACTGCGCCACACTCCGATGCCGACTGCCTGAGCATATGGAGCCGCTCAGGCGCGTCTTACAGGCGCGGGGTTATACACCACGCCGCCCTAACGCAAATGCATAGCTCGCGCCGCAATCGCAGCACTCTACCGCCGAAGGGCTTGACGGCAGGGCTTCTCGGCCGTATTTAGCAAGTACGTTAATTAACAAAGTTGCTAAATATGCAGCCCACAACCGATGCTCTCAGCCTCACGCTCTCGGCGCTCGCCGACCCGACCCGCCGGGCCATCCTCGCCCGGCTGAGCCAGGGCGCAGCGACGGTCAACGAGCTCGCCGCGCCGTTCGACATCTCCCTGCCCGCCGTCTCCCGGCACCTGAAGGTGCTGGAAGGCGCCGGCCTGATCTCGCGCAGCCGCGACGCGCAATGGCGCCCGTGCAAGCTGGAAGTCGGGCCACTCAAGGCCGTGGACGGATGGGTCGGGAAATATCGCCGCTTCTGGGAGGGGAGCTTCGACCGGATGGACGCGTATCTCTCTCAGATCACCAAAGGAGACAGCCATGGCCGCAAGAGCTGACACTCACAAGCTGCGCGACGACGAACTGCTGGTCGAACGCACCTTCGATGCCCCGCTCGCCCTCGTCTTCCGCCTCTGGGAAAGTCGCGATCACATGATCCGTTGGTGGGGGCCGGAGAAGTTCACCCCTGTCGAAATGGACTGGGAGCTGACGCCGGGCCGGCCGTGGCGCGCGGCGATGGCGTCCACGCAGTTCGGCCTGTCGAAGATGGGCGGCGTGGTGCGCGAAGTGGAGAAGAACAAGCGCATCGTCTTCAGCTTCAAGTGGGACTCGGATTCCGGCGAGGACATGGACACGGTGGTGACCGTCACCTTCGCGGAGAAGGACGGCAAGACGATCCAGTCCTTCCACCAGACGCCATTCTCGAGCGTCGCGGCGCGCGACAGCCATGTCGGCGGATGGAATTCGCTGTTCAACAAGCAACAGATCTACGTCGAGAATATCGCCGTGGCGGAGCAGAAAGGCTTCAGAGCATGATCACGCTCACGACTTACAAATGGGTGCCGGATTTCGCGCAGCCGCTGATGCGGGCGTTCCGGGTGCGCTGGGCGCTGGAGGAGGCGAGCCTGCCCTATGAGGTGCGCACCATCGCGCACGACAAGCGGATGGAGCCCGATCATCTCGGTCGCCAACCCTTCGGCCAGTGTCCAGCGATCGAGGACAACGGCCTCGTGCTCCACGAAAGCGGCGCCATTGCGCTCTACATCGCCGAGAAGAGCGAAACTCTGCTGCCGAAGGACCGCGTCGGCCGCGCCCGCGCCACTGCCTGGGCGTTCTCGGCGCTGAACTCCGTCGAGACGTGGGTGCAGCAGCTTGCCAGCATCGACTTCTTCCATGCCAAGGAAGCCTGGACCAAGGAACCCCGGCCGCAGATCGAAGCCTTGGTCAGGAACCGCTTGGCGCAGCTCGCCGGCGCCCTGGGCGACAAGGACTATCTCGAAGGCCGCTTCACCGTCGGCGACCTGATGATGGCGGATGTTCTGCGCATCCTCGACCACACCAACATCCTCGACGACTTCCCGACGCTGAAAGCATACAAGGCGCGTTGCGAAGCCCGTCCGGCATTTCAGCGCGCATTCAACGCGCAGATGGAAGGGTTCAACCAGGCCGCCTGATCCAAAAGCCGGACGATCACGCGTGCATTCGGATGAAGATGGGACTAGCTTTTACCGTCCCTCAGCATCCGGAGCGCGCAATGGCTGGGAAGATCAAGGAAGGGTTCGCCGTATTCCTGCACGATGGCGAGGTCGCCTTCGGCGCCGTGCGCCAGGTCTCGGCCAAGGAACTTGTGATCTATGTCGAGAACCATGGCGACTTCACCGTGCCGATGCGCGCGGTGCACGATGTTCACTTCGACAAGGTGATCCTCGACGGCGGGAAGCTGGACTCGAATGTGCGTACCGCGATTGCCCGCGCCCACAACGCCGAAGACCCGGATTGATCATGTAGGGTGCATAGGGCGAAGCCCGTAATGCACCATCGCGCCACACCCACGAAAGAGGTGCATTACGGGCTTCGCCCTAATGCACCCTACGTCTTCCGCAGCAGCCGGAACACGCCCGTGCCTCGCGCACACAGCGAGCCGCCTACACGCACCTCGCAGTCGGTGTGGGCGACCTCTTCGTCGTAGTCGACGAGCCTCGCATGCGCTTCGATGAAGTCGCCGTGCTTGATCGGATCGAAATACTCGAGCGACATGCGCAGCGTCACCGTCCGGCGCTGAAGCTTGCTGTGGAGGGCGCGAGCCATGGCGCTGTCGCAGACCGTGGCGATCATGCCGCCATGCATGAAGCCCATCGTGTTGATGTGGATCTTTTCGACCTGCAGCCCAAGCAGCATCGTGCCGGGCGCATTCTCGATAGCCTGGAGGATCGGCCCGACGTGATTCACGAAGGGCGCGCGCAGGACGTGGATAAACCCGTCAGGGATTTTTGGCCCGTCCGGGATTTCTGACGGGATTTTTGGCGGCGGATCAGCCGCCATTGAGGTTCTTGAACAGCTTGTGCTGGACCTTGTCGCCGGTCTTGAGGCCGAGCTCCTTCACCACGCCGGCATTCAGCTCCAGCACGCTCGAGATCGGGAAACCGGGCGTGATGCGGCGTTCGCTGCCGGCGCGGGCGTTCTCGGCGATCGCGAGGACCGTGCCATCGTCATCGAGGAACAGCATGTCCTGCGGGAAGAGGCAGTTCTTCATCCACATCGTGACGTCGTGGGCCGGGCGGAAGTCGAAGATCATGCCGTGATCCTTCGGCATCGAGGCGCGGTACATCAGCCCCATCTCGGATTCCTGCGGGGTGTCGGCCATCTCGACCTTGAAGGCGTGGGTCTTGCCCGCGCTGACGATGCTCAAGGGATCGGAGGGGCCTTCTGGGTTCTTCGGCGCCTGTGCGTGGGCGCAGGCCGAGAACAGGAGGACGCCAGCCACGGCGGCGATGGAGAGAAGCTTTTTCATGGGTTCACGGGATAAGGCGCCGCAGGGCCCAAGCCAAGGGCTTCAGGCCTTGCCGTGTCAGTTGGGGCTCAGTTCTGATCCGCCAGCTTGGCGGAGACAATATGGCGGCCTTTCGAGCCTTTGCCGACCGACGCCATCAGAACCTGGCCGGGCTGCAGGTCCTCGATACCGGCTTTCCGGACCACCACCATATGGATGAAGATGTCCTCGGGATCCTCGCGCCGCTGCACGAAGCCATAGCCCTTGGTGCGGTTGAACCACTTCACCAGAACCTCTTCCATCGGCCCGCCATCCTCGGGCGCAGCGTCATTCTCGTTGGCCGAAAGCTCCAGCACTTCGCTTACCTGATAGCCGCGGTCGCGCTGCGCCACCTGGCAGACGATCCGGGCGCCTTCCGGCGCGCTGTCGCAGCCGAATTTCCGCATCACCGAGATATGGAGCAGGACGTCCCGTTTGATGCCGCCGCCTGCCGGGCTGCTGTTGTCAGGAACGACAAAGCCGTATCCCTTGGCGGGATCGAACCATTTCACGCGCCCTTCGACGCGGACCACACTCTCCGCCTCATCGGTCGCAGGTTGATTCTGTTGCGGTTGCATCCACCCACAGGCTCCCCAGCGCTGTGACTGTAGCATGACAAATCCGCCAGCGAACATAGCCCGCCGGGCGATTATCCACCTCTGATTAACTCTCGAGCGTGCGCCGAAACAGCGCTGTGCAAGCGCGTCTCATCCGCCATGTAACGCTGGATTTTTCCGAACACAGACAAACCGCTGGCAGTCCCTAGGGGAGTCGAACCCCTCTTTTCAGGTTGAAAACCTGACGTCCTAACCGATAGACGAAGGGACCGTTCGGCGGAGCGCGCGATAAACCCG
>Ga0210377_10004110_pt1 | contig 12296 bp, 13 predicted proteins | sample PLM4_65_b1redo_FD_155480 | JGI IMG/M metagenome (GOLD analysis project Ga0210377, IMG submission 155480) | Groundwater sediment microbial communities from an aquifer in East River, Colorado, USA - PLM4_65_b1 redo | ecosystem: Environmental > Terrestrial > Soil > Riparian zone | place: USA: East... | reverse complement strand
GGCTCCCCGTGTCTTGCTAAAGACCAACCGATCTTAGGGCAGCGTCTCGATGGCTGTCGAAATCCGAGCGCGTTCCCATGACCGGAACAGCGCCCGCGTGTGAGGAGCGTCGGCCACGCCGTCGAGCTCGCGCCGAAGCCGGTCGAGGTCAGCCGGGCGGTCCACGTCGTACCACGGCGGGAGGAACGCAACCCGGCTTCGGTCGAGCTTGGCCAAGGTCGTTTCGAGAACCGCGCCGCTTCCCCAGGGGATCCCATCATAGAGACGCGGGTCGAGACATCGTTGGCCCACGAGGTAATAGCCGCCGTCTTCGCTGGGCCCGAAAACCACATCGACGGTCTTGAGTGAGGCGCGGGCACGCTCAATGTAGTCCAAGGGCAGCGTCGGGCTGTCGGTCCCGATTACCAAGACGTTCGAGTGGCGGCCCAGGAGGGTCCGAACGACCCGCTGCATGCGCATCCCCAAGTTCCCCGATCCCTGGGTGATCGGGTGGGCGCCGTACCGACGCGCGCAAGCCATGAGCAACGGGTCGTCGACCGTGGGGGCGCAGGCGAGGTAGTGTGTGAACGGCAGGGTCGTGACGCGACTCAACGTATCACGGAGCAACGCGGCAGAGAGGCGGACGGCGCGCCTTGGGGTCAACGGAGGGATGAGCCGTGTCTTCACGCGGCCCGGTTCGGGAGCCTTGGCGAAGACGACCAGGGCGTCGTTCGTCAGGTTCCGACGAGCGGTGCCGTCAGCGAATGGGCGCATAGCTGCGAGCCAGACGGTGTGGATCGACACCGGCCGCAAAGCGCGCGCGTAACCACCACATGCGGCCGATCGTCCGCCATGGCCCCTCCCGTTCCCATCGCCGGGCCGACGTGACGACTCGAGCGCGCAGACAAGCGATCCGCCCGCGGCGTTTGAGGCGGCGGGAGAACTCCACATCCTCCATCAGCGGGATGGGCGCGTAGCCCCCCAATCCTTCGAAGATATGCCGGCGAACGAAGATCGCTTGGTCACCGGTGGCGAGCCGAGTGAAGCGCGATCTGGCATTCATGAACGTTTCGATCAGGCGGTACACAGGATCGGGGTGGTCGAGGCGCACGTCGAAGCGCCCCCCCACCGTCCCGGCGTCTGCCAAGGCCGTCGTCACGTCGCGACCCGCCGTGCCCGGAAGTCGTGTGTCCGCGTGGAGGAACAAGAGGATCTCACCGGAGGCGAGGGCGGCGCCGGCGTTCATTTGCAACGCTCTTCCGCGTGGCGCCGTGACCACCTGGCACGCGTGACGCGCGGCGACTCGAACCGTCGCGTCCCGACTGCCCCCGTCGACGACGAGGATCTCGTGTGGCTGCAGCTCGGAAATCGACTGGATTGCGTCGCCGATCCGAGACTCTTCATCGAGCACCGGGATGATGACCGAGATCGTCACGGGTCCTGGCAGCCTCCGGTGTTACAGGGCGGCGAGCGCCTCCTGGAACCCCCGGAGCTGCGTATCGCGCTCGTCGAGGTGAGACACTACTGTCTCGATCTGCCGTCGAAGATACCGGGTCGTGCCGGCCATATCGAGAAGCCGCGCGACAAAGACCGATGGAGGATCGGTGGCGTGGCGTTTGAGCGCCTCAACGACCTCGGGCGCGATGGGCCAAAAATAGGATCCCGCGTGGAACAGGTAGGGATAGATCCCCGTGCCGCGCCGTTCAATCCGAAGAGCCGATGTCATCATGGTTCAAGGTCCCCGTGTTCCGCCATAGAGGACTCTTCCGCCGCGTCGTCCATCGCGCGGTCGATGTCCTCGTCGAATCCTTCCCCCAGATCCTTCCCCGTCTCCCGACCCAGCCGTTTCATCCAGCGGACCACGCTGCGCGGATCGCCTTCGTCCAGACCGGCGAGGCTCGAAGGATCGGCAAGGGCTTCCATCCTCGCCTCCTCGGATCGAGGAGACGCGAAACGCGAGAGGAGCCGATCGACTCGGGTGCTCCCGCATGGCGTACAGGGAGGTGCCGGTTGGCTGGCGGTCCGTGCCCAGACAGTGATCCGAGCTCGGCAGCTTTCGCATCGGTACTCGTAGATCGGCATATGCGCGTTCTTGTATCGAGTTCCGCTACACCATGCGGGCGAGGGTCAAGACGTACACCGCCTCGGTTCCCGCGCGATTCAGCACTCGCGCACACTCGTCCACGGTGGCTCCAGTCGTGTACACGTCATCCACCAGGATGACCCGCCGACCGGCTACCAGGCTGGGGTCGCGCACGGCAAACGCGCCGCGCACGTTCTTCCGCCGTTGCTCTCGATCCAGGGTAATCTGCGGGTCCGTCCATCGAATGCGCCGGAGCGCATCCGGCAAGAGGGGCCGTGCCAATCGGCGGCTGACCCACGCGGCAAGAAGCAACGACTGGTTGAACTCGCGCTGGCGCAACCGACGAGGATGCAACGGCACCGGCAGCACGGCGTCCACGGGAGGAAGCGTCTCCAACGCGGGCCCGAGTAGAGCGCCCAGGAGTGGCATCAACGCGACCTGTCTGCGATATTTCCACTGACGGATTGCATTGGCCAACACGCTTTCATACACCACCGCCGAGACCGCCTTGGTGAACGAGAGTGGAGATTCACGACACGTGCCGCAGCGATGCGCCGGGCTGTGGGAAAGCGACGACTTCGATTGAAACGGCGACCCACACACGGGGCACCACGGTTCCTCGATTCGGACAACCGCGCTCCAGCAATCGGTGCAGATCGCGTCGGAGTTGTTCGGCGGGACGGCACGCCGGCACACCACACATCGCCGCGGAAGCAGCGCATCAACCACATACCTCAGGAATGGCCGCATCCAACCCGTTTGTAACACAACCCCTCACGCGAGTCAAACCATACCGCCAGCACCTGCCGCCGGCATACGACGGTTGCTTGACGCTAGGGAACGCCTCCCCATATAATGCCTAAATGGATCGCGCAGATATTCGGATTGACGCCGAGTTAGACCTCCGCGGAGTGCACTGCCCGTATAATTACGTTCGCACCAAGCTCAAACTCGAAGAGATGCAGGTTGGTGAAATCCTTGCCGTGACGGTCGATGCGGGGGAGCCCGCACGCAACGTCCCCCGGAGCGTCGCTGACGACGGCCATCGGGTACTCGAACTCACGCCGCTTGACTCTGCGCTGCGCATCGTCGTCGAAAAGCTGAAGTAACACCCGGTATTGCCTCCAGGGCGCAGGAACCGTCTCCTCGTGACGCGCCCCCAACCGAGACTCGCCGCCGGTTGACACGCTCCGTCTCTCCGCTACACTGATGACACCCAACCTCTCACCGTTCGGATCCCGATGCCTGCATGCGCCTGACCCTGGCCCGCAAAATGCTGCTGGGGAATCTCACGTTGGTTCTGTTGATTCTCATCGTGGGACTCTCCGCCCTGGCCAGCCTCAAGGCCCTCCACGCGTTGGGGACGAATCTGGTTCAAGTGGATCTCCCGAATTTCGAGTTGACGGCCCAACTCATGGAGTCGTTTTCGGCCGAGGACCAATACGAGGAGCGGTACATCCATTTGGGCGATCCGGCGCTTCAAGCTTTGGCTGACGAGCAGCGAGAAAAATTCGGCGCCACCCTGCAACGCTTTAGAGCGTTGCCGCCTAAGGCCTCCCGCGAAGTGGAGCGGATCGGAGATCTGCACGCCGAATATCGTCGCGTCACTTTTCAGGCGCGTGCGGCGTTGGAGCACGGGGACGATACACTGGCCAGAGTCCTGATTAGCGACTCGCTCCCCCATCCTCGGCAACGGCTGACGGTGGCGATCCAGTCCCTCATGCAGACCCTGAGAGGCACGCAGTGGGTGGCACTGCAGCAGTCGCAGAACCTCATTCAGAATGCGCTGATCATGACGCTGGTGACCTGCGGTGTGGGGCTGGTGTTCGGGGTGGGGTTTGCCCTGATCTTCTCGCGGTCTCTTGCCAAGTCGTTACATCAGTTCAAAATGGCGACGCAGTTGATCGGCAAAGGCCGTTACGATGAGCTTCTTCCGTTACAGAGCTCCGACGAGGTGGGGGATCTGGCGGAATCCTTTCGATGGATGAGTCACCGCCTCAAAGAGCTCGAGGAAACGCATCTGGATGCCAACCCCTTAACGCGACTGCCGGGTAATCTGGCCATTGAAAAGTCACTCTTGATCCGTCTCCGACGCCGACGCCGATTCGCGTTCTGCCATATCGATCTGGATAACTTCAAAGCGTTCGGCGATCACTACGGATATGCGCGGGGAAGCGAGGTGCTGAAAATGGTGGGGCAGATCCTCACGCGGCTGGTCGAGAGCGATCGTCAGGACATCTTTATCGGCCACATCGGGGGTGATGACTTTGTGCTGATTTGCGAGCCGGATCGCGCCTCGGGGTTCTGCCAACAGATCATCAAGGAGTTCGACGACGCCATGCCGCAGTTTTACGATTCGAGCGATCGCGAGCAGGGATTCATCATCTCGCGTGACCGGAACGATCGCGTCCAGCAATTCGGGATCATGACGATTTCGATCGCGGTCGTCACCAATGAACGGCGGGAGATCACCACGCCGATGCAGGTCGCGGAGGTGGCCGCGCAGCTCAAGAAATACGCCAAGAGTTTCCCCAAGAGCATCTTCGTGATTGACCAGCGCCGCGAGTTATGAGCTTCGCGGTAAGGCTCCCGCCCTAATTCTCTGATTTTCCTGCGATCAGGAGCGTAATTTCCCCTCGCCGCGGACGGCGTTCGACATCGGCGAGCAACCCGCTCAGCGTACCCCGTAAGAACTCCTCGTGGATTTTCGTCAACTCTCTGGCCACCACCGCACGACGGTCTCCCCACGCGCTCAACATCGCCCGCAACGTCTTGGCCAAGCGTTGGGGCGACTCGAACACCACCACCGTCCCCTCATAGGGCTGCAGCGCCTGAAGGCGTCGGCCAAGGCGGCCCGACGGTTTGGGGAGGAAGCCCTCGAAATGGACCGCATGGGTCGGTAGTCCCGAGGCGGCGAGGGCCGCAGTGAGTGCCGACGGCCCCGGAATCGTGGTCACGCGAACCCCGGCGTCGAGACAGCGATTGATCAGAAAGTACCCTGGGTCGGAGATGGTGGGCGTGCCGGCGTCGCACACGAGGGCAACCGACTGGCCCTCCAGCATCCTGGAGACCAAGATCGGGGCCTTCGTCTCTTTGTTGAAATCGTGATAGCTGGTCAACGTGGTATGGAACGCGAAGTGCGCGAGGAGTTTGTGGGTGTGACGGGTGTCTTCGGCGGCGATGAGGTCGACTTCTTTGAGGATCCGAAGAGCGCGGAGCGTGAGGTCTTCAAGGTTACCGATTGGGGTGCCTACCACGTAAAGGACGCCCGATGACTGGGTCAGCATATCCATACGTCCCTACCCTATCAGAACATTCATTCGCCCGGCAAGGCTCGTCCGTCATCGTCAATTTTTTGACAGATCGCTGCGATCTGCTGCGTTGAGTGGGGCGCGAAGTCCTAAAGAGGGATAATACCTAAAACGTATCTGATGGAGAAGGGGTTAGGAGGGAGCCTATGAAGATCGTCGGCACCATCGCACGCATCGGGCAAATTGCTCTCGTGATCTTGTGGATGGCCGCATGCAGCGGAGGAGGCCAATCTGGGGCGACCTGGCGATGAACGGGCCAACCGCGGAGAAAGGAGGGAACCCTGTTTCCTCTGACCAGACGAAAGAGACTCGTAACGACGATCCGGCAGGGAACTCTGAGGAGCACCAAGATTCTGATTCCCGCGAACACGATGGCGACGGAGTATCCGACGAAGGCGACGACAAGAACGACAAGAAGGATAAGGAAGACGAGAAGGACAAGAACGATGAGACGGACAAGAAAGACGAGGAAGACGGACATGCCCAGGACGGAGAAGATGCCCACGATTCTGGGTTCGGAGGGAGCGGTTCGGGTCACGATGCCGAGAACAGCGGCGGCGACGGTGGCCATGGAGACGATAATGACGCCGATGATAGTACCGGGACTGGCGGCACTGGAAACACCAAGGAAGAAGGGAATGACAGCGACGGAACTCCTGACCCGAACGATCGATCCGATGACAATGAGAGCCCTGGTGACAACGAGGAATTCCCGATTGTCACGGCAGAGGACCAACAACAACGAGTCCGCGCGATCTATCAGCCCCAAGCGGCCCAGTTCCTGGCCATCTGGAACGATTTCAGAGAAGACAACGGCTGGGAAGTGTATGGCCGAGTGATCAACGCACGAGGAGGGCCCCACGGACCGTTGAGGCAGATCTCGCTCTCTGATGTCGAACACCGGACGCCACCGGGGATTGCCCACGACCCGGAAGCCGGTCGGTCGCTCGTCGTGTGGGGAACGGCCGGCGGGGATGTGCTGGGCCGGGTGGTCGATCAAAGTGGCTCCCCATCGGGTCCCGTGATCACCATCGCGAGTTCAGCAACGGGTGAGGCGGAGCCTGCCGTGGCGTTCGAGGCTACGACCGCTCGGTATGTCGTTGCCTGGATCGAAACCAATCCGGGATTCACGCTCTACTCCCGTGTGATCGATCGAGAGGGGCGGCTCGTGGGAGACGCTGCCCCGTTCTCGGAGGCGGCATCCGGGAAGCTCGATCTTCGCCTGGCCGCCGACCACGACACCGGGCGGTTTCTCGCCGTGTGGCGAGACTACCGAGGAGAGGATATCTACAGTATTTTCGGCCGTATGATCGGACCGGACGGCCTTCCGACCTCCGAGGAGATTGTGATTGCCGATGCCGTGGGGTCCCAAATCAACCCCGAGTTGGCTTATGATGCAACCGGTCGCTCGTTTCTTGTGACGTGGTCCGACTCCCGCCGATCGGGGGCCTATGAACTCTTTGGGCAGGTTGTGGCATCCCCCGATGGTCTCCTGGTGGGTTCGAATGTTCCGCTTTCATCGGAGGGGGGGTATCCCCACGCGATCGGCGTCGATCGCGTGGGTTCCCGTTATCTGGTGGTGTATTCCAAAGGGAGTGACCGCCTCTATGCGCGGTACCTCGCGCCGGACGGAGTCGCCGAGGGCGGCGAGTTCTCGCTTTCAACCAATGAGGCGGGGCAGAACTCTCCCAATACGGCAACGGCGTCCAGCGACGACGGAATCCTTGCGGCGTGGACCGATGAGCGCGAGGGCGCTCCGCACATCTTTGGGCGGCTGCTGACCACTGACGAGCCCTCGGCCTCTCCGCCCGGCTGTTCCGGGTTGAGTACACCCGATGGCCTATGCCTCGACTGCGAAGACGATGCAGGCGTGCTGGTCGATGCAGCGTGTCCGGTCGACGGATCGTACGACAATCACGGCGACTACCTTGCCTGTGTGACCGATGTCGTCAACAGTCTCCGCCACGACGGTCACATCGGGGGTGCGTGCAAGGTGAACCTGATCGCCCCTCGCGCCCGCTCGAGCGTCGGCCGCTAAGGTTCATCCCCGCTCTCTCGCGTCGCCGGTCCCCGGAGGATATTCGTTCCCTAGCGTTCACAGGCGTCCGGGACGCCTTTTCCCGCCGGCGAGTTGAGGCCGCGACTGGAAGTCTGCTATAGTACCTACGTTCGGCAGACGCCGAATTCCGTGGTGTCATATTCATGGATGGCCGCTCTTGGGCCCCCTTGTTGAGGAGATGGTGGATGAATATCTGCATGATCGGGACTGGCTACGTGGGCTTGGTCACGGGGGCGTGTTTCGCGGAATTCGGGGTCAAGGTCATCTGCGTCGATCAGGATGCTCAGAAAGTCGATCGCCTTCAAAGAGGGGAAGTCCCAATCTACGAGCCCGGACTGACCGAGCTCGTGAAAAAGGGTGTGCGGGAAGGGCGTCTGTCGTTCACGACCGACATCGCGCAAGGAGTGGAGCAATCGCTGGTGCTCTTTATCGCGGTGGGCACGCCTCCCCGGGGTGACGGGTCGGCCGATCTGTCGGCCGTCGAGACCGTGGCGGAGACGATCGCGCGTCACATGAACGGGTACAAAGTCGTCGTCACCAAGAGTACGGTTCCGGTAGGCACCGGCGAGCGACTGCGGGCGATCATCGGGCGCTCGCAGACCGAGCGGCGCGATTTCGACGTGGCATCCAACCCCGAGTTTTTGCGAGAGGGCGCCGCGATCGAGGACTTTATGCGGCCCAACCGGGTGGTGATCGGGGCGGAGAGCGATCACGCGATTGCGATTCTTCGAGACTTGTACCGTCCGTTGTACTTGATCGAGACGCCGATCGTCATTACCGATATTCCCACCGCGGAGATGATCAAGTACGCGTCGAATGCTTTTCTCGCCACCAAGGTGTCGTTCATCAACGAGATCGCCAATCTGTGCGAGCGGGTCGGCGCAGACGTCCACCAGGTCGCCCGAGCGATGGGATTGGACGGACGAATCGGTGCGAAGTTTCTCCATCCGGGACCCGGGTACGGGGGCTCGTGTTTTCCCAAGGATGTCCTGGCCCTCCTGTCGATCGGGAAACGGAACGGATATGAGTTTCAGATCCTTCAGGCGGTCGACGAGGTCAATCGTCGGCAGCGGGAGCTGATGGTCGCCAAGATCAAGGCAGCCGTCGGCGACCTCGCGGGAACGACCTTGGCGTGTCTGGGGCTGGCCTTCAAACCGAACACCGACGACATTCGGGACGCTCCCGCGCTGACCATTCTGGCCGCGCTCCAAAAGCTTGGCGCGACGATCCGCGGGTACGATCCGGCGGCGATGCCCGAAGCGAAAAAGGCGATCGCCGGTTTGGTCGACTGCGCCGATGCCTACGACGCGATGAAAGGCTGCGACGGCGTCATCCTCATGACGGAGTGGAATCAGTTCCGGAACTTAGATCTGGATCGCGTGAAAACCCTGTTGCGCCGCCCGATCTTTATCGATCTGCGAAACGTCTATGAACCGAAACGGATGCGCGACCTGGGATTCAGTTACGTGGGGGTGGGACGAGTCTAATGCGGTAGGGGCGGGTTTAAAACCCGCCCCTACAAATCAGGTTTTCGGTTTGACGTGACAGCGGGCGCAGTTGGAAATCGGGAACGCCACGCGCCCGTGGCACCGCCCGCAGAACTCCCCGTTGACGATCTTCACCATCGAAATGGGGTTGGCCCCTTTCTTCATCACGAAGATGTTCGGGTGACAGTTCCCGCAATCCAGCCAATACGTATGGGGAAAGTGGGGGAAGACCACGTTAGGCATGGCCCCCACCGCCGGGATATCGATGTTGAAGTCAAACGGCGGAACCAGCGGCTTGGTTGGATCCAACGATTCCCGCGGTTTGATCAGGTTCTCCTTAAACGCCTTCACCCAGTCGATACTGCCGCCCTGGTCTCTGGGGAAATCTTTGTAGATCACCTCGGGGTTGCGGTTCTCTCTGGCGAAGGGAGAACCGGGAACCGGGATCTGAGTCGGGTCCTCGAAGTCGTCGCTGAGCTGCGTGGGAAGCGGTGGTGAAGCGACAGCCGGTGACGATGCCGGGGCAGGTGCGGCCGCCGCACCTGCCGATTGATCGGCCGATGCAGCGGTTTTCGTGAACGGTTTGGTGCAGGCAAAGAGCGCAACCGCGGCCGCCAGCGCCAACGAGAGCCCTCCGATCGTTGTCCGCGTCATGTTAATTCACCCCGTGGAGTGGGCCGGTGACCATACCGGGCTTGCCCGAATGGCAACGCCCGCACACGACCGGCCTCCACGCGGTCTCCCCATTGTGGCATTTTCCGCAAAACTCACCCTTGAAGACGATTTTTTCCATATCGATATCGTTGGCTCCGGACTTCATCTCGAAGATCGCGGGATGACAGACTTTGCATTTGAATTCCGTCCGGTGAATCCAGTGAGGGAAAATAACCGGGGGCATCCCGCGCTGTTCCGCCTTGCTGTTGAGCACCATGTCGCCGTAAAACCCTTCGACGGGCTTCCCGGCGAAGAGCCAGATGGCCACGCTCATTCCCACCCCTGCCGTTACGATCCAGCCGAATTTTCGCATGGTTCACCGCCGGTTCCAGGCTATGTATTGTAAACGAATCGCCGTTTCTCTTACGGTAACGACACGCGTGGAAAAGCGATAGTTGACAGTCGTAGCATAAGATTCCAGCGTTTGTCAACACCGGCGTGTCATCTCGGTATATATTCGGCCGAGATCATGGTGATGGCGAGGAGGAGGGAACGCGAAGGATGGAAGGACGAATGATAGGCGAGGGGCATGCGGCTGGCCCGCAGACCCTGTCGTAAGACCCGCCGTGTGACCACGTCCCCGGCCCGCCAGGCCGGCGTGCGGCTGGGTTGACGCGAAAATCCTGCCCTGCTTGACAAGCCTGGAGGCGATCCCTATAGTGGGGCTTCTTTTGTCATGGGATTTCAAGGTCGTGGGTCTCTCCTGGGGAATTTTTCCCCCTCCCTGCGGTCTTAGGGGTAACGTCCGAGGCGTCCCGCCTCTCCCGGATGGTGTAGTACAAGTACGAATCGGCGTGGCCAGGTTCCCGGGCTCGCTGGGGCGGTTGCTGGTAAATGATGATTCGCCAACCCCGAGCGCTGATAGTTGTGGTCGTGACCGTGGCCGCCGTGGTTCCGCTGGCGATGTCGGCCCTGGGCAATTCGATTCAAGGGTCACGCCACGACATGTCGGGGCTGAACATGCGCGGGTACGGTGTGGAGACCGGGCCGATGACGGGAGCCACGTTCAACGACTACAAAGAGATTTGCGTCTACTGCCACACCCCCCATAACGCCGCGGGTGACGCCCCGCTGTGGAACCGCGAACTGCCCGTGCAAAGCGGTTACCTGATGTATTCGTCCCCCAATTTCGACTCCAAGGCCGACGCCCCGGACGGGATTTCGCTGGCGTGTCTGTCCTGCCACGATGGGACCGTCGCGGTCGATTCGATCCGCAACAAGCCCACGTATCACCCCATCGTCGATGCCGGGACGCACTACAAGATGGATCTGGAAGGGGCCCCCGGCAGCGACAGTTGCGGGAAGTGCCACAACCGCCAATCCGGGGCGTACGGCGGCATCGGCCGCGCGCACGACGCGAGCGTTCGGTATCTCACGCGCGATCTGCGCGATGATCATCCCTTTTCCGTCGCGTTTCCCTCCAAGGCCCTCGATCCCGGGTTTAACCAACCCACGATCGTGAAGGAAGACGGGGGACGGACGTTCCCGAACGGTGTCCAAACATTCGCCGGCGACAAGGTGCAGTGTGCGTCGTGCCACGACCCGCACGATCCGGATGAACGCAACGAGGAAGGGCGAGATCCCTTCCTGAGGGCGTCAAATCGCGAGAGCGCGCTGTGTCTCACATGCCACGCGAAATAAGCCCTGATCCGCCGAGACGGGGCGTCTGCTGCGTTGTCGCTTCCGCCTCGCGTCCTCACGTACGACCGCAATCCCCCGGGAATGCCTCGTACCTCCAGGAGTCTCCCGGTACGCTCCGGCGCTCGGTGTCGCTCCGCCTTGCATCCATCCCCGTCTCGACGGCCAGGGGTTATTTCGCCCGTCTTTTTATGATTCTTTTCTTTGCGTTGCCCTTTGCGTGCGCGTCGGCGCCCAGGCCGGAGCCTGACTTGGTGTGGCCGCTGCCGCCCGAAACGCCACGCATCAAGTTCGTCAAAAGCCTTTCGTCGGCCGCGGACGTGCGGCTGACCTCGTTGGTCACGCGGGTCAAAGCGGCTGTTATCGGCGATGAGCCGGCCGTGTCGTTGGGGAAACCCTACGCGGTGCACGCCGACCGGAACGGACGGGTGTTGGTGGCGGATTCGGCGTGGCGCAAGGTCCTCGTCTTCGACGAACGTGGCAAAGACTTTTTCATTGTCGGGCTCGATGGCCCTGGCCTTTTAATCAACCCGCGGGGGGTGACGACCGACGCGGAGGGGCGGATTTACGTCAGCGACGTCACGCAGAACCGCGTCGTAGTGTACACGCCGAAGGGCGAATTCGTGCTGGCGATGGGGTTGCGGGGGCAGTTGGATAAACCGGTCGGCGTGGCCGTCAACGACGCGCTCAAACGGGTCTACGTCGTCAGCACCGGCAGCGGGTCCACGCAGACCCACAAGGTGACGGTCTTCGACACCGCGGGCGCCCTGCTGTTCGAGTTCGGCGGCCGCGGGATCGACGACGGCCAGTTTAATTTTCCGACCAATCTCGTGGTGGATGCGTCGGGCAAGGTCTACGTGATGGACTCATTCAACTTTCGCGTGCAGGTCTTTGACGCTGATGGGAAGTTTGTCTCGAAATTCGGCGGCGTCGGGAGCGGCTTCGGCCAGTTCTCCAAGCCCAAGGGGATCGGGGTGGACAGCGAGGGCCACATCTACGTGAGCGACGCGGCCTTCAACAACGTC
>Ga0210377_10004109_pt1 | contig 12299 bp, 7 predicted proteins | sample PLM4_65_b1redo_FD_155480 | JGI IMG/M metagenome (GOLD analysis project Ga0210377, IMG submission 155480) | Groundwater sediment microbial communities from an aquifer in East River, Colorado, USA - PLM4_65_b1 redo | ecosystem: Environmental > Terrestrial > Soil > Riparian zone | place: USA: East... | reverse complement strand
GAACCAGATCCGGGAGCAGGAATTCCTGTTTGAGTGCCTGCACAAGAAATTCGAATTCGTCTCCGTTGCTGTAGTGACCGTAGAAGCGCCATGCCGGTTGCACGTATTGCGTGACCGAAGTAACGTTCGGATCGGTAGTACTATTGGTGGGAGTCGGAACATAGTAGACCAGTTCCACTTTCTCGATCGTTGCCGCAGGAGGAGAATAGGTCCCGGTATCCTGTGCTTCTTCCGTGACGTAGGGCTGGTCTGCTGTAACGGTCATTTCGTTTGCCTGACCGCTGATTGGGTCGACTACATAGTTGACCCCATACAGTCGCAAGGTTGGATAACCGGCAAAGGTTTCGTCGGGTATGACCAACCCTTCTACAAAGACATCATCGTTTTCGGTGCCGAATATTGAGTTCTCGTTGAAGACATCTCCTGATGGACCCATCTGAATGTACGTTGTGCCGTTCTCGGCGACAAATGTAAGCACAGATTGTCCCTCAATGTTTGCGACCTTTTGCCTGCCTTTGAGTATCTGAAGGGTCAGGTCTGGGAAGGGAACTTCGAATCGTTCCAGTGTTGCGGTCAGACTTCCGAATTGGTCGGCGCTGGTGATGGTGAACCACAAATTGACGGGACGGTTGTGATATTTCTCCAATTCATTCAGCCCGGTGCCGTTCAGTGTAAAGTAGAAGTTTTCATGATCCGTGGCTGTGATGAAGTTATATTCCGTGCGCTGACTGCCATCGGGTTTGCGGTAAATATTCACTATAAGGATGCCGCGCTGGTTTTCGAATTGCCTTCCAACAAGGGGATTCTGTGCCTGTACTTCCGCGCCCGGGATGATGAGTTTTTGATCAACGAAAATATTTGTATCCGTCAAACCATTCGCCTGGATCAACTCATCGACTGTGATGCCAAAATTCTGCGCGATAGCGGTCAGGGTGTCTCCTGATTTGACAGTGTATTCATTACTTCCTTGATTGGCTGTCGATGAGGTTGTGGGGAATGGTACAGGGATACCACTTAAGTTGAGTTGGTAGAAACTTGTTCCACTGCCGCCACCTCCACCGCCTCCTGCACCTGCGGGATAAAACTGGATGTTATCCCAGCAAAGTTTGTCATTCACCATAAAGCCGTGAACTGACAAGTATTCTTCGCCAGGGTTGGTGTTCAACGGCAAGTCCGCCGGAGCATCATCGATAATGTAGACGCCACTTCCATCATCTGCGGTCAGAATGGTTTGATCGCCTTCGCGTCGCAAGGACCCTGAGAGATATGATTCTGGTGCTTTCGTTATCCTCCACGTATCAACATTGAATCTGCGAATGCTATTCTCGGTGACGAATTGTCCGGTCACTTCGATGTATGTTGACGAATCAATGTTTTCGATTCCTCTGATATTCCCGGCGGCTGTAAATTGACCGATGGCAATAAAGGGTGCGCCACCTGCTGTATTGGCAGGATACGAAAGCGGCTGTCCGTAGATCGTGATGGTCTGGTTATCGGGATACGCACGAGACCAGAAGCCACTATTGGACATACCGGAAGAGCGTGTGATCTCCAATACACCGTTTTGCACCGTGGTTGAAGACGCCAGTATTTTTTGAAACGCCTCTTCGGAGGAAATGGTGCCATACGTGCCATCCATTGCTTCGTATCCCACGCGGTAGGATGTGATGAGGATGACCTGTCCGTTTTCATCGATGGTGAATTCAAGCCGCGCTGGCAAATTGTAGTCCTGGTAAATGGGCAAGCCGTCTGGGGTGAGGGGCAGGACATAATACATGCCCGGGTTTAACTGTGCATTTTCAACGTGATACGGAAAATCGAGTCCGTGCGATTTCATGAATGCATCGATTACCGTTGCGGCTTGCTCATCGGTGATGTTCCTACTTCCGTTCATGTAGGAATATGTTCCATAATCGGCATAGTAACCGAAGTTCAAGTCAGACTGTACGTACAATCTTTGCTTTCCATCAGTGACAAGATAACCGGTTGCTCCGGGTAACATCGAAGGTGTTTGATAGATTTCGCCGTGGACGCCGAATTGAGTTGCCAGCGCCATGACAATATCGAGCGTGGCGGGTTGTTCCGCTTTGAACGAATACAACTTTACATCCGCTGGAGAGGGTGGCAACGGCACGGACAAATATAGTTTTGTCTGGCGCCAATCATATGCTTCGCCCTGTGGGATGGGTGTGGGATTCTTGATAACGTTGTCCGGCGATGGCGTGGAGGTTTGGACAACATCCTGCGTCGACGGTGTGGGATTTGTTCCCGGCTGCGGCGCGGGGATCAGGTTCTGAATGCTCCAGATCAGCACCAATCCAGCCGCGACGACCAAGGCGACCCAACCCAAGGAAGGCAGGATCGAATTGGCCGGAGATGTGAGCCAGACCGTTTTGGGTTTGTGGGAGGCTTTCAGTTTGCGTTTGAGTTCGTTTGAAAAACGTGGATCGAGATTCGTCCGCTCTGAAAGTGTATTCAATTTGTCCGCGAATTCTGTGTCTTCTGGATTCATATTTGAAAATTTGTCGTTCATTGTTCCACCTCCAATGCAAGGGAGGTCCGCTCGCGCAGGTCTTGCACGCCGCGCGAGATGAGCATCTTTACCGCGGCTTCACTTTTGTTGAGCACGCGGCTGATTTCGATATTCGATAGTCCGCCGAAGAAGGATAGGACGACCGCATCTGCGCGGTCTGGGGAAATGTGTCTGAGAGCGCGGGAAACGGATTCCATTTGCAGGCGTTGAGTCGCCTCTTTCTCGGGAGGCAGGCCCGGGCTTGGGATGTGAAGCGCCGCCTCCAGCGGGATCTCGTGCCTGTTCCCGCGAAAGTACATCAGTTTCTTCTTCGATGCGATCCCCATGATCCACGCCGCGAAGGAGCCTGTCCCGCGAAACGAGCGGATGCCTTCCAATGCTGCCATCCACGTCTGCGATGTGAGATCTTCCGCGTCTTTTACGTTGCCTGTGTGTGCCATGTGATACCGATACACGCGCGTAACGTGACGGTGATACAGTTCGGTGAATGCGTCCGCATTGGCAATTGCTTCACGCGCCAGATCGGTTTCGTCCATCGGTGGGCTTTCTGTTCTTGTCGTCATAAGGGTGGTCATAAACCTCCTGTAGTTTGTGCGCACGATAATATGTTGCCGGAGGTGGGAAAAAGTAACAGGGAAATTGACGTATGTAGGGGCGTTGCATGCAACACCTCTACCATTTATTCGGGATACACCTTCCACCCCAATTCATTCAAGCGCGAGACATCGAATTGATCTTTGGGCACATCCATCAACAATACATTCCCCTCGGCGAAGAGTTCACTCGTCCCGGCATCATAGATCCCCGCCCATGCCTCTGCCGACCGGGATTTCGATTTTCCCGCCTTTCCGATGATCTTGAGTTTTCTTCCGATCGGCACGTTCTTGCGATATTTCACTTCCAGTTTGGCGGTGAACATGAAGCGTGGATTCATCGGGTCACTGCCCATATGGGCGCGCCCGGCGATCTCATCGATGAGTGCGCCCACGATACCTCCGTGTAATACGCCAGGATAGCCTTGAAAATGTTCGGGCGGAATATAGGTGGTTTCCACCACGCCTGGTTCGGTCTCATACATATGGAGGTGTAAGCCTACCGGGTTTTCCAGACCGCAAATAAAACACATACGTGAGTTGGGTTGTTTGGTTGCCATCCCGGCATTATATTCGTAACCAATCAGAGATGAAAGTGATATTTACGGAAACGGATTTTCAGGCTAAGATTGTCCTTGTGAAAACTGGCGATTTCCATGGAAGCAAGACGGTAATTATTGAGAATGAGTACTTCCAGGTGGAGTGTCTTGCCGAGGCAGGACCACGCATCGTGCGATTGGTCCCAATATGGATGGGGGAAAATCTATTTGCTGAGACCCCCGATCTTTTAAGAACGACTCCTGCCGGTGAATTCCATTTCCATGGTGGGCACCGTCTTTCGATTGCCCCTGAAACGGTAGCCCATAGTTATGTACCCGATAATAACGGATTAACGATCGAGAACAAGACCAATGGCGTGCGTCTTCGAGGGATTGTTGAAGGTGTGACCAATATTCGTAAAACGATGTCCATCCAGTTGAGTCCATCGGGTCCGTTCGTGTTGATCAAACATGCGCTTGAAAATCTGGGAAGCGAACCCGTGAAACTTGCTCCCTGGGCGATCACCATGATGCGTCCCGGTGGGGTTGGCGTGTTGCCTCAGTATTTCAAAGTAACCGATGCAGATGGTTTGCAGCCCAACCGGCGTTTTGCGCTTTGGCCTTACTCCCAATGGAATGACAGGCGCTTGCGGCTTGGTGAAGAATTCGTTGCCATCAAGGCTGGTGCGCCGCGTGAAGGTGTCAAGGTTGGTTATTTCAATCCCAATGGCTGGATGGGTTATCTCTTTGACGATGTATTCTTCGTCAAACGATTTGGCGTACGCGGCGATGAAGAGTATCCGGATTTCGGGTGCAACGCGGAGGCATTTAGCAATCACCGTGTAGTGGAATTGCAAAGCCTGGGTCCCATCACTGAACTGGCACCGAAACAGGTCGTCATCCACACCGAAACATGGGAGGTTTACAAGGAAAAGGAAATCCCGAAGGATAAGTTTGGGGAAAGAAGTATTAGAGAACGACTGAACTATGGCCCCGGGGGCTGGTCTATTCTGGGCAGGATGGATAAATCTTCCTCATAACAGGAGTGTTGATCGAAAGGGATCAAATCCCATTGGACAATTTACTCCACATATTCAAAGTCAAAAAACAGGACCTGCTGAAGGTCCTGTTTTTATTTGTGTTGAATTTGAAACGCGAAATTATTGCGGTACCTGGTTTTCCCCGGGCAAAATGATCATATCTGCCATATACTCCGCGTGCTCCACGGCAGTCAGCGCCCCGCCTTCACCCGCGATCGGGTCGACGGATTCGTTCCCGTTGATATCCACTCCGTTCAGGATCTGGTCAGCAAGAACGATCGCCGTGTTAAGGTCGGCATCCACGTTTTGTTCCTGGGACGAGCGCGCGATACGAATGGCAATATCCCGTAACTCCGGCGCCCAGATCTCGATATTCTGGATGCAGATCTCCACATGTTCCGCATGACTTTGGACAAAGCTGGGGGCTCCTGTCGCTGCGGCGGAATAACTCGAATGGTGGATCATGCCGTCGAGGTAGCCTGCCTGATCACCGTTGATGAGGAGTCCGTATCCATCGCTGGGGTCGTTGATGGTTCCATTCCCATCCCAATCGAGATAAAACTGTGGGTCGTCCTTGCCAACGATCAGATTTACAATCGCTTCGGCATACGACCTCATTGCCTCTTTGTTGCCGGTCGCGTTTGCCTCTGACATGGATTTTGTGAATTGGTTGATGAACGTGACATTGTCGATCAATCCGACAGAAACGGGGATCTGATTCGGAGTTTCATCTGTGGCGACCAGCAGGTGGCGAATATGCCCCATGGAGCCGGAGGGGATCGATGACGAATATACAACATTCCTGGAGGAATTGGGATTGTCATCCGGGTTGGGTTCGAGGGTGACCTCCATGCGATCATAGTCACCGAGCAGATTTCGGTTTTGAGGATCGATATATGTAAGGGTGAATTGACCTGCCTCGTTTTGAGCCAGTCCGCCGATACTTCGACTGGACTCATTATCATCGTCAATAAGCCACGCTTCGTATTTTGAATTTTCAGGCGGGAGTTGAAGGCTGGCGCTGACGGTGACTTGATCCATCAATGCCGCGCCGTTTTGGAAACGTAAAACACCCACGCTCTGGTTGCCAGTGACCGGGATGACTTCCTCTGTCGGGTGCACCATTTCTTCCGTTGGGGGAACCACTTCGGTGGGGCTTGGGCTTGCTTGCGTACTTCGGAGTTTTGGGAGAAGTGTTGCCGCAGAAATGCCCATGGCACTCAGTGCAAGGACAGAGATGCAGGCACAGGCAACGATCGCGGCCCCTGCCCAGAGCGGGCTTCGGCTGGGGGTAGTCTGATTTTTGGCAACGGTGGCAGGTCTCGAGGTCCGAACCGGAGCCGGAAAAAGCGCTCCCATTTCGGTGCGCATCCCGATCGCGTCATAAAAATCTTCGGCGAGATCGCGGGCGTTCTGGTATCTGTTCTCCGGATCCTTCTCAAGGGCCTTGGCGATGACCGCCTGGATTTGCTCGGGGATATTTTCGATTGGCGGCGGCGGTTCGTTGATGTGTTTGTAGATCACAGCCAGGGTACTGTCACCTTCGAAAGGCACGCGTCCCGCCAGCAGTTCATAAAGTACCACGCCGAGCGAGTAGATATCGGTGCGGTGATCGACCTTCGATCCCTGCGCCTGTTCGGGTGACATGTAGGCGGGCGTTCCACTGACCATACCGGTGGCGGTTTGTGTGGTGGAGTGGGCAATGCGCACCAGCCCGAAGTCTGTGATGATCGGTTCGATATTCTTTGATAGGGGTCTTTCAACGGTGAACTCCCCACTCTTGCTGTGCAGCAAAATGTTCGCAGGTTTTATGTCACGATGGATCACGCCCTGGGTGTGGGCATAATCCAACCCGGAGGCGAGCGCACCGAGCAGCCGCCCGACTTTCACAAAGGGAAGCACTTCGTCTTTCTCGTGTAGATTGCGGAGGTACGCGGCAAGTGAGACGCCTCGCAGAAATTCCATCACGATGTAGGGATGTCCCTCATATGTGTCGAAATCAAGGATCTGCACAATGTTGGGATGGCGCAACCCAGCCACCACGCGTGCCTCACGCTGGAATCGCGTTTGCAGGTCAGGTGACTCTTCGATATAACTATGCATTACTTTGACAGCAACGGGGCGGTCGAGGGTCAGGTGCGTGCCAAGATAAACCTCTGCCATCCCCCCTCGCGCCAGAAATTTTTCGATTCGAACTTTGCCAATGGTTTGACCAATCCACTCGGGCATGTGTAAATTATACATCCAAATTGGGTAATAATAATCTAAATTTAGTTACAATTCTTACACAGAAAGGAAACCGCCTTATGAAGACCATCGTTATTATTTCCGCCATTGCGGAGTGGACCGGCGTCAAGCCGCTTTTCCCTGATGAAAAGATTCGGCGCTTTCCATTTGGTGAGTGCTTTGATGCAAACCTGGGAAACTGGCACGTCACGTTCTTTCATGCCGGTTGGGGCAAGATTGCTTCTGCCGGCGCGATCCAATATATCATCGACCATCACAAGCCAGACCTGCTTGTCAACCTGGGGACCTGCGGCGGCTTCGAAGGTGTTGTCCGACAGGGAGACATCATTCTGGTCGAACAGACCTTTGTCTACGATATCGTCGAGCTTATGGGGGATTTGGACATCTCGACCTACTACGCCTCTTCTCTGGACCTGGGCTGGCTCGCCGGACCCGAACCTCATCCCACCCGACGCGGGACGATCGCCTCCGCCGACAGCGATCTGCCGCCGGGAAAGATCCCCTTCCTCAGATCGAAAGGTGCGCTCGCCGCCGATTGGGAATCGGCTTCCCTGGCTTGGGTGGCAAAAAGGAATAACGCGCGCCTGTTGATCCTGCGCGCGGTGAGTGACATGGTGAGTGAAGAGGGCGGGGAGGCTTATGACAATATCGAGGTCTTCAATGAACGCGCCAAAACGCTCATGAAACAACTCGTCGAACAACTGCCGGACTGGCTGAATATTGTACGACTATAAAACCAACTCCAGCGCGGTCTCATCCTGATGCTGGCTGTATTGCGGAATTTCATAGAATCCCAGCCGTTTATAAAAGTTCAACGCTTGTAACTGAGCCACAGGGTCGGTTTCCAACCGCACACGTTGATACCCCTTGTCGCGCGCAAAGGATAAAAGTTCCCGGGTCATTTTATAGCCCAGCCCTTTTCCGCGATATTCTTTCAGGAACCAAAGGCGTTTGAGCTCGCAAATATCAGTATCCAGCCTTTTGATGGCTCCTGTGCCGATGATCTGATCTCCCTCCACCATGACCAAAAAAGTTCCATCGTCATCAAAATAAGATCCCTGGACATCGTCCATGTCTTCCAATACGCCTTTTGAATCATAGAAAGCCATGGATTCTTCCAACGAACGTGTGTCTTGATAGACTTCATGAGCGACAGAGTAGATCAATCGCCTTGCAGGCGCGACTTCCTCTTGTTTGATAGGGCGTATGATATATGTCATGGGACGATTTTACCTTGTGAACGTTATAATTAATATCCCATGACCCCTTCTGCTGAAGAAATCCAAATACAAAAACAAAACTTTCGTAATGTGCAGATCGACGGCGTTGGCGTGAGCATCTCGAACATTTCCGCGCCGTTCCTGCCCGTCTTTCTCACCCGTCTGGACGCCACAAACTTTCAGGTGGGTTTGCTCACTTCCATGCCCGGTGTGACTGGACTCGTGCTTGCCATTCTGGTCGGGAGATTTCTGCAAACACGGCGAAGCATTGTCCCCTGGTACAGTCTCTCGCGCTTGCTTGTGATCCTGTGCTACGCGATGACCGGCATATTGACATTGCTCCTTGCAGAGAAATATGTCATTCTGGCAACGCTGGCGATCTGGGCTTTTGCCACACTTCCCCAGACCGCATTGGCGGTGGCGTTTTCTGTTGTGATGAACGCCGTTGCAGGACCGGAAGGTCGCTATGCCTTGTTGAGTCGTCGATGGGCGATCTTTGGGTTGACGGGTGTGATCGGCACCTTTATTGTCACTCGTGTGATCAACCTGCTGGACTTTCCAGTGAATTATGCGATCATGTTCCTGGTGTTGTCATTGGGCGGGTTCGTAAGTTTCTATTTCTCGCGGAAGATCGTTTTGCCGGACCAGGTCCCGCCGCCAATGACAGGAACGCGCTCGCTGAAGGAATCCCTGCAGAATTATGTTTCTCTCGTGCGGGCGAATCCGGCTTTCGCCTCCTTCGCCTCCAAGCGGTTTGTCTACTTTTCCGCGCTGGTGTTGACCCAGCCGATCATGCCGCTTTTCTTCGTGCGTGAAGTGGACGCGACCGATGCGCAAATCGGGACGATCACCATGACGATGACGATCGTGATGCTGGTGGGATATTATGTCTGGCCGCTGGCATCCCGCCGGTGGGGTGGACGATTCGTTTTGCTTGCGACAACGTTTGGCATGATCCTCTATCCCGCGTTGACCGCATCCGTTCCGCATGTAAGTTGGATCATCGTTTTTGCGGGGATCGCCGGTTTCTTTCAGGGTGGGCTTGACCTTGTTTTCTTCGACGAGCTAATGAAGACAGTTCCGGCTGAATATAGTGCGACCTTTGTTTCTCTGGCGCAGTCCATGCAATACCTGTCCACGATCATGGCTCCGCTACTCGGAACATGGCTGGCGAGTTATATAGGTCTCGGTGGTGCGTTGTGGTTGAGTGCAGGTTTGCGCCTCATTGGCTTTTTACTTTTCCTGAAGAAAGTTATCCGCCGTTCGGAAATACGGAGCGTGTCTCCTCAAGCTGGCGATTAATGCCCAACGGGACGGCTTTCGCCGTCCCGTTGGTTTTCCATTGGGTTACCCCGTGTTTTTATTTTTTGACGAGAATGAATGTCCCTGTCTTCTCTGTGGTGAGGACCTTGTACAGGTTGTTTCCAGAAGTCGTTATCTTGTAAAGCTCGTTACTCACGTCGTTGTTCAATGCCTTGGCAAGATCGGATTCTTTGAGCGATTGGGTGACCTCCACCCACTTCCCGTTGCTCCAGAAAAGGACGACGAATTGATCGCTCGCTCCCTTGATCGGGAAGTCCATTTCGATTCCCGCACCGGCTGGTAACGGATCAAGGAGTTGACTCTGATTCAGTACTGTGACGTTCAAACCAGCCACGAATGTGAATCCAGCGGGCAGACTGCCTGGCAGGCTGTTGGCATCCACGCTGTTCAGGATGGCTTGCCGCTCACAGAGATTGTAGAAACTCACTTTGATGTTGAGCATCATAACTTGTGTGTTGCAATCCAATGCGATGGTTTCACCGCCGGTGATCGGGATGATGGTCGAAGTCCCATTCCCATTCCCGTTTCCCGGATTGATAGGTTCAATGTATTGAAGGGTGATTGTGAAGATTACCGGTTCTGCAGCGTTGCCATGCGAATCCACTGCGGTGCATGTGACGGTTGTGTTCCCGACGTTGAAGACACTGCCTGAAGCAGGCGTGCATGTGGCAGACCCTGTTCCATCAACGATGTCTGTTGTTGTCGGGGATTGATAAAAGAGGATATCCTTTTTGCTGCTGTTGTTTGTGACAAATATGATATTTGCGGGTTGAGCAATAACTGGCGATGTCATATCCTGCACAGTGATGTTAAAGCTTCCGTTGGTGGTGTTGTTCTGTGTGTCAGTAGCCGAGCAGTTGACTGTGGTTGTACCCAGGGCGAAGACACTTCCAGAAATCGGCGAGCAGGTCGCTTGGAGGACACCATCAACAATATCCGAGGCTGAGGCAGTGTAGGTGACGATGTTACCAGCGGCGCTTGTCGCTTCTTCAACAATGTTCGCCGGAAGATTTAGGGAAGGTGAAGTTTTATCCTGCACGGTGACGGTGAAGCTTCCGTTGGAGGAGTTGTTGTAATCGTCAGTGGTAGAGCAGTTGACCGTGGTTGTGCCAATTGGGAAAGTGCTGCCTGAAACGGGGGAGCAACTAACTAAAACGGAGGCATCCACCAGGTCCGAAGCAGAAGCGGAATAAGTCACAATGGCGCCAGTTAAGCCAGTCGCCTCCATTGTTATGTTGGCTGGCAGGTTCAGGGTTGGTGCGGTTGTGTCCTGTACCGTAATGGTGAACGTAGTTGGTGTTGCAGCATTGCCACGCGTGTCGGTGGCATTGCATGTGACGGTGGTGTTACCCAATACAAAAGTTGAACCAGATGCGGGTGCGCAGGTCGCCGTTCCCGCGCCATCCACGATGTCACTTGTTGAAGGATTGGTGTAAGTGACAACGGCACCAGCAGCGCTTGTTGCTTCAGCGATAACGTTCACATGTGCGGCAATGGCTGGCGGTGTTGTGTCCTGGACGGTGACGGTGAAACTTCCGTTGGCGGTGTTGCTAAAATCATCTGCGGCAGAGCAGTTGACCGTGGTTGCGCCGAACGGGAAGATGCTGCCCGAGGTGGGAGAACAACTAACTAAAACGGAGGCATCCACCAGGTCCGAGGCAGAAGCGGAATAGGTCACGAGAGCGCCAGTTAAGCCTGTTGCTTCCGCAGTCATGTTGGCGGGCAGGTTCAGGGAAGGTGCAGTCGTGTCTTCCACCGTAACTGTGAAAGTGGTCGGTGTTGCGGGGTTGCCATTTGTGTCAGTGGCATTGCATGTGACGGTTGTGTTGCCAAGAGCAAAGGTCGAACCAGATGCGGGTGCGCAAGTCGCAATTCCCGCACCATCTACAATGTCGGTTGTGGATGGATTGGTGTAAGCGACCACGGCACCTGCAGCACTTGCTGCTTCAGCAGTAACATTCCCATGTGCGCTGATGATGGGCGAAGTTGTATCCTGCACGGTGACGGTGAAACTTCCGTTAGCGGTGTTATTCTGTGTGTCCGTGGCCGAACAGATGACTTTGGTTGTGCCCAGAGCAAAGAGGCTTCCAGAAATCGGCGAGCAGGTTACGGGGAGAATACCATCCACGCTATCCGAGGCTGAGGCAGTGTAGGAGACGATGTTACCAGCGGCGCTTGTCGCTTCTTCTACGATGTTCGCCGGGAGATTCAGGGAGGGTGCAGTTTTATCCTGCACGGTGACGGTGAAACTTCCGTTGGAGGTGTTGTTGTAATCGTCACTGGCAAAGCAGTTGACCGTGGTTGTGCCGAACGGGAATGTGCTACCTGAAACGGGGGAACAATTCAATGAAACGGAAACATCCACCAGATCAGAAGCAGAAGCGGAATAGGTCACAATAGCACCAGTTAAGCCTGTTGCTTCCGCTGTTATGTTGGCTGGCAGGTTCAAGGTTGGTGCGGTTGTGTCCTGCACGGTAACTGTGAACGTAGTTGGTGTTGCAGCATTGCCGTGTGTGTCGGTAGCGTTGCATGTAACGGTGTTGTTGCCAAGAGCAAAGGTCGAGCCAGATGCGGGTGCGCAGGTTGCGATTCCCGCACCATCCACGATGTCCGTTGTGGAAGGATTGGCGTAATTGACAATGGCACCAGCGGCGCTCGTTGCTTCGGCGATAACGTTCAGATGGGCGGCAATGGCAGGTGGTGTTATATCACGTACTGTGACGGTGAAACTTCCTGTCCCTGTATTGCCACGCGTGTCGGTGGAAGAACAATTCACTGTCGTGGTGCTTATCGCAAATGTGGAG
>Ga0210377_10004108_pt1 | contig 12299 bp, 10 predicted proteins | sample PLM4_65_b1redo_FD_155480 | JGI IMG/M metagenome (GOLD analysis project Ga0210377, IMG submission 155480) | Groundwater sediment microbial communities from an aquifer in East River, Colorado, USA - PLM4_65_b1 redo | ecosystem: Environmental > Terrestrial > Soil > Riparian zone | place: USA: East... | reverse complement strand
GTCGGCTCTGTGCAGGAAGTGCTGGTGGAGGGGGAGAGTAAAAAAGGCAAGACCCTCACCGGCCGAACGCGGGGGAACATGGCCGTGAATTTCGCAGGGCCCCATCACTTGAAAGGCTCTATCGTGAAGGTCCGGATCACCTCGGCGGGCCCCAATTCACTTTCCGGCGATCTATGCGAATAGCGTTCACCACCTTAGGCTGCAAGATCAACCAGTACGAGACCGACGCTATGCGGAATGCCACGGCAGCGGAAGGGAACACCATCGTCCCTTTTGAGAGCGAGGCGGACGTCTACGTCATCAACACCTGTTCGGTCACCGCAAAGAGCGACTACCAGTGCCGGCAGACGATCCGGGCGGCGATCCGCCGCAAGTCAGGGGCCCGGATCATCGTGACCGGTTGTTATGCTGAAACGCGGCCCCAGGAGATCAGGAGCATTCCGGGCGTTTCGCTGGTCCTCGGGAACGGCGATAAAGCGAACATCGCACGCTATGTATCCGATCCGGGACATGCCGGTGTGACCCATGCCTCAGGATATCATGATATCGTAAGGGAGCGGACCCGGGGAGTCCTCAAGATACAGGACGGATGTGACAGCAGGTGCTCCTACTGCATTGTTCCGCAGGCGCGAGGCGGATCAAGGAGCGTGCCGCAGGAAGAGGTTGTGAAGAAGTTCGTCAAGGCCGTCGATGCGGGTTGTCCTGAGGTTGTGCTGAGCGGCATCCATATCGGGCGATACGGCAGCGACCTTGAACCACGAGTATCATTAACAGGTCTCGTAGCGGACCTGCTTTCCAGAAGAAAACATACGCGTATCCGTTTGAGCTCCATTGAACCCAATGAGGTAAGCCGGGATATGCTGGAACTGTTTGACGAGGGAATGTGCAGGCATTTCCATATTCCGCTCCAAAGCGGGGATGATGCAATCTTACGGTCCATGAATCGGGATTATACACCGATGTTCTATCGGAGACTTGTTGAGACCATTGCCTATAAAATCCCCGGAGCGGCCATCGGTGCGGACGTTATGGTTGGTTTTCCCGGAGAAGACGAGAACGCCTTTCTGAATACGTTCAATATGATCGATGAACTTCCTTTTACACACCTTCATGTCTTCAGTTATTCTCCCCGGCCCGGAACTGCGGCAGCAGTAATGAAGGGACAGGTATCCAATGCCATTAAAAAGCGGAGGAATGAGCTGCTGAGGGACCTGGGGCTCAAAAAGAACCTTGAATTCAAGAATAGATTTAAAGACAGCATCCTTAATGTTGTTCTTGAAGAATCATCACGAGCTGACGATGAAGGTTCGGGGTTAACTGATAACTATATCCGCGTGACCGTTAAAGGGGTGAATAGAGGCGATTTTGGGAAGGAAATCCGCGTCTTGATAACGGATGTTCGAGACACTGATGTTATCGGCAGTAAAATATCAAGTGATTGATATATTGTAATTAAAAGCGCCTAATAAATATGCAAGACGCATATCATGTACTCGTCACGCATCAGCAAAAATGGTATCCACAGGATTACCAACAACTTGTTCACACGACCTGTGTATAGGGTTCGTAACCACCCGCTTTGTCAGATCTAATTCTTCTCTTGATGTGTGCAATGCCTCATTACAATCTCAAAACCAATAGTTAATATTGAAGTTCCTTGCAGCACGCTGCGGGGGATGCGCACGCGCCTGGATTCATAACGGCGAAGGTCATGGAGCATTTATCCGCTATACCTTATTATGATGCAATGGTGTAATTATTTTTCCTTCATCAGTATATTGTATCGAGTATCCCTCTGCGCAGCAGTGTAGCCGGCATCCTTAATGATATTCACGATCTCCTGCCGGGTCATCCTGAAGCTTATCCCTGCAGCAGCGACGACGTTCTCCTCGATCATGGTGCTTCCGAAGTCATTTGCCCCGAACTCAAGCGCCACCTGGGCTATCTTCGCGCCCTGGGTCACCCAGGAAGCCTGGATGTTCGCGAAATTGTCGAGCATGATCCGGGAGAGAGCCAGGACCTTTAAATACTCCACTGCCGTCGCTGAGCGTCCTCCCAGCTCAGTGTTTCCCGGCTGGTAGGTCCAGGGGATGAATGCAGTGAATCCCCTGGTCTCGTCCTGAAGGTCACGGAGTCGCACCAGATGCTGGACGATTTCCTCCTGCGTCTCAAGACTGCCGAACATCATGGTCGCCGTTGTCGGCATGTCAAGACGATGCGCTTCCTTCATGACATCCATCCAGTCCCGCCAGCGGATCTTATTGGGGCTGACCTGTTCCCGTACACGGTCAACCAGTATCTCCGCTCCCCCTCCCGGTATCGAGTCCAGACCCGAGGCCTTGAGGCGTTTTAATGCGTCGGCGATGCTGATCTTTGCTTTTCGGGCAATATAGGATATCTCGGAGGGTGAAAGCGAATGGACCTGGATCGAGAAACGGGACTTGATGGATGAGAACAGATCCTCGAAGTAATCAATGCCGAGGTCGGGGTGAACGCCGCCCTGCATGAGGATCTGGGTGCCGCCCAGGGCGATGGTCTCTTCGATCTTCCGGAAGATATCCTCTTTCGAGAGAACGTAGGCCTCGGGGCTGTCCGCCTCCCGGTAGAACGCGCAGAACTTGCATTTGTTGACGCAGATATTCGTGTAGTTGATGTTCCGGTCCACGATAAAGGTCACGATCCGTTCAGGATGAAGCTTTTTCCTGACCGATCCTGCGAGCTCGCCCATGGTCAACAGGTCCGCTTTCCGAAGGAGGGTGAGGCCTTCATCCGCGCTGATCCTGCCGCTGTCGACGATCTTCCGTTCGATCGTTCCTATCCCCATACCCGCACCGTGTTATACACCGTGTCCCGTTCGACCGGCGTTTTCCCTGCCTGTTTAATAAGGTCAACAAGGTCATCCCGGGTCATGCTCCCGTCCGTGGTCCCGCCTGCCATTTTCGTGATGCGTTCCTCGACGACCGTACCGTCGATGTCATCGACGCCGAAACTCAGCGATACCTGCGTGATCTTCTCTCCCAGCATGACCCAGTAGGCCTTGATATGGTCGAAGTTGTCGAGCAGAAGACGGGAGACCGCAAGGGTCTTGAGATCATCAAATCCGGTCGTGTAGGCGGCCTTCGTGATCTCCGTGTTCTGGGAGTGAAAGCTCAGCGGGATGAATGCCTGGAAACCTCCGGTCCTGTCCTGAAGCTCACGGAGCCTCAGAAGGTGGTCCACGCGGTCCTCGATCGTCTCGATATGTCCATAGAGCATGGTGGCGTTGGATTTGAGACCGATACCGTGGGCTGTCTCCATCACCTCGAGCCATCGGTCACCGCTGATCTTTTCAGCGCACAGCGTATTGCGGACGGCGGGGTTGAAGATCTCAGCGCCGCCGCCGGGTAATGAGCCAAGGCCGGCCTCGCGGAGCGCCAGTAAGGTATCCTTCACACCGAGACCGGAAAGCCTGGCGAAATAATCGATCTCGACGGCGGTGAATGCCTTTATGTGAAGATGAGGTACTTCGCGCTTCAGCGTCCTGAGCATCTCGATATACCACGAGAAGGGGAGCTCGGGATGAAGTCCCGACACGATATGGAGCTCCCGGACACCCTTGTCCGCGCTCCGTGCCTTGTTCACAATGTCCTCGATGGACATCTCGTAGCCGCCTGATTCTCCTTTGCTCCTGCTGAATGCGCAGAACTTGCAGCGATTGACGCAGAGGTTTGTCGGGTTGATGTGCATGTTCTGGACGAAATACACACGGTCGGCGTTCTTCTGTTGTGCAACGTAGGAGGACATTCGGCCGAGGGCGAGGAGGTCAAAGGAGCGGAACAGGGAAATGCCGTCCTCGCGTGAAAGCCGCTGGTTGGAAAATACTTTATTTTTGATAGGATCGAGTGGGTTCATTATGTTGGATGTGATCGTGCTTACGTCGGAAGGCATGCAGTGCTAGTGTTTTTCCACCAGGGTGCCGTTCACTGCGTCGTATTCGTACGTGTCACCCTTAAGGGTGATACCGTTGAATCCCTGCAGCTCGTTCAGGTCCGCAGGATACCTGCCGTTGCCGGCGTAAAATTCCTGGATGGATTTCCTGACCTCCAGGCTATTGACCTTACTGTCAAGCTTCTGGGCGCTTTTATACGACTGCGTCATTGTGTTGCCGTATTGCTGGACCGGGTTCTTCTCGTCGGTGCAGGACATCATTATGAGTAGGGAAACAAGCAAAACAGCACCTTCTGCATATCGCGATGTCATAGGGTCTCCGCAGAGCACGTGTGGGGAATAAATGACATTGGTTGACGGTTAGTCTTATACTTATATAAGAAATAAGTCGATCATGCGATTACCGTTGTATTTCATGATGTGCGAAAGGAACTAAACGTGAAAACCTGTTTAATTTCACTGACCTTGAGCCAAGTGCGATACCAAAAGTCGAGTTGCAAAAGATTTATTGGGTAAGAGATTCCCGTAATTGTTCCACAGCAAACGTGCTTGCTGAGTATCACCTGTCGATAGATACCCCAATATTCCGGCAGTAAGAATATATTCTAAAATTTCAGCATCTGGCATCTTATCTCCTATCGAGGTTAAAAGCGTCTTTGAGTATCTGGTCATAAGTGCCGGTTCTCTTTTCCGCACGGCCTTGATGAGTGATATAAAATTTCGCTGCGAATCGGAGAAATATTTTGAGCAGGCGGGCGATTCGACAAGCTGCATCAGCCCTTTGGTCTGCTCCATCGACAAGTAGGGAATAATACTTGCGGTCGTATTAAGCATTGCTGTCCACCAATCCTGTTTCAGCATTTTCTCGGAGCATTCATTCGTGAGTATCTGTTTTGCGTGTATGGCGCTGCGCAATATCCCGTCGGTGGGAGGGTTATCAGGATGGCTCCATTTCCATGTGCCTTGCATAAAGAAGTGGTAAATCATTTCTGCCAGATGGATGTTCTGCGTTTTTGGATACGATGAAAACGTCACGTTTCGTGAACTAAGATCTGTGTGCTGTTTTCCTATCATTTGATCTATCGGTAAGCGTTCGATTGCAAGATTGGATATAAGATCGCCGGCCCGCGACCGGAAAAAACGGCTTTTTACAGCATAGAGATCCACGACTGGCGCGTAATCCGAATTAGTGGTTATGGCATAACTCTTAAAAAAGGGGGCAAGAGTTGCTTTGTTGCCAATCAGTCGGACATTAATATCCGGCAAACCTAGAATATTTATCTTGCGAAGCTCGCGTGCAATATCTGTCATGGACATGAATTGAGGGTTCGGTTGTCCAATGGTACCGGCAGGACGTGCGGCGATAATAATATCGGCAGCGTTCGTACCGTAGATAACGTAATCAGAAAAATGGGGAGAAATAGCATTCATAATGGAGGCAACGAGAGGCATGTCTATCTCATACAGCTGGATCCATTGAACGAAAAGACCGTCATCATTCAAATATCCGCGCACCCGCGAATAAAATTCATTTGTAAAAAGGCTCGCAACGCCGCTCACCCAAGGATTAGACGGCTCCGAAATTATGAGATCGTACTTTTTGTTGTGGAATGAGAAGTACGACTTCGCATCTTCTATCTGCAGGTGACTACGCGGATCGTCATATGCCAGATGCACCCGCGAACCGAAGAGTTTTGCTGCTTTTACCATTTCCGGTTCGATCTCTATGGTGTCGACGCTCGTAATCTTGGGAGACGTCAAGAGAATATGCGTCGTTAAAGCTGAGCCCCAGCCTATAACGGCTGCTGTGCTCGTTTTTGGTTGGAGAATCGTTCCAATTGCTCCGGCCATGATCATGGTATACTCATCTTCTGCAATGCCGGTACCGTCCACATTGACTCCCGCATCGGGCTTTCCGTTGGTTTTGATGATCATCACACCTGAATTTTTTGTTATTGATACCGTGGCGGTTTTTCCATCATGGTGAAAGAGGGTCTCCGTTATTGCAGGATCGAGGACGTTTCCGAATCGATACACTCCAGACGCCATTTTGCCGGGGTCGAGCTTTACCCAGAGGATCGGGATCAAAAGAGCGGCAACGCCCGCGGTCGCATAGATCGCGCGGATACGCCAGGACGAGGACGACCACAACACGAGTCCTAGCCCGAGTGCAATGTCTATTCCTGCACCGAGGATGATCATTCCTTTGAGGCCGAGAAGCGGCATGGCAAGATGGATGGCAATGAAGACACCCAGGATCGAACCGATCGTGTTGAACCCGTAGACCGCGCCGATGCTTTTTTCGCCTGCTCCGCTGCGAAGGAGAGCTGCTGTTATGAGTGGAAGCGTCATACCTGCGCAGAAAGCTGCGGGAAGCATGATGACCATGGCTATGCCATGGCTTGAAAGATTAAAGAGCACATATCCCAATTCAGTCTTTGGCAAGTTCTTGATCAACCAAGCCATGACGTTGAATGTACTGCCGTAAAGGGGGAGTGTTGCAAGTGCCAGAATGCCCATGGCGAGCTGTACCATTGCAAGATAGCGACGGGGATCACCGGGCGAATCAATGCGTCGTTTGATCCATAGTCCGCCGAATGCGATCCCCATGATAAATGCGCTCAGCATGAGCTCAAAGGCATGGGTAGATGACCCGAGCACGAGGCTCAACATTCTGATCCAGCCAATCTCGTAAATGAACGAAGAGAGCCCTGTCAGCAGAGCGATCGCAAGAAAAAAAGTATAAACAATGCGGGGGGGCGCGCTCGCGGATGACGCATTAGCGGCAGGATGAGCGCCGGAGAGAATGGTTTTGTTTTGCTTGTCTTCAAGCCAGATTACCAGTGCAACCGTGATGTTGATGAACCCGGCGATGACGAGTGTCCCCGGCAATCCGACCCATCCTATGAAAAGAAATCCACTCGCCAGCACGCCGAATGCCGCGCCGATACTATTCGTAAAGTAGAGCATCGCGACCGTGGAGCCGGGAGAACGAGGAAATCTCCGCAAGAGGCCAGCAGTCATGAGCGGGAAGGTCATTCCGAGCAGAATGGACTGGGGCAGGATTAGCAGGATTGCCGCGACCCATTTAAATATTGCTGCTGCCGCTGGAGAACCTAATGCCGGCATAAAACGTGCGTACGCACTGTCTATAAATTGAATATACAGGGGATGGAACAGTACCGCACAGATCCCAATGATAACTTCGACAACAACATATCCGATCAGTGGATTGCTGATGCGTTCTGAATATTTTGAACAGAGCAAAGATCCTATTGCCATACCACCCATGAAAACGGCGAGGACGAGGGCCTGCGCATAGGCAGCATGGCCCAGGAACAGCTTCAAATAGTGGGTCCAGATGGATTCGTATATAAGGCCGGCAAAACCTGAAGCAGTGAAGATGAAAAAGAACAGGCGAAGTCTTTTGTTATTCATGAGAAAGGATCTACTTTCAGGCAAGAGATTTAGATAATTTAACGTTTACCGTTATTGTTGATACAAGATATGCCCGTTGATCATTGTCATAATACAGGTTTTTGTTTCTCTAATCAAGTTGGAATGGAGATTGCCGGTGTCTTTGCACGGGAGAGAAACAGCAATGAGGTCAGCCTTTTTCCCCAGTTCAAGGCTCCCGATCTCCTGGCCCATGCCGAGGGCTCTGGCGCCGCCCAGTGTGGCCATATGGAAAATGTCTGTCGAGGTAATGCCGGAACTTCGGTGGACCTGATAGGCATACCGCATCTCGTCCCAGAGATCAAGAGTAGGGGAGCTTGCAAGGCTGTCGGTGCCGAGCCCTACGGAGATACGTGCGTCCAGGAATTTCTTCAGCGGCATGGTGCCGACGCCGATTTCATGGTTGCTCCGCGGACAGTGCGCGATCCCGGCTCCCGATCTCTTGATGAGGGCGATATCCGCGTTGTCGGCCTGCACCGCATGCACGGCCAGGAATGAAGGGCCTAGTATCCCGAGGCGCTGAAGGTACGCGAAAGATGAACGGGCGCCTGCTGCCCGGCTCATGTCCCATCGGGCAGCAGTGTACAGCCGCTCCAAATCGCTCTTTCTTCGCTGAAGCAGGAGAGTCTCCTCGCGTGTTTCCGCAACGTGCATGCAGAGGCGGAGGTGTCGTTTGGAGGAGAAGCGGAGGATGGCTCGCAAAGCAGGTTCCGAGACCGTGTGCGGTGAATGGGGAGAAAAACCATAATGCATAAGCCGGGAGACAGGAGAACGGCGCGTTAAGGCCATACTGCTGAGGTCATCCCCCATGAAAATGATTTCATGATACACAACTGCCCGCAATCCGCTTTTTCTGAGGACTAGGGGACTGACCCCATAGGTGCTGATCTCTGCCACCGTGGTCGTGCCTGACCGAATGAGATCCGCACTGTTCCTATGCGCCGCGGCAGAATAATCATGACGGGTAAGGCGTTTTTTTTCTTCGAGGAGGTTGAACACCCAATCAGTGTAGTTTTGTGCCCGTATATCGTCACGCAGGAGAGGCAGTTCGAGATGGGTATGGACATTAACAAGACCCGGCATGATGACCGCCTGTTCCAGACGAACAATGCGGTGGCCTGGATATTTCCTCATCATTGCGGCAGCCTTGCCGACAGCATGGACCCGCCCATATTGAACGACGACGGCCCCGGCAACAATAGGGCTGCGGTCAAGCCTTGTTATGATTTTGTCAGCTTGAATGATCATATTTCGCACACAGTACCATGAGATCATATTGCTGTCAACCAAGGCAATGAGTGACAAATTATGTCATAAGCAATGACGCGATATGTGTGCATAAGCAATAAATGCGATGAAAAGTCGTTGAAATATATGATGTATATATTGGCACAAAACATGCTTTAAACAGTCCGAAGCATTAAAGAGCTTAGGGTCCGAGAGGAGGTGAGCATCCCATAATGGCCTTGAGCAATTTAATAAGACAGCAAAGTATCATATGATTAAGAAATTCAAATCGTTATGGGAGGTTAGACTAATGAAGATCAAGAAAAAGAAGGGTTTTACACTTATTGAACTCCTCATCGTGGTGGCCATCATAGCCATCCTGGCGGCCATCGCCATCCCGCAGTTCAGCAGCTACCGTATCCGTGGTTACAATTCTGCTGCGACCGCTGACCTGCGTAACGCCCGTACTGCAGAAGAAGCGTTTTTCTCTGACTGGCAGGTGTATGTGTCAAGCAATGCGGTCGGTAAAGGCGCAGGCGCTGTACTCCTCAATACAACAGCAGTCCCGCAAGTTTCCGTCCCACAATTTGGCATTATTGCCACCACAGCACCAAGTGCTGCCACAACATTTAACACTGGTGTTTCTCAGAACGTGGGGCTTCTCCTGGAGTCATCGGCCAATGGCAGCAGCTTTCTTGGAGTAAGCAAGAACTCTGCTGGCGACAGATGTTTTGGTATGGATTCTGATTTCACACCCATTTATTGGGTTAATGGTGATGTCGGTTCTCCGATGGCTGCTGGAAGTCTTCCTGCTGCAGTGGCGGATACCACTAAGAGCGATCTAGCAGGCGTTGCAGGTATTGGTGCCTGCGCGGCCACTGCAGCTTCAGCAACAAAAAATTGGGCGGCTCTGTAATATTTCAAGAAAGAGCGTCATATGTAGTTAGTTATTCAAAAGGCCGGGTGACCCCCGGCCTTTTTCTTGACACCTTCTTTTGTAACAGATATACTTTACGCGTTTCATAGACCTGCATACCTTATTTTTTCTAATAACTGAAGCCACGATCCCATATCACTTATGATCACCATCAACGGCATATCCAAGGAGTTCAAGGAAGGAATCACCGGCAAGTGCGTCAAGGCCCTTGAGAACCTTGAACTTGAGATCAAGCAGGGCGAAGTGTTCGGATTTCTTGGGCCGAACGGCGCCGGGAAGTCAACGGCCATCAAGATACTCATGAACCTCATATTTTCCAGCAGTGGGACAGCGCAAATAGGGGGGAAAGACGTTCGGGATCCACAGGCACGAAGAATTGTCGGCTATCTGCCTGAAAATCCCTATTTTTATGATTATTTGACGGCCGATGAACTGCTTTGGTTCGGAGGAAGGACTGCGGGAATGGGCTCGAACAGCATCCGCGAGCGATCGGATCTTCTCATTAAACAAGTCAATTTGGAGGGCGCCAGAAAACGACAGCTAAGGACCTATTCAAAAGGAATGGTCCAACGAGCCGGATTGGCCATGGCACTTATCCACGATCCTGAAGTCGTCATCCTGGATGAACCCATGAGCGGGCTCGACCCGATCGGTCGCAAGATGGTTGGCGACATGCTTGTCGAACTGAAAGGACAGGGGAAAACGGTTTTTTTCTCTTCTCATATCTTGAACGATATAGAACGGTTCAGCGACCGAGCCGGGATCATTATTGGCGGCAAACTGAAGCGAGTCGATACACTGCAGAACCTGCTTTCCGAAGGGAAGGACCTCGAAGAGGTTTTCATGAGGGAAGTTGCGTTAGCGGAAGGAGGGACCGCGGCGTGACAACATTCTGGCCGATCGCACTCATCACCTTCAAAGAAGGAATCAGGAACAGGGCCATTTACGGGATCACGCTCGTTGCATTGCTGCTTTTTGGGGCCACTGTCCTGGTCGCCACGATGGTTCCCCGTGAGGTGGGTAAAGTTGCTGTTGACATGGCGCTCTCCACCATATCGTTCGCCGGCTTGCTCGTCGTCCTGTTCGTGGGAATAAACCTCATGGCAAAGGACTTGGATAAGCGAACGATCTATACCGTTCTTTCGAGACCCATATCACGGTCTCAGTATATTGTTGGAAAATATTTTGGGATGATCATGCTCATTACGGTGACGATGGGTATCTTGAGCTTTCTGGCGATCTCGGCAATTGTTATGCTAAAAACGATCCATGGAAGCTTTTTCACTAGGTTCTCCTGGCAGACCATCATCCTTGCCGATTGTTTGACCGTACTCATGCTCATCGTGCTTTCGGCGATCAGCTTTCTTTTTGCCTCTTTTACTTCATCTTCGTTCATTACGCTGATCCTGACCATCATTACGTACATCATCGGTCAATCGCTGAGCGGAGTCAAGGCACTCCTGGAAGCACCGTCCTACGAGATAGGTTTCACTGTGTCGCCTGTGACCGTAAACATGGTCAATGCGGCCTATTATCTCTTTCCCAACCTTTCCCTGTTTGATATTAAACTTCAGGCGGCCCATGCCCTTCCCGTATCATCGTCATTTATTATCTGGACCATCCTATATGGCTTTATCTACATAGTGTTATCGATCACGCTGGCCGCGCTGATCTTCCGGAAGAAGGAGTTCCCGTGAGACGAAGAACCATCGCGATCATAGTATTCCTCATTATCCTCGCGTCTCTTCATGTTATCGCCCTTGGCAAATCGACGGTGGAATGGAAACAACTTCCCCGGGGGGAAGACAACGCAATTGTCCTCCCGTCACCTCTTCTGAAGATAACAGCCCTCGAGTTTGACGGCCTTGTCTCCGATTTTTTGTTCCTTGATGCGATCGTTTTTTATGGCGGAACCCATAGTCGGACAGAACGGCCGAGGATAAAAGAGTGGGAATGGCAATGGCTTGATAAAACGCTGTCCGCATCGACGGACCTCGACCCGTACTTTCTCGACCCCTACTTGTTCGGGAATGCGATCTTCACCTGGGAGGCCGGCATGATCCATGAGGCGAACGACCTCTTGGCGAAAGGAAGCAGACATCGTACGTGGGACTGGATGCTGCCGTTCTTCACGGGTTTTAATTATTTTTATTTCTTACAGGAGAATGAAAAAGCCGCAGAGTTCCTTATGGAGGCGTCTCGCAGACCGGAAGCCAATCCTATGTTGGCAAGTATTGCATCAAAATTGGCATTTAAGGAAAGAAGGACTGAAACGTCGATCCAGTTTCTTGAGGAAATGCTGCCAAGAACGGATGATGAATTGACAAAGCAGCGGTTCAGGAAAAGGATCGAGGCGCTTCGTGGCATTCTTTTGTTAGAACAGGCGGTAGCGCAATATCAAAAGCGCTATCACGTCAAACCGCGCAGCTTTGAACTATTAGTGGCAAAGGGAATTATTCAGAAGGTACCGCAGGATCCTTATGGAGGAAAATTCTACCTCGACCCATCGGGATCCGTAAAGAGCACTACCGAGCGCGAGTTGATGCCTCACCGGAAAAAGTGACCCCTACCTTCCCAGCCGTTTCTGTTCCTGCCTCATATCCAGCTGTTTCAATTTCTCGATGTTCTTGAGGAGACGTTCGTTCTCCTTCTTTGAATCGAGGATCACCTTGATCGCCTGGCGCCAGTTCCTGGCATCCGCTGCACGTTCGTGCTGCGGGTACCGGTTCAGGAAGTCTTCGAAATGTATGAG
>Ga0210377_10004107_pt1 | contig 12300 bp, 12 predicted proteins | sample PLM4_65_b1redo_FD_155480 | JGI IMG/M metagenome (GOLD analysis project Ga0210377, IMG submission 155480) | Groundwater sediment microbial communities from an aquifer in East River, Colorado, USA - PLM4_65_b1 redo | ecosystem: Environmental > Terrestrial > Soil > Riparian zone | place: USA: East... | reverse complement strand
ATAATTGTCAGACCGTGATAGGCGAATGGGATGATATAAGCGATCAGTGCGTTGGTCCCAAGCACGCCGAGCAAACCGATAAGGAGACCAGCCAATGGTGAAATCCACGTGCCGATCCAATCCCTTCGTTTTGCGAAGAGACGGTATCCCAACGAGAAGAAAAAGATGACCCAGAACCACGCCCAAAAGTTGGCATAGGGCACGCCGAAATATTGGAAGTCCAATCCCTGACCCCAATCCCAAAATTTGAATCGGATGGCAACCGCATCCAGGGCAAGATCAATGTTGAGCGCAAGCAGCCCGTCCAATAGGGGACGCGTGAAATAAGGCAGACTGCTGCCATCGGAGAATTCCATCACACTGTAAAGAATACATCCCCACGCGACGCCAATGCATAAGGGAACGTTGAGCACCATGATGAGGAATTGTCCATATTGATAGGCATGTAATTGGCGGATCGAGGCAAGTTCCAGAGTCACACCGAAGAGGATACCGGCGAAGAGCCTGAACAAATGGGCTGTGTCATGCTTCCAGGCGTGGGTGAGGCAGAGTATGAATTGAATGTAAATGATGATTTCAAAGAGGAGAAAGTACGAGTTGGGCACCCCACCATTTTAAAGCAACATCGGAAGTCTGTGTTTTGACTTCCGATGGATTCAATAAATGTCGTTGCGAGGAGGGTGATTTACCCGACGACACTTGCACTTGACGCACCCACCTGCCTGATTTGCTAAGCAAATCACGGGAGGTGCCAGGGAGTGCAGGTGAGCAATCTCCCATTAAACAGGAATATCTTACCAACGAGTATGAACTGTTTAAGAGGAGCTTGCTTCGCCCACTCGCCGTTTGAGGCTCGGGGCTCGCAACGACATGGATTAGCCGATCATGTAATTGAGTGCAACTGTTCCGGGTCCGGCGTGTGCTCCAATAACAGGGCTCATTGGACAGATCATCGTTTCGAGGGGATTCATTGCTTTCTGTGCAGCTGCGAGCATGAGAGAGGCATCAGCTTCGGAGTTGGCGTGGGTAATGGCGACCCGTACCGGGGTTCCGGAAGGGATGCGTTCGGTGACCAGGTCCACGACATGGTGGATGGCTTTCTGTTTCGTGCGGACTTTTTCCACGGCTTCGATTCGTCCGTCACGCAATTCGAGTATCGGCTTGATATTCAGGACGGTCCCAAGCATGGCTTGTGCGCCGCCGATGCGTCCACCGCGTCGCAGGAATTCCAGTGTCTCGACCACGAACAACACTCCGCTATTTTTGCAGGTGTTCTCAGCAATCTTTTGACATTCGGCGAGATGTTCGCCAGCCTGTGCGGCGCGTGCGGCAGTGAGGACGGGCCAACCCATTGCCATGGTGGTTGAAAGTGAATCGACAATGGCAACGCGCTGTGCGGCTCCATCCAGCATATCGCGTGCCTGAAGAGCAGATTGAACCGTACCAGAGATCTTCGAGGAGACGAAAATGCCGAGCACATCATACCCCTGGGCAAGCAACGGCTGGAAGGCATCTAGCATCGCGGCCGGCGTGACCTGGGATGTGGTGGGCATGATCTTTGATGTTGTCAGCCGCGTATAGAACTCGGCTGGTTGAATATCAACACCATCGCGGTAGATCTGATCGCCCCATATGACGCTCAGGGGAGCAATGGCGATGTGATATTGGTCGATGCATGTTTGGGGAAGATAGGCGGTGCTATCGGTGACAATGGCTACTTTATTCATGGCGGCGATTGTACTCAGGTTGGAAAGTTGCGGCAATAGATGGGGCGTCACGTTCGAAAAGTGATGACTGTCACCTTGCTCGAACGAGTCAACGTTTGCCTGCCACGATGACACTGAGGAAAACGAGTCCGATGGCAATGCCCTCGCGCAGACTTGGCGTTTGCTTTGAGCCGAGGTACCTTGCCAGCACATACGTGACCTGGATGACGAGTCCCTGCAGCATGGCGGCTGCCCAGAAGCGTTGTTCGAAGAATTCGTACAGGGCTCGGTAACTCCACCAGATGGGAAAGACCGAGAAGGCAAAATAGAGTAACGCCAGAGGATGGAGACCGAACCTGACCACGCTTGCCCAATCAGGCGCAGTGGTTTGACGTGCGTCGATGTAGAAGTAGATGCCGAACAGGATGATCTGAAGGCAGACGGCAAGGATAAGTTTAGGCATGGAATGCCTAAATTCTACTGCACTATGCGGGTTATTTTCGCTTGAAGATCACGAAATTATATCCATCGGGGTAACGCAGCATAAACTCGCGGTTGCCCCAGGGTTGGTCCTGCGGCTTGGTAGCGGGCTTTAACCCCTTCGAGATAAGTTCTTTCTGGAAGCCATCCACATCATCGACGCTTAGATAGATAAACATGTGTGTGGGAGGAGGAGCGCAAGAAACTTCAACAAGACTCCAAATCGAAATGAAGAGTTTAGGACATCCGGCAACATCGCAGGAACTAGAACTTGTCTCAAAAACACATCTAGCCACGTCATTGCGAGCACTTCGACAGGCTCAGTGTAAACTCCGCGAAGCAAACTTATAGGTAATTATTTGCCTGCGACTATCAATAAGATTGCTCACCTGCACTCCCCGGCACCTGCGCCCGGGGCAGGTGTGCGTGCGGTGCAAGTGTCGTCGGGCTATGCCCTCCTCGCAATGACGGAAAAGTATTATTGAGATGACTTGTAGAATCATGAAGAATTGGGACTGGTTCTCTATTCCAATGTTGAGGGGTGACCAAACCGGGCGGGAAGGGAGGGATCGATAAAATTGACGATCTGTGAAATCTTGTCGCGCTGAAAGATCAGTACCTGTAGCCCAAAAGCCTGGTATCGATTCTTTTCATCGCGTTGATACATTGTGAAGGCAGGCGATCCATTTGCGCGCGTGGAGAGAAGACGCCAGCGGCCTTTGGCTTTGCCAGGAAACATTCCGCCAACCCCGAAAACAGACATGGCGGTAAATTCGGCAATGGCTTTGCGCCCCTGATACCAGGATGGAGAGGGAGGCATGGCGATCAGCGCATCCCATTTGAGCAACGCGACCAAACCGTCCACATCGGCAGCCTGCCAGGCGCGGACGTAGCGATCCAACAGCCATTGAGTCTTTTCATCTGTCAGCGGCCTGCTGGTGATCTCACTTTGATAGTTTTCAGCGAGTGTTTTACGGGCACGGTGAAGCAGACTATTGACCGAGGATACGGTAAGCTCCAGGACTTCGGCGGTTTCGAGGGCGGAGAAGTCGAGAACGTCGCGCAGGATCAACACGGCGCGTTGACGCGGCGGCAGGATCTGCAGGGCGGTGAGAAACGAAAGTGAAACACTTTCCGATTCTGTGTAACGTGCTTCAGGGTCGATGGCGTTTGTATCTTCCAGCCATTCATCGGGGAGCGGTTCGAGCCAGGTCATTTCAGGGGTGGGAGGGAGGATGGTATGCGGGTCAGAGGCGGGAATATTTTGAAACGGTAACAGGCGTCGGCTTTGTTTTGAATCGAGGAAATCCAGGCAGGTGTTAGTGGCGATCTTGTACAGCCAGGCACGCAGGGAGGCGCGTCCCTCGTAGGTCTCGATCCGCTTCCAGGCTTTGATGAACGTCTCCTGCACCATGTCTTCGGCTTCGTGCAGGGAGCCAAGGATGCGGTAACAGTGGATCTGCAGTTCGCGGCGGTGCGGCTCGGTCAGTTCACCGAATGCCTGCGCATCGGCAGCGAAGGTCCTGATTTCGGTCGGGCTGGGCGGTGTTGTCATATGAGCTTCTCCTGTCGAGTCTCTGACGTGTATAAGACGGTGTATCGTACTGAAACCGTGCAGAATGACATTTGGATATAGCGCACAGTTTTGAAGCGGAGTGCCGTCTTATAGGTTAAGACCAAATCCAAAGGAGATACACATGAATTACATAACGGTTGTACGTGGAAAACTCAAGGGGAACCCGAAGGATGCCAAGGCGGCGCATGATGCCACCGTGGAGCAACTCTCGGCGATGACGCGCCCGATGGGAGCCATCGCACATAAGCCGCATCTGAGCCCGCAGGACCCGACCCAGTTCCTGGCGATCGATACCTGGAACAACCTGGAAGGCTTGCAGAAGTTCATGGGCGATCCGCAGGTTGCGGCTGCGTTCGGCGCGCTCTTCGAAGGCATGCCAGATATCAGCATCTGGGCAGAATCGGATTGGGCTTCGTTCTAGCGTCGTCAAACAAGGACTCGGAGTTTTTCAAAAACTCCGAGTCCCATTACATCTTGGTGATGGGGATAAGGATCATTTTTTCCAGCGCCAGGTGAGCGCCGCCAACGATAACGGAGGCAGCTCGAAGGTAGCGCGACCGTCCACGATCTCCACAGCGGAGAAGGCTTGCGGGCGGATCGTTTCAGGATGCTCGAAGGTATTGGCAGCATCCGCAGTGGGACCGGTGAGCAGCTCGCCGTTTTCCAACGCGCTGATCTGCCCATCTGCCAGAGTCACTTCCACGCGGGCGGACTGATCGAGACTCCGATTCGTTGCGAACACATGCAGGATTTCCCCGTTCAAGATGGCGCTGCTATCGACAACGGATGTTGTGCCATGTGACGAAGAGGAATATTCTGGTCCAGCAGTGACCACACGCAGGGCGATGCCATCTCTGCGGCGGGCATACATCTCGAACGGATGGAAGATGGTCTGCACCAGCAGGTCGTCTCCACGTGTTTGCAGCGGGGCAATGACGTTGACGATCTGGGCGATGTTGGCGATCTTTACTGAATCGGCATGACGGATAAAGCTGTTGAAAAACCCTGCCACCACCAGAGCATCTTCCAAATTGTAAATTTCCTCGATCAGGTGTGGCGCAAGCTTGCCTTTGCCGTCCATTTCCATGTTCTTGTACCAGACGTTCCACTCATCGAAGCACAAGTACGGACGCAACGGGCTGTGGTTCTTCGCTTGAACAAAACGACAGACGGAATCCATTTCCTCGATCTGACGGTCGATGGAGTTGGTAACAGCCAGGAAATCCGCCGTATCGCCGGAACGGTTGCCTACGTAGCGGTGCAGGCTGATGTAGTCTGCCAAAGTTCCGATATGTTCCAGCACCTGACGGTCCCATTCCATGTAAGTCTTCAAGTCGACGGTGCAGGAGCCGCACACGACTAATTCGATGGATGGATCGACATCCTTCATCATCTTTGCGGCTTGCTGGGCGCGGATGGCATATTGATCTGCTGGCACATGTCCCAACTGCCAGGGACCATCCATCTCATTGCCCAGGCACCAGAGCTTGACGGCGTGCGGATCCGGGCTGCCATTCTCCGAGCGGAGGTTGGAATAGCGAGTCCCGGCGGGGGCGTTGCAATACTCCACCCAGTTGCGGGCTTCTTCAGGAGTGCCGGTTCCCAAATTGACGGTGAGCATGGGTGTCCAGTCCATTTTGTGACACAAGCGGATGTATTCCTCCGTGCCAAACTGATTGGGTTCAATGGATTGCCATGCCAATTCGCGTACCACCGGTCGTGCGGGCTTGGGACCGATGCCATCCATCCAGTGATAGCCGGAAGCGAAGTTACCGCCCGGGTAACGCATGGCGGTCATGTGCAGGCGGCGCAGAGCGGACATTACATCCTTTCGGAAGCCATCCTCGTCCGCATGGATGCTTTCCGGTTCGTAGACGCCCTGATAGACAGCCCGCCCCATATGTTCGAGAAACCCGCCAAAGATGCGCGGATCCACCTGACCGATCTGGAATTGGGAGTGCAGAGTAAGTTTTGTTGTTTCCATGGTTCTTTTCCCTTCAAGGATTTTATCCTTGCATTTTATAGTGGACCTCTTGCATAAGCCGGCAAAATCTTTGCTCAAGGCGGCGTCCCCGCCGCCGGTCCCCAGGGCAGGTGTGTGACCGTGGGTATTCTATCTGCTGGAGGTTTGTATATCGATCTATGTAAAGAAGAACGACCCTCCTACAGCCGGTAAGGGTCGATCAGTATGTCGAATGGGGAACCTTATTGTCCGCAGGGAAAGAAAGTGATGTCGCTGTACGTCCGGGTGCGGTCTTTCCCATCATCGCTGATGACCTGGTACACAAAATACGATTCACCCATCATGGGAGGAAACTGCAGGTTCTGTTTGCTGCTTCCTCCACCGATGATGACGGCAGTGCGTGTGTTGTCCGTCTTGCGGTGCAGGTTAATGTTCTGACCTTCAGACGTGGCGCCGCTGTATTTGTCCGCGATGTGATAATAGACCGCCATGCCGCGGTCGATATCGCTGACCGTGACAGTGATCGTCAGTTCGTACGGCGACTGGTAACAGTAGAAGGCATCGACCGAAGTCTGGATATCCAGGACGAGCGCGGCGGGAGGCGGAACGTCCGTAGGGCTGGGCAGTGGGGATGGTTGGATATTCTGGGTTGGCGGCTGTGTCGGCGCGCTGGTATGGGTGGGCTGGATCGAACCGGCTTGCTGGGTCATCTCTGCCTGCGCCGCCTCCAGGGTCATTTGCTGGATGGCGAGGCTGGTGGACATCACCCGCAGTGCGATGTCGGTCTCTGCCAGAGATGGATCAGATTGTCCCTCTTCTGAATTGCTTGTCGGGTCAGGCTGTCCCCCTTGTGGACCGCTCATCAACGTGCAGGATAAAACCAGGAGTACGCTTAAAGAGAGAATGACTGTCTTGAAAAACGTGTTGTTTGCTTCCATACATCCCTCCGCAATTTCTCTCGAATGAAGCTTTTAGTTTGTGAACGTCTCGTTCATTATAATCCTTCTTGATCTGATGGCATCCGTGGTGTACTTTTTATTTTGCAACAGACTTCAAGTACAGGTCTTCCACTTTTTTTCTCGCCCAGGGAGTTTGACGTAAAAACTTCAAGCTGGATTTGATGCTGGGATTCTCGTTAAAACATTTGATGGGGATACGCTCTCCCAATTCAGCCCATCCGTATTGCTGAACAAGCTGGGTGAGGATCATTTCAAGGGTAACTCCGTGTAGGGGATTGTTGGGTTGAGGGGTTGTCATTGCAACTCTACCTTGAATATCTTATCCAAAATGGGTAGGATTTCATCCTACATCCCCAACCACTTCCCAGCCTCTTTTGGAAGATTCGCCGCCGGTCCCTGGCGGGCGGTGCAATTTTCGCGTAGGATCGCCAGGTTGTCACCGTAGAAGAGCGTATTGTGGTCAATGGGCTTGGGCATCAAGAACTCCTTCATGCGCAGAAACTTGCTGAATTATACCCAGTGCGGTTACAGATTGCGCTTTTTCAAAAGCGGGAGAGCGCAATTCCCTGGCACCGCCCGTGATTTGCCAAGCAAATCACGGGCGGTGCGTGACCGTGGGCATTCTATAAACATAAATCGGGATATTCTCCCCTAGCCAACTAGGGGAGAATGCCCTAACTCCCTTTAGCCGAACTGCCTACAATAACTGCATATCCAAAGGTATTCGGTTTCGAGTCAAAATCCTGAAACTATCACCTTACTCTTTCAAGGAGAATGTATGAAAAAGTCAATGTATGTCCTATCACTTCTTGTGCTTGCCTCCATGGTCCTGGCGGCGTGTGCACCTGCTGCAACCCCGGTTGCAACCGAAGCTCCTGTCGTGGCGACCGAAGTGCCCGCCACCACGGCTCCCACTGAACCGCCCGTCCCCGCCTGGGAAGCTCCCGAGGGTGCGCTCGTTTCTTATCCTGCCGATGTCGCTCCCGTGCTCGATGGCATGGCTGATGACGCGGTCTGGGCAAACGCTCAGGAAACCGTCATCCCCGTCGCTGGCGGATTCAACAACTTCGGAACCGATGTCACGTTCAAAACGGTTTATGATGGCGATACCGTCTACTTCCTCATGACCTATGCCGATCCCACCGAGTCCTTCTTCCGCTCTCCGTGGCAGAAACAGGAAGACGGCACCTGGAAGAAGGTCAGCGACCCGAACGATAAAGGCGGCGACAACAACTCTGTCTATGAAGACAAGTTCGCCATGATCTGGTCCATCAACAACAGTATCAAGAACTTTGAAACGGCTGGTTGTTTCGTGGCCTGCCATGCCGGTGAGAACTCCGATAAGAAGCCCTACGGCAACAAGTACACCGCTTCGGAAGGTGAATTGGGCGACATCTGGCACTGGAAATCCATCCGCATGTTGGGTCAGATCGACGATCAATATTTGGACTGGACCCACTATGATGCAGAAAAGGCTGTGGAAGCCGGACGCAAGAGCGATGCAAAAGAATCCGGTGGATATGCCGATAACTATGCTTCCATGCCCGACCCTGCCGACTCGACAAAGACGGTCGCGGACAAGACCAAGCCTGGTTTCACCTCCCCGAACATTGACCTCACGACAGGCGCTCCCGGCTACATCCTCGATAGCGAAAAGGTCGCCCTCGACCAAACCGCCCTCGACGCTCTTCCCGCTGGTTCCTACATCCCTGGCATCGTCAAGTCTGTGATCGTCGGTGACCGTGGTGAAATTTCCGCCGCCTGGAATTGGGAAAACGGTGTCTGGACGATCGAGTTCAGCCGCAAGTTGACCACCGGCTCCGAAACCGACGTGCAGTTCTCAGACCTGACCGGCACGTACTACTTCGGTGTCGCTGTCTTCGAGAACGCCCAGGTCCGTCACGCCTTCGAAACTGGCTCAACCCCCTTCGTCTTCATGCCGAAGCAATAAATTACAACAAAACTTCCTTTTCATGGTGATTCAAAACTCGGAGCGTACGCTCCGAGTTTTGAGTTTAAAGACTGTCCCGTCATTGCTTCGTGGCGCCTTGGCGCCACGAAGCAATCTCCTGTTTGCATATACATCACTCTTTCCCCATCCGTTCGAACAAATGATGTTCATGCGCATACGCCGCCAGCTCGATGCGATTACCCAGATGCAGCTTCTCGAACATGTTGCTGACATAGTTGCCCACCGTTTTCTCACTCAAATTCAACAACACAGCGATGTCGGCGTTGGTTTTTCCCTTCACCAAATGGACCAGCACGTCCATTTCGCGCTCTGAGATGTCGCGAAAGGCATCTTCATCCGCTTTGCGTTCTGTCTCACGAATACGAGAGAGCAACCGTGTTGTCGTGGACGGGTCAAGCAAGGCTTCGCCGTTGGCAGCCGCTCGAATGGCGCGCAGCAACTCCGCATTCCCAACCTGTTTCAAAACATAGCCCATCGCGCCCGCACGGATGGCACGCACGACCAGCTCATCATCGGCAAAGGATGTGAGCATGACGACGACACAGGACGGGAAACGCGATGTGATCTGCTGGCAGGCATCGATGCCGCCTCCGCCCGGCAGGCGGATATCCATCAAGACCACATCCGGCATAAGTTTTTCAGCCAATTTGACGCCTTCGCTGGCTGTGCCGGCTTCACCAGCCACTTCCATATCAGGCTGGTTTTTGAGCAGCGCCATCAAACCCAATCGGACAATGTCATGGTCATCTACCAGGAGGATGCGGATTTTCTTCATGAGTCTATTGATCCACCCACGGAATGGTGAGGGTAACAGTGGTCCCTTTGCTGTTGGTAAATGTCAGATTGCCATCCAGGAGGCGGGCACGGTCACGCATATTGCGCAAGCCATAGCCAGCATTCGGCTTGGATGGAATACCGACACCATCGTCCTTGATCTTGATCTGCAGTTGTGTACCAAGGTCATCAGTATGGATCTCTACTTTTTTCGCCTGCGCGTGGCGGACGATGTTGGCAAGCGCTTCGTTCACAATCGCAAAGACATGGCTGGAGCGGAGAGCAGAGAGCCGCCTGTCGTTCAATGCATCCAGATCAAGAGAGATATTCACCATGGACGTATAGTGCGGGTTTTCAGCGATCTGCTGTAAAAGCGTCGGCAAAGATTCGGCTGGAGTGGTGGAACCAGTATGGAGTTCCGTGAGGTTGCGGCGCAGGTCAGCAACGGCATCGTTCAGAACGATGATCGATTTCTCCAGCCCCGCACCAATCTCACTTTGAGGGTCTGCCAGCATGGAGGTGGCTTCCACCAGCAGTCCCGCGGTGTAGACCTTTTGGATGGCTCCGTCGTGTAGTTCACGTGCCAGCCGCTCCCGCTCGGTAGTGATGATCTGGTGTTGTTCGAGAGCTTCGATGCGGCGTTCCGTTTCCACATCGAAGATTTCCAATGCGCGTATCAAGGCGACTGCAATCACCAAGCCAACCAGGGAGCGAAATACCAGCGGAGGAATGCCAACAAAATCTGTAAATGTCTCTCTATTAATGATGTTCCCCGGAAAGAAATCAATCGGAGGCGGCACTAACCCGCCTAACAAAGCGTAGATCCCCAGCGCGATGCCCGCCACTTGCAAGGTCATGACGATCTTCGGGACGTTCAAAGGTTTAATGCGCAGCATGGTGTGGCGTCGTAGTGCATACGCCGCCAGGAGACCCCCGGGAAAACCAATGAAATAGCGCGCCAGGGCGTTAGCCGGATATCTCCACAAGCGTTCATCGGTGTCGACGGGCGTGAGGATACTGATAAGAGCAATGAACCAGCCGGTGAATAGTAGTGGAGTCAGCCAGTGAAACCAGCGTCCGCGTTTGCCTGTGTAGAGAAGTGCAAGGCCAAACTCAAAAAGGAAGACATAAGAGAGCGCCAACAGGATCAAATGCAGGATGTACAGAACGCGCACAGTCTCTGGGCTAAGGTATTCCGCTTGAATGGGAATGAACAGATCGCCCCACTCGTGGAAACCATGTGCGATGCCAAACGCAGCCAGCCAGCGCAGGCTTCTTGCAAAATCAAGCCTGGAACTTTGTCGGGTTTGAAGAATGATCGCAAAGCCCAGAAGGAAAAAGACCAATCCATATATGAAGTAGATCATGGATCGGTTGAGTAAAAAGAAATCAGCCAGCGTGATCATGTGGGCTTACATCCCCAGCCACTTCCCAGCTTCTTTTGGCAGATTCCCTGCCGGTCCCTGACGGGCGGTGCATGGCGGCAGGGATTCCAAAAACAGCCTGCCGTATTGTTTCGTGAGCACGCGCCGATCCAGAATAGCGACCACGCCGCGGTCGGAGGCGGTGCGGATCAGGCGACCAAAGCCCTGGCGGAATTTGAGGATCGCTTCGGGCAAGTAGTATTGATTGAACGAGTCTTCGTACATTTCGGAGCGCGCCGCGATGAGCGGATCGGTGGGAACGTCGAAGGGTAGTTTGGTGATAACCACCACCGAGAGCGAATCGCCGGGCACGTCCACACCTTCCCAGAAGGATTTGGTTCCCAACAGCACGGCGCGTTCGGTAGCTTTGAATGATTCCAGCAAGGCGTTTGGCGAAGCGCCGTCACCCTGTTCGTAGACGTAGATCTCCTCACGCGCCAGCGCACCCGTGATGGCTTGCGAAGTCTTCTTCAGCGCCGCGTAGGATGTGAACAGCACCAGCATCCGTCCACCCGTGGCTTTAGCCATGTTGAGGAGGGTCCTGTCCAAAATTTGTTGATAGCCGTTTTGATTGGGTTCAGGGATATCGTTGGCGATGTATAACAGCGCCGCGCTCTCGTAATCATAGGGCGAGCCGAGTTGCATTTCGTCCGCTTCATCGGCGCCGAGCGTGTTGCGCAGATATTGGAACTCGCCGTGCGCAGTCAATGTGGCGGAGGTGAGAATGACCGAACGCTTCTCGTGCCATAAATATTTTTCAACCAACGTTGCTACACTGAGCGGTGCCGCGTTCAAGGAAAGCCTGTTGCCATTGGGCTGGACTTCGATCCAATACACCATGCCTTGGGTGGGCTTGCCGATCATGCCTGAGATGTTGGCTTGTGCTTCTGTCAACCGGCGCGCCACGTTGCCCAGGTCCGCGATCACATCTTCGAGATTCTCGTGACCATCGGAATACAAGTCCGCGGCGGCTTTGTAAATATCGGCGAGCGAGTTGAGCAGGAGTTTCACCGTCTCGTCAGCGGAGTCCCAGGACATTTCCACTTCGTCCCAGTAGGGCAGGGTCCGTGTGGCGGGCAATACGCGCGCCTGCCAGGCATAATTCGAGGGCGCCTGTCCTTCGCGTTGCATGCGCGCGAACTCGCCCAGCGTGTTGAAGAACTCGCGGCTGAGTTGTTCGATGCGGAAGGTCATATCGGTGGCGCGACTGATCTTTTGCTGAAGCAGGGCGAAGTCTGAGGGGCGAAGCGTTTCGTTCGTCTCGCCGAGCACTCGTCCGAGCACGCCCGCATTCGTCCCGCCGATCTCCTTCATCATGCGTTCCATGTCGAACTGACTCAGTTTGAATGACAGCGCGTTGGTGGTGGCGGATTCGAGGTGATGGCCTTCGTCGATGATGAGATGCGAATATTCAGGCAGGACTTTGCTGCCCGTGGCGACATCCGA
>Ga0210377_10004106_pt1 | contig 12300 bp, 11 predicted proteins | sample PLM4_65_b1redo_FD_155480 | JGI IMG/M metagenome (GOLD analysis project Ga0210377, IMG submission 155480) | Groundwater sediment microbial communities from an aquifer in East River, Colorado, USA - PLM4_65_b1 redo | ecosystem: Environmental > Terrestrial > Soil > Riparian zone | place: USA: East... | reverse complement strand
ACTCGTGCCGAACGCGTTCCCCCTGAATGCCGTTTCATCCTGCAGTGGGACACTGCGTTGCCAGCCGCTGACCGGTTCAGAAATGGTCGCGGTCAATTGATGCGTCCCCGCGATGTTTTCACCATCTTGCGCGATGAACGTATATTGAAAATTGACATCGACAGTGCAGGTCAGTTTGGGGAAGATCGGGTCGCCCGCTTTTATGGCATTCAAGTCATAGACACCCAGTGGGGCAGGTGCCGAATAAGAGAAGAATCCAACATGCTCAAAATGGATATCGTCTTTGACAATGCGGGAGGCGGGTCGGGAAAAAGCGATAATACCAAGAATCAAAGATGCCAGTGCGAGCGCTCCCAGCGCAAAGAACCAACCCTCAAGAAAATTCCCCTGAACCGGATTCGACGGTTGTCTGGGACCGGGCTTGCTTGATACGATAAGCCAGTTCTGTATCTTCTGTTTGACAGAAGCAAACTGTTCTTTAATGGATTTTTGTGTCATACGTTTATTGCCTCTTGATTTGCCACGGAACAGGCCGACAGCCAGGAAACCTGCCAATGCCCCGGCGACCAAAGCTATGATGAACGGATTGCGCATCTTCTGGATATAGTTTCCACCTTTGGGTATGCGGAGCCATAATTTGCCTATGATCTCCTCGCGCGAGGGCTGATAGGTATCTGTCCATGAGTTATTGTCTCCCTGCAGAGTGAACTTTCCCATCTCATTTGAAATGACCCTGTGGAAAACGTAATTTTTCAATTCCATGTTGCGATATACAACTGCGTCCCCAACCTGATAGTTCGCCTCTTTGTGTGCGATCACCATATCGCCAATGTGGAATCCCGGCTCCATGCTGTTGCCAATGACGATGATGTAGGATGCCATGCCGCCCGCCTGCGTTGGGGCAAGTGCCAGCCAGGTGACGATCATCATGATGACCCAGAACCCTGAGATGAAATTGGGGGAAAACCTCTTGAAAACTGCCATCTTGTTTTGCATTGATATTCGCAAAAAAAGACCCGCAGACTCTACGATCAGGTGCCTGCAGGTCTTTTTTGATCCAGGGTGTATTACCCCTTAGGCGTTACTGGGTGGCGACGACGCGGAATTCATCCGCTGCGGCGACGGTGACACCGGCAGTGGTGCAGCTCCAGTTGAAGCCGGCTGTGTTGGTGCAGGTAAAGTAGGAACCGGTCGTGACCAGGCGGATCTTCACATTGGTAGCGGCAGCGTTCAAGGCGAACGTGACATTGTCAATGTTGGAGGGGGTGGCCGCGTTCAGGTTGTAGACCACGTTGGAGACCGTGTAACCGCTGGTAACGCTGGAGCCTTCACCGGCATAGGTGGATGCGGGCATGGTATTGGCAGCCGCAAACGCGAAAGCTGCAGTTGCAAAGACCAACACTACGAGTACGAGGACGAACAATTTGGACGAGCGAAACATGATTGAGGAACTCCTTTTGTGAATGAATTGATGCCGCAACTATAACAATGAATGATTTGTCTGACATTTACAAAAAAGAAAGAACCGATTTCAAGGTTGTGAAGTCCGGTACAATGTTATTGCAAGGATTCCCTCTTGACTCAAAATAGTTTTGGGTATGGGGGGATTCCCTACTCTTTGATGAAGAATCCCTCAACCAAAAATTGGACAATTTTCTCCTATTTTGAATCCAAAGACATCATACAGATGATGTGCAAGCAAAGCTTGGGTGCAGATAAATGTCAAGGATACGGTATCAAGCCCAGGCGTGGAAAGAGGGGATCTGCTCGAAAGACCATCCAAAGTCAAAGGTCAAACGTTGAATGTCGAACATCGTGAATCGATCTTTGATGTTCGACGTGTGGATTCGTGGTAAAATACGCCGCCGGGCGTAGTACCCTTCGCCTGAGTAAAAATTCAAAGCACGAAAGGGCTTGAAACATGAAAGTAATGCTTGTTAAGGATGTTTATAAACTGGGTCGCGCGGGGGATATCAAAAAGGTTGCCGATGGCTTCGGTCGCAACTTCCTCATCCCGCAGGGATTGGCTGTGATCGCAACTGCCGGCGCACTCAAACAGATTGGGAAGATCCGCTCTCAGGCTGAGATCCGCCGCACCGAACAGAATTCAGAATTGAAGGATCTTGCCTCTCATATCAACGGCTTGGTGCTTTCCTTCTCTGCCAAGGCTGGCGAAACCGGCAAACTGTACGGCTCCATCACCACACAGGATGTAGCAACCGCCATTCAGGAAAAGACCCGCTACGAAGTCAAGAAGGCGCAGATCGACATGCAGCCGATCCGCACTCTCGGCGAGTTCACCGCTCATGTCCGCCTCACCATTGACCTCGTTCCCGAAGTCAAGATCGCTGTTCACCGTGAAGGTGAAGCAGTGGAAGAAGGCGCAAACGCCGAAGTGCCCGCTGAAACCAGGCAGACAGAAGCGCCCACTCAAGCGGCAGAATCAGCATCATAGTTTTGTAACCCATCCACCCATGACATCACCAGTCCATTCCCGTTCGATGGGGTGCTGGTGATGTTTCGTTTATCACAGAATTCATGACGCAAACCATCGGTCAGAAACTCAAACAGGCCCGTGAGGCAAAACGACTCACGCTCGAACAGGTCTTCGAGGCGATCCGTATCCGCGTTCCATACCTGCGGGCATTGGAGGCAGACGATCACTCTGCCATGCCATCGCCTGTGCAGGCGCGCGGCTACCTGCGCAATTACGCCGAATTTCTGGAGTTGAACTTTGAACAACTGCTCGATGAAATGCGCGCCGAGAAAAAACCATCGAGTGAGATCATCGGTCCTGCGGATTTAACTGACCAATCAATGTCTTTGACTCCCGAACTTGTTTCCGTTCAAACCGTAGCGCCTCTTTCTACGCCAGAGCCTGTCGCAGATACCCAAGCAAAATCTCAACCTGACGTTGGTCCTGCTCAAGAAGAAATTCCACTTTCAAAGCCGAAAACTTCCCGCCGCAAAAAAGTGGATGCCCAACCTGCATCCGAACCGGTCCCTACCAGACAACGCGGACGTAAAAAAGTGGAACCTGAATCAGAATCTTCGCCCGTTATCGATCCTCAGCCTGAGATGGTTGCAGAACCCGTTGTCCCAATAGAGCCTGAACCTGTTGTCCTTGAAGAAGTTGCCGAACCCCTGCTGGAAACAACGACTCAACCCGATATCAACGAAGGTCTCTGGCAAACCTGGTTAAATCGATTAAGCACGATAATTGCTTCACGAAAAACACGCAGGGAAGAAACCCAACCGGAAGAGAATGTTCAACCGATCGCACCTGTTGAACCTGGGAACATTCCAACGCCATCTGAGGTTGAAACTGATGCCAATGGATCGACTCAGATCTTCAAAGAGGTCGGCGCGATACTTCGCCAGCGGCGCGAATTACTGAGCCTGCATCTCAATGACGTGGAACGGAATACACACGTCAAGGCACATTATCTCGAAGCGCTCGAGCACGGCGAGATGGACAACCTGCCCTCCACGGTGCAGACGCGCGGCATGTTATCGAATTACGCCACCTTCCTCGACCTGGATGTGGACGCGTTACTCCTCCGTTATGCCGATGCAATACAGGCGCGGCATCGCGAGAAGAATCCGCAAAAGCCGCCACGTAAACCGGGCCAGCCCATTGCCCCGAATCTGTCGAACCTGACAAACTTCATCGCCGGCGACATGATCTTTGGTGTGGGCATGGCGGTCCTGCTGGTGGGATTCTCCATTTGGGGTGTGAGCCGTGTCATGACCCTTCAAAGCGAACAGGGTGTCGAGCCGACCGCACTCTCCATCTCGGATGTTCTGCTGGCTTCCCCTGACCCATCCTCCCTCACGGCAACGCCAACATTTCAAACCATCGACTCACCCGGCGAAGCCACGGTGACCATTGTCATCCCAACCTTGAACGCGAATGTGAGTGTGCAAGTCAACCTGATCGCGGTGGAGCGCACGTACATGCGCGTGGTCGTGGATGGGAAAGTGGCTTTCGACGGTCGCGTGCTGCCGGGGAACGCATATCTGTTCGAGGCGGAGGAGCAGATCGAAGTATTGGTGGGGAGCGGCGCCGCGATCCGCATCGTGTACAATGGACGCGACCTGGGTTTGCTGGGTGCGTTTGGACAGGTGGTGAGCAATATCTATCTCTCAGATGAGATCATTACTCCAACGGCGCTTCCAACTACGATCCCGACCAATACACAGACGCCTACTGCCACCGTTCCGCCGACCAGAACGCCTATCCCATCGAATACTCCCGCTCAGTAAGGCGAGATACTTGTCCTGAGCTTGTCGAAGGGCTGTCTCGCTTTACATTATAGATATAGGAAAATTTACTCGTGTCAAAAAATACTTTTCATCTCGTTTCCCTCGGTTGTGCAAAAAATACTGTTGACTCAGACTCGATGGCGCAGCTACTCATCCGCGATGGCTATCACTCCGTGGATGACCCGTCGCGCGCCAATGTGTTGATCGTGAACACCTGCGGGTTTATCGGCCCTGCAAAGGAAGAGTCGATCAACGTCCTGCGCGAACTCGCTGAGGGCAAACGCAATAATCAACTCCTCATTGCAGCGGGATGTCTCACGCAACGCTACGGCTCTGAAGTCGCGGTGAAGGTCCCCGGCATCGATGGGATGCTGGGAACGCGCCGCTGGATGGATATCGTTCAGGTGGTGCGCGAACTGCGCAAAGGTCCACACCCCGAGCCACTCTACCATTTACCCGATGAAGCAAAGACAGTCGGTGCGGATGAGCACGAAGCCTTGCGCGCCTCCGTTGCCGGGGCGAGTGCGTATCTCAAAGTGGCGGATGGATGCCGCCGCCCATGTGCGTTCTGCGCCATCCCGCTCATCAAAGGGACAGCTGTCTCACGCCCGTTGGATGTGATCGTGGACGAAGCTCGTCGTTTGCGTGACGCGGGTGTGCGCGAGTTGGTCCTTATCGCCCAGGATACAACCGATTACGGTCACGATCTGGGAATGAAGGATGGTCTGGCGATCCTGTTGGAGCAACTGACCGCCTCTGTCCCCGATATGGACTGGATCCGTGTGATGTATGCGTATCCCGGTTATGTGACAGACCGCCTGATCGATGTGATGGCTTCAAGCAAGCAGGTTCTACCGTATCTTGATATGCCTCTACAACATGCACATCCCAAAACCTTGTATCGCATGAAACGTCCATCGAACATCGACTGGGTGCATAGAACCCTTGGGAAGATGCGCTCAAAGATTTCGAATCTTGCCATCCGTACAACCTTTATCGTTGGTTATCCCGGTGAAACAGATGAGGAATATCAGGCGCTGGTGGATTTCGTGAAGGAGATCCGCTTCGACCGCGTGGGAACGTTCCAGTTCTCGTTCGAGCCCGGGACCACCAGCGAGCCGCTCGGTGACCCGGTCCCTGCGGATGTCAAACAAGCGCGCTTCGAGCAGTTGATGGAACTGCAACAGGGTATTTCCCTGCAAGTGAATCAGTCCTATGTTGGCAAGACGCTGGATGTATTGGTCGAGGGACGCGACAAGGGAATCTCGATCGGTCGCTCGTACCGCGATGCGCCGGAGATCGATGGCCTGGTCTTCATCGAAGGAAACGCGAAGATCGGTGACATTGTTCCGGTACGGATCACAGGCGCGATGGCGTACGACCTGACCGGGACTCTTGCTCAAGAGTTGATCCGGCTGTAACCTTTTTGCTGGTGACTCTGCAAAAATGTATAACGTTTGATAACGATTGTGGATTAAACTACCGGGTAATGATAAAGGAGTATGTTTATGTCAAAAAGAATTTTTTCATTTCTTGGGGTAGTGGTTTTGATGGCATTGATGACGGGCTTATTGACCGCTGCGGCGCCGGTGCCGGTGACGACAATTGATCTTATACAGGGTTTGCCCTCTGTCATGAATGTGGGTGAGACCTATACAGTTGAGGTGCACGTAACCAGTGACCAAAAGTTCACATCGGCGCAAGCCATGCCCGATTTCCAATATGCAGGCAAGGGCGTTGTGGCAGTGCAAGGTGGGGATCGTGTGGGACAAAACACTGAAGCCACGTTAAATGTGACCTTCAAAGCCAAAAGCTCGACTGCGAAGATGCCCGGTGGATTTGTGCCAGTGTCGGTTGTGGTGGGTGTCCGTTATGGCGGCGGAAACGTAGTTGTCGAGATATTTGAATTCAACGTGACGGTCCCGTAAATTTGTCTGCTTGAAAACGGTTATCGAAACAGAAACAGCCCGTCCCTGAGAAGGAAGCGGGCTGTTTTGATTCTGATGGTCGAGTAACGTTCGTTGTATATCGAGACCACTTCCTATGATGCGCGCGCGAATGCCGTCGCAAGCAGGATGAGGACGGAAAGTCCGAAGTTGATGCGGATGAGCAAGACTTCCTTTTTTTGTAGGGCGATGATCTGTCCTTCATCCGCCTTTTTTTTGTTCATCAGCGTCCTGCGGATGGAGGGGATGACCTCCCAGGTTTGGATGGCGCTGGCGACGACCATGAAGATTCCCAGAATATGCTTGGAGAGGATCGCCAGTGACCACTGTGTGCTGGTCGAGAGGAAGCCGTCGTAATGCGGGTTGACGCTCATCTGGAACAAGCCGGTGAGAAGCAACAGACTCATGCAGAACCACGCAATGGGTTCGAGCCTTTTTTGCATGGCTTCGATCAACGCGAGATGATCAACAGGTTTGAGTGTTTTGCCCGCGGCTGGCAGAATCAGAATGGAAATGGATACAATACAACCGATCCACGTGACGGTTCCGAGCAGATGAAGCCAGAATGTAAGCGCCAGTGCCCAGGTTGGCGGTGATGCGATCATGGAGTGGGTGGTGTGTCAGAGGGGGTGGGTGTGTCCACAGGCAGGGTCTCGGTTGGCGTTACTTCCAACGTGGCGGTTGGGGTTGCGGTGGGCGGGAAACATTCCAGGCTGGCCTCATGGAAATTGCCTGCCGTCGCTTCATCGAGTTGACCGACCTTCTGCGCGTTGTCGTATTGAGTGTATGCATCGCAATATTGTTTTCGTTTGAGCAGATCATCACCATACCGCATGGATGCAATGCGGAAGCGGTCTGCTGCGGTCAGTGTGCCGTCCCACAGGTTGGGCCACCCGCCATAAACCTGCGTAAAATAAAAGACAGTTCTTTCCCAATCCAGTTCCCAGAAGGAGGCTCCGAGCAGATACGTACGGGCGCCTTCGCGCAACCCGGCCGCCACATTGTCGAGCGTGCCAAAACGTTCTGCCAGCGTGAACTGGTAGATGCCGCCTTCGAGGTTGCCCTGTTGGACGATCAGGTTATAACCATAGTTGCGCAGGGCAAAGAAATACATGCCATCCACTTGTGAAGTCTGGTAACTCGCGTCGAGTTTGCGCAACTGGTCGAGCGCGTCGATGGCACGGGGCCAATCCTGCGCGTTGACAAGTTGTTGTGCCTGCGTGAAGGCATCCTGCGCACCGCTGAAATCGGGCGTACTGGTGGGCGGCACGGTCGGTGTGGGGGTGGGCACGTTCATCAACACCAGCACTTCGGTCAATTTTTGCTGTGCGCCGGGGAAGGATGAATCGTGGGCAATGATGAACTTGAGCCGTTGCTCTGCGTTCTCGTATTTTCCAAATTGCATATCCACCAGCGCGAGCTGGAACTGTTCGCCCATCTGTTGCGAGAGGAGCGCCTTTTCGTTCGCTTTGCGAGTGGAAATTGCAGATTGATATGCACCCAGCCCTGCAAGAGCCAGGATGATGATGAGGCCGAGCGCGTTGAACAGGAACCTGCGTCCGCGTCCGCTTTTCTTGTTTTCTTTACTGATCGTTTGATTTGGTTGAGTGTTTCCTAACATGGCGGTTATTATATCCCAAGGTAATTTTACAGTCTTAAGAGCAATTTAATCTCGGACCAGATGAACGGGAGGGCGACGAGTCCACCAACAAACATTCCCAGCAACGCCGTCAGCACAGCGGACCCGGGCACCTTCTCTGCCAAGCCGTAGGCTATTATGCCTCCGATCAGCGCGGCAATCACGCCTTTGCCGACGGCGCTCCACACGTTGATGGGTTCGTGCATCTTATTGCTTAACCAATTGAAGAGAATGATGGATTCGATCAGCAGCGCGATCTCGGCAAATGCAATGACCGGCGCGCCGACGGGTTTGAAGAATGTAATTCCCAAATAGCCTATACCAATGAACATCGCAAGCCGTAAAACAACAGCATATAGGGGGAACATGGGTTCCTTGCGTGCGTAAAATGAACGTGCCGCAACCTCTTGAATGCAGAAACCGGTTAGTGTGATGAGATAGGCGCGTGTCGTCCAGACGATGAGCGTGGATGTGGCCTGATCGAAGCCAAATACCGCGCGTACAAGCGGATTGATCCCAGCTGCCATGACCGCCGCGATGGGGATGGTGAGTGCTATCAAGATCCGGAGGGCACGTTCAACCGTGGAACGGAATTCGTGCCACTCTTCGCGTGAGGCGAGATCGGCGAGGGTTGGAAGCATGGCGGTAGCGATTGCTGTCCCGAGCAATGTCTCAGGTATTTGCATGATTTGCCATCCCCTTGCCAGCGCGGTCACGGCTCCCTCCTGATCAAGGAAGGATGCAAACCTATCTCTTAGGATGACAATGGCTTGAATGCCGCCCATGGTAAGCAGTCGCGGTCCAAGTAATTGGAGCGCCTGGATCAACCCTGTGTTACTCAGGTCAAGACTGGGTGTCCATTTAAATCCGTATTTGAATAGCGCAGGAACTTGAATGAGCAGGTGTAGTGCTGCACCAAGAATGACACCATAGACCAAACCATGAATCCCGTAACGTGGTACAAAAACAACTGCACCAAAGATTTGACCCACGTTGTACATTGTTGGCGCAAGGGCGGGCAAAAGGAAATGTTGGTTGGCTTGCAGGCTTGCCATTACCAGGCCACTGATGGAGAAGATAATAGTACTGATGAGATTGAGCCGCATCAGTTCGGCAACCAACTCCCTTTGTTCAACGGTAAAACCGGGAACGATAACGATATCCACGATTTGTTGTGCAAAGATGGCTGTTGGTATGGCGACAAGCCCGGTCACTATGAATGCCAGGTTGGCAACTCGCGAAAATAAATCCCATGCAGCAGCCTGTCCCTTCGTTGAGAGATAATCTCGCAGTAAGGGAATGAACGCCATAGCCAACGCGCCGCCGGAAATCAACGCGAACAATACATCAGGCACGTTATTCGCAGAATTGAATACATCCAGCAAGCCCACTTCGTCCTTGTATATGCGCGAAATGATAGCCTCACGCACGAACGCGAAGATCATCTTGTCTATAAAAAAGAAGAACGCGATCAATAGGGATGTGCGCGCAAGAAAGGAAAGTTTGTTCATGGATACCCTTAATGATCGTCTGGCGGGGGATTTTCAGTAGGCGAAAAGTTTGGAAGTTTCTCCGCCAATTGATAAGGTTTATGGATCAAGACGGGCAGACATTGCGGGCAGATATAAAGTTCCGTCTCCTGGAACTTCAAGGTGATAAGGGGTCTTTCCTGTTCAGATGTTCCGCAGTTTAAACAAACCGTGTTCGACATGATTCTCCAATCGCAAATCCAAAACACTTGCACCTGGCGCAAGTGCAGGTGTCGTAAATCGACAATCGTAAATTTACAGGGTACCCTTCACAATTCCACCATCCACGTTCAACATGACACCCGTGATATAAGATGCTGCCGGTGAGACAAGGAAAACCGCCGCCCTGGCGAATTCCTCGGTTGTCCCATACGCCCCAGTGGAATTTCAACGATCTGCTTCGCAAATTCCTCCTCGACGGTCGTATTGTTGTTATTTGCATGGAAAGCCATCAACTCCTGGACGCGCTCGGTGATTGTCCAGCCGGGCAGGATGGAGTTAAAACGAATTTTGTCCTTCCCAAGTTCCAATGCCAGAGACTTCGTCAAACCGATGGTTGCCAGACGGATACTATTCGAAAGGACAAGATTATTCATGGGTTGTTTGACCACATAGGAAGTAACCGTCAGTACGCTCGCTGCATCGGATTTCCTGAGGTGTGGCATCGCGGCACGGATCAAACGTACATGTCCCATAAAAGATATATCCACTGCATTATGCCACGCGGCTTCATCGAAAACTTCAAAAGAACCCGCCGGCGGACCTCCCGCGTTGGTGACCAGAATATCCAATCCGCCAAACGCTTCGACGGTTTGCTGGATCAACTTCTCCGGCACGGACGCGTCGCTCACGTCTCCTTCCAAACCGATGACCTGCGTGCCCGTTTCATGAGCTGTTTTCTCCGCTGTGGCTTTGATCTTCTCTTCGTCCCGCCCATTGATCGCGACCTTGCAGCCTTCCTTCGCGAGAAGAGAGGCAGTTGCAAATCCCAATCCGCGTGAGGAACCAGTGACGAGCGCGCGTTTGTCTTTGAGTCCTAAATCCATGAGTGTCTCCAAATCTGTGCAATGGTAACAGATTTTGGAGGAACCCTGCCTTGGAATCATTGAAGCCACCGAATCGTACTCAGTGGCTTCAATTTACGGAAATAATAATCCGTCATTGCGAGGAGGGCTTTGCCCGACGAAGCAATCCTACATGCGGCTACATATAAGTAGCTTATCCTAAGATTGCTTCGCTCCGCTCGCAATGACGGGCATGAAAGTTTATGGGATCAGTAATATCTTCCCCTTTGATTGCCGACCTTCAAGATAACGATGCGCCTCGGCAACTTCGGCGAGTGGGAAGGTCCTGTCAACTCGAACCTTCAATTCTCCCGCTGCGATCCAGTTGAACAAGTCATTGATCCTGCCCAACAACTCCGCGCGGTCAGCAGTGTAGTGTGCCAGGAAGGGGCGCGTTAAAAAGAGCGATCCTTTTGCGTTCAATGTCTGTGGATCGACCGGTGGAACGGCTCCCGATGATGCTCCATAAAGGACCATGTAGCCGCGCCGCCTGATACAGTTCAGGCTTTTATCGAACGTATCTTTGCCAACCGAATCGTAGACCACATCCACACCGATGTTGTTCGTCAATCGTTTGACCTCAGTGTCAAAATCAACCTGGGTGTAAATGATGACTTCATCCGCACCTGCCTCACGTGCCAGTGCGGCTTTTTCCTCCGTCGAAGCCGTCCCAATGACGCGCGCGCCGCATCGTTTCGCGAGCTGCACCAGCAATTGCCCAGTCCCGCCGCCTGCGGCATGGACAAGCGCGGTTTCCCCTGCTTTAAGAGGATATGTGCTGTGAGTCAAATAGTGCGCTGTCATTCCCTGGATCATCACCGCGACCGCTTGCTGTGCATTCACCTGTGCGGGGACCGGAACGAGTCGCCAGGCGGGAGCAATTGCATATTCAGCATCAGAGCCTTGCACACTGGCATACACGACGCGGTCACCGGGCTTGACGTCCGTCACGTTGGGACCGACTGCATCCACAGTACCTGCAGCCTCCTGCCCGAGGGTGAGCGGTAACGATCCCTGGTAGCGTCCGATGCGGTGGTAGATGTCGATGAAGTTGACACCGATTGCCTCGATCTTCACCCGCGCTTCGCCCTCGCCAGGCTCTGGCATGGGGACATCCTCATGCTTCAGCGCTTCCAGCCCTCCATATTGATGCACACGGACAGCTTTCATAGATTATTCTCCGTTAGAAAATCGTGTCCATTAGATCACGTTCCCGCAACATGCGACGTTTCCAGTTGCCAATGAGCGGGACGATAAAAGGTAACAATTTCAAGCTGTAATAGGGCGGCAGGATCGGCATGCCAAGCAGGTCGCCAAAACTGATCAACACGAAGAGATGCTCCAAACTGCCGCGTTGCCGTGCCAGTGCACGCACCTGATCGTGGATCGCCATGCCGTAAAGGATCTCGACAAAGGAACGGGAGAAACGTTTAAATATCAATTTGTATCCTTAAAGTGAATCGTGAGGTGCGAAATCATTGTAACGCACCTCACGATTTTCGTTTGATCCTTTATGCAAACAGCGCGTCTCCCATCCGTATCAGGGATGTGGTTCCGCGTACCTCATTTTCATAGAGTGGCAATTTGGCGCGCACCATGCCATCGAATTTATCCCAGATCTCGACCATGTAACGGTCCTGCATCGCCACGCGATTTTTGACAAAATCCGGTGATTGGTCATTGACCTGTTTTTGGTCGATCAACATATTGACGATCACACCGCCGACCGGGATGCCAAACTCATGGAACCAGCCGATGAAACGCGTGATAACCGCAATGGGCAGGGCCTCCGGCAGTGTGACGAAGAAAAAGGATGTCTGAGCCGGGTCAGTCAGCATTACGCGGGCTTTACCCAT
>Ga0210377_10004105_pt1 | contig 12300 bp, 13 predicted proteins | sample PLM4_65_b1redo_FD_155480 | JGI IMG/M metagenome (GOLD analysis project Ga0210377, IMG submission 155480) | Groundwater sediment microbial communities from an aquifer in East River, Colorado, USA - PLM4_65_b1 redo | ecosystem: Environmental > Terrestrial > Soil > Riparian zone | place: USA: East... | reverse complement strand
GCAAAAGCTGGAAGTTCGCCTGGAGAGCATTGCAGAGAAAAGGCTGCCTCAGATACCGGCAGTCGACTATCTGGAAGCGGTTGGGGCGGCATTTTCCCTGTTTGACCAGGGAAAGTTTGAGGAGGCTGCCGCCATATTCCAGGACATTATTGGTGATACTTTTTTTTGTGATCAGTTCTCAATACCGGAGATCTATTACTTTCTCGGACTCTGTTGTGTGAACATGAATATGCCAAGGTATGCCGAGGAATATTTAAAGGAAGCACTGCAGCTCAATCCTGACTACCAGGATGCCCGCAACGCACTTGCTCAGCTTTACCAGTAAGGGAGATTTATGTTCGGTTTCAGCGCCGCCGATTGGTTATTTATTGCCGCAGTGATTGTAATCATCTTTGTCTGCGTTGCGATAAGCGACATGCGGAAAAAGTAGGAGGAATTATGCAAGAAAATAGCGTAAAGGTGATGAGGGATATTTTTGCCGCAAACAAGGTCATTGCCGTAGTCGGCCTTTCCCCTGATCCTGTCAGACCCAGTTATAATGTCGCGGCATATCTGCAGCGGGCCGGTTACCGGATCATTCCGGTCAATCCATCCTGTACGGAGATACTTGGGGAAAAATGTTATGCCCGCCTGCTCGATATCCCTGGCGAAGTCGATATCGTCGACATTTTCCGCCGCTCGGAATATGTACCGCAAATCGTTGAAGAAGCGTTGGAAAAAAAGGCAAAGGTTCTGTGGATGCAGGAGGGTGTCGTTAATGTGGCTGCTGCCCAAACAGCCGAGCGGGCAGGGCTTACGGTGGTGATGGACCGCTGCATGCTTAAGGAGCATCGGTTTTTAACTATCACTGATCAGTAAAACATTATTGGCTGCTTCTTAAACCGGCAGCTACGGAAAAGGAACATTTGATGGAAGAGAGCGATGAGTTACGCCGCCCTATGGGGCTTACCCTCTTGACGGGACTGTACCTCTTTTTTTTCCTGATTTCCGCTTCAACATTCGGCAATCAGTTTCCTTTTCTCGGCTTCATTTATACCGGCACAACGGCGAAGGCACTGGTTTTTATCGACAGCATCGTCTGTCTTTATCTCTTCTTGGGGATCATGAAGCGCCAGTTGCTTACCTGGTACATGTTGATAGGCTATAACCTGTTTGAGGTCGTCAATACTATTGTAAATCTCAGTTTTATCACTCCCCGGGAACTGGAAAAACTTGTCGGCTCAAGGGTGCAGCAAGAGGCCCTGTGGATTAATAATATTGCTGCAGCACTGGCAATTCTTCTCTTAACGCAATTCATTTATCGGCATAAAATATATTTTACCAACCATCACAAATATCTTTTTTAGTATATGAGATGAAATTTGCTGAGAATTCTCCGCTTTCCTTGGCATTGTCTGGTTTGATACTATGCCACGTTTTTGGATTATTATGTTATTTCTGATGTAGTGGGGAAAGGAATATGGAAGTGTTTGAAAAGCTGAAACACGGTCTGACCGGCTCAATTTTCCACGATGAGAGTTGCGACTGTAAGGTAAACCTGAATGACACTCGCGGCGTTGGTATCAGGGTGGAAAATCTTAATAAATATTTTGGTCAGCATCATGTCCTTCAGGATATAAATCTGGTGATCTTTGCTGGAGAAACCTTCTCCATTATTGGCCCATCCGGCACCGGCAAAAGTGTGCTGCTGAAGCATATAGTAAAGCTTGAAACCCCTGACAGTGGTGAGATCTTTATTGACGACGTCCCAATCTTTGCTGGAAAGCATAACAAAGCGGAACGTGATTATCGCTATAGTATGGTATTCCAGTCATCAGCCCTGTTTAACTCGTTGACGGTAGGTGAAAACGTCGGCCTGTGGTTGCGGGAAAAACGGATTTGCAAGGAATTCAAAATCAAAGAGATCATCAGGGAAAAGCTGGAACGGGTGGGGTTAGCAGGAACAGAAAACCTGCGGACTTCGGAGCTATCCGGCGGCATGAAAAAGAGGGTGGCAATTGCGCGGTCCCTGGCCATGAATCCGGACCTCATTCTCTACGACGAGCCGACTGCGGAACTTGACCCGGTGACAACCGATGAACTTGCCAATACGATTCTCAAACTAAAAGAGACAACAAAAAATACTACGGTAATCGTTACCCATGACTTGAATTTTGCCCTCTATATTTCCGACCGCATTGCCATGATGCATGGTGGAAGAATAGTTGAGATCGGTACCCCTGCAGAGATAAAGAAGAGCCAGAACCCGATCGTAAAAGGTTTCATTTATACAACAACCAAGGGGATACGAGAGGACTAGATGGATTCGATACGCAAGCATTTGTTCAAAAAAATCCTCATCATGCTGCCAGCTGTTTTAACAGTTACTCTTATGTCTGCCTGTGCCGAACTCAGGCAGAGCAAACCGATCCTGCCGGTCCGAGAGTACGAAAGGATGATTGTTGGCAGACTTGATGCCGAATATGTGGGGACCGATAACTGTGTAGCCAAGTGTCACAAACACGATAAGCTCACCGACGACTTCAGGCTCAGTTTGCATGGTGAGCAGATAAAACCCGAGACCGGGCTGCCTCTTGTCAACTGCGAATCATGTCACGGTCCGGGAAGCCTCGCCATTGCCGCCCTCGAAGCAAATCCGGAATTAAACGATGCCCAGAAAAAAAAGTGCGACACTCTCACGTTTCTTGACATCATGAACCTGCCTCCCCAGGCACAGTCACTCATCTGTCTCAAATGTCATTCCGCTGCATCCATACCCACCCTTGCCCACTGGAACGCCAGTACCCATGCGTTGAACGATGTCAGTTGCTTCGACTGTCACAAACTCCATCAAGGCCCCCAGCAGAAGGTAAGCCGCGAAGAAATGGCGGAGCTTTGTTATGGCTGCCATCCCCAGGTCAAAATGGAGAATAATCTGTTTTCCCATCATCCCCTCATTGAAAAGAAGATGGCCTGTACTGACTGTCATGATGTGCATGGTTCGACACAGGACAAGCTCCTCAAGGGAACCACCCCCAGAGAAACCTGCACCAGGTGTCATATGGAAAAACAGGGACCGTTTGCCTTCGAACATGGAGACGTAGCCGAAAACTGCGCCAACTGTCATGCTCCCCACGGTTCTGTCAACAACCACCTGCTGAGCGTTTCGATGCCCTTTCTCTGTCTGCAGTGCCATGCCGGCCATACCGCGAGCACTATCTCAGGGGTAAAGCAGCTTTTTACCAATCGCTGTACTGATTGTCACTCCCAGATTCACGGCACGGATATTCCCTCCCCGGCGGTTACCGGGCCGGGGACTCTGCGCCAGTAAGAACAGCTGTCGAATTTGATCACAAGGAGACTGCAGGTGATTAAAATGATCCGCATGACGTGTCTGATTGCCGTAACACCGTTCCTGCTGAATCTGACAGCCCTTTTGTCGTTTGCCTCCGAAAATACGGATACGGTCGTCGGTGCCGACCTGACGACCGCTGATGAGGCTTCTGAAAACGGCAGCGATGCCGGAGAGGATGTTCAAGCCGGCGAGGAAACAACCCAGGCTGTAGAGGCCCATCCTCGCACAAACTGGGGAGGCTTCACCGGTTACCGGTTTCTGTCAGTCGATAATTACGGCGGTCGGGCTGCCGAGTATAATTACCTCCATTCAGGCATTATCGGTGGCGGTTTTCTGAACGGTATCCGCAAAGATCTTCGCTTTGCCGTTGATGGAGCCTATATCAACGATAAGGATTATCATGGCGACCTGCTTTTCGACTATGCCGGGGACTACCGCGTTCACCTGCGGACTGAATCTCTGTTTCACAATCTGGACAGGGAACAATTGTTCAGCCCCAATTTCCTGAATTATACCGCAGTTCCGGACTTGGTAGAAAACTACGGCATTAAAGCAGACCAGTCCCTGGCTGCTTTCCGCTACAAACTCCATGATTTCCCCTTTCATGTAAATCTTGGTTATTGGCGATTGGCCAGAGAAGGGAACAGTCAGCAACGCTTTGCCGATCATGCCTTTGAGGGCACGCCGAATACGATAATCGCCATGAAAAGACCCATCGACCGGCAAACCCTTGAAGGTACTGTCGGGTTTGACAGCCACCTCGGTCCGGTTGATATCATTTATAATTTCCTGATCAGGCAGTTTGAGGATAATGCTGCGATACCTCATTCTAATTTTATCCAACGACCTGATATTCTCGGAAATACCGTTAGAGCCGCCGGAGGACAGCAACACAACGAAGACCCGGACAGCCGATATCTTGCCCATTCGCTTAAGCTCCACACTTCCTTGGCCGGTGGAATTGTCGGAGCCGCCTCCTACACATACGGCAAAAGGGAAAACCTTTCGAAGCTGACTGATATAAAGGGGGCGGATCAGGCTTCAGTCACACTTCACAACGCGGCCGGTGATTTTGTCTATATGCCGTGCAAGGAATTTACCCTGGGGGTGAAATACCGGCGGCAAGAGGTGAACAACAGCAGCCCGGCATTCCTGACCAGCAGTTTCAGCGTACCGGGCATAGTGGCTGTCAGGCCTTCCATAGATACTCAGAAGGATGTTATTGTCGCCACGATGTCGTTCAGACCGAGCAGCCTCCTGACGTTAAAGGGTGAATACAAGGGGGAATTCCTGCATCGTGACTTGCCTGCCAGCAGCGATGTCAGACTTACCTGGTTCTTGAATGAAAACCAGGATACTCACCGGGGTACCGTAGCGGTGCTCAGCAGGCCGCTTAAAGGCCTCAGGCTCAGCGCACGATACAGCTACACGGCAACGGACCTCCCTTCCTACGGCACTTCTGTTGCAGAAAAACATGAAGGTGAACTGCTGGCAGCCTATAACATGACCAATCGGTGGGGGGTAACGGCAAATTATCGGAGCATCCGGGAGAGCAACAATCAAATAGAGAGAAGGCTTATCAACTTCCCCCTGTCTGAGCCACCCGTATACCTGCCGTTTGGCAATCTGCTGTCGCGGGATAAGGCATCAGATAACGTTACCGCGGGGGCCTGGTTCGCCCCGGTTGAAAAACTGACAATCAGCGCCAATTACGGGTTTTTGCGGAACAGCACCGATCAGGCAGTGATGTTTTCGGTAGTGGCTTCGGGCAGTGAAGCCGTTTCCAACTTTACGTCACAGGCCCAGATTGTTTCACTCAATGCGGCCTATCATTACACGGAGAAGCTGGATCTATCCCTGGCGCTGCAACAGATTTACTCGTTTTCCGAGTTCCAGCCGGAGAATAAAATATTTTCCGTCAATCCTGCCGGTATCAGCACAGCTGATACCAGTGGCATCAAGGAAATATCGCGTCTGAAAACTGTGGAGAGTTCTATTTCGGCACGTGGGGATTATCATCTATCCAGGAACCTCTCCTGTTCTCTGGATTACACCCTCAAGGACTATAACGAGAAAAACTCATCTTTATTTGATGGAACTGTGCACACAGTGTCGGCTTATGTGAGTACAAAATGGTAGATTTACAGGTTCAGGAGTCGGCGTTATGCCATTGAGAATTATCTGTTCTATTGCGGTTATGTTATTGATTATGGCTGGCGCAGAGCCGTCCCATGCTGCAAGAAAGCTGGTTGCCGCTGTCCTGAGCAGCGATCTCTCCCGCTACAGGGAGGCTCATAAGGCTTTTACGAGGACTCTTACCCAGAAAGGCTTTGACCAGAGCAATATTGAGATTATCATCCAGACTCCCAACCCTGATCCAATTTCCTGGGCCAACACAATTCGAAAATTCAACGCAATCGGTGCCGATATTATAATCACCTATGGTGCGCCGGTAACGCTGTCTGCCATGCGCGAAGCTGATAATATCCCCATTGTTTTTGTTGATGTCTATGGCCCCGTAGAAACCGGGATAATCAGGAGCATGTCGGTCCCCGGCGGGAAATTGACCGGCGTGAGCTCCAAGGTTCCCATGATTACCCTGATAAAAACAGCACAGGAGCTCAAGCCGATCAGAACCTTGGGAGTTTTGTACAATTCCAGAGAGATCGGCTCCGCAGTTCAGTTAAAAGAGATAAAGCGTATTGGAGCCCAATTGGGATTCGCCGTGGTTGAATCAAACGTTTCCTCCATGACAGCTCTTGACAATGCATTGAGTTCCCTGCTTTGGTCGCACGTGGATTGCATCTATGTCTCTGAAAGTGCATCGGCGAGCCGTAGTTTTGAAAAAATCGTCTACTGGGCAAATGAAAATAAATTACCGGTTATATCCCATATGCCGGACGCAGCGGAGAAGGGTGCGCTTGTTGCTCTCGAGGTCAACTCCGCGGAGCAGGGAGAAATTGCCGGAGATTACGCGGCAAAAATTCTCAGTGGTAAAAAACCTGCCCAAATGTCTATCGGTACCCCGAAAAAAATTAACCTCATTGTCAACTTGAAAGCGGCCAAGGTTCTCGGACTTCATGTCCCGCTACAGGTGTTAAATTTGGCCACGAAGTTAGTAAAGTGATCTAAAAAGCGAATGTACAGCCGGTTGAGGCCATAATGGGAAAAATTCTGATAGTTGATGATGATGCTGCATTTTTGGAATTGCTCAGCAATTATGTGAGGCAATATTATCCTCTTTTGGATGTGGAGACCTGCACAAACCCACTCCTGGCTCTAAGCGTCATTCAGAAAAATAAAGTAGACCTGTTGCTGGTTGATCTTGAGATGCCGATGCTGGATGGCGCCAAAATTTTTAAATATGCGACCGATGCAGGCATTGATAAGAACAGGATAGTAATCCTGTCCGGGCGTGATTCCGATTATCTTCACGAACATTTTCCCATGGGAACTTGTCTTGCCGTGTTGAATAAATATGAGGTAAAGCAGAAAGCGGTGCTGGATATGATTTTCAGTTCCATGCAAAGAAAGGCTACCGGCTAGGGGTCTGTCGGAGTATTACTGTGATTGTCGAGGGTTAAATGTATGGCCAAGAAAAAAATAGATGTAATATTTTACCGTCAAAATCATCTGCGTCCCGATTGGCAGGTGGATCTTTTCAGTGCAAAATTCGAGCTTTTCTTAATTGAGTTGGCTGAAGATCTTGCACGATTCAGCATTTGTCTGACTCGTGCGGATAATGAAGAGGTGGTGATTGACATCAACAGTTATGCTGATGTTCTTAACTCGGTGAGAATTTGTTCTCCATTAGATGGATTTACCAATCTCTGTGTGGGGCACATTATCGACAAAAGCCCGAATCGTGACTTGATGGAGGATATAAAAAGGGCAGTAAACCGCATAGCTTTTGCCCCGGAAACAGTTCCGCCGGAAGATCATAATCGCAAGGTTTGTCATAATTGTGGTTGTGGCTGTTGAGAAGCGGATAGAGAGGATGCTCTAGTTGCTGTTTACCTGATTTCGATAATTTCCGCTGAAATATTCCCCGCACTTATGCTGAGGGTTGCATAGCTGGTAAAGGTGTTATGTCGCAGACAGCCGGGGTTGATAAACATCACGTCATTTATGGTCTCAATAGCTGGAATATGGGTATGACCATAGAGTACTATTGAGACTTCTTCCGCAACTGCCTTATTATAAAGCTGGTTAAGACCTGATTTAACATAGTAGCTGTGACCGTGGGTAAGGAAGAATTCCTTCCGGGCGATCATTGTGCGGATGTCTTTGGGGACAGAGGCGATTGAATCGCAGTTGCCTGCCACCATAATGACAGGTTTTCCGCTGATATATTCGATAATTCTGGCATCATCCACGCCATCGCCAAGGTGGATGATTTGATCAATATCACCGGCATGTTCAAGCGCCTTGATTGCTAACGGGTAATTATCGTGGGTATCTGAAAGAATCAGGAGTTTCATGTCAGTATAAGGGGAACCCATGCATTTGATTTCCAGCGTTATTAAACATTATGATACTGCCACATTTAATGGCAAGCAAATAATGGGGTCTCTATGAAAAATAAATGGCTTTGGCTGGGGTTGGCCGTTTTCGCCATGATGTGTATTTTTTTTGCGGCCTCGATCTTCATTGTCGGCACTGTTTTGGGCGATAAGAAAGGGTTCGTCAGCAAAGAGGGGATTGGTCTGGTTGAGGTTAAGGGGATAATCCTCGATTCACAGGAAACAGTAAAGCAGTTGTTCGAGTTCAAAAAGGATGACAACGTCAAGGCGGTGGTTGTGCGTATCGAGTCTCCCGGAGGGGTTGTTGGTCCGTCACAGGAGATATATGATGCGGTAAAGAAACTGACCTCTAAAAAGAAGGTTGTCGTGTCCATGGGGAGCGTGGCCGCTTCCGGCGGTTATTACATCGCGTCTCCGGCCACAAGGATAATCGCGAATCCTGGAACCATTACCGGAAGTATCGGTGTCCTGATGAAGTTTTCAAACATTGAAGGGTTGATGGATAAAATCGGCATGAAGGCGTTTACCCTGAAAACAGGAAAATTCAAAGATGTCGGTTCACCGGTTCGAACCATGTCAGAGCAGGATAAGGCGATGTTGCAGAGTGTGATTGACAGCAGTCACGGCCAGTTTGTGAAAGCCGTTGCGGAAGGGAGAAACCTTCCGCTGGAAGAAGTGAAAAAGCTGGCAGACGGGCGCATATACACCGGAGAACAGGCGCTTGCGCTAAAGCTGGTTGACAAACTTGGGACGCTGCAGGATGCCATAGATGAGGCGGGACAACTTGCAGGACTAAAGGGCGAGCCAAATGTGATCCGTCCGCCGAAGAAAAAGAAGCTAATCCTTGATATGCTGGTGGAGGAAACAGCAGATAGGATTAATGGTCTGGTTAAGCAGGAAAACGGTTTAAGCATTAACTATGAAATGAATGGGAGGATGGGACGGTAGAGGCATTAAGAGAACTTTCCTTTCCGTGCGTAACTCAGGTACCAAACAAAGGGTTGACCGAAACGGTTAACCCTTTACTTTTAAAAATCTTATGCTTAAATTGGCGTTGACAATATCGAAGCTGCTTAACGTTTACATGAATTGGCCATATCCATGAAATATCCCAATGCAAACACAATAGGCGTCCCATTCCCGTTCAGGAATGGTAAGGCGAACAGTGGCGGCAGAGTACATGGCATCGACAGATGGTTATTACGCAAGTTCCTGCAAACTATTGGGGAACCCTCAATGCGCGTGGTTTTGTGGGATGGGACAGAATCAGTAAAAGACAATTCAACGTCCTCAGTCGGCATGGTTATCCGCGACAGGGCCACCCTTTGGCGACTTTTGACAAATCCACTTCTCCATTTCGGCGATGATTACAGCGCCGGCCGGATCGAGATAGAGGGTGGTCTGGTGGCGTTCATGGAGACCGTATATCGAGCCATGAGCCAAAAAACCAGAAGCGGGCGGGGTTGCCCAAAGGCCGCTTATCGTAGAAATCAACCGAACATGAACTCACTCACAGGGTCACGCAGGAACATCCATCACCATTACGATATCGGCAACGATTTCTACCAATTATGGCTTGATCAGGAAATGCTCTATACCTGCGCATACTTTCCGGATCCCGCAGCATCACTGGAAGACGCGCAAATCGCCAAGATGGACCTTGTGTGCCGGAAGCTGCGCCTGAATGCGGGGCAGACCGTGGTGGAAGCGGGATGCGGTTGGGGTGCGCTGGCACGATACATGGCCAGGCACTACGGGGTCAAAGTCAGGGCGTTCAATATCTCCGGCGAGCAGATCGCCTATGCGCACAAACGGGCCAAGGCTGAGGGCCTGGAAGGGCAGGTCGAGTACGTCGAGGACGACTACCGCAACATTTCGGGGCAGTACGATGCCTTTGTCTCAGTCGGGATGCTCGAGCATGTGGGACCTGACCATTATCGAGAGCTTGGCAACATAGTCGAGCGCTCCCTGAAGGAACGGGGACTCGGCCTGATCCACACCATCGGCCAGAGCAGGGCGGAACCGATGAGCCCCTGGCTCTTACAGCGCATTTTCCCGGGGAGTTATCCCCCCACTCTCCGGGAAATGATGGAACTATTCGAACCGTGGGGATTCTCCGTTCTGGACGTGGAAAACCTTCGGCTTCATTACGCTAAGACCCTGGAGCACTGGCTTGAGCGTTTTGAAGTGCACAAGGAGCGGATCACCGCAATGTTCGATGAATGTTTTGTCCGGGCCTGGCGACTCTACTTGTCCGGCGCCATCGCCAACTTCAATCTTGGTAACCTGCAACTGTTCCAGGTCGTATTTACGCGCCATGGCAACAACCTGATTCCCTGGACGCGTTCCCATCTCTTTGTTCCCCCTGATGCCTGATGGATACCTGTGACGTCCTCATCGTCGGCGGCGGGCCGGCAGGATCAACCTGTGCCTGGAAGTTGCGGCAGGCGGGGCTTGATGTGCTGCTGCTCGATAAAGACATGTTCCCGCGGGACAAGCCCTGCGCAGGCTGGATTACCCCTGCGGTGCTGGAGTCGCTGGCGATCGACATCAGGGAATATTGTCAGGGGCGTGTGCTTCAGGAAATCAGTAACTTCCGTACCGGGCTGATAGAGGGGGCCGATCTGGTTACCCGTTATGGCAGCACCGTAAGCTACGGGGTCCGACGCTGCGAATTCGACCAGTACCTGTTGCAGCGCTGTGCCGTGCGCCAGGCGCTGGCTGAACCGGTTTCAATGCTGGAACGGAGTGACGGCTACTGGATCGTCAACGGCCGCGTCAGGGCCAGGCTCCTGGTGGGTGCCGGCGGACATCATTGCCCGGTGGCCGGCCTTTTGGGAGCAAAAATCGGCGAAGAGCAGGTGATTGTTGCCCAGGTAATGGAATTTGAAATGAGCCAAGAACAGGAGCGCGAGTGCCGCATCGCCGGCGATACGCCGGAGCTCTTTTTCTGCCGGGACATGAAAGGGTACGGCTGGCTCTTCCGTAAGGGGCGGTTTCTCAATATCGGCCTGGGACGTATGGACAGAGAGAATCTTGGCCGCCATTTGAGGGAGTTTTGGACATTTATCGAGAAACGCGGAGAGATAACCGGAGACATGTGCGGCAGGTTTCAGGGGCATGCCTATCTTCTCTACGAAGGGGAGGGTGGACGCAGGCGTGTCGGCGATGGAGCGCTGCTGATCGGTGACGCAGCCGGGCTTTCCCATCCGTACAGCGGCGAAGGGATCCTGCCGGCGATAGAGTCGGCTCTTATGGCCGCGCAGACGATTATCAAGGCTAATGGCGATTATCGTTGCAGCAACCTCGATCCGTACGCGGTAAGACTGGCTCTTCGCTTTGGCGGCGGGAGCAGAGAGCTCCCGTCTTTTCCGCTCGCTTCACGGCTCAGTCGCTTTGCAGGGGCGAGGCTTCTTTCCAGCCGCTGGTTTACCCGCCATATCGTCCTGGATCGCTGGTTTCTCCATGCCAATCAGAAGGCGCTCAATTGTGTCGGTGTCTGATCGACGGCAAACGTAAAGCCATAGGCTGCCAAGCTGGACACCGGTTCACACTCTGCAAAGAGTTTCTGTAGTGCTTCCCAGTTTCCCGAATCAGCCGAGCCTGTGGCGGTGACCTACTGACTGCAGAAAGATTGTTCCGAGCATGATATCAGCGATGATGCGCGTCAGCATACCGAGCGGTAGCAGCATGATGGTGGCGAGGGCGAAGCCGGTGACGATGTTGAGATAACAATAAGGACGGTGCATGCCGCCTAGGCTGCCGGGAAGTTGCAGGAGCCAGGTGCCGAACATCATGTGGAGAATGCCGAAGACAACCAGCATGACGAGGCTGAACATTCTCACAGCCGCTGACAGTTCAGGAATGGCCATACCGAGCAGGCTGACCACCGTCTGGATGATGGTGGCCTGGATAATGAGGGAAATGGTTTTATCGGCGTGATGGAACGCATAACGGAGGTGGAGGAGCTGCTGGAAGGTAAGCTGGAGGTAGATGAGAAGCGCAAGCCCCCCTACCAGCATTGAAGCCTCGGCGGCCTTGATGAATGGATCGTTGCGGTTGGCAATGTTAAAAATAAACAAGAACCAGGGCAACGCCAACAAGGCGCTGGTCATGGCGAGATAACCCGCTATCTTCAGGCGTTTCGTGGTCATCATGTTACCGTGGGTGATGATTGTGACTGACGCATGTTATCAACTATACCACTAAAACGGAGAGTTGCAGGCAATAAGCCAGGCAGATTATTCTCTTTGTTGTAGCGGAGTCGCGGGGGGAGGGGATGGCGGTTGGTTCCTGCCAGTATGTCCTCACTCTCCATGATTATCTGGCTTTGAACGTTGAACAGTCAGCATGTCCGTGGTGCAGACCCACCTTGATTTCGGGCGCCCCACACTCGAATGAGGCGTTGTATGAACATTTTTCCACTTTGCATGCACCCACACC
>Ga0210377_10004104_pt1 | contig 12302 bp, 13 predicted proteins | sample PLM4_65_b1redo_FD_155480 | JGI IMG/M metagenome (GOLD analysis project Ga0210377, IMG submission 155480) | Groundwater sediment microbial communities from an aquifer in East River, Colorado, USA - PLM4_65_b1 redo | ecosystem: Environmental > Terrestrial > Soil > Riparian zone | place: USA: East... | reverse complement strand
CTCTTGCTGTTGGACGAGCCCACCAATCATCTGGACCTCGAGTCCGTCGTGTGGCTTGAAGGATTTCTGGCCGGCTATCCGGGCTCGGTGCTGCTCATCTCCCACGACCGCGAGTTTATGAATCACCTCGTGTCGAGGGTGGTCGAGGTCGACCAGGGGCAACTCATCGCCTATCCGGGGAACTACGACGAATACCTCGAAGCCCGTGAGGCGGCCAAGGAACTCCTGATGGCGTCGTACGCCAATCAGCAGAAACGCATCCAGGAAGTCCAGCTCTTCGTTGAACGGTTCCGCTACAAAGCGACGAAGGCCCGGCAGGTACAAAGCCGGGTGAAGATGCTGGAAAAAATGGACCGGATCAAGATTCCTCCCGCGCGAAAGAAGATCCGGTTCGGGTTTCCTCAGCCTCCGCGCAGCGGACGGGAGGTGGTCGAGCTGAACGGCGTCCGCAAGTCGTACCCAGGGCGTGTGATTTACGACCGGTTGGATCTGACCGTCACCCGAGGCCAGCGGGTGGCGTTGGTCGGCCCCAACGGGGCTGGGAAATCCACGCTGCTCAAAATGCTCGCGGGCGTCCTCCACCCGGACGGAGGAACGATCACCTACGGCCAGAACGTCACGATCGCCTATTACGCGCAGCACCAGCTCGAGTCCCTCGACCCCAAGGCGACCGTGCTGGAGGAGATCACCGCGGCGGCGCCCGATCAGGACATTCCGTTTTTGCGGGGCATCTTAGGTGCCTTCCTCTTCTCAGGGGACGAGGTGAAAAAGCGCGTCGGCGTCTTGTCCGGCGGGGAGAAGAGCCGCCTCGCGCTCGCCAGAATGCTGGTCCGTCCGGCGAATTTCCTGCTGTTGGACGAGCCCACCAACCACCTGGACATCCCGTCGCGCGACGTGCTGGAAGAAGCCCTGCTGGAGTATACCGGGACGATGTGCTTTATCACCCACGATCGCCATTTCATCCAAGCGGTGGCGAACACCGTGCTGGAGGTCAGCGGGGGGACGGCGACGGCGTATCCCGACGGCTACGAGTATTACCTCGATAAGAAGGCCGCGAAGACGGCCGCCGCAGTGGCCGGCGCCACGAACGGCTTGGCGCCCTCCCCGGCTCCTGCGTCGACGGGTCCCGAAGTCGGACCGACTCGTGCAGCCGGAAAATCTCGGGAGCAGCGGCGACGGGAAGCCGACGAACGCACGCGGCGCTCGGCGCAGACGAAGCCTCTCAAGACACGCCTCGATCTCCTCGAACGGGAGCTGGGCGAGCAGGGGCGGGAGCTGGAGCAGCTGACCTCGTTGCTGGGCGAGCCGGATTTCTACCAAGACAAACGTCGATTTTTCGAGGCGATGGAGCGCCACGCGCATCTCAAGAAATCGATCGACCGGCTGACGAGCGAGTGGGGGGAGCTCCAGGAACGGTACGACACGCTGATCCGGGAGGCGAATGGAACCGAGTAAAGCGGACCGCCGTGTGCGCTACCGCCCCACGGGCCGTTCGAGCAAGACGATCTCCTCACCGTCGGGTCCTGCGATCATCGCCGCTCGTTCGCCGGGAACCGGTTCGTACGGTGGCTTGATGATCGCAACGTCGAGGGCGCGCAACCGGATCACCTCCCGGTCGAGATCGGCCACGAGAAATCCGAGCGCCAGCGGACCGACGGCGTCGGGCGTCCATCCGGTGGCAAGCGGTTGGCCGGGTTTTCCGCCATAGAGCTCGATCCGGCTTTCGCCGCACTGGAGCCAGACGATCTCCCGGCCTTTCGCGGTGCGTTCTTCTTTCAAGACGGTGCAACCCAGAACGGATTCGTAGAACCGGCGAGCCTTGGACAGGTCGGCGGTCTGAACCGCGACGTGGTGCAAGCGGATACCGTGGTGAGGTAAAGCCACGCCGGCAGTATAGCAGAGTCGCCTGCAAGAGAACATGACGAGGACGCGCCGGACGCATGGCGCGATCGACAACTCAGACGAGGAGGGGAACGTGCGAGCGCTCGCCAAACTGATCGCGTGGGGGCTGGTCTTGGTACTCGTCGTGTTGATCGGCTCGAGATTCCTGTTGGCGCCGACCTATTCGATCTCCACCGAGGTCATGATCCGTGTGCCGCCGGATCGGGTGTGGGCGCAGGTGGGGGATCTCACGAAATGGATGTCGTGGGTTCGAGGGTTGACGGAGCTGACCGTGGTGACGGGTGACACGCCGCAAGGGGGCCAGGCGGCGCGTGCGCTGGTGTATACCGGCTTCGAGACCATGTCCATCGAGGTCAAGGTGATCGAGAAGATTCCACAGGCGCGCCTTCGCTACCTGATGATCGGCGGTGTGCTGAACGGGGTGACGCCGACGCTGGAGCTCCAGACGACGGACGAGGGTCGCGCGACGCGCGTGCGCTGGACCGAATCCCATACGCCGGGAGGGATGTGGGGGAATCTGATCGCGGTCGTCCTGGGTTCGGTGGTCCTCACGCACCACGAAGAAAGCCTTAACCGGTTGAAGTTTCTCCTGGAGCGGGCGGTCTAAGACGCTGTGACCGATTGAGGCCTGCGGGCGGCGCGGGCCATCCTCAAGCGCCTGCCCGACCTGTATCCCTCTACCGTATCGCCGGAGCTGGTCCTCGGCACGTCCGAGACGCGGCTACGGTGTCCCCCAGGGCGGAACGGGGACGACGGAGGACTACGTGAAGTGGACCGCCACCGCGGTCGCGAGGACGCCCATGGCAAAGCCCATGACGAGCAGGGCAAGGCTCACGATGATCCCCATCGACGATGTCGAGTCGAGCGCGTCCATCACGGCTTGTTGGCAGCACGAGAGGGCGGCGTCTTCAGTGATGGTCGGAGTGGCAACGCGGGCGCTTGGCTCGGAAAGCGAGATCTCGATGCACGACGCATTCATAACGCTCTTCATTGTGAAGCCCTCCTAAGGACTGGACCGGGGAGCCGTCGTTGTTGATCAACGGAATAGGATGTACAAACCCTATGCCAGTGCGGAGATTGCTCCTGATCGTTGATGGGCGGGCGCGAGCTGCCGGAAACATGGCAGTCGATGGCGCGTGCGAGCCGACTTTCCGTCGGACGCGGTCACACCGGAAGGGTTGAACACCGAGGAATCTGGACCTAGAACGGAGCCTGGCCGGCGCGGAGCTTGACCAGGGCGGCTTTGACGAACTCGGCGTCGTCGCTGCCTGGCGGGAGGTTCTGGGCCGCGGTGCTCCAGGCGGCGTCGGTTTCCGTGTAGTGCTTGAGGTACCAGAGTGCGAGCCCTCGGTACCAGTTCACGGCGGGTTCCATCGGAACGTCGACTAGCGCCGCGTCGAAATGCGCGAGCGCGGTCTTGAACAATTCCGGGTCGTCGAATTTTCTGGTGTTGATCAGGATGACCCCGACGTGGTAGTGGGCTTCATCATTCTTGGGATCGAGTTTGAGCACTTTCTCCCACGCTTGTTTGGCCTCCGGAACCCGTTCGAGGGCCTGGTACGAGCGTCCCGCCATGATCTGCCCCTCGAGGTCGTTCGGGTTGGCTCGTAACCGAGCTTCGAGCCGGGCGACCATCTGGCGGGGATCGGGAGCCCCGGGCCCTCCCGGGGGCTGAATGGCGCTGAGTGCGCGGTTGCTCTGCCATTGGATATAGACGTATGTACCGGAAGCCGCCAGCACCACCACCGTGCCGACTGCGACGGCTCCGATCCACGATGGGGTCGTCGGTCGAGCCGAGGATGGATTCTCCCGAACAACGGGCTTGGTCGCCTCGATCTGTTCCAACCGATCCAGGACCTGGAGGAGGCGCCGTTCGTCCGTCGCTTTGAGGCGCGCATGGTCGTGCGGTGTGAGGCGTCCCTGTGCCAGCTCCACGTCGAGTTCGCTCAGCGACCGAACGAGCACCTCGCGCTCGATGGACAAGTCCGCCTGCTCCTGATTCTGGTCGGCGTCCTCGCCGACCGGGAAGGGGTCGGGTGCCCTGCGCCACAACGGCGTTGACAGGCTCAGGGCGACCACAAGGATCAGGACCGCGGCGACCGCGACAAACATCAATTCCGGTTCCCGGTCACGAGTGGAGTTCTCGTTCGATGCGCCGTCGCGAGGCCTCATCGAGCGGTTCGACCGTCTGGGGCGCCGCGGGCGTCGAGGTGACCCACCGGTTCAGCGTGCGGTACAACAAGAATCCTCCGACGATGAGGACCGCGAACGGTCCGATCCAGACCAGCCAGTTGACGCCGCGCGCGGGCGGCTGCATCAAGATGTAGTCGCCGTAGCGGCTCAAGAAGTAGGCGCGGATTTCCTCGGCGGACTGTCCCTGTTCGACGCGTTCTCGGATGTTCTCGCGAACCTGGCGCGCGAAGGGCGAGCCGGACTCCCACACGTTTTCCGTCTGGCACACGGTGCACCGCAAGGTCTTTGCCACCTCCCGGGTCTTGATGTCGATGTCGGTTTCGTCGACGGTGGTGGCGACGGCGGGGGACGCGAGGGCGCCCAGCACGGCGAGGACGACCAGGAGGCGCGTCAACATTTGACGGTGTCCGCGGATCCTGCGATGAGGGCGGGCAGGATCTTCTGGGTGTAGTTGGCGTAGACCTGGCCGATGATCGGCCCGATCGTCTTGCACCGGATCACACCCTGTTGGTCGACGACAAACGTCTCGGGCACGCCGTAGACGCCGTAATCGAAGGACACCGCGCCCTTGATGTCCCTCACGTGGGGGAAGTTCGTCCCGAACGTCCGGAGGTATTGCTGCGCGTCCTCCTCCTTGTCCTGGTAGTTGATCCCCAGCATGACGAAGTTCGGATCCTGGCGAAACCGTTCGTTGAGCGCGAGCAGATTGCTGTGTTCCAGGCGGCATTCCTGGCACCACGAGGCCCAGAAATTGAGCAGCACCACTTTACCGCGGAACTGGTCCAGCGAGAGCGGTTCGCTTGAACCCACCTGGGGGCCCGTGAAATTGGGAGCGGCGGTCCCGATCAGCACGGTGGGGATCAGCCGCGGGTTGCCCCAGAGGCCCTGGTAGAAGAGCGCCAACAGGCCGAGGAGACCGACGACCAAGGCAATCTGCCAGCCCCGCGTCATTCGTCTCGCTTGCGGGGCCGGAACATGTTCAGCAACACGCCGAGGCCCATGATGCCGCCGCCTCCCCAGACCCACAGGATGAGCGGATTGATGACGCCTCGGGCGGTCGCTGTGCCGTCGGGAGAGACTTCGGGCATCGTCAAGAACACGTGACCCATATTGATCGCGTAGATCGCCGACTCGGTGGTGGGGGTCTGCGAGGCGTCGTAGATCCGCTTCTGTGGCCGCATCTCGGTCAATAGCCGGTCACCTCGGTACAGCTCGAACCGTCCCTCCTTGGCCGTCCAGTTCGGACCCTGGACGTCGTGGATCTCGGCAAGCGTGAGGCGGTAGGGCCCCATCGTGAATTCATCCCCGGTGTGCAGCGACACGACTTTCTCGGTCTGGTAGACCGTCGAGGCGATGACCCCGACGACGAACACCAACACCCCGATGTGCGTGACCGTGCCGGCGTAGCGACGCTGGTTGTTCCGGAACGCGCTGACGAAGCCACGGAGATAGTTGACACGGTCGCGCCGCGCGAAGAACGCCGAGACTTTGCCGATATCCGTGGCGATCGTCGTGGTGACGAAGCCGACCACGAAGGCGCCCGCGATCGTGAACGGGCTGCGAAATCCAAGGGCGAACGCCAGCGCCGTCGTTCCGAGTGCCACGATCAGCGGGATCAGGAAGTTCTTCTTGATGTTGTCCAGCGACGCCTTGCGCCACGCGATGTACGGCCCCACGCCCATCAGGAACAAGAGCCCGAGCGCGATCGGCATGAACACGGCGTTGTAGTACGGCGGGCCGACGGTGACCTTTGAGCCCTTCCACGTTTCGATCATCAGCGGGTACAGCGTCCCGAGGAAGACGGTCGCCGCCGCGACCAAGAAGAACAGGTTGTTAAACATGAAGACCGACTCGCGCGACACGATCGAATCGAGTTCGACCCGGCTCTTGAGCTTCTGTGCCCGGGCGATGAGCGTGCCGAACGCCGTGCCCATCACCACGGCCAGGAAGATCAGAATGTACAACCCGCGTTCCGGGTCGGTGGCGAACGTGTGGACCGAGGTGAGGACCCCGGAACGGACGAGAAACGTGCCGATGAGCGAGAGCGAGAACGTGACAATGATCAAGAAGAGGTTCCAGACCTTGAACATTTTTCGCTTTTCCTGGACCATCACCGAGTGGAGGAACGCCGTGCCCACCAGCCATGGCATGAACGACGCGTTCTCCACCGGGTCCCAGCCCCAGTATCCGCCCCACCCCAGCTCATAGTAGGCCCAGTAGCCGCCCATCATGATGCCGACCGTGAGGCACAACCACGCGAAGATCGTCCAGCGCTGCGTGACCTTGATCCACTCCTCGCCCAACCGGCCGGAGAAGAGCGCCGCCATCGCGAACGCGAACGGGATCGAGAACCCCACGTAGCCCATGTAGAGCATCGGCGGGTGCATCGTCATCGCGGGGTCCTGGAGCAAGGGGTTTAAGTCCTTCCCCTCGATTGGGGCGGGGAAGATCCGCTCGAACGGACTCGACAGGAAAACGATCAGCATCAGGAATCCGAACATCACCGACGACTCCACGGCGATCAGGTACGGCATGATCGTGGGTTGGGTCCGCCAGTGCAGCCACACCGCGACCGTGCTGAACGCCGAGAGGATGAACACCCACAAGAGCAGCGACCCCTCGTGGCCGCCCCACAGCGCCGCGATCGTATAGAACAGCGGCAGCTTGGAGTTCGACGTGGACGCGACGTAGGCCACCGAAAAGTCGCGCGTCAAGTACGAGTACTCCAGCGCCGCGATGCCGAGACCAAGCAGCACGAAGATCAGCGTCACCGATTGGCGGCCGACGCGAATCCAGTCGGCGTTCTTGGTCCAGAGGCCGAGGATCGGCGCGGCGATACCCAGCAGAGACAGCACGAGCGCCGTGACGACGGCGAAATGTCCGAGTTCGATGATCATGGATCCCTCACAGGTAGGGGCGGGTTGCTGCGCGACGCAGACACCCGCCCCTACGGCCGGAGCGTCTTCATGAAGTCCTTCTTGGGTAGCTCGGTGCCCGCCCGGCGGAGCTCGATCGGCATGTAGTCCTCCGAGTGCTTGGCCATGATCATCTTCGAGTGAAACTCTTTGGCGGGGGTCCACACCCCTTCGACCACCGCCCCCTGTCCTTCCTTGAAGAGATCGGGGGGAATGCCCTCGAAGGTCACCGGGATCGTCGCCGCGCCGTCGGTCAACTCGAACGTCATGCCGAGGGCGTTGGGCCGGGTCTTCATGCTCCCTTTGACGACCATGCCGCCCACGCGGACCTTCTGGTCGTAATGGTCGGGGGAGAACGCCACGACCTCGGACGGGGTGAAAAAATACACCAGATTGTCGCCGAAATTTCCCAGGGCCAGGTAGCCGAGCGCGCCGGCCACCAAGAGAAGGCTCACGATGATCCCGATCTTCTTACCGCGTGTCCACATGGTGCGGCGTCTCCGGTTCGTACAGCTTGGATTCTTTGATTTCGCGGTAGAGCAGCGCGACCTTCCGTTCCATCCCAAGCAGGAAGAGGGCGAGGGGGAGCAGCCCGATCAGATAGGCTCCCACCACGTAGCCGTAATTGGTCACCAGGGCGAGATCATGCGCGAGGAAGGTCCCCGACGCCGGATCCCACGCGCCGATCACGACCAGCGTCTTCAACTCGCGCAGATTTTCCGGCGGCGGACCGTCGTACTGGACGGGGAGCGTGTCTTGTTGGCCAGCGAGTTCAAAGTTCGCATGGCCGGACTCGAGATCGCCGCGCAGCGTCCCCCCCTTTACCAAGCCGATCACCCGGACCACGCGGGTCGGCTGAAGGCTCACCACGTCCTCGGGCGTTAGGCTGGTCAGGTGTTGCTCGAAGTCCTGGAACGTCAAGGCGGCGATGACCACCGCGGCGATGACGATCGCGCTCCATCGAAGATACAGGCCGGTCATGGAGTGGACAGCGAACTCGGGCTCGAGCCGACATCAGACGAGAGGTGCACCCGGCTGAGCAAGCGGCCTTTCTTGGCGGCCAGCAGGTGATCGAGATACAACATCTGCGTTCTGATCATCACCATATAGAAAAACATCAGGGAAAACCCGACCGTCATGACCCCGAGCGGGATGAGCATGTCCTTCGACATGCTCACGCCTCGCATCGAAAACGACAGCGGCTGGTGCAGCGTTCGCCACCACTCGACCGAAAAATGGACGATGGGGAGGTCGACAAAGCCGACGATCGCGAACACGGCCGCGTAGCGGGCCTCGCGCTCCGGGTCGTCGATGAACGTCCGCAACATGAGATAGCCAGCCAGGATGAGGAACATCACGGCGAACGACACGAGTCGAGCGTCCCACGTCCACCACGTGTTCCACGTCGGTTTCGCCCAGATCGATCCCGTGATGAGCCCCAGCGCCGTGAGGAACGCGCTGATGCCCGCGGCGGCGTGGCACAGATTGTCCACGATCGGATCGCGTTTCCACAGGTACCAGAGGCTTCCGACAAAGAGGGTTGCATAAGCCAGCATCGCGGTTTGGACCAACGGGACGTGTACGTACATGATCCGGACCACTTCGCCCTGATAATAGTCGGGCGGCGAGACGACCAACCCCAGATACAGCCCCGCGAGGATGCACAGCCCGCCTCCGGCGCCAACCCAGCCTTCGTACCGCTGCATCCATTTGATCATCGAGCCGATCATTTTGCCCCGTCGTTATGTAGGGGCGGGTTGCTGCGCCACGCGAAAACCGCGTTTCAAACCCGCCCCTACGAGTCTAAAATCCACTCAAAGGCCCAAAAGGACAGCACGGTGAATACGATGTCGAAGACCGCCAATAACTGCAACCAATTCCCATAGAGCGACAATGGGTCTCCGTGGAGGGCCCCTCGTGTGGCTTCGACGGCGGCAATCATGACCGGCACGGCCAAGGGTAAGAGCAGGATCGGCAGCATGACCTCGCGAGCTCGAATCTGAACGGTCATGGCCGAGAACAGCGTCCCCACGGTCGACAGTCCCAACGTGGCCAACACGAATATTAACAGAAGCAGGGGCAGCTCTTCAACGACGTCGAGATTGAAGAAGATCACGAACATCGGGAAGAGAATGACTTCCACGATGAGCATGAACAAGAGATTGGCCGCCAGTTTCCCCAAATAGATCGCGCCCTTGGATGCCGGGCTGATCTGTAGATGTTCGAGGCAATCGTTTTGCAGCTCCGCCGAGAAGGATTTCCCCAAGCCGATGATGCCGGTGAACGCGAAGGCGACCCAGATAATGCCCGCGATCAGTTCGCGCGCCGCCGCTTGATCCATCGAGAAGCTGAAGCTGAAGACCAGAATGACGATGAGCGCGAAGAAGAACATCGACGAGATGGTCTCGCGGCTTCGCACCTCGCTGATCAAGTCCTTCCAGGCCACCCACCGGATCACGTTAAAAAATGGCATGGGTCTTCAGTTCGTCGACGGTGAACTGGCGCAATTGTCCTTTGTCCAACACGCCGAGTCGGTGCGTCACCTCCGCGGAGCGGACGCGGTCGTGGGTGGTCATCAGGACGGCGGCGCCTTCCTTCAGGCTGTCGGTGATGTAGCGATTCATCAGCGACATCCCCGATTCATCCAGCGAGGTGTAGGGTTCGTCCAGCAGCAGCACTTGCGGCCGGATGAGCATCGCCTTCGCGATCGAGAGGCGTTTCTTCATCCCGGCGGAGTAGTAGCGCACCTTCAAGTCCCCAAACGCGCCGATGGAGACCCGATCGAGCGCCGATTTGATCTGGTGATGGGCGGGAGTGACCGAGCGGAGGGCCAGGGCAAACCGGAGGTTTTCGGTCGCGTTGAGTTCGTCGTAGAGGTACGAGCCGTGCGCCAGAAAGAGCAACGCCGCCCGAGCGGCCTCTTTCTCGGCGACCCCGTCGCGCCCCACGATCTCGAAGCGACCGGCCGTCGGCCGGTACAGGGTGGCGAGAATCCGCAGCAAGGTCGTTTTCCCCGCGCCGTTGGGGCCGAACAGCGCGTAGCACTCGCCGGCGGCCACCTCGAAGGACAGTCCTTCGAAGACCCGATAATGGCCGTACGATTTCCCGAGATCCCACCCGCGGATCGCGATCATGGTCGTGGAGGGCTTGTCGAGGACATCAATCGGCCCAGTATACGAGACGCCATGGCTGGCTGTCCAGGGGGGACTCCCCAGGCGGCCATACGTCGGCGTGTCGGCGTTCCCACGCGGCGTTCTGCCGGGCGAACAGCGAGACGGACCGGGGGTCAGAGATCAAGGGGTCACGTTGTCTCCATTTCTGTTCCGCTCTTGAAAATATGGCCATCTCTAGGCATACTGGCGCCCATGACTCCCTCGGTTTATCAAAACATCAGCAACGATCTCCGCAAGCTGTATTTGGAGGATACCCGCCCCTGGCTGGTCGGCTTCAGTGGTGGAAAAGACAGCTCGATGGTAGCGTCGTTAGTGTTTGACGCGGTCTTGTCTGTGCCATCGGAGAACCGGAAGAAACCTATCACAGTCCTCTGCACGGACACTCGCGTGGAGATCCCCGCGATCGCCGAAATGGTCGAAAGCGCGCTGGCGCGGATGCACAAGTTTTCGCAGCAGAATGGACTCAACGTCGAAGTCAATCTACTCAAACCGCCTCCAGAGCAGTCGTTCTGGGTAAACATCATCGGTCGCGGCTATCCGCCTCCCAATCGCACCTTCCGCTGGTGTACGCAACGGATGAAGATTGATCCCGTCAACGCGTTCGTAAATCAGCGCCTTGGCCATTGGGGTGAGGCGATTCTGCACCTGGGAGCGCGTCGGGCAGAAAGTTCGACCCGCGCCCAAACCATGGCCGGGCGCGAGACCCGTAAAGGCTTGCGTCGTCACCCCGACCTCCCGCGCGTGTGGGTCTCCAACCCGATCGAATTCCTCACCACCGAGGAGGTCTGGGCGTACCTGCTGCAAAACCCCAACCCATGGGGCAGCGACAACCGCGCGCTGTACAAGCTCTACGCCAACGCCTCCAACGGTGAGTGCCCTATCCAGATTGACACCAGCACTCCCAGTTGCGGCAATTCCCGCTTTGGCTGCTGGACCTGCACCGTCGTTGACCGCGACAAAGCCAGCGAAGGCTTGCTCGCTGCCGGTGACGAACGCATGGAAAAACTGCTGGAGTTCCGCGAGACCCTCCTCGAATTCCGCGACCCGGAAAACGGCTGGCGCGATAAACGCCGGATGAACGGCAACGACGGCCCTGGCCCACTGCTCATCGAAGGCCGCCGCGAACTCCTCAAACGCCTGCTCAAGCTGCAAGAGGATACCGGCCTCCCGCTCATCAGCCCGGAAGAACTGCTTTTGATTCAACAAATGTGGAAAGCGGCGCGCGACCCCGACGACGGCCGGGGTGTCGCCCGCATCGTCAACAAACAGCGAGGTGTCATCATGAGCGCTGATCTGAGAGAACTGAATCGCCTGCGCGAGATGGAAGAGGAAGTCGCCCGCGAGAAGAGCATCAATGCCAACATTCTCCGTCGGATGCTTGCCAAAGTGGAGGAATACAGCGAAAGCCACCGCGCGATGGGCCTGCCCGACGACCTGCTCAATATCTTGAAGGATGACCTGGAAGCGCTGTCAGCAGAAAAGAAGGACTGAGCGTGGCAGAAGTCTACATTGACTCGCTCACCTTGGAGAACTTCGGGCCGTTCTACGGCGAGCACACGCTTGATTTCCGCAGTTTGGAGGGCAAGTGCGGAATTCTGGTCGGCGGGAAGAACGGCGCTGGCAAAACTCACCTGCTTCGCGCGTTGTACCTCGCAGTGGTCGGCGAAAGCGGCGTCGGCGACTTGAAGAAAGTCGAGACCGGTTCAGACGCTACGCGATTTGCCTTCGAGAAGTCGCTCAATCGACGGGCACTGGCCGAAGGGCAAGACACGATGCGCCTCAAAGCTGTCGTCAGTCTCCGCGATGTCAAGGTAGGTAGCCGGAAAGTCGAACTCCTTCGCGAAGTCCGGTTTCGTCCCAATTCGTCGCCGGTTTGGGAGCACTACGCCTCACGTTCAGACACGCCAGGTCGAATCGAAGACGAGCAAGTTATCCAAAAACTGCGGGACGCTTTTCTGCCACGACACTTGGCCCGTTTCTTCTTCTTCGATGCCGAGCGCAGCCAAAGCATCAACTTGGGGCAACAGGATATTGTTGAAGGTGTGAGTCGCATCCTTGGTCTTTGGACATATGCCGAACTGGAAAACGACCTGCGTCAACTGATCAATTCGAAGATTCC
>Ga0210377_10004103_pt1 | contig 12303 bp, 13 predicted proteins | sample PLM4_65_b1redo_FD_155480 | JGI IMG/M metagenome (GOLD analysis project Ga0210377, IMG submission 155480) | Groundwater sediment microbial communities from an aquifer in East River, Colorado, USA - PLM4_65_b1 redo | ecosystem: Environmental > Terrestrial > Soil > Riparian zone | place: USA: East... | reverse complement strand
AGTCTCATCGCTACAATTAATCAATGTAAACTTTGATAAAGAACACGAAGACCTTACTACACGCGTTGATGCTGCACTTCAAGTTGCAGAACTTGACGCAGTTGACGTAACTGATGAATCAATTAATTTCGACAATCCCTAATGTTGAGGAACTACAGAGGCTCTATCGTGATCTCATCGCATTGGAGGCAGCGTATCGCAGCCAAAAAGTCTGCTTCTACAAACCACGCACATATTCCTCACTTGGAGCCCGCGGCATCCAAGATTCTTTCCACAGAGCAGGAGATGCTACTGTACGGTTGGTTCTCGGGGATAATCGGTCTGGCAAGTCTGTATCTGGTGTCTGTGAATCTATTGCCCACTCATTGGGGGAGCGTCCTTGGCTTGCAAAAAATGATCCTGATCGGATTGTTCGTCTTGCTAATGGTGAACCTATCCCTGTGCCAAATATCGGTCGTGTCATTGCGCAAAACTATACACAGGCAATTAAGCAGAATATCTTTCCAAAATTTCAAGAATGGGCACCAAGAGGTTGGTATAAAGTAAAATATGATACGCGCGGCATTCCTACTGAGATCATTTGGAAAAATGGAAGTGTCATTTACTTCATGTCAGATGACCAAGAAGATGATGTCTTTGAAGGAACTAATGGACACTGGTTCTGGGGGGACGAACCATTTGGCTATCGCAAATATGTCGCGCTCAAGCGCGGCCTCATTGATTTCAGTGGCCATGCGTGGCTTACCCTCACCCCTCTTTCACAGGTTTGGATCGCCGATGTTATCGAAGCCCGAGCAGCCGATCCCGATGGTGATGTCAAAGTTTTTGAATTCTCAATCTGGGATAACTGCATCGACAATGGCGGTGTTTTGCCCAGAGCCGCCATCGAATCCTTCATTGCAGATTTACGCGAAGATGAAAAAGGCGCCCGAGTGGGTCGCCAGTGGCTCCATTTAACAGGACGAGTTTTCAAAGAATGGATGGCTGAACCACCATATTGGATCGAACCATATGAGATACCAGCACACTGGCCTCGTATTGAAGTCGCTGATCCGCATAATCGCAAACCCATCGCGATTCTCTGGGCAGCTATTTCACCAGATAACCAAATCATTGTTTATCGTGATCTCTTTGAAGAACGTCTTCGTACAGTTGATGATGTTTCAAAAGAGGTCAAACGACTTGAAGGCTGGGAATGGAGTGCAAATAAGCAGCGATACGTTTCGGGCGAACTTACCGAGAATGTTCAAATGCGACTCATTGACTGGTCTTCTAGAGAAACCGATCGAACAAGTGGAGAATCAATTTGGTCGCGGTTTGCAGAACAAGAACTCATCCATTTACTCGCTAACAAACGAAATGCTGATGCAGGATATGACGCTATTCATGAATCTCTCAAATTACCTTATGAGTGGAGCAAACCCCAACTAGTTGTATTTAATACCTGCAAACACGTAAAACAAAACTTTCTTCGTCACGTATATGATGATTGGGCAACCAGCAAACAGCGCGATCTTAAAGGCGAAAAACAAGAAGTTCGCAAAACTGACGACGATTTCTTAGACTGTATTCGATATATATTCCAGTCTGGTGTAACCTACCGAATGTTGAAACGCGACATGCAAAAGCGCCTCTTTCCACAGGAAGCCAGCACAGCATTGTGGAGACGTAATGACAGACATTCTTAAAGCAAAAGATTTCGTGCGCGTGCGCCTAACACGTAACGGCACAAATCTCTATGACCAAGCCTTTGTTAGTACTGAAGAAGATTTTACCGAACATACAACCGAACGCGTTGTGCTTTCGACCAATATGTCTACTTCACAAGCTATAAATCTCGGAGGCATAACAACTGGTCGTCGTATCTTTCTAGAAGCGAGTAAGGCTATTCAAGTAGGTCTTGGTGTTACACCAGCCTCAAAATGGCTATTAGATGACCAAGGTGTTTTGGTTATGGTAGGTTCGTTTTCTCATATTTGGGTGCGTAATACTGGTACAGTTGAATCCGTAATTACTTATGTGGTGACTGACTAATGGCCAAGCACATCAAACTTACTGATGAACGTGCGCAAAAACGCGGAAGAGTATTGGTCGAGTTAATCGATCATGATATCCGTACACGTCAACCAATGCTCAGTAAGATTGAATTGATTCGCTCATACTATTATGGCGATGTCAAACGAAAATTACGTTATCCCGGACAAGTAAATCTTCATCTTCCAGTAATTGCTGAGAAGGTTGAGGGACTTGTGCCAAAAATGATGAATGCATTATTTGGGGCTGAACCCCATGTAACATTGCAGCGTATTGGTAGCGATCCAGACCCAGATCGCACATTACTTAATGAGGCATATCTGAACTGGGCAATTGAAGTAGATATCCCAGAAACATATCGACGCGTCCAACGTTGGGTGCGGGGATCATTTTTAGATGGTCCTTCCGTGATTATGCCTTATTATTGTTACAAAACACGTAATGGTGTTATCACTGTTAATCTTAAAAATTCATGGCGTGCGGGCGAATCTGATTTAATTGGTATGGAAGTACCAGTCGATCGTCCCAAACTTCCAGTTGAATTACTAATTGAGTATTTTGGACCATCAGTTGAAATCACTGAGTTGACTAAAGACGGCATTGAACTTAACGAATCAAATGATGTAATCTATGATGGCATTATAGCTATCGTTAATTTCGTAGAGAATCGCCAGCGTTTAACTGATGTTAAAGTTTATTTTAATGACACTAAATATATTGATGAAGTAGAACTGTGTATTCACAGAGAAATCATAGTCAGCGACCATGTTCGACTTGATAATATTGAGTTTGAAGATTTTATCGTTCCTTACCATACCTTCGACCCACAAGAAGCGGAACGTGTCACGAGACAATATTGGCTCACAGTGGAAAATCTCGAACAACGTAGAGAAAATGAGGGATGGAATCTAACCGATGCTGACATGGCAATTGTGCGGGGTCAGGCACGTTCCGAAAAAAAAGAGCAACGACCAGATAATCAAAATCTAAAAGATCAAGTCGATACACAAATCGGCGAGAATAATACAGAACTTGCGCCAACGCATGAATTTGAACCATTCAATGATAACAAAATTTTAATCTTTGAGGTTTATACTCGCGATGAAATTGATAGTAAATATTACGAGGTTGTCTATCAGATTCCAGCTTGTCTTGAAAAAATTGTCTGCGCTGATTATCTAGAAGTTTTATTCCCACACAGACGACGACCATTTGCAGTATTACATGGTGTTCAGACTTCTGATACTTTCTATACGATACCAATTGCTCAATGGCTATTACCAATCAATGAAGAAGTTGATATCATAGTAAATCAGGTTCATGAAGCACAGGAGATCATTAATAATCCTTTCTTCTTCTATGAACCACTTGCACTAGCTGACGCCTCAGAACTTCTAAATGGATTATATCCGGGTCTTGGAATTCGTACAGCTAATGCGCAAGGTATTCAGTTTCCAGCATTCCCACAGCAACCGCTGGCCAATCTTTCAGCTGTAGATTCATTACTCATGTTTGCTGATCGACTTACCATGTCTCCGCAATCAGTAGGTTCGTCACAGGTACGAAATGCGCCACGTACGGCACGTGGTACAATGGCCCTACTTAGCGAGGCTGGCGCTAAAGTCGATACCTTTATCATGGAAGCCCAAAAGGATGGTTGGCGTGAACTGATGTATCAGATTCACGGCCTCTATCAACATTTTGGACCAGAAGAAAAATGGTTCTGGGTTACGGGCGAAGCCAAGCCACGTAAAATTACAAAAGAGGATATGGATGGGCGCTATGAATATATTTTCTCAGGTAATAGCGTCAATACGAATAGAGAAGTACGTCGTAGCATTGCTCAACTACGATACTCGACGCTAGCCAATGAACCACTTTACATGCAAGACATGTCGGCCCGCCAAGCTCTCATCGAAGATTTCCTTCGTCATAATGCTGAAGGCACTAGTATCGACAGACTTCGGCCGCGAATTCAAGGACAAGGCGGAACTCATGCCCCGATGCCACAGGATGTTGAACTAGAAATGATGCGAGGTGGACAGATCGTCGAAGTTTTACCAACTGATGATGATACTGCTCATTTGAAAATCATTCGTCAATTTATGACTAATAATCAATTTGAAATGTTAGAGCCATGGCAGGTTGCTTTGGTTGCTCAGCATGCTGATGCACATGCAAAAGCAATGATGATGAAACAGGCTCAAGGTCAATTACCCGGCGGTGGTAATGGTGGTCAAGCAAATAATGTACCAACTCAACTTAGTGATTTAGAGGGTGGTGTACAATAATGCTTGATCTGGCAAAATTCTATAAAAATCTTGATGGTCGCATTGACTTACAAAGACAAGTTATAATCTATAAAACACACACTGAAACACTAGACCAAATCCGCTATCAAGTAGGATTACTAGATGGTCTTCTTCTAGCCAAATCAGTTATCACTGATCTACTAGCGAAAGGAGGTAATGATGCCGACTAAGAAACAAGTAAAAGCTCGGGCAATCGAAAAGATTGGTTCGATTATTACTAATAAACCAAAGATGGCTAGTCAAGTTTCATCCACGTCTTTAGAACAAGTACGTACAAATGTAAGTACTAAGACTCCGGGCAAACTTGCTGCTAATCGCGAACTTCAATCCCGTGCAACAAATGATGTATACGGGGACAATAATGCAACTAGGCGTAAGAAAGGTTTTCGCTAAACCATGTCATTAGACAAAGAACTTGCGGGCGTTACAGCACCAGAGATCGATTCGCCCGACGATCTACACGATGATGCCGTACTAGACACTAATACTGTTGACGACGGAGCCGACGATGTTAGTTCGGCGGACCCTACTAAGGTCCAGCCCGAACGCACACTCGAAAACGTTCGGCGTGAACTGCTTCGTAAGCAGGAAAAACAGGAACAGAAGCAGGCAGAGACTGCCGCGCTTTTGGCCCAAATCGCCAGTACAGTCGCTACAATTGCTTCGACAAAACCAGTCTCCGAAAAAACTGGCCGAACTCTTGATGATATGTCGCTTGAAGAGCTTCGTATTCTCAAGGCGCAAGTGCCAGAAGAAAAGAAGGCTGAATTTGATGAATACTACGAGGATCGCAAGATCACGGATCGTGTGAACTTGAAGTTGAATCAATACTCGGAATCCGAAAAGCATGATGCGGAACGCAAACGAGCCAATCAACTGGCCGTAGACCGCTATCCGCAACTTATGGATCGGGTTTCGCAGTTACGACTCGAAGTTAATCGGCGCCTCGACGGCCTAGACCAGAACTTCATTCGGTACAATCCGCGCATTGTCCTAAATATTACTGATGATGTGGCACAAGATATGGGTATCACTCCACGTGTTATTAAAGGCACACGTTCTGTTTCCCAACCTAGTTCCACCAGACGCTCAGAAAAGCCAACGAATACTTCGGAAGCTTCTGATGTGTTATCTGACGCAGAATATGAAAAGATTTCAGCAAAACTTAAGCATGCAAAAAAGGGTGGGTTTGACAAAGCTCGCGTGATGGCGCGTGCTGCGGAATATAATGACTTTAATCGAGGTAGAAACAATGGCTAAACCGAATGCATCTGTAAAGAAAGACCCGTTTGCACCACAAGCACCCTATCAGGTTGTTGGACGTATGCCAGGGGATGAAGAATCCCCAGAAGGTTATGTACTAGGCTGGAAGTGTGAAAGGTTGCGCAATTCGGGAGTAACTGGTGGCTGGAAGGGCTGGGAAGTACTTACTTGGGATCATCCTGCTATGAAGGAAATCCATAAGTTCATTCCAAGTGCCCCGATGCGCATGCAAGGCTCAGAAAATATTGATAACGTGGTGAGGCGTGTAGACCTAATTCTATGCCGCATCAAGGCAGCTTGGTTCGATGCTCGTCAAGAGGAATCGGCCGAACTTTCGCGTCAACGCGTTGCAGATTTGGATGTTCCAGAAGGCCAAGAACTCATGCCTAATGTCAAAACAATTGGCGGGGGGCGCCAAGCTGACAAAAATCCTACCTTCGGTGGAAAGCCGTTGGATAGCGAGTTAATGGCTAAACTCCGTAATACTTAAGAGGTCTTTTATTAATGGCTAATCCAAATGCGCCTTTTGGTTTTCGCGTTGAGCGAAATGCAAATGGCGATCATCCTCGGGTTCGTCCATATACAGCTACAGCTAGTGTGGCAATCGGTAGTGGTGCAGTATTAAACCTAAATGCTGATGGCACTGTATCGGTTTGGGGTGGAACAAACCTCAATCGTTCAAAGTTGATTGGCACAGCGGCAACGCCTATGACCACAACTGCCACGGATCGCACGGTCTTTGTATATGATAATCCCGGAGAAGAATTTGTTGTTCAATGCGACGATAAGTCTGTTACAAATATTAACGGTCTAATCGGGCGCTTTTTCACTGGTGTGAGCATGACTTCTCGCAACAGTACACTTAATCAGTCAATTTCTGCACTGGATGCCAGTTCAGGAACTAGCGTAAATAACTCAACCACTCTTGCTGTTTTCCAAGGCATACGGTTTTCTGGAGAAGTTGCTAACATTGCTACACAATCATTTGTGCGTGTAGTTGTTCGCATCAATCCAACCAACCACATTCTTGGAACTGCTGCAACAGGCGTCTAAGGAGGGACAGTAAATGCCAGCGAATAGCCTATTGTTTCGTAGTAATCTACAGAAACTCTATGCCGCACGACTCCCGTTTATCGACGAGATTCTTTTCGAGCCGCATAAAGCCCCCGAAATGACGTATCAGCGAGTCTTCAATGTGCGTGACTCTGCTCGCGCATATGAAGAAATTCTGGGTCTAGTTGGACTCGGTCTATTTAAGGTCAAGCCCGAAGGTAGTCCGATTGATTATGATACTTTCACTGAGGGTTTCTCAAAGCGGTTTGCTCACGACACATTTGCCAATGGGTTTATGGCGACGTGGGAAGCTGCTGAGGATGATCTTGATGGTGTCATCAATCAGGCAACACCAGAATTGGCTGAGTCAGCCCGGCGTAGTATTGAAACGTCCGCTTTTGATGATCTGAATAATGCCTTTGGTGCTCTTGTAACGGGCATGGACGGCGTTTCATTTATCAATAGTGCACATCCACTCGCATATCCGGGCGGTGGCACATTCAGCAATCTAGTCTCGGCTGATCTTGCACAAGGTTCAATCGAGTCGGCCATTAACATCTTTGACGACATGCGCAATGATCGGGGTCTTCTGGTCGGTCTTGAAGCCAAGATGTTGATTATCCCACCCGAACTAAAGTGGACAGCCCACGAACTCCTGAAGTCACAACTGCGGTCCGATACAGCTAACAATGCGGCAAACGCACTTAGTATGATTGGCCTAGAAGTACTTCCCATCAAGTATCTCACGAATGCGGAGAACTGGTTCATTGCAACCGATCCTTCGCAACATCGTTTGATGTACTACTGGCGCAAGGAGCCGTTCAATGACAACTATGTGGACCCGGAAACTCTCAACCTCAAGGTTAAGATGCTTTACCGTATGTCGCATGGTGTCGCTGATTGGCGTGGTTGGGTCGGCGGACAGGGTTAAGGAGGTAGCTTAATGGCTTTAACTCGTTTTAGTGATCCACGATCTGGTGCTGTTTCCGGAGCTAATCCAACCGATACTCGTATCGATGGACCAGTTTCTGGTGCGCTACAAATTCTTACTGCGCAGTTTGATGCCGTCACTGGCACCACAACTCCGCGTGTAGATATTGATCTTCCAGCAGGTTGTCGTTTCCGAATTACGGATGCGACATTTCGGGCACAGACGGTAACGTCAAACCCGGACATTCAGATTGGCACAATTGCAGCGGTTTCCGCTTTAGTTGCGTCTGTCAATGCAACAACGCGTCTTGGGGCACTTACGCTCAAGGCGGCTGGTAAGAATTATGCGCAAGGCGATGTCATTCGTGTCACTATCACGGCTGGGTCTGGTGAGGCTTTGACTATGGGCGTTGTTACGCTTATTGGTCATATCTCAGCACCCCCACAATCCGTGAGCGTTCGCAACTCGACATACTTCTAAACTAACACAAAAGACCGGGGGCGCCCTTGGCCCCCGGCACACTAACACATGCATAGTATTAAATGTATGAAGTGCGGGGCCGCAGAGGTTAGCACAGTTCATTATAATCATGATATTATTGAAGGCGAATCTACACTTGAATTTGAACAGCCCCATGCCATCAAATTAACAAATGCACCTAAGATAGTTTTTGCCATACCATGTGGAACTAAACAGCATGTTTTGCGTTATACGTGCGATAAGACACAGGGAGGGTGCGGGTCCGAATGGGCGGATGTACCTACTTATAAAACGCCAACTCTAATTCCTATTCAGTTTTTAATGAATTATCATTCATTACAAATGCCACTAAATGTGGCAACTATTCTTTTAGTTAAATCTGGTCTATTATCATCTGAAGCTCGTCAAATCATGACCAAGCGAGCAATCGAAATGGGAGCAAAATATATAGTCTATTGGGACGATGATATCTTGGTTCCAGCAGATGGACTCTATCGCCTTTATAATTTCATGGAAAAAAATCCCAAGGTTGGCATGGTGGCATCAGTTTGTACCACGCGTCATGCTGAATTCACTGAACCTGTAATCTATAAGACCCATGGTGAAGGCGCATATTGGGAATTCGAGTGCGGTGAGGGCGCCGTGCCAGAACAGATTTTTGCTGCTGGTGCAGGTTTTACCATGGCTCGCATCTCTGCAATCGTTGATGTAATTGCCAAATTAAAGGCCGATAATGGTGGTACTGAAGTTCCAATTTGGGCCGATGAGAAGGCTCTAATCATAACTAAAGATAAACCCGGTGTCGATCAAATCAATCAATTTTGGGGCCATGATATTCGTTTCTGTAAATTATTACAGGAATCTGGCTATCCAATCTACGTACATGGCGCAGTACTTTGCGGGCATCTAGATGTACGAACAGGACAAATTTATACTTTGCCGGATGATGCTCCCGGCTACCAAAAGGTAAAGGATCGCCTTGCCAAATCCAAAGAAAATTCACAAGGTTCTATCGGAATACAAATCCCGCACACTTCACTCGGGGTCGAAACACGGACCTCTAGTCACTAGTCGTTCACAGGCCATTGCCATCGCCATGAGCGAAGCAGGCATGTCTAAGAAAAAGAAAAAAAAGAAGTAGTTAGTGGCGAATACGTACTATATTGATCCAATAGCTGGAAACAATGCCAATTCGGGCTTGATCGGTTTCCCTAAACAGACACTTGTGGGGCTGGGTAGTGCTCCAGCCATTACTCCAGATAATGGGGATGTGTACATATTAGTGAATAGTGGTGCGCATGAACTGCCTTTGAGTGCCAATGAGTATTCGATCACGAAAAACGTGACCATTCGTGGAGGTACGGCCTTGGGTGCGAACGCCACGACCACTATCAGTTCCACAAGCGATAGTACGGTGCGTCGGTACGTAGAAGTTGCCGCTGCATCGACGATTACGTTCCAGAACATTATTTTTGACTTCACGGCCACCACCACGGATGCTGATGCATACGATGTTGTGCGATACAATGGTAGCACGAGTCTGGTATTGTTCGAAGGATGCGAATTCCTGTTCACCAGCATCGGGGGCACATATTCTGGAGTGCGCCGGATATTCAACCAAGTGAGCAATCCGGGCACTGGTGTGGACTCGATTAAGTTTCGCCGGTGTTACTTCCAGAATTCGATCACGTCTCCGTTCTTTCTGAACGCGGTCACGGACAATATCTGGGAAGAGTGCGTGGCTATCTTTGGGACCACTGGCTTTACATTCATCGCGCGCGCATTGGCTGCTGGTACGGGAGGCGAAACCACGTTCACGAACTGTACACTGTACGCAGATACAGGTTCAAATACTATGGGTTCGTTTCTCGTCCTTAATCACAATGGTACCACATTTGGAGCATCTACGCACAGCAATATCGTGTATGCTAATTCATCGTCCGCGAGCACGCTTATCGCTTTCATGCGTGATTCTAGTGGTCCGAACACGGTTACTGGTACGCGCGGATTCAACGTCCTGATTGGTGGCGTGGATGTTGCCGACTTGGCTGACATCTACTCGAACGGTTGGTATGAAAAGAGTTGGGACGCAAACCAAAACGATGCCACGGGTCTGGACGAATACGCTACAGACCATGTGGGGTACGCCGTGGCCGCGTCCACTCTGTTCAACGCTCCCGACAGTTCGTACGCATGGAGCACGGTCAATGGGCAGACAATCACGCTTCCCAAGGATTTACGTCCACGCTTATATCAAACTGCTAGTTCTATTGGTGGCGTAGTTGGCGCTCTTCCACCAGCATTAACTGATTATTCAGCAATATTAACTACTAACATCATTGCCCCATTTCCAAATGATACCATTATAATTACAATGACTGCAGCAAACACAGGCACTGCTGCAACCAATACAATATTTACATGTTTAATTCCGGCAGGACTTTCATTAGTTAATACAGTGGCAAGTCAGGGTTCTTACATTGCTGGAACAGGTATTTGGACAGTTGGAGATATTGCAAGTGGAGTTAGTAAGACATTAACATTAACCTGCACTGTTGATGCCGATCAAGCAGGTAATTCCATAGATATTTCTGCCTCATGGACTAGTGGTGATCCAGCAACTGATTCAGATTCTACAAACAACACTGATTTACTAACAATCAATGTACAGGTTGATGATGACACTGATCCTAGTACTATTCCTTATTTGGATGTAGCTCCAATCTATGCCGAAGTACTACGTGCTGAAGTCAATGCTTCAATCTATACAAAACGTAATCGTCTTCGACAAAACGAAGTTCGGCAAGATTATGATGCAATTTGGCGTGAATATACAAGTCGCCGTATTACAATTGCACCAAGTACAACAATTCAAATTATCAGCGGAATTGAACGTGCATCGTATCTATTAACTGAAAGTACGGGCGATGTTCAAGTTTCGCTTAGTCTTGGCGATACAACCCAGTTCTTTCCATCTTCGCGGCGTCTCGCTGTGTTAGCTGGAGATTTTTCTGTGATTAAACTTTCTAACCCATCGGCTAGTGTGTCGGTGGATATTCTTATTGTGGTGATAGATTAATGGCAAATGTCGCAATTCGTAAAGTCCTTCAACGGCATCCCAGTGAAACTATTTATGGATCACTTTTAGCTGGTGCAATTACTAATGGTGATTACGATCTTATTTTAGAACCCGGACACTGGTATATTACCCTATTTGTTAATGCAAATGCTGTTTCTGCTGGTACAATTTCTGCCGTACCATTAGATGCAGCAGGAAATGCACTAAGCGAAGAACCTTATTTTATATTTAATAGTGCTACGGCAGGATCAAGTGCATTTACTTTAATTGATATAGTTGGTCCATTAACAGTTATTGCTGGTTCTCCAGCTGGTTTTCCACAAATTCCACCAGTAGGAATCTATGGAACTATTCGTTTTACCATCGCATCAATTGCTGGGGCTGGTGCAACTAATCGTATTGATTATGTCGCCACACGAGTAATGTAATAATGTTAATCGCTAAAGATTTTCTTAATGAAGGACTCGAACGTCTTGGCTGGCCACAGATCGAGGATGTTGAAAGTCCTACACTTCAAACACGTCATCGTAAATTTTTGCGAATTAGCAATCGTGTATTAAAGGCTTTATGCACATACAATGATTGGCCTTTACTACGCAAGACTGGCACGATAGTTACCATTGCATCCGAAGTCAGTGATACGACTGCTGGATTAGAAGAATATGTCACTGCCACCATAAATAGTGATACCATCACAGTTGATAATAAAATATTTACTGATGTTTATATTGGTCGTGCCATTTTAATTAGTGGCGATGATTATGTATACCGTATCATTAGTATCCCAACACCTAGTACTTTGCAATTAAATCGTGCTTGGATCAGTGCCAGTATAGTGCCCGCAGATCAACGCACTTTTACCATTGCCATGGATCAGTATGCCTTGCCAGAAGATTTTGATCGCTTCTCAGACAAGGCCCAGAGTGCGTTTGCACCATGGACTATTAATCCATTGGACCCACGCGAGTTCGCTGCCAAACGACGCCAAGAACGTCAGATTTTGCTGGACGAACCACAGTTCTTTACAGTGTGGGGACTAAATGATAATGAGACGGCACAACTATTACACTTTCATGCATATCCTAAATTCGCACGATTACTAACCTATGACTATCAGCGTATTCATCCAGACCTTACTTCAAATCAAGATA
>Ga0210377_10004102_pt1 | contig 12303 bp, 12 predicted proteins | sample PLM4_65_b1redo_FD_155480 | JGI IMG/M metagenome (GOLD analysis project Ga0210377, IMG submission 155480) | Groundwater sediment microbial communities from an aquifer in East River, Colorado, USA - PLM4_65_b1 redo | ecosystem: Environmental > Terrestrial > Soil > Riparian zone | place: USA: East... | reverse complement strand
AGGACCCCCTTTTCCAGCACGATCCGCCCGCTGATACCCCGCAGAGGGAGAGGATGATCTCCAGGCAAGTTGCCTTCCATCCCCTTAACCTCCGCATCCAGCCACATGGTGTTTTCGAAGCCGGGCTCAAACATACGGCGGATATGGGAAAGGGGGCCGCCTACTCCTGCCTTCGTCAATTTCACTTCTCCCTGATTCACTCCCTTTACCAGATACTCCCACGGGGGTGAGTTGAGAACCTTCAAAGGAACGTACTTCTGTACCCGAACGAGCGGCAGGAAAGGTGTGGTGAGGTTCACTTCCAGAAACGGTTCTTTCTCTCCCAAGGAGCGCATGGATCCCTGCGCAGATAAATTGATCTCCGTGGAGCGGATCTCGAGACGCGGGAAACGAATCTCTTGGGGTGTCCACTCCATCTCCAATTGCAGCCGGCCGCTTCCGGGGGAAACAGGGCCGGCGAAGATATCGGGCGCGTCAACTTCGAGCTCTTTGAAGTCTATCTGCCCCTGGACTCGGAGTCGTTGGGCCGGGCTTCCCTGCCAGCGGAGAGTCGGGGCAAGGATCCCGCGGACGCCCCGGACCGGGAGCAGCCGGGCAAAATATTCCCGCACCAGGCTCGCGGGCAAACCCTCCATCCGGGTTTCTGCCTCCAACCATGCTTGGCCGAGATCAAGACCGGCCTCCGGGAAAAGAATCTTTCCCTTGGATATGAGCTGGATCCTGGAACCATCACCTTGCTGCTCCAGGGCCGTCTTCAAGCCGAACTCCACCGCCAGTCTTCCCTCTTCGTGAGCAATGCTCTTCAGCGAGGCCTCCGCTGCAGAACGGGCAAGATCGCTTGCCCGGATGCGGCGGATGGTCACCTCCAAGTCCCGCAGGTAGGCAGAGGCGCGGTTGGCCTCCGGTTGAGGATCCGCGAAGAGGACCTCCCCTTTCTCGATTTTGATTTCGCGCAGATCCAGAGTAAATTGATCTTCGGCCTGCTTCCTGAAGGGAAGCTGGGCCATCCAACCGGGTAAGGAAATTTTTCCCTGCTCGTCCCGCTCAACCCTCAATGTCGGGCGATAAAAACGGATCTCGTTAAAAACCATCTTGCGCTCTAACAGCGGCAGCAGGGCTACTCGTATCAGGGCCTTCTCAGCCGTGATCACGGGACGGTCCTTGTCAGGCTCGATCAAAGCAATATCGCGGAAGGAAATACCCACGACGCGCCCCATCTGCAACTCCGCTTCACCCACCCTAACTTTCAAATGGGTTCGCCTTTCAATTTTGCTGATGAGGAATTGACGAAACTCACCGACCTGGATAAGATGGTAAAAGGAAAAAAGCAGGACGGCGGTAAAAAGCGCTAAGGCGATCGCGGAAAGACCAACGATTTTGAAGGCTTTCTTCATAACGAAAAGCTTTCAGCGATCAGCCCCCAGCGGCGGACTTCCAGGAGGCTTGGGATTGGATTCATGCTGACGGCTAATAGCTGACTGCTGAAGGCTTGAATTCGCTCATGCTAAAGGAAGTTCAACCCAGGCGCAAGCCGCAGGGAAACATTGCCTTGACAGCATCCGGCTAACTTGCTACTGCTACAAAAACACAACTTGTGCCATTGGGCATGGGAAGATTGTCTCTGGAGGGGGGCCTTATGATATTGGAAAGAGAAGAGGATCTGCTAAACAGCAGGGATGTTGCCAGGATCCTGGATCTCAGCCCTGACACGGTGAACGAGTTTGCCCGCAAAAACATACTGCCCGGTTTCAAGAAGGGCAAGCAATGGCGTTTTCGCAAGAGAGACATTTCCTCATTCAACAAAAAACAAACCAGGGAAATCGGAGTCGCGTGATTCCCATCAAGATGGACATCGAGGTCCGAGGTCGGAATCATGGGTGAAATAGAGGCGCATGAGAGCAAGCTCTACTCGGACTTCGCACCCCTTTATGACAAAGTATTCGGCAAGATCTTTTCCTCCCGCTTAAGACAAGTTATCCGATCCCTCAACATTCCCCGTGGCGCCAAGGTGTTGGAAGTAGGGGCCGGGACCGGCACTTCCTTTCCCGCTTATCCCCCTCACTGCGAGGTGACCGGAATCGATCTGGCGCCCGACATGCTGGCGCGCGCCCGGGGAAAGATCCTTGAGAATGGGTGGACCCACCTAAAAGTCCTGGAAATGGATGCCCTCCAGCTGAAGTTCCCGGACGACAGCTTCGATTACGTGATGGCCTTTCACGTAGTCACGGTGGTCCCCGACCCGGTCAGGATGATAGAAGAAGCGAAACGAGTTTGCCGTCCGGGAGGAAAAATCGTCATCGTGAACCATTTTACCAGCGATTTTCCGCTGCTGGGATTTTTGACCGAGATCTTGGATCCGGTGACCCGGCGACTCGGATGGCGCACCAATCTTCGACTCCGGCCTTTTATCGAGGCGACAGAACTCAAGGTAGAAAAGGCCTACAAGCCCTCCAAGCTTTCTCTCTATACGGTTCTGGTAGGCTGCAATCAGCAAAACGGTCACCGCGGGGCTTAGGCGTTCTTGAGCACGATCCCTTCCATGACGTTGGCCACGTCCTCACACCGATCAATGGCGTTCTCCAGGGTCTCGTAGATCTCCTTCCACTTGATGACTTCAAGAGGATCGCTCCCGGGCTCGAACAATTTTGCCACCGCCGCCCGGCACACATAATCGCCTTCGTTTTCCAGACGACCGATCTCGACGCAGTTCCTCATGATGGAATCGGCCCCCTTCAAGCGCCGCAATTTAAAGACCGCCTGTTCCAACTCCTTGACGCACTGGACGAGAACGCCTACTAGAAGGACAGCCTCCTCGTTGGTCTTGCCGATCCTGAAGAGACTGAGACGCTCGGCGCATGCCTCGATATAGTCCAGGACATCGTCCAGCGAGGTAATCAGATTGTGAATATCCTCCCGGTCCAAAGGGGTGACAAAGGTAAGATTGAGCATTTCAATCGTGTCATGCGTAATCACGTCGCCTTCGTGCTCCGTGTCTTTGATCTTTTTCGCTTTCACCTGGACCTCTTTGAAATCCCGGATCAAGTCTTCCAGCTGCGTGGCCCCCTCCACCACCTTTCTGGCACTGGCCTCGAAAAAATCGTAAAACTTCTCGTCTCTCGGAAGAAAGCGCATAGGCAAGCTCCTAATAGTTTTTGATCTTTACTCTTCCTGCTTCTTTGTCCCTTTGGGCGTCTCGCCCGCCGGTGCATCGCCCCCGGAGGGACCCAGATTGCGGAAGAATCGATAGATAGAAAAAAGCCAACTCCCCTTCACGTCGCCCACCAGCCCCTTAGCCTCTTGATAAAGCTGGGGATCGTTCACCAGGGCGCCAATGGTCCCCTCGCCCCTGTCGATCTTTCCCGTGATCTGGGCCAGATCCTTGGTGGTTTGCTCCAGGTGTCCCAGAAGGCGATCCGCATACGGTTTATCGCTCATCAGTCTCTGCAATATACCCTCACCCTCCCGCAGCTGGCGGGTGACGTTCTCGAGGTTAGCCGTGGAGCGCCGCAGGCTGGCGAGGATTTCCTTTCCGGCATGGGGATCTTGAATCAGCGTCCCCAGGGTTCCTTCCCCCTGCTCGATTTTTTGCGTGGTCTTTTGCAAGGACTCGGATGCCCTGCGCAACTGATTTAAGCCGACCTTTAAATCCTCCATGATCGCCTGCCCCACCTCTTTATTTTGCACGAGTTGCCCCAAGACCCCCTCCCCTTTTTCTACCGATCGGAGAACGTTCTTTAAGGATGCTGAGGCAGAACGGAGATTGTTGGCAGTTTCATTCCATTGCGTTTCATGGCCCGCAGCAACCATCTGTCCGAGCAATCCTTTGCCCTCCGCTACTGACTTCAGAATCGTCTTGAGGGAACTGGCCACCGAGGCAATATTCTGAACCGTGTCTCCGCTCTCGCCCAGGAGCGACTCATAGTCCAGCGGATCCACGGAAGCGATCAGCCCGCCTGAGGGCAAAGGCTCGTTCTGTGGGCTACCGCCTGAAAGCTCGATGAACTTATCTCCCAAGACCCCCTGGGTGCGGATTCGAGCTACCGTGTCCCTGCGCACACGGGGCGCCACCTCCCCGACCACCTTGACCTGCACCACGATAAAATTCTCTTCCACGTTAGAAGGAAAAGTCAGGCCCTCGACCGAGCCTACCCGGACGCCTTTGAGGGTAACTTGGGCGCCTTCCCGCAGGCCGATCGTGCGGGTAAAATGGATCTCGAAGGGCACCTTGCTCTCGAAAAAGCGCCTTTCTTTGCCCATCAAAAAGATGGTGCCGCTCAGAACGATCAGGGCGGTTACGATCAGCAGCCCCACCTTGATCTGCAGGGCCGGGGTGGGTATCATACGAAAGTCTCCCTCATCCGCTGAAAAGAAATTCATGCAGCGCAAGATCCTTAGATGCATGAAATTCTTCCCTCGTGCCAACAAGCCGGATCTGGCCTTTCTGGAGAAAGGCGAGTCGATCCGCCACCGCAAAGGCGCTCTGAAGATCGTGAGTGACTACGACCGAGGTGACGGACAGTTTTTTTTGCAGCTCACTGATCAATCGATTAATACGATGGGTCATCACAGGGTCGAGCCCGGTTGTCGGTTCGTCATAGAGCAGCGCCTCGGGTTTTAAGACCAAAGCGCGCGCCAGCGCCGCCCTCTTCTTCATCCCCCCGCTCATTTCGGCGGGATAGAGATCATCGCTCCCCTCCAGACCCACTAAAGAGAGGGCCTCGCGCACTCTATCTCGGATCTCCGCCGGCGACAACGCCGCTTGCTCGTTGAGCGGGTAGGCGATATTCTCCCCAACGGTCAAAGAATCGAAAAGGGCGCAACTCTGAAAGACCATCGCCACTCTTTTTCTCACCTCTGTGAGCTCGTCCTCCTCCATGCGGGATATCTCCAAGCCATCCAGAAACACCTGCCCGGTCTGCGGACCGATCAGCCCGTTCATATGCTTGAGAAGGACGGTTTTTCCGGAACCACTGCCACCCAGAATCACCATGGTCTCACCCCGCTTCACCGTCAGATTCACGCCTTGAAGCACCGCCTTTTCACCAAAGGACTTGAAGAGGTTCCGACATTCGATGAAGCCGTTAGCGCTCACAGCTGGAGAAAAAGCTTGGTTAAGAAGAAGTCCGACACGAGAGTGGTGATGGAGGTGGTCACCACTGTCTGCGTGGTCGCCTGGCCCACCCCATCCGCCCCGCCAGTTACCTGTAGTCCATTATAGCAGGCGATGATGCCGATGAAAAAGGCAAAGAAAAAGGTCTTTCCCAGACCGCTAAAGAGGTCCTGGAATTTGATGAACTGGATGATCGAATTCAAGTAAAAATCTGCGCTGATATCGAGCTCCATCGCGCTGATGAAGAGACCTCCCATTACTCCCACAAAATCGGCCAGAACGGTAAGCAAAGGGAGCATGATCATGAGGGCCACCAGCCGGGGCAAGACCAGTTTCTGGACCGGGTTGATTCCCAAGGAACGCATGGCGTCGATTTGCTCGGTGACCTGCATCGAGCCAAGTTCCGCTGTGATCCCTGCCCCTACGCGTCCCCCGATCATAAGGGCGGTCAGCACCGGTCCCATCTCGCGCAACATCGAGAGCGCCAAGATCCTCCCGGCATAGGGTTTGGCGCCAAAACGTGTGAGATAATTGCCCATCTGGAGGGCGAGGACCATGCCGGTAAAGACCGCGGTGAGGAGCACAATGGACAGCGAGCGGACCCCGATCCGCTCCATCTGCCCTAAGATCAGCTGGCCTTCCCATCGCTTATGGAGACGCCGCACCACTTCATAGCAGAGAAGGCCAAGCCCCCCCAGATATTCACTCGCTGCTTCGATAGGGTAAAGACCCTTGAAGCCCCACTTCTGCGTGATCTCTCTCATAGCGGATCTTAAGCTCTCTCAGCGAGGGAGCTCTTTGGAGTCTTCCTTCTTAGCGCTTTTCTCCCCCTTGGCGCCCTCCTCCGACTCATCGCCGCTGATTCCCTTTTTGAAATCACGGATGGCTTTGCCCAATCCACTCCCGAGCTGGGGGAGTTTCCCCGGGCCGAAGATGATCAGGGCAATGATTAAGATAATCAACAGTTCCTGAAACCCGAGTCCGAACATAAGCCCTCCTTACCCTTTCCTTTTCAAGGCGAAGAATACTGCGTTATCCCCTCGCTGCACAAGCAGCAATAACCGGTCGCCTCTTTTACCCTGCCTGACGGAGTTCTCGAAATCTTTGACCGTGTTTACCGGACGCTGGTTGACTTCCCGGATAACATCTCCAGCTTCGATCCCTGCTTGATCTGCCGGACTGCCCGGCTTGACCTCGACGACGATCACTCCCTTGGTCGAGCTTAACCCGTGGCGTCGGGAAAGCTCAGGGGTCACTTTCTGCACCCTGACGCCGAGCTCCGAATCTTTCCCCTCGGCTTGCGCGACCACCTCTCTCTCTTCGGGAAGCTCTCCGACCTTCACGGGGAATATCCGTTCGAGCTTCTCGCGGAAGATCTTGAGCGTAATCCTTTGGCCGGGAGAGGTGTCAGCGACCAGAGAGGGGAGGTCTTGACTCTTCGGCAGCGGCTTGCCGTTGAATTCCCGGATGATATCGCCCGGCTTGATCCCGGCCTCTGCCGCCGGGCTGTTGTCCGCCACCTCGGTGACCACAGCCATAACCCCGGTGCCGCGCGTAAGCCCCAGGGACGCGGCCAGTTGCGGCGTAACATCCTGGGCTCGAATGCCCAACCACCCGCGCACGACCCGCCCGTTCTTCCTCAGCTGATCAACAATTTTTTTTGCTAGATCAACCGGGATGGCAAAACCGATGCCGATGTTGCCGCCGCTCTGGCTAAAGATAGCGGTATTCACACCGACAACTTCTCCTTGCACGTTGATGAGCGGCCCCCCGCTGTTTCCAGGGTTGATGGAGGCGTCCGTCTGAATGAAGTTGTCGTAAGGTCCGGCGCCTATCACCCTCCCTTTAGCGCTGACAATACCGGCAGTCACTGTGAGCTCGAGACCGAAGGGATTCCCGATGGCCACGACCCAGTCCCCCACATCGAGACTTGCCGAGGTTCCCCAGCGCGCCACCGGCAGATTGCTCGGTCCCTTTCCGACTCTGATCAGCGCCAGGTCGGTCTTCTCGTCTTTGCCAACGACCCGGGCCTCATGCTCCGTCTGATCCGAGAGTTTGACCTTGATCACATCCGCGTTTTTGACCACGTGGTAATTGGTCAGGATCTCGCCTTCCTTGCTGATCAAGATTCCCGAGCCCAAGCTGCGCTGCGGCGCTTCTCTAGGGACCACCTCTCCGAAGAAACGGTTATAAAAGTCCTCCAACGGATCCAGCCCGCCAAAGGCCCCGCCCGGTCCTGTTCGGCCGGGCCGCTGCGTGGTGGTCGAAATGTTAACCACTACCGGCATGGTTTTCCGCGCAATCGAGGAAAAAGAGAACGGGCGGCCATCGCCGGGAGGGGTATTGGTAGCCAGAACCGGCGAAATTACCGGAGTGTGGAAGATGATCGCCGCCAAGACAAACGAACCGATGGCTGCCGATATCAGGGCCCCAAAGGAATATCTCTTTTGCGACATCGGGTTTCTCCTTTTCCCTGCGAAAATACTGGTGAGTACCATATCAGATTTCGGGAGACCTTTTAAGCGCCATTCAAGACCAATCTGAATACATTTGCAAATTCCAGTATCAGCGGTTAAGAAGGGGTGGAAGGGAAACTGCCCTCGGGGTCCTGAGCACTTAAAGTCAAGATAAAAACCATGGTCTTATTTTTCGAAATGTTTGCTTCCGAACTCATTGGTGATCCGGTGGTCGATTGCCTCGAGCAAAATGTCGGCAAAATCAAAGACATCATTGTGACTTTAGGGGAGCCGTTTCCGAAAGTTATAGGGCTTTTAGTAGCACTATCCGATAGAAAACGGGAAGCCAAGGTTCTTTTGATCGGAGAGATCGATCTGATCGGCAAGCAGTTCGTCTCTACCCATCCGGCAAAGGATCGCATCGTCTGGACAACGATTCGCGAAGGGGATGTCCTCTTAATGCGGGACGTTGTGGACCGGCAGGTGGTGGATCTTGAGGGCGCCCGCGTTATCCGCGTAAATGACCTTAAGTTGGCCAAGGTGGAGCAAGACGTGCGCTTGATCGCCGCGGATGTCGGCCTGAGGGGGATGCTTCGTCGCCTGAGCTTGGAGAAAACGATCAGTTGGTTCCTGGATTTACTTGGCAAGAAAATCCCCGAACAGTTAATTGGCTGGGATCATGTCCAAGACCTGTCCGGAGGGAAGATCTCGGTTCCGAGCAAGACCATCACCGACCTGCACCCCGCAGATGTTGCCCAAATCATTTCTCAGGTGAGACCCGATGAAAAGACTTTCATTTTCTCCACCCTCTCCAATAACACTGCCGCAGAGGCGCTCCACGAGCTGGAGCCGATGCTCGCGGCGGTCTTGATTGCAAAATTAGATACCAAAAAAGCCCTTGGAATCCTGGAAAAAATGCCGGCAGACGAGGTTGCCGATATTCTCGGCGACCTGCCGTCGGAAAAATCGCAGCAACTCCTCTCTCTCATGCGCGTGCGCAAGGCGACTCAGATCCGAAAACTGTTGCAGCACAGAGATGAAACGGCCGGCGGATTGATGACCACGGAGTTTATCGCTTTGCCCCAGAATTTAACGGCCGAACAAGTCATTTCAAGACTGCGGGAAATCGAGCCGGATGCCGAAACCATATACTACCTCTACGTCGTGGATGAAGCGGGACATCTGGCCGGGGTTTTATCTCTGCGCCGTCTCATCACCTCGCCGCCCGATAAGTTGATCTCCGAAATCATGATCAAAGAAAACATCACCGTTTCTCCGGAAATGAACCATAGAGAAGTTGCCAACTTCATCTCGAAATACAACCTCCTTGCCGTTCCGGTCGTCGACCAGGACAAGAAAATCCTCGGGATAGTAACCGTCGATGACGTCATGGACTTCATCCTGCCGCCAATTTCGCGAAGAAAAAGGCGGATGTTGGGATAAAATGCGGGGCCGGAAGAGATTCCTTACCGATTTGACTTACCTGAGGTTGCGACTCGCGGCTTTTTTGTCGGTCATCGGCCCGGGCGTGATAACCGGGACCGCCGACAACGATGCGGGAGGCATTACTACCTACTCGGTTGCCGGCGCGCACTTCGGGTATCAAATGCTGTGGATGCTCATTCCCATCAGCATCATGCTTTACGTGACCCAGGAAATGGGAGCGCGGTTAGGAATCGTCACCGGCAAAGGATTGGGAGACCTCATTCGCGAGAGATTCGGCCTGCGCTCCGCGGTGATTGTGGCCGTATTGGTTTTCGCCGTTAATTTCGCAAACGTGCTTGCCGATGTCGCCGGCATAGCTTCGGTCGCGGACATCTATCGCATTCCCCGCGTCATTTTCGTGACGATCTTCGTGATCGGCATCTGGTACGTGCTTTTAAAAGGAACTTTCAACTTCGTTCAAAACATCTTTTTAACCTCTTCGATTTTGTTTGTCTGTTACATCATTAACGGTTTCATAGCCAAGCCGGATATTCCCGCGGTGATCCGAGGGAGCCTGCTGCCCTCGCTGCGAATCGAGCGCGATTTTATTTTTACCGCTACGGCTATGATAGGGACCACTCTGACGGTGTGGGGACAATTCTTTGTGCAGTCTTACTTCGTAGACAAGGAGGTAGATAAAAAGGACTTGAAGAGCGCTCGCTTGGATATCTTCTTGGGCTCCCTCTGGGTCGTTTTTGTGGCGTTTTTTATTTTTATTTCCGCGGCGGCAACTCTCTATGTTAAAGGAATCCGCATCGAATCCGCCGCCGATGCGGCTTTGGCATTAGGCCCCCTCCTTGGACCGGCGGCGAAACATCTTTTCGCCTGGGGCCTGCTGAATGCTTCTATGCTTGGGGTCAGCGTGATCTCCCTGGCAACCGCTTACACCTTGACTGAAATCCTCGGGACCGAAAGGAAAGTGAACGCCTCGTTTAGAGATGCCCCGCTATTTTATTGCATCATCGGGTTTTGCATCTTTGTGAGCACGTTGCTGATTTTTTTTCCGCAGATCCCGATGATCCCGCTTCTGATTGCCTCGCAGGCTTTGAACACGCTGCTCCTTCCGCTGATCTTTGTGGTCATGCTAAAACTCATTAACGATAAACAATTGATGGGCCCGCACGTCAACGGCCCGATCTTCAACTTCATCGCCTGGATCACCATTGGAGGCTTTACCCTCATATCTCTTCTGATGCTGTATCTCACCTTTTTTCAACGTTCGGGCCCGGCATCCTTGCCGATCTTTTAGCCGGATTATTCCTCCCGCCGCTACCTCGCTTGATCTTTTATATCGGAAACGATCATCGACCGGCGCACGCTCTTTCTCACAATAAAAACAACTCCGCCGACCAGGCTGTCAAGGACAATGATGGCGAACCAGAGAATCCCAAAGGCAATGGCTTTTTCCGGGCTGACACCAATCTGCCGCAGCAAAAACAGGTAGCCGCCCTCGCGCAGGCCGATGCCGTTCAGGCTTATGGGAAGCGCGCTAAACGTACCCACCAGCGGGTAGATGATCAAAGCATAAGACCAGGGGATCTCTACATCCAGGGCCTGGCCCAGCAGGATCTGCATCCAGGTCTGGATCAAGTGGGCAATCAGGGACAGGGCGATGGTCTGCACGATGATCTGGCGGTTACTGGCGTAGGCCTCCAGTCCCAGCAGGAGCTTTTCGCCCTTAAGAAATTTCTTACGATGGAGAAACCGCTTGAAGAGAGGCAACAGCATCCAACTGAAGAGAAAGCCCGCGGCGAGCGCAAAGGTCAGATAACGAATGATCGGAACGAGAGTATAGGTTGAAAAGACCACCAGGGCCGCCGCTCCGATCCATGCCAGGACAGCGAATCCAATAAACCGATCCGCGATCACGGAGACAAGAGCCGAGCTGGTGGAGTCGTTCCATCCTTTCGCGCGCTCCTCGGACTCACCCCGGGCCAGGTAAAAAACCCGGCCGATATCTCCCCCGATGGTGCTTGGGGCGAACAGGTTGAAGAACATGCCGATGAAGTAGAAGATGGCGAAGTCTTTAAAAGGATTCGTAAAGCCCAAAGGCCGCGCCAACAGGGCCCATCTCAGCGAGCAGATGATCTGGCCCGAAAAATAACCCAACAGCGCGACAGCCAGATAAGAGAGGTGGGCCGAGGACAGTACCCGGCGGAGCTGAGCCACGTCGATCTCAGCAAAGAGAAAAAAGAGCAGGCCCAGGCTCACCACGGCCTTAAGCAGAAACGTAAGAGTGGAACGACTCATAGTTTTCCAGATCTATCCATGCAGAGACGACGGTGCCGCGCTGCTTCATCCTTTCAAGGGAGGGTTGACCAGGACCTGATTCTCCTCCTTCTCGAGATTATCGACTAAGACCTTGCGCCCCACCACATGGAGTCTCCCTTCGCTGTGAAGCTGGATGGCCCCGGGATAGATCCGATGCTCCTCTTTCAGTATCCTGGCGGAGAGGGACTCCTCGGTATCGTCGGGATAGACCGGCACGACGGCCTGGATGATGATGGGGCCTTCATCGCAGCCCTCATTAACGAAGTGAACCGTGCAGCCGGAAAAACGAACCCCGTGTTCTGCCGCCTTCTTCTGCACATGGAGTCCCGGAAAGGCCGGCAGCAAGGCCGGATGGATGTTCATGATGCGATTGGAGAATGCCTTCACCAATACCGGGGAAAGAAGGCGCATGAAACCCGCCAGGACAACCAACTCCACCTGCCGCGCTTCCAGGATATCGATCAAGGCCTGATCGTAGGCCTCGCGGCTGGAAAATTTCCGGTGATCGACGATCTCAGTCGGGATATTGTGCTTTTTCGCCCGCACCAGGCCGAAGGCGTCCTCGCGGTTGCTGATCACTACTCGGATGACGGCATTGAGTCTCTTTGCTTCAATGGCATCGATGATCGCCTGGAGATTGGTACCGCTGCCCGAGATGAGCACGCCTAGCGGGAGCTGCCGCGCCATAATTCAATTTCAGGGGAGGAAGCGGACCCCTCCCTCTCCTTTCTTGACCTCGCCAATCAAGTAGTGTTTTTCGCCCAGCTTTTTTAGCGAGCGTTGGATCTGATCCACATGCTTCTTGCCCACAACCAAAATGATTCCCAGCCCGTTATTAAAGGTGCGATCCATCTCGGGTTGCGAGACGCCGCCGAATCTGCGGATCAAATCGAAAACAGGAGGGATCGGCCAGCTACGTCGCCGAATCCAGGCCTGCCGCCCTTGGGGCAGGATCCTCGGCAGGTTGCCGGGAATCCCTCC
>Ga0210377_10004101_pt1 | contig 12304 bp, 30 predicted proteins | sample PLM4_65_b1redo_FD_155480 | JGI IMG/M metagenome (GOLD analysis project Ga0210377, IMG submission 155480) | Groundwater sediment microbial communities from an aquifer in East River, Colorado, USA - PLM4_65_b1 redo | ecosystem: Environmental > Terrestrial > Soil > Riparian zone | place: USA: East... | reverse complement strand
CATTACTGGTAGACCCATCCGGGATCGAACCGGCTCCTTCCGATCTTCAATCGGACGCGCAGACCACTTACGCAATGAGTCCATAATTTTTGGTCTACTCGGGAGGACTCGAACCTCCATGATAGCCTGACTCCAGATCAGGTAGCTTACCAATTAGCCCACGAATAGATAATGTTTATTGGAGTGAACGACGAGATTCGAACTCGCTCTACGACCGTCACAAGATCGGTTGCTACCATTACAACACGCACACACTAATAAACACTAATTTTGGGGTGATAGATGGGGGTCGAACCCATACTTTCTGCTTCACAGGCAGATGTGCAGAGCCGCTACACTACTACCACCATAGTTTTCCGAATTTTAAAAGAGCAAATAAAAAGGGCACTTATTTCTAAGCGCCCTTTTTGGTTGATCTTTGGTTACTTACACACCAGGACCATCCTCAAGGGCGCGAACAGGTTCCGCAGGGGCAGTAAATGCCTCTGCAAATGTATGTTCTGCTGCGTTAGTGATGACTTTAAGCGTAACCATGTTTATTCCTTAAACAGTTTGACGGGGATGCCCGCGTTCTCAGTTTTGATACTATACAAGACTATTTATGCCTTGTCAAGCTTTTTCCTACATCTCGTCTTTACTGAATTTCTCAGCATATTCTCCAAGTCCGAAAATAGGGTCTTGGCAAGCCTGACAAACTCCACTAATTTGATATTCCACCAGTGATAGATTGTCCCTAAATCCCCACTTATCTTCTTCAACATCATAGACTGAAGAAGCACACATTACGCATATCTTCTTCTCCAACGCTTCGGTTATCGAACGCCCAAACATAGATATAGAGATGCGATCCAAAGCCACTTGCATACTATTTGATTTTTGATAGAAACTCATTATTATCCTTTATGATTTAACAATCGCATCACAAGCCTTTTCAAACGAATCGTAGTCAGTATAGACTGTCTCTCGATTAACATACTTCGCTGTTTTCCAATTACCAAAACAACAAATTAGCCACATTCTCTTTTCGCGACATAACCAAGTACTCATATCAACGGCTTCAAAGATCAAGCCAGTGTCTTTATATTCAAACTTGCTTTCATCTAAAAAAGAAAGATCCATTTAAGTTCTCGAATCATGAAATATTATTTTACCCGCTAATGGAGGAAAAGTCAATACCTCAATAGGACCACAGTTGTTAACTGTTTCAACGTTAAAATACTGCCAGCCTTCGATATTAAAACCTATATCACCTTCAACAAAAACATATATAACGAAAGTTTCCGAGCAATACGCAATGATGAAGTTGCGCTTTCTCCATTTCTGAAGAGAGTTTTTCAGGCTGTCACAATCAGGTAAAATTAGGGAAAGCTTCTCCTCGTGTGTGGGCTTCCACGCAGTTCTCCAAAAAAGCATTTTAATTTTGTGGTTGAATAAGTTCTTTTGATTGTTTACGAAAAGCGTACAAAGTATCAAAAGAAATAAATTCCGATGTTTCAGCCTTCGTTGCTTCACAATTTACACGAATCATCTCTCTGAATTCTTCGGCTGGAATGTCTTTAAGGCGCCACACGTCATCAACACCTTTCTGAAAGAAGGCTAGAAGTTCATCGAAGTAAGGTCTTCCTAGAGCAAAAATTAATTTTGAGTTAATGTTATATTCAAAATTAGCAACTAAAACCATCTTTGGTAAGCGCACATCAACACCTTTATCTCTTTCAAATTTGGCTACACTGAAAAAATATTGTGCTACATTTTCACAACCCGAACCAGGAGCCTGCCCACTATCCAACTTAGAAAGATCCACCGCACCACAAGCCGACATATAGAAAAGCACTACCATCAACATTAAAATTTTAGCCATTTGGTGTCCACTTATTTAAATCTCGATCTACAACATCAGCAAGATAGCTTTCAACGAATCTTTCACCGACAGGGTAGTACTTGATCAGTTTTTGTGTCTTGTGTTCAACCATCGTTAAATAATTTCCAAACACAATACCTGTGTCGATATAAACTTGAGCGCCCTTACGAACTACATTATCAACTGGTGTATGACCGCAATACGTTATCGACATGTCTTTTTGAATCTCATGCGCTTTGTTATATAGCCTACCTTCTATGATGGCTCTACCCCAAAGTATTTTTTCACGTATATAAGCCGGATTACAATTCTCAAATTCCCATTTGTCAATACTCTCATCAGTCACCGGAGTTAAACCATTATGAATTTCAGCATGTAAAACATTATATCGATCCTTGCCTTCTCCAACGGTAATGACTAATGGTAAATTTTTCAAATATTTCTTTACCAACACCCCACGGTCAACTGTTGCTACAAAATTCCAATCCCACGCCCACATACCACCATACTTTCTCCATTGGCTAATCCAGTCGGGGTCTCCAGTCATGATCGATTTGTACATCATTTCTTCATGATTCCCAAAAGTCGAAAAGAACCATGGATTATCAAGGAGCTTCAAACATTCGTATGATTTTTTACCTCGGTCTATTAAATCACCAACACAAATCATTCTGTCTTTAGCATAGTCGAACTTGACGTAGGTCATCGCGGCTAGTAGTTCATCGTAGCAGCCGTGTAAATCTCCAATAATAAAATCCCGACCGTCTTCATTTGCTGGCAAATGTAAGACATTGCTCCGAACATCAGGTATCATGATTATTTCTCGTTTTCAATTTCTCGAATGCGCTTGGCTATAATATTAGCCAATTCAATGACTGCTCGATTGGATCTTCGACCAGATTTTCGGAATTCTTCCGCCGTCATCCAAAGAACTCTTCGTACTTCCTCTTTATCGACTGGTTTGAACTTTTCTTTTGCGATAACTTCAACTATAAAAATTTCTGTTTTATCCCATAATCCCAAGTGTAATGGAATACGTTTCATATTTTTCTTTTTTAAACCAAGTTCTTCCTTGGCTTCTCGGAGCGCTGTCTTGTATGGATCTTCTCCCTCATCAATCCAACCCTTAGCGATCTGAGGCTTATCAGTTAGTTTAGGGTTAGTTGGAACCATCAATAGAAATTCAATCTTCCCGTCTGGATGGACAAAGTATGGGAGCATTCCGGCGCGTCTTTCAAGTTTCATCAGGCTTTTATTCCAAAGGAGGGTTAGTTTTTATATTTAGTCCTCTTTTGTTGCTCCTCATTTTTCTCTCAGCATTCAGATCAAACACCTTGGCTTTGCCATATTTGCTATCTTCGGTGAATGAATCACAATATTGTTGATTTTCTGAAATAGCGTGAAGATTTTCTACAAAGAACTTTGTCTTTGCGTAAAACGTCTCCCACCATCCAGCGTCCCAAAATTTGAAATCTACAGTGGCAAACGGATAGGGATTATCACCAATGTTTTTACCATCATTGTAAGCCTTTTCACCTTCTTGCTTAAGCGAGACTAGAGTTTCCGAACCATATTCGGATTCATCGTATAGTTTCATTGACATTTACGTCCAATCTGGCCACCAACCGCTATTCCATACTTCTCGTTCCATCGAATCATAAGGATATGGATTGTCTCGAAAGCAAATATCCTTTTCATAATCTCTTTTACCCAGGAGATAAACATAGTTGAAAAACAATTCTTCTAATGTTTGTCTACGTGGTAGTGGAATAACATCACCCATGATTAACCTCACTCTATTGAATTATCAACGTATCTCTCAAAACGAACATCGTAGTAAGCACCTTGAAGTTCGTTTCCATTTTCATGTCTTATGAAAGTCATAGGACTCTGCAAATTGCGACGGTTAGCAAACCAACCATCGACTTCAAATGGAGCAAGGGCAACATCTACATCAGCCTCGCGCTCTTCCCATGGTCCGAATTTCACGAAGACTTCTTCCTGTTTAGTCTGTGTCTTTTTTCCAATTCTGTCAACACCTGTTGGGATATAAACACATTTTACCCGATCCCCAAATAACAAGGCTCCCAAATTTTCCATAGAAACTGTTGTTTCTATGATTGGATTATTGGCTTCATCAAAAAGAACAAAGATAAAACTTTCTAGACCGCGAACGGCACTCACTTCACCGTGATATACACTCACTTTTTTCATGATTAGTGATCCCGTATAACAGACGTGATTTCTGGCTTTTTGTCTTTGGTACAGGTTACCGTGATGCTAGAAACGTATGTGCCACCACCCCTATCAAGAGTATCGATATTAGTCTTAACTGAACCTGGATTCAAATCAGGATAGTGAGTCTGAACAAACCATCTGAAAATTTCTTCAATCTCTTCCGGTCCAAAACTTATGGTAACTTTCAACATGTTAAATTCCTTCCAAAATAGTTTGCAACCAAGCTTTTAAAGCATTGGCATCTTTCACGCGAGTTCTTTTTGTCAGGCTATCCATTAAAATAATGATAACCGGACGATCTGAAATTTGTGCTTGCATAACAACACACCTACCAGCATCCGAAATATAGCCCGTCTTACTCAAACCAATTTTCCATTGGTGAGTATGGATCAATGCGTTCGAATTCATGAACCGTGTAGGACGTGCGTTACGCTTCTTAGAGAGCTTTACCGTGTAACGCTCAGTTGTACTGAACTCTCGAATTTCATCGTAGCCATAAGCCGCTCCAACCATTATAGCAAGATCACGAGCCGTGCTTGTATTTTTAGGAGTCAAACCTGTCGGATCGAAAAACTCACTGTTCATCATTCCCAGGTTTAGAGCCTTATCGTTCATAGCCGTAATGAACGCTTTGAAGCCAGCCGGATAAGTTCGCGCCAGAGCATGAGCGGCACGATTATCAGAACTCATAAGTGCCAAGCGCATTATTGCAGCGCGTGAAAGCTTTGTTCCTTCTTGAAGACGAGAACGGGTTCTTTTTAACCAATTAACATCTGCCCGAGTGATTGTTATTATTTCGTCCATGGGAAGATCAGCGTCCAATACAACCATAGCAGTCATAAGTTTGGTGACTGAAGCGATAGAAACAATTTCATCTGCTTTTTTTGAGAAGAGAATTTCTCCGGTTTCTTGGTCTATAACAAGAACGTTAACCGCTTTAAGTCTAACCGATGTAAAATTGTATGGATGGAGAGAAGGGGTAAAATCTGTGATATCGAATCTTTTCTGCTGGCTAATGTCACAGCATTGTGGGATATCGATAATCGAATACGATTCCATTAGTTCATCCACCGCATTAGCATTAGCTGCCAGCGATAAAAGAAAACAGAAAAACCCAATCAAATGTCTCATTTGATGCTCCAGTTCAGGTAAGAAGGCGAAATGATACTACAGGACGCGTATAATGTCAAGATTCAGATTCGATTAAACCAGTTTTTATATTTATTCCAAGCTTCTACCGCAGTTTCTCCAGGAAATCCAAAACGAATTCCTGGTTCTAGCCAAACCCACCAAAGACCTTTTTCAAACCGAATGAGGGGAATTTTTAATCTTCCTATAGACCACAAAGGTTGCACCCAAAGTAAAGTTCATGAATTGGAAAAATTCATAACCCTCGGGAACAGTTTTAAGAGTTTCGACAATAATTTCCAATGCATTTTCTTCGGTTGCATCAGAACCTACATACTTCTTCAAAGACGGAATATCTCTGAAGCGTCTCACAAGATAATCACCGACCGCATATAATGACTTTGTTTCGATCATACTTAGTTTCTCCAACGCCTCATACTTCTCAGCGAGACGATAATATTGAACACCCATACCTTTTGAACAATCAGCACAGTAATAATTGTCCATAGCCAAATCATAATAAACTTCACCCGTGTGGTGACATTGTTCTTTGTTTACCAATATTGTGTCCTCTAAGCCATTCTTTGTGCCTTGTCCTTAAGACATTACATGTATGAGTCCGAGCCATATATTCTAGGTCTGGATGCCTTTCAACTTCATCAATCGAATCAAGCAACATTGTTTTTGCAACATAGCGTTCTGTACTGTCTCCTATCGTTAACTTGTTAAGGATCGTGCTATATCGAGTCATAATCCGAGTCATGTGAGAACGTACAGATTTTGGTGCCTTCTGAAGAATATCAAACAGATTTACAGCAGCGGGTGAGTTACCATAGGCGTATATCGACTGTTCTTCTGGAACTTTTCTTGGACGACGTTTAACTCCAGCCGCCTCTTCAATAATTTGATATTCCATTTTTCCAAGAATATCAGCCAATCCATCCCGTTCTTCTATAACTTTGTTCACATTGATATCCCAAACTGTTCACCAAATTCTTTCATTGCTTTAATTGCAAAAGGTAGGAGATCAGCCATATGATACTTCTTACCGTCTATCACAATGGAACGAGTATTTGTCTCTGGATCAGTAAACATACTTCTTTCATATTCTTCGTCTGAATTTACATTAATCTTTCCAAACCACGGACAAATGACCGTGTCGTAAACTTCCTGAGTTACAATTTCATATCCACGTTCATTCATGAAAACTCCTTATCATAACCAATACGAAAAATCGATTTCCAGATCAACATAGATCGGAACAACATGTCCATCTTTTATTTGAAAATGATTGTTATGAATTGCCTTGTAACTAGTGACAAAAACATTCTCCAGAACCACTTGACCGAACCGATAAGTTCTGTGCTGAACAGCATTCAACTTTTGCTCTTGTTCATAGTATTCTTTATTATCTGTATCATTCATCAGAACCGGAGAGCAAAGCGGTTGATACTCATCACGGAGTCTTCGAGCGTCTTGTATCATTGCATCATAGGCAAGCATGAACGTTTGGAACTGTTCATATACTACTTGATTAATTGTTATCTTCATTTTGTTTTCCTGTTTTGTTTTGGGCGAAGCCCAACGTTTCTAGAAGTCCATCTATCTTAACAAAAGTGTTGTATTCATGGAATATCATTTTTACAGAATGGACATTTTCGCCTCCATTGGAACAAACTCAAGGTCGGATCTATAGACTCCGCAGTCGTACAACCAATAGCTCGCCCACTCGCCTGCTGAACTGGCTAACCCGTTAATAATCCTGACCGGATCGACATCGTTCTCTTTCAAGAAGTCCAAAACGTCTTGCTTGAGGATTGGGATAAGTTTTTTATAAAGGACAAACATAAATTATCTACTGTTTAACATGCGGTGTCAAAAATCTGTGCTAAAGTGATATTTTTTATCCTTTGGTGGATCTTTTACAATCGCCTCCAAGTGTCTCCATAGCCCATGTTCTTCTACAAAACCTTTAATATCCACGTCGTAGTAACGGTTGTGTGAGATGGTAAACAAAAGCATCGAAAACATTGCGGACTCATAGCCTGTCATGTCCCTTAATGGTTTGATGACGTAATCAATATCATCGATCATCAAAATAAGTCTCACCGGAGCGGGAGGAGTCATACCTGTCATGTTCATTGTTAGATCATTCATAGTTGTCCGTTATAGTCCTATTTGGTCGTAGTATCATCAAATGCTCTTAGAAGTGCCTCAAGCGTTTCACTCAATGTCCTGACATGTTCAGCTAATTGTACATCACCGGGTTCTTCACCCAAGGCTGCTCGTTCGCGCTTCAATTTATTCGCTCGACCAACAAAAGTGTACTCAATATCATTCATATCAGGCTCTCCCTTAAAGTTTTCACTTTATCACAATCCGTCCGATCTTTCAAGCCCATCTTTTTCCATCAGATAGTCAACTGCTTCTACCAGCGTCAACATAATAGAATAAAGGGCTAGTTCATCACCAATTATTGGTATACTCGCTCGCTTCTTTTCCAAATGAATTTGAGCGACTTGCAAAACCATCTTCAATTTTTTCAGGACTCATACGGTTCATGTTCACACCTTTGTTAGTAACCACGCCTTCGCGTCATCGTCATTACGATGCGCAAAGCATCTATTCACAAACGTCTTACGTCTAACCTTTGTTACGGCTGGTCGATTATCAAACTCATTTACCATGACAAAAGTTTTACCAGTCTCACTCTCCTCAGGAATGAAAGTATAGTGTCTATGACTATCTTCTTGACCCCAGGCGTAATTCAGAACCACAACCCCACCCTCTCGTAAGTGCTCTTCGATTTCATATAATCGAGGCTTCAAGATCAATTTAACGTTAACCAAGTCTTGACCTTCATCACGTAGTATTCGATCAAAATTATAGTAGTTGGTTCCACTCATACCATACGACTTCGTCTTACACTTCTCAGATAACTCATAAACATAGTTTGCGGAGACATCCGCTCCAACCCATCTCAAACTATTCAAGACTGCCACAGGACCACAACGGAACTTATCCCGTTGTTTAACATAGTGAATCATATTAACAACTCGCAATTATCATTACACCATCGTCAATCTCTGTAACACCGCTGTAAACATAATCCTCAAGAGCCTGTGGCATTATTTCATCACAAGGCTCACATTTTAAGTAAGTATGAACTTTATTCCAGGAGAAGAGCCAATTCTTCTTCCAAACCTTATACTTGACTTCGTCACGAAGATAATACTCCTTAGTCAACCTAAAATGTCCCTTTGGACAAATCAACTGACACACAATGATATCCATATCCGTCTGAAGCATGTTTGTAGACTTAGCCAGACGGAATTCTTTAAATATATCCATCATCTGTGCCTCATTCGGATCACCTATCATGTAGCTATCATCGCAATAAAGCTTGTACAAATAAAGTTGTGGAATCAAAAGTTTTTTCTTCAGAGTGTAAATCATTTGGACCTCGGCTCGTATTCATTATCCAGAACGTCAAGGATAAACGACTCCTTGTTATAGAACTTATCACAGAAGGTTCGCAAGTGAACTCTAATCTCTAAAGGAATATTATTCTGCTCCAAAAGTCGTTCACAATAACGAACAGCTTCTAGCTCACTTTCAAACATACGAGAAGTAACCTTATGACCCCAAAAGTTAAGCATGCCTTCTGGCGATTTGTAATGCCTTGATTCGGTTTCGCTAATGACGCGCATAAAGTTGCCGTCACGTGTTTGTTGAATTAGAAAGAACATATTATTTTCTCCTGAACTCATGGCACGATCTCTCCATGACGTAAATACTTTATCTGGTTCGCACCATCCCACCAATACCAATCACCACATGACGTGCATTGAAGGTTCTCACAAGCGCCAGCGCTTGGACCTTGCAACCAACCATGCACCGGACCATAACAACAAGTAGGACAAGCAAGTTGACCATGGTCATAAAATGCTTGATGGGGTTGTTCCCTCCATTTTCTCCATTCCACACCACAACCGCATGTATCATTGTGATGGGCGTGTATTGCTTCACTATCTCCAGCCATATTATTTCACTCCTTGAGCAGCGCGGACCAATTCGCACGTGCATGGGTCACAAGTTGGACAAACATCGAACCCATGATCACATTCTACAGGAACGGAACAAGTGGTTGCAAGTCGAAACTGACAACCATCCAAATGTTTTTCAAGAATTGAACAGACACAAGCAAAATGTCCGCAGGTTTGACAGGCTTTAATTTCGCCATAGTGGAAATCAATCTTCATCGCCTTTAAGACTTTCTCAATCAAAGGATCAGGATCGCCATCTATCCGAGCCATCAGTTTTTTAATTGGACTCATCTCACTTCCTTTTTGCCATTACACATTGGGCACACACCAGTTCGGGGAATGTCCATACGTTCACCTTCCATTTCTTCTTCACCTATTTCCATAGCCTGAGCGCGTGTAACAAACTTCACGTCAATCCAATCAAAGATGCCGGTTCCATCACAAGCGTAACACTGTCTCATAGATCGGGCTTTGCAATGACCATGTTTGTGTCGTTGTTGATAATAAAGATATTACCATTAGAATCAATAACCCCTCGGAACTTGCGACCAAAATTGTCTTCAAGTCTAGCATCGAATACTGCCAGGAGTTTAAGAGATAACGGCAGACCAACAAATGGCTGCATCACGTAAGCTAGGTTTTCGTTCGTTAGTTCTTTCATACAGGTTCCTTCTCTTGTTCTTTCCTTATCTCAATATCAAATGCTTCCCATAGAAGCTTCGCTTTGCCATCATTTTCATCCCAAATACGAGCAGAACAACTAATTAGCGACGCTTCAGGTCGAAGCTGTCTGTAGTCAACATCATGAAATGCGCTGAACACCTTAACATTGTCTTTACCGTATTTTTCAATCATATGAGCAATTGTGTTAAGAACAACGTTATCTTGATTATCACCATCTAAAGGAAACACCAATGATTCCGCAACAAACTTACCGTTACCAAATTTTCCAGGAACTGATTTTAATGCTTGAACATAATAAATTATCATTTTTCGCTCCATATGACTACAACATCATACTATCAGAACTTTAGAAACTTGTAAAGGGCATAAAGGCTATAAATATAACAAACAAGGGCTCAACATGCTACTCAAAGAATTTTTCCAATCTCAATATCCAGTCGCCACACTAGACGATCTACGCAAAGATAAATCTTTGGGAAAGATGCTCGGTAGTGGCAGTTTTGGAAAAGTATTCATCGATAAAACCGATTCAACCAGCGTCATCAAAATAGGAAGGGCTGGAACCAATCCTCAAAAAGACGGATTTCTCGCTTATATTTTCAAGATAAAAAATCTAAAGATACCCGTCTTTCCACAAATAAACTATGTCCAGATTTACCAATATAAGGATGCAAACTATCCAGGCGAAACTCTTTACTGCTACAAAATGAGCATGGAAAGATTGTATAAGGCTATGGATTTATCCAACGACGAACTAATGACCTTTATGAACAAAGTAACCGAGCCACATAGGCTCCCACATATGGAAGACTTAGATCAACGTGAACTCATGGATCTGATTGCAAATAAGTTAACAATTGCAATCCATTACGGCTATCTAGACTACAAGGATGAAAAAGAGGATACCGTAAAAATAGACGTAAAACAAATGAAAGACCAATACATGAGAATAGCAATTGCAACCATCAGACGATTAGGAAAGAAATTCGAAGTAGACTTCCACTCAGAGAACTACATGTTCAGAAGAACTCCATACGGTCCTCAGATAGTCATCACCGATCCTGTATCATTCGCTCGCGGAGCTTGGGATGATCTTTAACTTGAACCATTCTTGTATCATAGGTGATATAAATTTTGTCCTGGGATATCAAAAATTTTGGTAGCTAAAAATTTTTTGGAGGAGTCCCGATTTTAAAAAAGGGGTGTCAATATTATACTTGCATCTCTTTTTTACGAAACGCAGCAAAAGCACAACCAACACAACAGCGGAAGTAACCCATCGGATTAGAACTTTTTTCTGGATCGAAATGTTGCCACATTCGCTGTAAAGAATCCAAAGCATATTCTTGTCGTGGCTTCTTCCATTCATCAGTGAAATGTTCAAACTTCTTCAGATTTATGAACTGATCACAAATTTTAAAAAACATATTACCTAATTCTTCTGACATCTGTCCAGAATTCCGGCAAGCTTTGATTTCAATAAGTAGCTCTTCATTAGTTGGTAGTGTAAACATTTGGGTATAATTTTTTAATTTTGTGGGAGTCCCGATTTTAAAAAGGGGTGTCAATTCTGTAGGAATGGGGTCGAATTATTTGAAATTTTTCATTTTTTGCATCGGATCGATTTTTCGATCCTTAAATTCCATTTTGTGACTTTGATTACTGCAACCCCTTTTTATAAGGGCGGGGGGGTATAAAATAAAAATTATAAAACAGAGTGGTACCCCTCTCAAACATTTTTAGGAATTCACCCAGCGTTCCGGGCTGTCGGGGGTAGCCCCCACGCCTAGCCTATGGTATACTGTATGCTACAGCGCAGCCTCTATCCAGTCGTTCACCTTGTCCAGCGCAGCCTTGCGCGTGCCTATCCTTAACTCCCAGCACCATACCCTGTCATCCTCATTGAAGTAGACAGAGGTAGTGATGGTATCGAATTGTGAATTGCGCATGTCTCTCTTCTCTCAGTGTGTGAGAGTATTATACTCTACTCTCTCCCATCTGTCAAGCCTTACGCTTAGCCAATACTCTCCAGCTTGGCATGCGCTTGACAAGATGCACGGCATAGCCTATGCTCACAAGCTCGCTCACCAATCGCACGACATCCGCATCATAATAGTGTGCAGGCTTTGTGCTGGCATAGTAGGCGCGGCATGCTTCACTGTGCTGCCCGACGTGAGCGTAACATACCAGCATGCCGGGGTTGGCTTCACTCTCGGGCATGAATGCGACAGGGTCGCCTGTCTCGCGGTCGCGGCGGATGATGACGGTATCGGAGCGGGGTGTAACGTCGCACCAATGCGCTATCAGGTAAGGCACCCGCGCGACAGGATCGTTAGCAAACCAATAT
>Ga0210377_10004100_pt1 | contig 12305 bp, 11 predicted proteins | sample PLM4_65_b1redo_FD_155480 | JGI IMG/M metagenome (GOLD analysis project Ga0210377, IMG submission 155480) | Groundwater sediment microbial communities from an aquifer in East River, Colorado, USA - PLM4_65_b1 redo | ecosystem: Environmental > Terrestrial > Soil > Riparian zone | place: USA: East... | reverse complement strand
AAAGCGCACCGCCAGTTCGCGCAATGCGGGAAGGACTTCAGGCAACAGGTGAGTGCCCAGCAAATCCTGCGCCGGGTGAATTTCGATATAAAACACTTCCGCCTCATCCGCCAACTCGAGCAAGGTCGCCACACGCTCCTTGTACAAGGCGATCACTGCTTCCAGTTTGGGTGCGTCGCTAACTTCTACACCGCGATCAGCCAGATGTTTGCGTACCAAGCCGTCCAGGCGGGTGATGTCGGCCAGCTTGATATAGTTCTGGTTAACCCAGCGTAATTTTTCGGGGTTGAATTGCGCTGCAGATTTGCTGATATGGCGCAGATCGAACCATTCGACGAACTGCTGCATGGAGAATATCTCTTCATCGCCGTGCGACCAACCCAGACGCGCCAGGTAATTGACCAGTGCCTCCGGTAGAAAGCCGTCCTCGGCATATTGCATCACGCTCACCGCACCATGGCGCTTGGACAATCTTTCTCCGTCGCTGCCCAGTATCATCGGCACGTGTGCATATTGCGGTATGGGCACACCCAAGGCCTTGAGGATGTTGATCTGGCGCGGCGTGTTGTTGATGTGATCGTCGCCGCGGATGACTTGCGTGATACCCATATCCAGATCATCCACCACCACGCAGAAATTGTAGGTCGGCGTGCCGTCTGCGCGTGCGATGATCAGATCATCCAGCTCGCTGTTCTCGAACACGATCTTGCCCTTGACCATGTCGTCCCACGCCGCCACACCATGGGCGGGATTCTTGAATCGCACCACCGGCTTGATCCCGTCAGGCGGTGCCGGCAGAACTTTGCCCTGCTCCGGTCGCCATTGGCCATCGTAGCGCGGCTTCTCGCCGCGCGCGCGCTGTGCCTCGCGCATCGCATCAAGCTCTTCCGGCGAGGTGTAGCAGTAATATGCCTTGCCTTCATCCAGCAACTGTTGCAGCACTTCCTTGTATCTATCCATGCGCTGCATCTGATAGAACGGCCCCTCGTCGTAGTCCAGATTCAACCAGGCCATACCGTCCAGGATAGCCTGCTCCGATTCCTGCGTTGATCTCTCCAGGTCGGTATCTTCGATGCGCAGAATAAATGTACCGCCTGACTTGCGCGCATATGCCCAGGAGAACAAGGCGGTGCGCGCTCCCCCGATATGCAGATAACCGGTGGGGCTGGGGGCAAAACGGGTGCGTATAGTCATGACTTGGACGGAGGAAGAGTCAATAAAGAAGCGTTCATTTTACGGGCTTTGCGCCTTGCGCGCACCAGGTTGTGACTTGTCGGCAATTGACTGGTGCAACTGCGATATGCTCTAATCCGCGCCCTGTTCCGGGCGGTTAGCTCAGCGGTAGAGCACTGCCTTCACACGGCAGGGGTCACTGGTTCGAACCCAGTACCGCCCACCAGCAAATTATCAGGTTGCGCCAAGCAAAAAATCCTGCATTGCTGATTTCAGACTATCAAATTTTGAAATTTTCCCGGCTTTTGCGAAGATAAAATGCATACAGAACTAAAAAATAGTATTGCTCAACTATTTCAAAAGGGAAATGTACCGAAGGCAGAAATATTATTGCGCGCTCATCTTGAAAAGGAGCCCAATGATTATGAAGCATTATTCTTTCTTGGCAAAATTGCCGAAGCGATAAATCTTCCTCAATTTGCTCTTGACTACTTTAATGAATCGCTAAGGTTGGCTCCTTATTGGCAACTGCCAAAGGAAGCCAGGAATCATGTGATCAAACAATTGACTGAAGGCCAAGGAAAGTCGGTGATCGACCGGCAAAAATCCGAGCAGGTCGAACAGACCGAAAAATTCATATTGATCAAGGCATGGGGTTATGGGTTTTGGTCTGATGTTAGCCATGTTTTGGCCCAGCTATTGGTGGCGGAATTAACAGGCCGCACTCCTATCGTGCATTGGGGCGCAAATAGTTTGTTTGGGGATGGGACTTCCGCGAACGCTTTTGAGTTTTATTTTGAAACATTTTCGAAAGTTGGCATAGCTGATCTTCAAAAGGAAGAATTCGATATTTGGCCACCCAAATGGAATCGGGATAATTTGATCGAACCTGAAATCAATAAATGGAGCGGCCCTAATTCCCGTATTGCCGGACTCTATCTTCTTGGCCGCGAAGAAAGGGTGATTGTTAGCGATTTTTTTAGTTCGGTAGTGGACATACAACCATGGATCCCGAGAAATCACCATTTGTATGGTCTTTCGATTGATGAATTGTGGGCGTATCTTGTGCGTCAATATTTGCATCCTAAAAGAGAGATTTTGGATGCAGTAGACAGATATTATAAAAAGTATTTTGATTCTCAGGATTTCCTTGCTGTGCACATGCGAGGGTCTGATAAAACGGTTGAACAGGGGTGGTACCTAGATGAAGTCAATCAGCAATACAAGGCGATAATTGACCAATACCTTTCGACTCACAATTTCCAGCAGATATTTCTCATGACAGATGACACGCGGATTCTCGACTATTTCAAACGAACGTATGGCGAGAAGATCGTCACTACCGATTGCCAACGTACGAGCAGCACTACAGGAGTACATTATCTGACTGATCCAGATAGGCGACTACTCGGAACAGAGGTGATGGTAGATGTGTATTTGGCTGCACGAGCCAGGATTTTTATCGGGAATGGCCTTTCAAACCCCTCGCGATTCGTCAGTTATCTGAAAGATTGGCCTGAAAATACAGTGAAATTGCTTGGTGAAAACCTGTTTCACAAGCAAAACATATTTATCCATAATTGGTAGCCAGACTTGGGAGTCACGCGCAACATTTGGCGATAGCTGTCAGATCAAGACTGAACTACCACATGCGTAATATCGTACGCCTTCACTGGTATTCGTTATAGCGCGGCCTCCATTGGATCAACAATCATGAAGAATGCATCTAAGTAATATAGATGCAGCGATAGTTCTCCTTCCTTGACTTCATACGACATATTTTGTCTAATCCAATGAGATAAATCATCTTTTGGAGTATGTTTGTGGCTTTACCATTCACAGTTTATTCATTCGGAGGCTCTGGATCCAAATACCTTGTAAAAAGGATATGTGATGAGCTTCATTTGCGCGATTATGATCGGTATCACTCACATGAGCGTAGGCCATCTGCCCAGCTGTTGGCCGAAGGTGGGCGTGCGATCTTCGTATATGGCGAGCCCATTGATGCAGTAATGTCATTCTTCGCTCGCCGAATCAGCCGTACCAATCAGCATGGTTACCTACCAACAGACGGCTCCGGGAATCCATTATGGGCAATGCTCCATTGCCGCAACATCGCAGGAAGGTCCCAGAGTATCAATCCCAACTGGGATTTCGAAACGTATCTTAAACAAGGAGATGATTTCTTCGATCTCGAACCTTTTATGCGTAATTGGCTGGATTTGCGAATTGCTCAGGAGATTTTATTTGTTCGGTACGAGTCGATGTGGCGCGAATGCACTACCATCGCAAAATTCATGGGTTTCGGCCACGGCTTTGTCGAGCGTTTTGGAGCCCCGAAGGAAAGGCGCAGCAGGTCTAGTGACCTGGATCCACAGACGCTGAAGCAAGCGCAGACTATCTACGAGCCCGTTAGGAACTTACTAAACACGTTACCTGACGTATTTGTGCTATCCGACGGCATGCGTAAATCAATTCCTGTTTAGTTTTCAATAGGCACCGTACCCGGCGTGGCGGGACTCAATATGTAGTCATGTGGTACTGCAAATTCCCATACGAGGCTATTATGCTTATTTCAGAGCCATCATTAAATGGGCACATAACCGCCTATGGTTTACACAATTTTACAAAGTACGGATTCAAGAATCAAAAATTGCATTTCGTTAATAATCGTGTGCACGTCCAGCAAATATTGGTTGGGCACTATTCAATATACATGCGGAGACATAAAAGTTGATTTCATTGGCGCATAATTTTTTATTTGTACATATTCCAAAGACCGCTGGCAACTCCATTCAGAATGTTTTAATAGCTTACTCCGAGGATAAAATCGTTTGCTTGCCAAATCAGGATGGCCTCGAGAGATTCGAGGTCAGGTCTGAAAAATTCAATATACATAAGCATTCCACACTCCAGGATTACCGGAAGGAATTGGGGAATGAGGTCTTTCAGAGACTTTTCAAATTCACATCCGTCAGAAATCCGTGGGATCGGGTGGTCTCGCGCTTCTTTTCTCCGAGTAGAGGAGCTGTATCGTGGAACAGAGAACAATTTGCTAAATATATCGAACAGATTCCTCCGCTAGCAGCGCATATTTCCCTTGAAGGGGAAAGCAACCCCAAGCCAAGTTGTTATGACAACTTGGATTTCATTATCAGGTATGAAAGTCTAAATGACGACTTCAAGAAAGTGTGTGAACTCATTGGGATTCCTTGGGTACCGCTCCCGATACGCAACAAATCCAAGCGGCAGCCATATGCGATTTATTTTGATGACGAGCTTGTAGAGTTAGTGCGGAACAGATTTGCTGCAGAAATCAACTACTTCGGTTACGAATTTGAGAAGAATACCTGACAAGGACACTCGTCCGATTATCCATCTCGATGACCTGCATTACTGATATATCTGTTTGTCCATGGAATATTAAGCCCGTTCCGATTATTGTGCGCTGTGTTGCTGCAGAAGCGATACCATGGAAGCGTCTTTGTTTTTCTGCGCAAGTTTGAGTGCCTGTACAGTTGGTTCAGCGCCATGCTCAAGCAGTAATTGCACCATCTGGGTATCCCGGTTCATAACACCCGCCATCAGCGGTGTCAGGCCGCTCGAACCCGGCTTGTCCACCCAGCGACCCATTTCCAGCAACTGCCTGACACCTTCCAAATCACCGCGTAATGCTGCAGTCAGCATATCGTTGTATTTTGGCGTGATTATCGTCGGCTCCGCTACGGCCGCGACGGGCTCGGGAAACACCACGGGAACGGGCGGCGTTATTTCCTGACGCTTTGCAGGAACGCTCGGTGGTTTGCTTGCCTTGGACGGTTGCACTGGACGAGATTTAACCTTGCGCTTCTTCGGCACAGGTTTCTGCACGACCGGCTCGGGTTTCACTGCTTTGTGTACCTGCTCTTGAACTGGCATTTGCGGCGGAGCCGAGGCAATCTGCACTGGTGCAACAACCGGCGCTGAAGCCATTGGTGCAGCGGGTACTGCCGAAGCTGCCGGTGGGCTTTGCACAACTGGCGGCTGTGCAATCATCTGGGATTTCTTCGCAATGATCGGAGGTTTAACGGGCGCTTGCACCGCCTTCTCTGGCTTACCTTCCGACTCCGGCAAGTACACAAAGTAATAATAAGCACCTGCCCCTGCTACGATGACCAGACCAACAAACGATAGGGTCGACCTTGCAGATATTCCGCTAAAATTATACATACGGTTCACCTTTCTGCACGCTTGAACAATCGCCCGTTGGGCAATTGCATCAGCGCATGGTTGCATGGCATATATTCAGCCTCGCCGGGAACTGTTCCACAATCGCACATAGATCATCCTTATAATTAATTTTGTAACGCTAACACAAGCTACGCCGCAAACTTCCAACCGTCAATATGCTGCCAGAAGAGGAGCTGCTAGTCTATTCGTGATATCTATTATCATTTGTCGGTGTGATCCTGCATTGACTGGCCGGGGAAGCTGGTGGATACTGAATATGGTAATTCTAAAGAGAAAAGTGAAAATGTACGACCGCATATTTAAATCAACTGCGCTTGCGCTTTTGCTCGCATTGACTTGTTCGCCTTCCCGCGCAACTCACCTTCCGGATACCACGCCGGGTATCAAGACCGTGTTGGCCAAAGTCGGCGAGAGGCCGATCACCCGCGAAGACGTCATCCATATGATACAGATCGAAAAATTCTACAAATCTCCACCCTTGTCAGAAGCAGATGCCTTGTTCAACATCATGCAAGATGCCATCGCTCAAGAAGTCGCGCATTCGGTCGGGATCGACGTGACACCTTCAGAAACACCGATCAACTCCCCATTTGTCGACCAATTCACCCCCATGGGTGTAGAGGACAAAAAGGCACAAGGGACCCTGCCGCCACACGAACAACCCTTTCATGTTGACCATGGCTCCTATGCACAACTCTACGTCGTCCCAAAAATAATCGACCGCAAGCTGCGCCATTATTACAGCACCTCATCCTATCTTCATCGCAACGAAAGGGAACGCATCAATCAAGCGCTCCAACTGGCTGTCTCCGGCAAAAGCTTTGCCGAAGCCGCAAGCCAAACCGGTCTGATGACAGCACGTCATGAATTGGAAAACAAGGATATTGGACTGCCCGCAGCACTGGTACCGACAGTGCCGGTTGACAAGCATCTGCCCAAAAAAGACACGATATTCGACATACTCAGCAAACTGTCACCGGGTGAAATCAATCCTAATATCATCCAGGACGATGCCGGATATCGCGTACTGCGCCTGATTGCCCGCAACGGCCAGAAATTTACCATTGAGACTATTGATGCAGTCAAGCCACAGTATGAAGAATGGCTAAAGGAGCGCACCCGTACGCTGCAAATCACGATCAGCGATGACGCGCTCAAACGCGAAGTGAAACGGGATTACCCCAACATAGACTGGGTTGAACGATTGTAGAGAACGGCGTCAGCGTTTATCGGGATTCCAGCAAGGCATTCAGCCACTCCTTCCAGCGCCTGTATTTCTCTGGCAGTGCATCAGCATCATGCGCTGCAGGTAATTTTTCGCTCACCCTGCAACATGCCTGTGCCATTCCGGCTGCAAGCAATGCGGCACCCTGCAGACTGGATTCGCTCTGCCGCAAACGGTAGACCTCGAATGGCACGCATAGCGCGATGCCCTGTTGCAAACAAAGCAATTCGGACAATCCACCCGAAAGATAGACCCGCTCGATCGCGTACTCGCGGTGAAAATCTTCCAGTATCCGCGCCACCCTGAAGATAACTGCTTCCAGCAGCAATACAGCGATGCGTCGTTGTGTGAGATGTTCGACCGGTTGGGAAAACCTGATACCGATATCGCCACGGAAGTAAGGCGCCCCCAGGCCACTAGGTTCAGCAAGACAAAAGATTTCGTCTTGCGCCAAGCCATCGACATTGCATTTACTCACCGGATAAGGTGCAAGCGCTGCAGCGATGGAGTTGAGGGTGCCTTCGATGGCGAAATGCGCATTCTGTGCGCTATCCTGATAAACCAGAGTTTGCAGGTAACCGTTTGATGCCGCTTTGCCATCCGGCAGGTAGTGGACGACAAAGCAACCGGTACCAAGGTTGACCAGCGCTTCCGCACGGTCTTCCCTGACACTGGCGTACAGCGCGGCGGACTGGTCGCCGACACTGGCTTGCAGGATCAGGCCATTATCCAACCTGATGTTCATCACTGCGGAAGGTTTGATTTCGGGCAGCATGCCCACCGGAATATCGAACAGCCCGCAGAGTTGCCGTGACCATTGTTGTTGTCGGATATCCATCAGCAAAGTGCGCGCCGCCATCGATGCGTCGGTAATAAAATGTTTGCCGCCAGTCCAGCGCCAAATCAGAAACGTATCCAGCGTGCCAACCAGCAACTCTCCCCCGGCCAGTCGTTCCAGCCAGTCGGGGTATTCCAGCAACAGGTTGTGCAGCTTGGGTGCGAAATAATATGGCGCCAGCGGTAAACCGGTTAGACTGCGAATGGTTTTCTCGTGCGCGCGCAAAGCATCGCAACTGGCCGCACCTCGACTGTCCTGCCATGAGATGAGCGGTGTGAGGGGCTGGCCGCTGGATTTTTCCCAGATCAAAAAAGATGAGCGCTGGCTGCAAAGACCGAAAGTTCTGCAGCCATCCGCTTGGGCAAGACTCTCACCGAGCGCTTGATCGGCAACCGCTGCGTAGGCCAGCGCGTCGCTTTCATAGCGTCCGCCATTTACGGTTATTTTCGGGGCAGGCCGTACAACGATGTGATTGAGTACGCCGAGCTGATCCAGCAGACCGGCCTTGATCGAAGTGGTACCTGTATCCAGCGCGATGGCGGAAATTGCCGTGGAAGTCATCGCTGGCGGCAAGCTTCAACTTCGCGGTTTATTGCGGCCTCATCCCAGCCCATCGCTGGTGCAACGGTTACTGCGATGCGGCGAAGGTCGATTTCAGTGAGCTTTGCCAGAATAAGCAACGGCATGCGGCGGCGCAGCAAATCTTGCAAGTGCATGGCCATCTCGTCGCCGGCACTGAACAGTAGATCCGCGTATATAAAAGGCAGTGCAGGCGTGATCCGTCCGGCCAATTTTGCATCATGCTCAACCTTGCGCAGTACTGCTTCAACACGCTTGCCATGCCGGCGGACCAGCCACCTGGCACTCTCATGGTCGATGCCCAGCTTCCTTGCCCGAGCGGATATCGCAGCGGACCACTCGAGATAATCCTGCTCGGGCGCCCAGGGAAAACGACGAATCAAGGTTTGGCAAGGTACATCGACTCCAAGTTGTGCACACACCGTGTTGACTATGCATGCCGCATCCTCGCGAGCTGAGGTTAACTTCCCGCCGATGGAGTAATGAACGCCGTTGGATGCGGTCTTCAGTTCCCAATCACGGCTGGCTGCGGAAGGCGAAGCGGCATCGCTGCGTTTCATCACGCGCAATCCGGCATAGCTGCCGACCATATCCTTCTCGGTCCAGGCCTTGTCAAAATAGTGATTGGCCTCCGCCAGCAGATAGCTGACCTCTTCCGCTTCGACTGCAACATCATCGAGATCGCCGCGGTAATCGGTATCGGTAGTCCCGATCAGCGTCATGCCGTACCAGGGAATCATGAAGAATACCCGGCCATCTGTCCGGGCGGTCAACAGCAAGGCCTCATCCGTCGGCAGTGCGGGCATCACCAGATGGATGCCCTTGCTCAGGCTGTACCAGCCGCGCCCTTGCTCGGATGGCGCCATCCACTGGCCGGTGGTGTTGACGATCTGCCGGGCGGAAACCTGTGTACTGTTGTAGCCCAGCATGTCCTCTAGCTTTGCGCCGCTCACCTGTCCGCCGGATTCGGCATATCCTGTCATCCGGCAATAATTCACACACACCGCTCCGGCTTGCATCGCCCCCGCGATCAGTTCCAGCACCAGCCGCGCATCATCTGTCTGCGCATCGCCATAGGTAAAACCGCCTTTCAGCCCCGTGCCCTTGAGGAAGGGGAAGCGTTCGGCAAAAGCCTTTCGGCCGAAGTGTCGATGAGCCAAGTATTTGCCGGCCCGGTTAGCCCCGGACAGTCCCGCCAGAAAATCATACAAGATCAATCCGGCCTTCATTTGCAGCGTACCGATCCGGCTATCCGCGTACACCGGCACTCCGAAGCGCAACGGCCACACCCGATGCGGCGCAGCCTCCAGCAGTCTCCGTCGTTCCGCCAGCGCTTTCCTGACCAGCTTGAAGTCATAGGTTTCCAGATAGCGCAGGCCGCCGTGTATCAACTTGCTGGAGGCGGAAGATGTCGCGCAGGCCCAGTCGCCCTTTTCAACGATGGCGACGCGTAAACCCCGCAAAGCAGCGTCATAGGCAATCCACGCACCATAAATGCCGCCGCCGCAGATTAGCAGATCAAATTGTCGGCCTGTCAGCAATGAAAAATCGCGCTTCACCCATCCCTCATCTTCAGCGCTTGTTGCGGAAGATCGCTGATGAGTATGTCTACTCCCAATTCCAGCGCCTTGCTTATTTCACTGTCGCTATTGCAGGTGTAGACAGCGATACATTTGTCATGACTGCGCAACAGTTTGGCCATAGGCGCATTAATCGTAGCGATGGGCAAACATAGTCCATAAAGAAATGGTTGTGCGGCCAGGATATTCTGCGCGTCTTCAATTGTCTGATCGGTTTCAAAGTTGTAAATCAGCGGGATCTCCGGACTGCACTGGTGAGCATAGACCAGGCTATTGAGATCGAATGAGGAGACCATGATGGTGTCTCCGGCTGCCGGGGCGACCATAGCCATGGTTTTCCGCACTTTGATCTCATGGCGGTAGGATGCCTCCCATTCGCGATTTTTTATCTCGACCAGTAAACGGCAACTATTGCGATAAGCATCCAGGAACTCCTGCAATGTCATGATCCGCTCATCTCTGGAGCCAGTTTCGGAATAAATGAGGAAGTTCCCGGTGAAATCCATGGACTTCAACTGTGCATAATCGAAATTGTCGATGTGCTTGCTGGGCATCCCAAGTTTATCGAGGAACCGGTCGTGCCAGAGCACTGGAATTTCATCGCGGGTTAGTTGAACATCTGTCTCAATGCCATCGATGGGATATTCCAATGCTCTGTCGAATGCATCACTGGTGTTTTCCGCAGCCTCTTTGCTTGCGCCACGGTGCGCGAATATCAGGCATTTCCTGGAGCTATTATTTTTAGTTGTCTGCATAACCTATCCATGCATGAGAAGGATTCCGGGGTTGATTATGACAAATCATCGATGAATTTTCTCATGGAAGTCTTGAGTTCTGTAAAACTCGGGTTGTACATCAAACGGCGAAGAATGCCGGCCTTCAGATTTTTATCGGTCAACTCTCCTTGCAGATCCTCCTTGGGATTATTGTTGCAGGCAACAAATTTTTCAATATCGTCAGGATAATAATGAGCACAATTGGAATATTCTCCCGACGCACCATAGTGCATATCATCGGCAGGCAGCACGATGGACGTGTGTGAGAAACTTAATATTCTCTGTTCTGAAAAAACGCTATTCACCAATTCCAATTTGGCCGTTTCTCCGAATTCGCCCACAGCTCGTTTCCTTTCCGGAAGGTTGGACGAAAATTTTTCAGTATCAGTGGTATAAAGCACCAGCTTGCTGGAAGGATGTCGTGTATGCGCGATAAACTTAATGGTTGCCGATGTAGCCACGGTCGTATCATCTGCACTGGCGGCAGCGAAAACAGGGATGTCAACATTATACTGATGCAATAGATTATTTACCTCCCTGGTCAACGCATACATTTGCGCAGCGGCATTTTTCGGAAATGACTCGTACTTGTATATGTCATGATCTGGCTTCAATTCCAGCCATTTTCCAGACGGTATCAACCAACTGTATATTTTGTGGAATCGGGCAAGCGCTGCCCACGCAGATATCCTGAACGCCGGAGAGAACAGGAACAAACCGCGCACCCGCTTATCCCTCAGGCATTGCAATACGCTCAATGTGCCGCCGGCGGAAAAGCCAGCCAAATAGACTTCTTCGACTTCCTCGGCCAGCCTGTCCACTCCATAAGCGACCTCCCCGGACCATTCCTGCCAGCTGACATCAAGCAGATCTCCAGGCTGCGTACCATGTCCTGGCAATAATACCGCCATGACACGGAAACCATTTTCCTGAAAGAAGGCACCCAGATGCCTCATGAAATAGGGCGAGTCAGACAAGCCATGCGTGAGCAGTACTCCACGCCGATAGGTCTTGTTGCTCGCGCCCGGGTAAGGGACTGGCGGTTTCAATTCAAATGGCACGTTCCCATCGACGATCTTGTCAACGTTGATAGCGCCCGCCCTGGAATGAATACTGAGCAGCATGTCCCGGGTTTGTGCCACGTAATCAGCAAAGCATGGTCGGTCCACATCTACTGACCGGTTGTATCCGGACGGGTAGTGGCGAGGCTCAAGCACAGGAGGGTGCAGTACTCTTCCGATAAATTGCATCACCACCTCCAAGCGGAGACTCCAAAATTGAGTGGGAACGTCGGCAGGATTATGCCGCAGTTTGCCTTGCGATGGCATTAAACCGGCGTTCCAATACATATGGGAATTGCTTTGTCTTCACTCACATTGGATCTGAAGGATAGCCTGCCAAGCCTGCTCAATCCCGGCCTGAAGTCTCTGTGCGGGGAAAAGCCAGGATATTCCTCCGGTTCGCCATCTTCTTGGCAACGGGACAGGCAGTGATTGCCATAGCGCTGTTTAATTGTGTATCTATCAGGTAGTTAAGGTTATAATTAATAATATTCCGAACAACCTATTGTAGAGGAACAGCATGGGCTTTCTGGCAAACAAACGGATTTTGATTACCGGCATGATCAGCACCCGCTCGATTGCTTACGGCATCGCACTAGCCATGCGCCGCGAAGGCGCGGAACTGGCATTCACCTATCAAGGGGAAAGAGTGCGCGGTCGCGTGCTGGATTTAGTCAAGGAATTCGACAGCGAACTGATTTTCCAGTGCGATGTCGGCAGCGATGACGATATCAGCAAGTTGTTCGTCGATTTGAACAAGCATTGGGATGGCTTTGATGGCTTTGTACATGCCATCGGCTTTGCACCCCGCGAAGCATTGGTGGGAGAATTTCTGGAAGGTTT
>Ga0210377_10004099_pt1 | contig 12306 bp, 15 predicted proteins | sample PLM4_65_b1redo_FD_155480 | JGI IMG/M metagenome (GOLD analysis project Ga0210377, IMG submission 155480) | Groundwater sediment microbial communities from an aquifer in East River, Colorado, USA - PLM4_65_b1 redo | ecosystem: Environmental > Terrestrial > Soil > Riparian zone | place: USA: East... | reverse complement strand
TGCGCGCAAAGACTGCGGAAGCCTTGGGAATCCCCCTCGACGCCATCAGCGTCAAAGCCACCACCACCGAGAAACTCGGCTTCCTCGGCCGCGAAGAAGGCATCGCCGCGCAAGCCGTGGTGCTGCTGTCGAAATAGAATGGGCTTGCCGGGAATCCGCGCCTGCATTATGTCGTGCGCCCCGGCCACACGGTCCTGACCTGCAGGAGACGTCGATGAAAACCATCGAGCGATTTATTCGCTGTCTCCCTTCGGATGCGGTCTAGCGCGCATCCCGAAGGGATCGCCCACTTTCTCTGAAAATCCAGGATCGAAGGACGCGCCGCGGGAAACGGCGCGGCATCGTCATGTATGTGCGGTTCGTTACGCCGCTCATCCACCCGGACAGCCGTGTGGAGAGCGGCTTCTTCCGGGCTGCGTGGTATCTGGAACGGATCGATTGTCCGGACTGGATCCGCCGCGAGCTCGACGATCAGTTCGACTGGTTCAACGAGAACCTGCCGGTTCCTCGCCGCGTCGCTCGCCATTTTCGGCGGCGTGACAGCCTCTATGGCGTGTGCTGGTTCCGGTCCGCTGCGCAGGAATGCATCGGGCGGGCGCGCTACTGCGCCTGGCTGATCTCGGAGGGCGGCCTGCCCGTAGAGATCATCAAGATGCGCGATGCGCGCGAGCTGATCTGGCGCGATGACCACCAGATCGTCACGCCCTCGCGCGTCGTGCCTCGGGCGTTCGGCGGGCGGCCATTCGAGCTGAGACGGTATCATTGAGGAGGCGGGACAGCTCCACCGGGGCTGCCCCGCTGTCCTCTTTGTCGTGAGCACGCTAGCATCGCTTGCCCGGAGTCGCCCATGTTCGACGAACACCTCCTCAACCTTGCCCGTCTGACGCTCGACGAAGCGCAGCAGCGCCGGCTGAAGATCGCCACTGCCGAAAGCTGCACGGGCGGCCTCATTGCAGGACTGCTCACCGAAATTCCGGGCTCGTCGGCGACGGTCGAGCGCGGCTTCATCGTCTATTCCAACCGCGCCAAGGAAGAGATGCTCGGCGTTCCGGGCGATCTCATCGCCGACGCCGGCGCCGTTTCCGAACCCGTCGCCCGAGCCATGGCCGAAGGCGCGCTGGAAGAATCCCGCGCCAATCTCGCCGTCGCTGTAACCGGCGTCGCTGGCCCCGGCGGAGGCACGCCGCTGAAACCCGTCGGTCTCGTCCACATAGCCGTCGCCCGCGAGAACAAGCCGATCTTCCACCAGGCAATGCGCTTCGGCGACATTGGCCGCGCCGAAATCCGCCGCCAGACCATCATCACCGCGCTGGAGATGGTGCGGAAAATGATGACGTGAATCGTCTTTCCGCGTTCATCCGCTCGCTGCCGCCGGCAGTCGAGTTCGGCATCGTCGCTCTGACGGCGTTCGCCCTTCCCGTCGTCGGCTCTCTGATGCAGGCGGCCGATCCGCCGGCCGAGCCCTTGTACGACCCCGCGGGCCTGCGTGACCTGGTGATCTGGGAAGTCCTGGTGATGCTGGTGCTCGGCTGGTTCCTGATGATGCGCGGCTGGGATTTCGCGCGGCAACCTCTCTACCCGTCCTGGATCGAATGTGGGCTGGGCCTCACGCTTGCCTGCGGAATACTTCTTGGCTGGAGCCTGTTGTGGCCCGTGATCCAGTTCGTGCTGCCACCGCAGGATGTGGTCGAAGCCCCGTTCGCACCGGGCCTCGACTGGCCGACGCTGATCGCCGCATGCATCGTGAATCCGGTGTTCGAGGAGTGGCTCGTCTGCGCCTACATCATCTCGGCGATCAGGAGGCCGCTTGGCCTGGGATTGGCGATCGCCGTCTCGGTCAGCATTCGCGCCGCCTATCATACCTACCAAGGCCCCGTAGGTTTCATCTACGCATTCGCGATCGGCCTCATCTTCGCGATCTGGTTCGTTCGGACGCGACAGCTATGGCCGCTGGTAGTGGCGCACGGCGCCCTCGACTTCATCGGCCTGCTCGACTCGGCGCTGGCCTGACGGAGCCGTCTTGAATCTGAGACTCGCTCGCAGCTAACAGACCTGTAATCGTCCCACCCCGGAAGACGCTCCGTCAGGTCTGTGGAGAGCCTTGTCGAGTCCCGGCTGCGACAACCCACCACCATTTCAGCGCCCACATCCAGCCATGAACAAGGGCGATGCATCACGCGTTGTTAAGGGCCTTTGCCCTATGGAGTTTCGATGCGCGCCCTCGCCATCATACCTGCCCTCTTCATACCGATCTTCGCCGCTGTCGGATCCTGCGCCAGCCAACTCCAGCAAGGACAGGCTGCATCCGTCGAAGTCTCCGGCAATGATTGCGCCGTCATGGCCGCGGTCGCGAAGGAGCACTACAAGTTCGGTCCAGACAATCCGCCGCCCCCTCTGCGTGGCATGGGCGAACCTGGCTGGCGCCCGCAATGCGACTGGTCGAAATTCGGTCTCGCCTTCAGCGACTATAATGACGTCCCGCAATCGACCGACCCTCGCGAGCGCCTGAAATGGGTCGAGTTCAAGCAGCCGCGCTATGACGGCGAAGGCGCCCTGATCGAGACTGGCATCATGCATGGCCCGCTGGCCGGCATCGGCTATGAGTGCCGCGTGCGGTCAGGCGTCGCAGGCTGGACGGTCAGCGAGTGCAAGACGTCGTGGATATCCTGAGCAAAAAGCCTGATAGAAGGGTTCGCGCCAGGATTTCGTGACCGGGCTGTTGCAGGGGTTTCTCGATGAAGCGTCTCGTTCTTATTGTCGGGGCTGCGTTCGCGGCGGCGTCCTGCCTCAGCGAGGAAAAGGAAATTCCGCCCAAAAAGGCCGCCTTCGTCACCGACGACTGCGCCCTCATCGCCGCCGTCGCCCGGGACCACTACAAGTTCACGCGCGACGAGCCGCCGCGCAGGCTGTGGCTGCACGGCGAAGACCTGCCCTGGCGTCCAGGCTGCGATTGGCAGGGCTTGGGCCTCAACCTGGTAGAGGTCAGCGGACCCGAAGGCGTCGCCGCCACGGCGGGTATGGCCGAAGTCTCCTTCTACCGTCCGCAGTATGACAACACCGGCGTCATGATGCGCACCTCGCTCGAGCGGGCGTCCGAAGCCTCCGTTCGCGAGTTGTGCCGGCTTGCCCGCGCCGATGATGCGTGGTCCGTGGCTTCATGCGTGCCTGATCCGAAAGTGACTATGCCGCGTCCGCCGCCGCCAAGCCCGGCCGACGCCACTCCGGACAGCAACAAGATCCCTCCGCCCGCGGATCGCCCGCCCACCGCGCGTGACGCCACCACCTACACGCCCGATCCAGGCAGATCCCCCGGTCCTGGTCCGAACTAGCAGCTACACGCCGGGCGGCATCATCATGGGATTTGACTCGCCATAGCTGATCAGCCGCCTTCAGACAGGCGTGTCGACTTTCTGGTACCGCCTGCCCGCCTCGGCGACGAACGCATCGATTACCCGCCTGATCGCGTAGGCCTTGTTGCCGTCGGCCAGGGCCTGCAGCACGAAGTTGCGGAATTCGAATTCGATCGAAAAGACCACACGTGTTCCGGTGGCGATCGGCGTAAAGCGCCACGAATTGCCCAGCTTGCGGAACGGCCCGCGCACCAGGCTTACATCTATGGCGAGGTCCGCCTTCCGCGCATCGACATCGGTGATGAAGGTCTCGGTAAAGCCCTGGAATCCTACCGTCACCTCGGCCCGACAACTCAGCCTAGCCTCGTCTTCCTGTTCGCTCAGCAGCCGGAGCGTCCGGATCCATTTGATGAAATCGGGATAGCGGCCGACATCGGCGGCGAGATCGAACAGGTCCTCGGACCGGTACGGCAGGTCCAGCGTCTGGCGGTGGATGGTCACGTCAGCGGCTCAGCTGCGCCTCGCGGGCGGCGCGCAGCCGGGCGAAGTCCTCGTCGGCGTGATAGGACGAGCGTGTCAGCGGTGAGGCCGAAACCAGCAGAAAGCCCTTGGCGCGCGCAATCGTTTCCAGCGCCTGGAACTCCTCGGGCATCCAGAACTTCTCGACCGCCGCGTGCTTGCGCGTCGGCTGCAGGTACTGGCCGACAGTCAGGAAATCGACGCCGGCGGAGCGCATATCGTCCATCACCTGCATTACTTCTTCCTTGCTCTCGCCCAATCCCACCATCAGCCCCGACTTGGTGAACTGCGACGGGTCGCGCTCCTTGACGCGCTCCAGCAGGCGCAGCGAATGGTAATAGCGCGAGCCTGGCCGGATCGAGAGATAGAGCCGCGGCACGGTCTCCAGGTTGTGGTTGAACACATCCGGCTTCGCATCGATCACGATATCGGCCGCATTACCCTTGCGCAGAAAATCCGGCGTCAGGATTTCGATGGTCGCCTTCGGCGCCGCAAGCCGGATCGCCCGCACCACCGCCGCGAAATGCCCGGCGCCGCCATCGTTGAGATCATCGCGGTCCACCGACGTGATCACCACATGCCCGAGCCCCATCGCCGCGACCGCCTCGCCTACCCTGCGAGGCTCGTCGGCGTCGAGCGCGCCCGGCAATCCCGTCTTCACATTGCAGAACGAACAGGCGCGCGTGCAGGTGTCGCCCATGATCATCAGCGTGGCATGCTTCTTGGCCCAGCACTCGCCGATATTGGGGCAGCCGGCCTCTTCACAGACCGTGTGCAGATTTGCTTCCCGCACGATCCTCTTGGTTTCGAGATAACCCTCGCTCGTCGGCGCCTTCACGCGGATCCAGCTCGGCTTCCTCTGCAGGGGCGTATCCGGCCGGTTCTGCTTTTCCGGATGCCGCGCGGCGCGCGAATCGTCCGTCCCTCCGCGAGGGGCGCCGTCGGGTCCGCCGTTATTGTCGAGCAGCGTAGGCATGGGCCCTGTTATCCTGAATTACAGCCGGACGAAATCGCCGTTACGGCGAGCAAATTCGGCGTGTGGTCGACTCGTTTGTGCTTTGCGTGCCACAGGTTATATTAACTCAAAGATATAAGAGAGCCCGGTGGGGCCGCGAGGGAGGTTTACCAATGGCGTCGTTGCGCACCGCCTACGACCCCCGCAATGCCGAGATCGCAATTTTCCCGGCTCTGCTGGCCGCCAGGAAGGAATATGGGGGTCGCAAGATCGCCCTGCACGATGCCGACGACCGCAAGCTTTCCTACGACGACATCATCCGGGCCTCCTTCGCCCTGGGACATGCGCTGAAGAAGGGCACCAAACGCGGCGAGGCGGTCGGCCTGATGCTGCCGACGGGCGCCGGGGCCGTGATCACCTTCTTTGGGATCAATGCCTACGGCCGCGTGCCGGCGATGCTGAACTTCACAGCCGGCGCCCGCAACATCAAAGCTGGGCTCACCGCCGCGAAGGTCAAGCGCATCGTCACCGCGCACGCCTTCATCGAGAAGGCGGAACTCGGCGAACTGGTCCGCGAGCTCGAGGCTGACGTCGACTTCATCTACCTCGAGGATGTCCGCAAGGCCCTTGGCGCCGGCGACAAGGCGGCAGGCGCGCTGGGTCCGATTGCGCCCTGGATGTTCATCCAGCATGTCGACCACAAGGCGCCGGCGGTGATCCTGTTCACCTCCGGAACCGAGGGCGACCCCAAGGGCGTCGTGCTTTCCCACTTCAACATCGTCGCCAACGTCCACCAGGTGCTCGCGCACGTTCCCGAAGCGCTCGGCCTCGACGACGTGCTGTTCAACCCGCTGCCCACCTTCCACTGCTTTGGCCTCACCGCCGGCGCCCTCCTGCCTCTGCTCGGCGGCATGAAGTCGGTGCTGCATCCCTCGCCTCTGCAAACCAAAGTGATCCCCAGGCGCGTCGAGGAAACCGGCGCGACCATCCTCTTCGCCACCGACACCTTCCTCAACCAGTACATCCGCGCCTGCCAGGGCAACGAACTTGGCAAGCTGCGCTTCGCCGTTTGCGGCGCCGAACGCGTGCGTGACGAGACCCGCCAGCTGGTGCGCAAACGCTTCGATGTCGAACTTCTGGAAGGCTATGGCGCAACCGAGGCCGCGCCCGTGATCGCAGTCAACCAGCCCGGCCACAACCGCCCCGGCACGGTAGGCCGCCCGCTTCCCGGCATGGAGCTGAAGTTCGAGCCCGTTCCCGGCATCGAGAATGGCGGCCGCATGGTCGTGCGCGGCCCCAACGTGATGCAGGGCTACCTCACTGCCTCCAAGCCCGGCGAGCTGCAGAAGCTCCCCGAGGGCTGGCACGACACCGGCGACGTCGTCAGCCAGGACGATTTCGGCGCGCTCACCATCAAGGGTCGCCTCAAGCGCTTCGCCAAGATCGGCGGCGAGATGGTCTCGCTCGCCGTCGTCGAGAACGTCGCCTCGACGCTATGGCGCGAGCACGACCACGCCGCCGCCGTGCTGCCCGACAAGCGCAAGGGCGAGCAGATCGTCCTGCTCACCACCTATCCCAAGGCCGACCGCACCGATCTCCAGCGCTGGGCCCAGGACCACGGCGTCAACGAACTCTCCCTGCCCCGCAAGATCTTTCAGGTTCCGTCGATCCCTGTGCTCGGCACCGGCAAGATGGACATCGGCGCCGTGCAGAAACTCGCCGCCGAAATTGCCTCCCGCGCCGATGCTCCCGGCGGCGCTCAGGCGGCGGAGTAGTGAGGAACGGTCCGGCGAAGCCGGATGAATTGGTCCGGTGGACCAATTCAAGTGACGAACGCCCGGAGCGACAGCGAAGGGCAGCGGCTCCAGTCACCGATGGAATAACGCCCATTCCTAAGATCGGTTAGGAATAGCCCGCTTTCCTAAGATTGCTTAACGCTTGATGGCGGGACCGGGGCGATTGGTTTCGTTGGCTCGACTACTTCGCCAGCCCGGTCATTAGCTTCTCGAACGACGCCATGGTCTCCGGGATGCGGTCGATCTTCCTGAAGGGCGCCGCGAGGAAGCGGTCCACCGTAGTGTTGAACAGGTCGGGGTCATCGTACGGGACCATGTGCGTTCTGTTGGGGAAGATCGCCAGCTCAGCGTTCGGCAGGCTCTTGTAGATCGTGAGAATATGCTCCAGCCGAATGAGGTCGTTGTCGCTTGCCAGCACCAGGGTCGGCGCCGTGACCTTGCCCAGCAAGGCCGGAGGAATGTTCGGCTCCTTCAGCATCATCCCCACGACCTTCAGCTGGCGCTTGCCCGCTGGCGTGTTCTTCACATCGTCGGGAAGGTCCATCATGGATTTGATCAGCGCGTCGATTTCGGGATCGAACGCATCCGGGCCCGGATCCAGGTTCGCCGCCATGGAGACGATCTTCTTCACCTTGTCGGGATGGCGCACGCCCAGCAGAAGGGCCTCGATGCCGCCGTCGCTCCAACCCACGACGTCGACCGGACCCGTTTTGAGATGATCTATCAGCGCCGCGAGGTCGTCGGTCATCTTCTCGTAGGTGATCGGCTCCGCGCTGTCGCTGGACTTACCCTGATCGCGGCTGTCCATCGCGATCACCTTGTACTTCGCCTTGAAGTGGTCGATCTGCGCCGACATCATGCCGATGCTGCCGCCATTGCCGTGCACCAGCAGTAGCGGTTCGCCCTGGCCGTACGTCTCGTAGTAAAGCGTCACGCCGTCGTGGACGAAGGTCCCGCCGGCGTCCTTGTTGGCGCCGTAGGGGATCGCGGCGGCGGACGCCGCAGCCGGCGCGGTCTCCGCCGGCTTGACGGGCTCGGGCGTGCAGGCAGACGCAAGGACAAGCGCGACGGCAAACGACGCGGTCAGCAGAAGTCGCTTCATAGCTAGGCCCCGGAGTAGCGGCCCGTTGCAGGAGCAACGGCGCTGGCGACCATCGGAAGGATGCGTCGTGTGGTCAAGCCTGGGGCAGATACGTCTAGATGTGCAGCGGCCGGCCGTACGCGGCGAGCACGCTCTCATGCATCATCTCGCTCAAGGTCGGGTGCGGGAACACCGTTTCCATCAGCTCCGCCTCGGTCAGCTCGCCCTGCCGCGCGATGCAGTAGCCTTGGATCAGTTCAGTTACGCCCTCGCCTGCCATGTGTGCGCCCAGCAGTTCGCCGGTATCCGCATCGAAGATCGTTTTCACCATGCCCTCGGGTTCGCCCAGCGCGATCGCCTTGCCGTTGCCGATGAAGGGGAACTTGCCGACCTTCAGCTTGCGCCCGGTCTTCTTCGCCGCGTCCTCGGTCATGCCCACCGACGCCACTTGAGGGTGCGAATACGTGCATCCCGGCACGTTCCACGGGTCGAACTTGTGGCTCGGCGCCTTGCCCGACATACCCTCGACGCACACTACGCCCTCATGCATCGCCTTGTGCGCCAGCCAGGGCGGCCCGCATACGTCGCCGATCGCATAGAGCCCCGGCACATTCGTCTTGCCGTAGCCATCGACCACGATGTGCGTCTTCTCCACCTTCACGCCCAGCGCCTCGAGCCCGAGATTCTCGACATTGCCGACGATGCCGACGGCGAGGATCACCTTGTCCGCCTCCAGCGTCTGCGATCCGTCCTTCGCCGCCACCTCCGCCCTTGCCCGGCCCTTGTCCACCTTCAGCGACTTCACCTGCGCCGAGGTGATGAACTTGATGCCCTGCTTGCCGAGTTGCTTCGCCATGAAGGCCGAAATCTCCGCATCCTCCACCGGCAGGATGCGATCCAGCGCCTCCACCACCGTCACTTCGACGCCGAGCGTCCGATAGAAGCTCGCAAACTCGATTCCGATCGCGCCAGACCCGATCACCAGCAGCTGCTTCGGCATCTCCGCCGGAACCATGGCTTCCCGGTAGGCCCACACCGTCTTGCCGTCGACCTTGAGACCCGCCTCCGGTATCTCCCGCGCTCGTGCGCCCGTCGCCAGCATCACGTTCTTCGCCTGGTAGGTCCCCTCGCCCTTCCCTTTCTCGACAATCACCTTGGGCGAAGTCGCGCCCTTCTCCAGCCGCGCCACCCCCTCCAGCACGTCGATCTTGTGCTTCTTCATCAGGAACGCGACGCCGTTCGACAATTGCTTCGCCACCGCCCGGCTGCGCGCCACGATCTTGTCGAGCAGCACCTTCGGATTCTCCACCGAGAACCCGTAGTCCTTCGCATGCGTGATCAGGTGAAACACTTCCGACGACCGCAGCAGCGCCTTGGTCGGAATGCACCCCCAGTTGAGGCAGATCCCGCCCAGCTCCGCTCGCTCCACGATAGCGACTTTCATCCCGAGCTGTGCGGCCCGTATCGCGGCGACGTAGCCGCCGGGCCCGGAGCCGATGATGATGAGGTCGTAGGCAGGTTTGGCGTCGGCCATCGTTACTCCTTGTGCCGCTGCCGTCGGGTTTCCTCATCCGCAAATGTACGAGAACCGGCAAGCGCAAACAGGATCAGGATTATCACGAGCACCAGCACACTCGTGCCCACCTTTGGAGCGATCCCGAAGGATTCCCAAATCCCCGCGCCCCAAAACACGTTCACTACTACGGCAATGCCGCAAAGCGCAGCGAGCAAGCGGAGGAGTGTAAATTTCACAGCAGCATCGCCTCAGGCGTCTCGACGAACTGCTTGAAGTGCTGCAGCCACTTCGCGCCCGTCGCCCCATCCACCACGCGATGGTCGCAGGTCAGCGTCACCGACATCACTGTTGCGATCTCGATCTTGTCGCCGTGCACCACGGCGCGCTTCGAGCCCTCGCCGACCGACAGGATCATCCCCTCCGGCTGGTTGATGATCGACGCGAAATTCCTGATGCCGAACATGCCGAGGTTCGAGATCGAGAACGTGCCGCCCATGTATTCCTGCGGCTTCAGCTTGCGGTCCCGCGCCCGCGCCGCCAGGTCCTTCATCTCGGCGGCGATCTGCGCCAGGCCCTTGGTCTGCGCGTCCCGCACCACCGGCGTGATCAGCCCGCCCTCGATCGCCACCGCGACCGACACGTGCGCCGATTTGTGCCGCGCGATGCCTTTGTCCGTGTAGCTGGCGTTGGCATCCGGCTGCGCCATCAGCGCCATGGCGCATGCCTTGATCAGCATGTCGTTGACCGACACCTTCACGCCCGCCGCCGCCCCCGCTTCGTTGATCCGCACCCGGGCCGACAGCAGATGATCGATCTCCAGATCGATCGTCAGCGGGAAGTGCGGCACCTGCATGAAGCTCTGCGTCAGCCTCTTTGCAGTCACCTTCCGAACGCCATCCAGCGGGATCAGCTCGAACGTGTCGGGATGATAGACACGCTCATCCAGCGTCGCCGGCTCGATCAGGCTGGTGATGCCGCCGCCGGCCGCGGGCGCCTGCTTCGCCGCGCCGCCCTTCGGCGCATTCTTCAGATCCGCCTTGATGATCCGCCCATGCGGCCCGGACCCCTTCAGCGCCAGCAGGTCGATGCCTTCCATCTTCGCCAGCCGCTTCGCGAGCGGCGAGGCCTTGATGCGCTGGCCCGCAACCGCAGGCGCCGCCGCCGGCGCACGCTGTACAGGCGCCTGAGCGGCGGCCGGCGCCGGCGCTGCGCTTGGAGGCTTGGCGGCAGAAGCCGCCACCGGAGCAAGCGCCTTCGCCGGCTCGGCCTTCGCCCCACCGCCATTGCCCTTCGCCGGCGTTTCGCCCTCACTCGCCAGCTCGAGGATCGGCGCGTTGACCTTCACGCCCTGCGCGCCCTCTTCCACCAGCAGCTTGGAGACCACGCCCTCCTCGATCGCCTCAAGGTCCATGGTCGCCTTGTCCGTCTCGATCTCTGCGATGATCTGCCCGGCCTTCACCTTGTCGCCGACCTTCACATGCCATTTGGCGAGGTTCCCCTCCTCCATCGTGGGCGACAGCGCGGGCATGGTGATCGAGATGGTCATGCGTTTTCAGGTCGCCTTCATGATGCGCGCAAACTCGCCCGCCTTGATGAAATAACGGTCGGCGGAACGTAGACCCTTTGTCTCACGAGCTGCGAGGTCGGCCCCGATCCTGGTGCAGATGTCTCCCGCCTGCTCGGCGAATTTCTCCCGGGCGTCACCCTTCAGGTTGAAGTAGTCATCCACCGCCGCACGAGAAACCCTGACGAACGTGGCCTTCCCGCCGACACGATACTTGATGTCGAAATCTTCCCCGTTCACCTGATAGCCTTCGTATTCAACCGCCATGACAGACCTTCCTGTCCTCGACCTTCACATGCCGCTTGACGAGGCGCCCCTCCTCCATCGTGTGCGACAGCGCAGGCATGGTGATCGAGATGGTCATACTTGGCTGCCCCTCCGGACGAGTGCTTCGTCATAGGCGGCGCGATTAATGAATGGCCAGACTTCGCCATCTCCAGCTTCAAGAAATTGTTGGAGCCGTTTGTTCCACCGCGCTTCCATGCCACCGATCTTCAACAGCCGTTTCTTTCCGAACAAGGATAACCAGCCGGCGTCGAACCGGTATTCCGGCCAGAGATATTCCTGCTCGGATCGAAGGAACAGGATCCAGCGCGCAAGATCGCGCCGCACCGCCCAATTGAGAGCGTGCTGTCCAACAGCGTATCCTTGCCCGTCCGAGTAGAGCCCCCACGACATCTGATGCACGGCTCGTACGCCGCGATCGCGCCAGTCGGTTTCGATCTCTTCGAGTTCGTCGCTGGTAATCCGCCCGATGGCGTAGCGACGCAACGCAAGCGCTAAGCGATTGCGTCCCTTGCGATCAATCATGGCGCTTCTCGATTAGTTCGCAACATAACAAACCTTCTTCGCCGCCTCGACGATGTCCGCCGCGTTCGGCAGCGACAACTTCTCCAGATTGGCCGCATACGGCAGCGGCACGTCCTTCTGGTGCACGCGCATCGGCGGCGCATCGAGATAATCGAACGCCTCCTCCGTCACCGCCGCCGCGATCTCCGCGCCGACGCCGAAGAAGCGCCAACCCTCCTCGCAACAGACGATGCGGTTGGTCTTCTTCACGCTCTCGATCACGGTCGCCGTATCCAGCGGCCGCAGCGTGCGCAGGTCAATCACCTCCGCCTCGATGCCTTCGCCAGCGAGCGTCTCCGCCGCCTCCAGCGCGAACTTCACCATCCGCGAATGCGCCACCAGCGTCACATCCGTCCCCTCGCGCCGCACCCGCGCCTTGCCGATCGGCAGCACGAAGTCCTCGACATTCGGCACATCGAACTCGACGCCATACATCAGCTCGTGCTCGAGAAAGACCACCGGATTGGGATCGCGGATCGCCGCCTTCAGCAGCCCCTTGGCGTCCGCCGCATCATAGGGCGCGATCACCTTCAGGCCTGGTATGTGGCCATACCACGCCGAATAGTCCTGGCTGTGCTGCGCCCCCACGCGCGACGCTGCGCCATTAGGTCCGCGGAAAACAATCGGGCAGCCCATCTGCCCGCCCGACATGTAGAGCGTCTTGGCCGCCGAATTG
>Ga0210377_10004098_pt1 | contig 12307 bp, 12 predicted proteins | sample PLM4_65_b1redo_FD_155480 | JGI IMG/M metagenome (GOLD analysis project Ga0210377, IMG submission 155480) | Groundwater sediment microbial communities from an aquifer in East River, Colorado, USA - PLM4_65_b1 redo | ecosystem: Environmental > Terrestrial > Soil > Riparian zone | place: USA: East... | reverse complement strand
AGTTGATTTATATGGCATTGTTCCCCCTCATCCGGCCTTCGGCCACCTTCTCCCTCAGGGAGAAGGGACTGGCGGTAGATCAGTTCTAATCAGGTAAAATCAAGACCTTGCTTTCCATAGAGAAACAAGCGGGGGTAAAACTAAAATGAAAATCGAATATCCGGCCATATTTGAACCTGCCGACGAAGGCGGATACACTATTACCTTCCCTGACTTCCCTGAAGCCATAAGTGAAGGGGACACCCTTGAAGAAGCTAATTACAACGCCATAGAAGTATTGGACCTTACTCTGAAATCTAGGATGGAAGATAACGAGATTATCCCTCTTCCTCACTCCGAATCAGGGACTAACGTGCATATAATTGCGCCGGATGTCAACATCCAGGCGGCTCTGCTCGTCAAGTTAAACAGGGGAGACAAAAAGTTCTCCGACCTTGCACGAACGCTCGGCACCTCATGGCCTGCGGTATCCCGCTTGGAGGATCCGAAGCATTGGCCGTCCCTTCGTCAACTGGATAAGATAGCGGCGGCACTTGGTAAGCGGCTAGTGCTTTCACTTGAATAAAGGACCTGTCATTAGATTTGAGGCTTATAAGTCCCTATCTGATAAATCCGCGAAAAAAATCCTCAAATGCTTATTTCCCGGACGGAATTATTTTCTTAATACCATGCTCATAGTCATTGGTTATAGACTTCAGGTTGGTCTTGACTTGACCCCGGGTATAAGACTGATACAGGTACCACGCTCCGATAAGAGCCAATAAAAACATAATGATACCGATTACGCCACCACGCTGGTTACGCAGGTGCCCGGCCAGATTTTTAGTTGTATTAACGCTATTCATGGATGTACTCCTTTTGGCGTAATTTAACCATTGGCAGTCTGTCTATAGCCAGCCAGATCTCCGCCGGCAGGTTTGTCGCATTCTATTTCTGTCTACTCCCTGACATTTTTCTGCCGACCTTTCGTGATTATTAAGCTGCCATGGTTGTTGGATGGGCTGAACCAGGCAAATGTTAGCACCTGAACCCTCATTTATTCCTTGACCGAACTAAGGGGCTGCTCTTGACCTGCCGGGCGGGTTTTTGCCCGGTCACGGTTAAAGTGCATGTTGGGCTTCGAAATTTTGCTTGAAAAATGGATAATGGAGAGTTGACCCTTTAACTTCTTTTTATGATTGCATATCGGAATCGAGTGTCTACCAACTCGTCATTGAAGCTTTATAAACGATAAAGCACCTTCAGGAACCTTACGTCGTACTTCTTTAAACCATGCTCCAGGACCTATAACTATTGTGTTTAGATCCTCAAGACCAACACAAGTCTGTAGCGACAGATCATTTATTGGGATCTGGCCACAATATACCTTCAGTTGAGAGCCCTCTATTTCTCGATCGTTGATCAGCACGCTGTTTACTTGGAAGGTATATGTGTTGATCGAATGATCGCGGAGTTCAAACGTCTGATTAAATCTGATTGCATCGTACCCTGAAGCTGGCTTAGCGAGTAATCTTGTAGTTCCGCATCCAGCAATGGCCAACACAAGCATCAGTATTAGAAACTGACATATTCTGATTGTTGTAATGCCTCGAAAATGTTCACATTCTGGACGCATATCTTTTCCCCTTCTTGGTAACGGTTCATGGCGTAGCGGGTTCCTCCGCTGCCTCCTATGGTCAGCGGCATCCACACTTCTGTACTACATCCCAGATCTCTTCAGGAGAAATACGGCCATGTGACCAATATGACCTTTGAAGGCTTGCTATACTTCCTTCCCCTTTTTTGCGAAATGAAATTCGGTAATAATACCGCTGTTGGTTAAATTGCATGGGGCTGATATATAGCTCAGCCAGGCCTTCTTCCGAAAATATATCTTTGACTGTGATTTCATCGTTAGGAAATTGATCTAAGAAGCAACGGTAGGCAGCTTGATAACTTGTACTGCATGAAGTTGACATAATTGGTGAAACACTCTGGATTTCTGATTTTGAAACACCAATGCAACCTGGCAGCAATAAAAGTGACAGAAGTAATATTGATTTTTTCATTTATTCCTCAGTTCTATGGGATAGACGTACCGTGAGAGCTTGCCGAATTTCCGCCCTTGACTGATTGTCGTTGGCAGCTGTTTGCAGACAGGTAGATACCACCCAAAGTGGCAATCAGTGTTGCTACGGCAATCCAAAATGTTCGAAGGATCCAACTGTGAGACCTTCTTATGATGCTCCACCCACCCTCTGTAAGGCGATACATAAATTTAACGTCGGTAAATCCTTCCCAATCTACTGGGAGTCCACCCGCTTCATTTAGTTTATTGCTCGGAAACGCGTGGGGCAATGGCTCCACCCATCCTCTTAGATAGGCAGTCGTGAGTGCGCACTCTACTTCCTCATCGACTTGAAGTGACCGTTCGATTACCCAGACATTCCCCGGCTGTAGAATTGCAACAATTCTCTGTCTTGCAAGGCCACGAAGAACATCCTCAATCTTCTTTTCTCTTTTCGAATCAATTGCGCTCATTGAATCTCCCACTAACGGGCCGGGGGCGCAGTGGCGGCAGGTTTTGCCGCCACTGCTGCCGCCACCTTGTTAGGGATTCACTCGGTCACTCCAAATAGCTCATATACCGATTTCCTAAGCTCGCCGTCACAGGCACGATATTCATCGACGAATTTTATTATCCGATCGACCTGCTGCTTAGTTCTAAATGGTAGCGAAAGTACTTCTGCAATCTCATTGTTTGACAAATACCTATCAAGATACATGTAAGGGTCTATCTTCTTCGGTAAGAAAGTTTGTTTAATCAGCATGTTCCATGTGCTTCGAACGTTGATAGCATTGTAAGCTTTTTTGCAATCAAAAAATTCCCTCAATTCCTCCGAGTGCTTCTGCCAAACCTGGCTACGAAACCAATCATGAAAGAGCTTTACCATTCTTGAGTAGTCATTAAAGAACTCCTCAACATTCACTCCATCAGGATTTTCCGCGATATAAGATTTTGAAGGAATATCCCATCCATCCCATTTGCTTAGATTCTCCTGGGTGAGAAAGAAGAAAACACTACTGCCTTGCTTGTCATGCTTGACGACCCAATTACTCTTTGCGATGCGGACGTGAGTCATATAATTTCTAAAATTTTGTACAAATCTGTGAAGGGGATTTCCCGAAAAATATTCCCTTACTTTCTCACGGTAAAACTCCACTGGGTACTTTCCCGAGAATCTTCTTGAATGATCCACCAGCGCCATTGCTGCCATAGTGGCAGAGAATACTCCTCGCTGTATTCGAAGTTCCAAGGTCTCAAAATCTGATCTCCTTGTCCTATGCCAGAAGTCTGGCCTTTCCGATTCACCCTTGAAGAAATTGATGGATGACAGCAAATCATAGGTGGCATCGAGGAAAATGTTCAACGATAAATGGACAGATTCCAGTTCTGATGAAATTATGCCGCCCGGAAGCGACTCTATAGCCCTCAAGGTCTCTGTCAAGTTTTGGAATGTGGAAACTATAATTTGCTCTTTTGTCCATGGCCTTGTCGCGTTACAAATCAACTTTTCATACTGATTGCTCATAGGCTATCTCGTATCCCCAACGCTAAGGCTCCACCGGACCCAGGCCGCGCCTGCACAGACCTTTCTAATGCAAATGAGCACGCTGCTCGGCATGGGTCCGGTGGAGCCGCATGATAGATGCTGCATTTTCAGACAAAGTGATTTTGCACATATTCTACCAGCTTAGGGCCTTCGAGCTTGTCAGTTGCTGGATTCGTTCTCACATAAAAAATCAAGCCATCCAAATAGCATGGCTTGGGTGATTCGCCACATTCTACCATAAGCACCTTGCGGTTTAGTACGGAAACCAAGCGATGGTTAATAAATGGATAGAATTGCTCGCCTATTCGCTCTTTAAGTTGATTCTTGATATATTTCAAGAATGCATCATTGCTCTTGTGAAATTTCTCTACTTCTGTCTCTACTCCAAGCACTTCACCGGAATCTGATACACCAACTATGAAAATACCGCCACTAGTATTGAGAAAAGCAACCAACGTCTTGAGTGCGGCTTGCTCTATGTATTTTTCTTTTGTTCCCTTGCGAGTGTCGAGACCAAATGATTCCTTGAATTCAACAGTCTTCGACTCACCAGAGCGAACCATATTCATAACTTTATCAGCATCAGTAAGCCCTCCAATTTGTTCCAGCATATTTTCGAGCTGCCCTTTGATAGCTGCGGCGCTTCGCGGATTCAGCGCCAACTCAGTTTGAAAGTTCGTGATTGCTTCAGTGAGGGAAGTTAGCTTTCTATGTGTGAATGCGATTTCTCGCTGTTCTTCAATGCGTGGTAATGCAACACGGAGATCTAGGAGATCTAGTTTTCTTATCTTTGGAATGACTGTCCCAGAAGTCAGCGAGCTGAGAACCAACCTGCCAAGGTCAGACTTGAAAAATGCCGACAAATATTCACTATCAGCTTTATCAGATAACACCACTTGGAAAACATTGTGATGCTTAACTGATACCTGCGCTATGTCATGCACTACGCAGGAAGTGCCCAAAATAGGAATATAAACCGAATTTGGTTTCTCTTGGTGACTCTCGCCACTTTTTAACATGTTGATTTCTTCAACAATCTCCCCAAGGCGAACTGAATCATATTCCTTGTATTGTGTTTCAAGTTTAGCGAGCTGCTGAGCTGCCTTGAAGCTTCCGAATCCTTTGAACGTTCCATGTTTGATATAAATACCTTGACTTAGCGAGTTACCGGCAGAGTTTGTTATAAACGCGCTTGCCAATTGTTTCGCCTGGGCGTCACTTTCTAGCTCCCCAGCAAATACTTCATTCTTGAACGACTTACTAAACGCTGCCAATACAGGGCGTATACTGGTAGATGCAAATAAGCCCTCTGGCGTGTTAAATATACCATTGAGATAGTACCCCTCTCTACCTAACGCCTCAAGATATCTTGGGCCTTCAGCAATGCCAAACGCTGGAGGCTCGACGAGTGCGAGACATATACCGTTTTCACTAATTCGATGCAGAGCTTTCGACAGCTCGGCCCAATTTCTTCTTACATTTATTTGCTCGTTACCTAATTCGATCCTTTCTCCCGACATGCCGATAGGCAAATCAGCGACGACGTAGTCGTATTTAGATTGCGTGGGCACTGAGTTAGACCAGTCCATTCCACGGACATATAGCTGCGCCGTCTCAAGCTCTAGTGCATTGAAATCAGATATAGCAATTACTAGTGAAGATTGACTGTCAACGGCGACAGAAACCGCCTTTACAAAAGTTGTTACGATTGATTTTTGTTCGATCATTTCACTGCCTCACTATGCACTTGTCCAACATCTAACGCCGGGTGGTGACCGGTGCGGGTTTATCGCGACCGGCCTACTGGCCTAGTTAGTGCGACGAATAAGCGAACTCTCGAAAGAGGTAGTCGGCGAAATCTTTTATGGACTCCTCGTCTACCTTCTCTAAGGTGAAAGTACGCCCCTCAGTAATAGCCATTCGAGAGGACCCAGGCAGATAAACCTTAACCATTTTGTCGTGGTATTTATGGTTCTCCCTTAAGAATTCTTCCCCCTTAGCCTGAGTTTCCTGGTCAAGAAACATCACTAAAAGGGAAGACATGCCAAGGACTATGGCCGCGTTGCCTTTCGGCACAGCCATGACCGTCTTGATCTTATGCTTTTCTAAGTAATATGTTGTCCTCCCTAACAAGCCAGAGTAGGCAGCGAGATCAAATGAGCCCAAGAAGATCTGGCCCAGCCAAACTTCTTGCCCAACAGCCTCCGGTCTGAGTTCCTCGTCCTGATAGATGGCCTGTACAATCGTGTTTAAAAGGGCTGTGGGGTATGGTGGTGAGTCACTCGTTTTCTCATAGAGATACCCTTGGCGAACGAGATTTTGGACAGCCAGGTTCAACATTGGTTCGCTAGAAACGGTTCTTTGTGCAACTTGACGCTCTAAATCCCCTTCATCTTTGAATTTGAATTTAGAAGCGACGAAGATTTCCCTCATCAAATCAAATTCAGCCAGAGAGAGGTTCCGGGACGACTTCAGGATGTGGAGTTTGAAGTTGGCAGGCAAAAGGTCCCTTTGGAGGGCCTTGAACAGCCTCCCGTAGATTTCAACCTTCTCGTCCTCCTCGTCCTGAACCGCGTGCGACAACAAAAGGGTATAGTCCTCAATGCTTAACTCTCGATCCAATACTTGCTGGGCCGCTTCTGGATCTCCGCTGAGGATGTTCTCGTGAAACGCCTCGATCCTAGTTTCCTTGCGATCCTCGTAAAAGTGTATCCCGTGTTTCACCAAGGCCTCGACTCCGGCATAGACGAGTCCGCCGCCAGGGATTAGTGCATTGAGCCCCTCTTTAGCAAGTTCGGACGCAAAACTATAACCACTTACTTTCCCCCGAGCTAAACTCCTTGCCACTGCTTTGCTTTTATCGTCAGACATCATCCCTCCTACCAATTTTATAGATACGATGGGGCCAGGTCCTGATAACTCGTTAATCAGCAGAAAACGCTCATCTTACCGTTTTTTCGTTATGCCAAATTAAACTATATTTTCAGCTTGACGTAACTATCGGTAATAAGTGAGATCATAGCGGTGGATAACATTCCATATCGGATATTGAGCGAAAACCGCTCAATATCCACTCGTTTTAAATCATCCCGCGCCCCGCTAGGGCGCTGCTTTTTTATCTTTTACCTAGATTCTGCAATCCTTGCATGTAATGCTTGTCTATCAAAGTGAAAAAGGTTACTATTCTCAATAAGTTAGACGCCAATCAAACCTTTTGGGAGGTTCACCTTTTCCATGAATAAAATAGCACAAACAGGTAACGTTTCGCATCCTAAAATCACGGTGGAGATGACGGCAAAGAACATGACGGTGAACGCCGGGCTTTTGCCGGTGTTCCGCTACATGGACAAGCTCCGGCTCGAGACACTTATCGAGCAGTTGGTCAAGACGCCGCCACGCGCCGAGAATGCGGACTTCCAGTTCTCTGATGCGGTCCGGATGATAATAACGGGCCAGACAGCCGGGGCCACCGCCATGACCCATGTAACCAAAGTATGCGGTGACGAGGTGATAGCGCGGATGGCCGGCTGGGAAAGTGTTCCGGTAGCCACCACCATCACCCGGATCATCAAGGCGGTTAAGGAAAAGAACATTGTCGAGCTGGAAGGTGTTATTCCCCGGCTGCGCGGCAAGGTCTGGAAACGCCTTGTGCGAAACGGAAAGCGTCTGGCCAGTGCGGTGCATCGCAACCTTATTGATATTGACTCGACCGTTCAGGGGGTCTGCGGTAATCAGGAAGGCGCGGAAATAGGCTACAACCCGCACAAGAAGGGGCAAAAAGCCTACCATCCGCAGATCGCCTTCTGCGCCGAGACCAAAGAGGTACTGCACAGCTGGTATCGGTGCGGCAGCGCCTACACGAGCAACGGTTGCGTGGAGTTTCTCAAAGAACTTTTTGCCGGATTGAGCAACAGCATCCGCAAGATCATCAGGGCTGACAGCGGGTATTTCAGTGGTGACATCCTCGACTACCTGGAATCCGTTGAGTCCGGCTACCTGATCAAGGTAAAGCTCAAGAACCTGAACAAACTTCTTTCCCGCCAAGAGTGGCAACCGTTGGCCAAGGTGGGCGGATGGGAAGAAACCGAGTTTCTTCACAAATGCGGCAATTGGTCAAAAAAACGGAAATTTGTCGCCGTGCGTAAACAAACCGGCGTGACGGACGACATGTTCAAAACCCCCATCTACGACTACTTCTGTTACGTCACGACAGAAGCGGGGTCTCCGATGCAACTTCATCGCATGTACGGCAAGCGCGCCACCTGTGAGACCTGGATAGAGGAATGTAAAAGCCAGATGGGAGCAGGAAGTATCCGCACCGACGACTTCCTGGCCAACTCGGTGCTGTTCCAGTGCGGCGTGATCGCCTACAATCTCCTCAAATGGATGGGGTTGTCGGTCGGCGGACAAATCCAGAAGTGGGAGGTAAAAAGCATCCGGCTGTGGCTGATCCGCGTCGCCGGCAAACTGACCTCCGGCAGCAGGCAATTGACCCTCAGATTGCCAAAGAACTTTATGTATCAGGCGGAATGGATAGCCTGGGATCGAATGTCGCAAGACATTGTCTTCGCCTGACGACAAACAAGAGGCAACATAAACTTAACAACGGGGCAAACGGACTTCAGGGAGTAGTCTGCCTAAATCCCACATCAAAGGGTCAAAGGTATATTAATGAGTCCATAATCTAGGTCATAGGTGTAAACCTTGGGGCACATTTTGCCTGTGAATATATGTTACGACTACCGAAAACACGGAAATCGGCAACTTGGAGAACCTTGTCTTCACCGATTGCCGAGGATTGCAGAATTTAGGTTTTATCTATTCCGTGGGTTGCCGCGCTGCGGCCACCCACGGCTAATTTCCATTGCCCCTTCGGGGCAGGAACCAAATAATCGGCCTGGAAGGCCGAATAGATATTAGCCGGGGGTAAGCCCTGCGGGCTGACCCCCGGAACGGGTGTCCCCGGCACGGCTGCCAATCTTAAAATCGCCTAAAAAATACTTCATTTTTTCGCTTTCCGCAAGGGCATCATCCGAACTGGGTCTGAATCCTGCCGCGGGAAAGTGTTGCAATTTTGGCTGGATATCGTAGAATACGCCACGTTGACCCATGTTGCGCAACGGGATCGGACCGGCCGGGGGGAAAAGGCAATGCGACTTAAAGAAGATCAAATCAGCAGGCTGGCGGAAAAGGTCCTGGGGGATCTCTCAGTTGCCGGCCTCATAACCCTGAAGCAGGATCGTGTTTCAGCGCTCAATGCCATAAAAAGTGCCGTGGCGGCGGACATCAAGGCGGAAGAGAGTCTGGAAAAGGACGCCGAACTGCTTCTCGAACAGACGCTGCGCGCCATGGGGGGGAGTGCCGAGATCGACCGCCACAAAATGCTGCGGATGATCAAGGAAAAACTGGCCAAGGACCGTAAAATAGTCCTCTGACGTTTCTTTCACCCTTCACCTTTCACATTTCACGGGGTTCATTCATGCATATCTCCGAAGACCGCATCTCCCACATCGCCCACAAAATCTACGACAAGCTCTGGAAAGACGACCTGGCCGACTTTCCCGACGAGGCACGCTCGCTCAACGCAATAAAGGATTCCATTGCCGGCTTTTTTTCGCAGGCAGAAGATGTGGACCAGGCGGTGAGAAACAAGCTCGCTTCCTACTCCCAGTCAAAGGTGCCGGGAAGCAGGGAATGGGAGATCCTCTACCAGAAATTCTACGCCGCCGAGGAGATGGCCAAGAGGAAATGGTGATGCGTACTCTTCCGACAGTCAAGGCTTTCTGCTGTTCATTGCTCACTGTTCACCTGTTACTGCTTTCAGGTTGCGCGCCGGCAGCAAAGGTCACCGTGTCGCGTGCGTTCAACCCCGCTCCGGAACAGAATATCGTCTTTGTGCTCCCCTTTACCAACAGCCTCGTCCCTGAGGCGTTCAGCGAGACGGTCTTCAACGACTTTATCGACAATCTCAACAAAGACCGGCACAAGGGCAACATTACCTGGTTTTACATCATCAAGGAAAACACCGCAGATGTGGACCCGGCCTGGCGGGAAAAACAGGTCTACGTTACCGGCGAGATCTGGAGCTATATCGAGAATGCCGGCTGCTGCTCGACCGAGCTGCGGGTCAAGGCCCGGCTCCGCCTCTTTGAACCGGAGCAGAAGGACCCAACCCTGGAAGTATTCATCCCGCTGGAAGGCTTCTTCGAACATGACCGGTCCCCCCTTGCCGTCGAGCGGCAACGCCTGGCGCAGCGCCTTGCTAAGGAAATGTCCGCTGCGGTAATCAAGGCTTTGGCCAAACGTTCCATGCAGTAATACCGGTAGTCCCATCCGCTATTTTAAAGCTCCCAAGGAGCCTGCCGGACTTAGGAATGAATCTACTGCGAAAACGGTAAGTCGGTCCATATTCCCGTAAATTTTCGACAAATAGGTCCACTATTCGCTCTCAAATTTCCGGCAATCTGTCCTCGACCTACCATTTTCTCGCTACAATTCCCTAAGTCCGACAGACTCCTAGAAATTTTTTTCGATTAATCCCTTGATTTTTGCCCATACCCTGTTTATATTTAGCCAGTGATTAGCACTCAGCAGTTATGAGTGCTAATATTTTTTCAACACACAGAGAGCCGTTTAATCTCAAAGGAAGAAAGGAGAAGGAAAAAATGAATCTGAGACCGCTGCAGGACCGTATCATTGTCAAGAGGGTTGAGGAAGAAGGCAAAACCGCCGGAGGAATTTTCATCCCTGAAACAGCCAAAGAAAAACCGCAACAGGGTGAAGTTGTGGCAGTCGGCAAGGGTAAGCTGACGGAAGACGGCAAAGTCATCCCCATGGATGTGAAAGTCGGCGACAAGGTGCTCTTCGGCAAGTATGCCGGCAGCGAGGTCAAGCTGGACGGTGTTGATTACCTGATCATGCGTGAAGACGACATCCTCGGCGTACTTGAGAAATAAGCAGAACGTATAAATTGAATCAATAAACCCAAGGAGGATATTTTAACATGGCAGCTAAACTCATTAAATTCGATCAGGACGGCAGAAACGCCATCCTTAAAGGTGTAAATACCCTGGCCGACGCCGTCAAGGTGACCCTCGGCCCCAAAGGGCGTAATGTTGTAATCGAGAAATCATACGGCGCGCCGCTCATCACCAAGGATGGCGTCACCGTTGCCAAAGAGATCGAGCTGGATGACAGGTTCGAGAACATGGGCGCCCAGCTTGTCAAAGAAGTGGCGTCCAAGACCTCCGACGTTGCCGGTGACGGCACAACCACCGCAACCGTGCTCGCCCAGGCCATCTACCGCCAGGGCTCCAAGCTTGTGGCCGCCGGCCACAACCCGATGGAAATCAAGCGCGGCCTCGACCTGGCCGTGGAAGCCCTGGTTGGCGAACTGAAGAAAATCTCCAAGCCGATCAAGGACCACAAGGAAATTGCCCAGGTAGGCACCATCTCCGCCAACAATGACAAAACCATCGGCGACATCATCGCCCAGGCCATGGAAAAAGTCGGCAAGGAAGGGGTCATCACCGTCGAGGAAGCCAAGGCGATGGAGACCACCCTGGAAACCGTCGAAGGGATGCAGTTCGACCGTGGTTATCTTTCACCTTACTTCGTTACCGATCCGGAGCGGATGGAAGCCACGCTTGAAAACGCCACCATCCTCATCCACGACAAGAAGATCTCCAACATGAAGGACCTCCTGCCGGTACTCGAGCAGACCGCCAAATCCGGCCGGCCGCTCCTCATCATCGCTGAAGACATCGAGGGCGAGGCCCTCGCGACCCTCGTGGTCAACAAACTCCGCGGCGTGCTCAACGTCTGTGCCGTCAAAGCCCCCGGGTTCGGCGACCGCCGCAAGGCCATGCTCGAAGACATTGCTGTCCTCACCGGCGGCAAGGTTATCTCCGAGGAAATCGGCTTCAAGCTCGAAAATACGACCATGGATATGCTCGGCTCGGCCAAGAAGATCACCATCGACAAAGACAACACCACCATTATCGATGGTGCCGGCGTCGAAGCAGACATCCAGGGCCGGGTGAAAATGATCCGTGCCCAGGCTGAAGAAACCAGCAGCGATTATGACCGCGAGAAGCTCCAGGAGCGCCTTGCCAAACTGGTTGGCGGCGTTGCCATCATCAAAGTCGGTGCTGCTACCGAAGTTGAAATGAAAGAGAAGAAAGCACGCGTCGAAGATGCCCTCCACGCAACCCGCGCTGCTGTTGACGAAGGGATCGTCCCTGGCGGCGGCGTTGCTTATCTCCGCGCCATGTTAGTCCTCGACAGCCTTAAACTCTCCACCGAGCAGCAGTTCGGTGTCAACGTCATCAGGCGCGCCCTGGAAGAGCCGATCCGTCAGATTGCCCAGAACGCCGGTGTTGACGGTTCCATCGTTGTCGACAAGGTTAAGAACGGCAAGGAAGCCTTTGGTTACAATGCGGCCGACGACGAGTATGTGGACATGATCAAGGCGGGCATCATTGACCCGACCAAGGTCGCCCGCTATGCCCTCCAGAACGCATCCTCCATAGCCGGCCTGATGCTGACTACCGAGGCGATGATCGCCGACAAGCCGAAGGAAGAAGGCTCAATGCCTGCAATGCCGGGTGGTATGGGCGGCATGGGTGGTATGGGCGGCATGGGCGGCATGATGTAATTCGCCGTGTGAAACGCGGTTTGTCCATTGCCGGAAACCATAAAAACGGGAGGAGACA
>Ga0210377_10004097_pt1 | contig 12316 bp, 11 predicted proteins | sample PLM4_65_b1redo_FD_155480 | JGI IMG/M metagenome (GOLD analysis project Ga0210377, IMG submission 155480) | Groundwater sediment microbial communities from an aquifer in East River, Colorado, USA - PLM4_65_b1 redo | ecosystem: Environmental > Terrestrial > Soil > Riparian zone | place: USA: East... | reverse complement strand
CGGTCGTCAACCACGGTCACCCGAAAACCGGTGAATCGCGCCAGCTTCGCCAGCGTCCTGCCCACATGACCGGCGCCAAGGATCACCAGGTGCGGATCGAGCAGGACCGGCTCGATGTAGACAAGCACGGTGCCGCCGCACACGAGACCGCCCTCGCGCTCCGTCAGCTCAAAGGGCAGGGTCATGGGATCGCCGTTCTTGATGGTCATCATCGCTGCCTGCACCACATCCGCCTCCATACATCCGCCGCCGAGGGTGCCCATGATCGAACCGTCGTCGCGCACCAGCATCTTGGCCCCCTGTTTCTGCGGAGATGAACCGCGGCATTCCACGATCGTGGCGATGGCAGAGGCCCTGCCCTGTTTTTTGAGCTTTAAGACTTCTTCATAGATCTGCATAAATAACCTCAACAACCCTTTTATCCGCAGATTTCACAGATGGACGTCACGCCTGGGCGTGATGTAATCTGCGTAATCTGTGGATGATATCTGACCTTACGTGCAATACTACACCTTCTTCATCGCCGCGAGTACGGTCTCGGGATTCATCGGCAGCCGCCTCAGCCGCGCGCCCGTTGCCGTGAACACCGCGTTTGCGACCGCCGGCGCCACGGGAGGAACGCCCGGCTCGCCGATACCGCCGAGCTTCTCCCCGCTTGTGACGATATGGACCTCGACCTCGGGCGCCTCGCTCATGCGCAGGAGCTCGTAATCAGCGAAATTCGAGGACTTGACGCCCCCGCCGGCGAACTCAACCTTCTCTTTCAGCGCAGCGCTCAGGCCCATGGTCAGGCCGCCCATCATCTGGGCCTTGACGATAGCGGGGTTCACGACCGAGCCGCAGTCCACGGCACACGTTACTTTGTGGACCGTGATCGCGCCGGTCTTCCGGTCAACGGATATCTCGGCAACTTCCGCAACGTAGCTCCCGAAAGAGAGGTGGTAGGCAATACCGCGGGCCTGCCCCTTGGTAAGCGGCTTGCCCCACCCCGCCTTCTCTGCGGCAACCTGGAGCACGCGCTGCGCACGCGGATGCGCCGCGAGCATCCCGAGCCTGAACTCGAGCGGGTCCTTCCCTGCGGCATTCGCCAACTCGTCCACGAAGCTCTCGACCGTGAAGGCATTGTGCGAACTTCCCACGGAGCGCCAGAACCCGACCGGAACCGCCGTATCGAGCCGCACGTATTCCACCAAGCGGTTCGGGATGCCGTACTCCATATTCTCGACGCCCTCCACCGCTGCATTGTCGATGCCGTTCTTCATCATCTGCGGAAATACCCGGGCGAAGATGGAGGGGCAAACGACCGTATGAGACCATGCCGTGACCCGGCCCGACTTGTCAATCGCACCCTTGATCCGGCTCGCATTCATGGGACGGTAAAAATCGTTCTGGATGTCCTCTTCCCGTGTCCAGACGAGCTTCACCGGCTTGCCCGTGGATCGAGAGAGCAAAAGCGCCTCTTCCACGAAGTCCCGCTCGAACCGCCTGCCGAAGCCGCCGCCGAGAAACGTGGTATGAACGTTTATCTGTTCGGGCTTGAGGCCGGTAATCGCTGCGGCACTGGCCAACACGCCTGTCTGGTTCTGCGTCGGCGCCCAGATGTCGCACCCGTCAGCCCGCACATTGACCGTGCAGTTCATGGGTTCCATGGTGGCATGGGCAAGAAACGGAAGGATATAGGTTGCATCGACCTTTTTCACTGCCGCGGAAAGTGCGCCTGCGACGTCGCCTTCCTTCTTCGCCGTGATGCCTGAAGTGTTCAATGCGTCCAGAAAGGTCTTTTCGAGCGCAGTGGTGCTGACCTCTGGATGACCTGCGTCCCGCCAGTTCGCTTTTAGCGCGTCCCGTCCCTTCCAGGCAGCGTCGATCGAGTCCGCGCAGACCGCTACAGTATTATGGATCGACACAACCGCCTTGACACCGGGAACGGCTGCGGCTGCCGCCTGGTTGGAGGAAGCGAGGTCGGCCCCGAAGGCAGGCGGTCTCGCGATGGCAGCGTAGACCATACCCGGAATGAACGAGTCGATCCCGAACCGGGCCGTGCCGTTCACCTTCTCCTCGATGTCGAGGCGCGGGACCTCTGTGTTGATATACCGGAACTCGCTCTCCTTCTTGAGCACCGGGTTCTGCGGCACCGACAGCTTCGACGCCCGGCTGCTCAGGTCGCCGTAGGTGAGCGTTCGCGTGCCCTTCAGGTGGCGCACCCGGCCTTGCGAGACGGCGCATTCGTTCACCGGTACGCCCCACTCCTGGGCCGCGGCGGTGAGCAGCATCTCCCGGGCAGCGGCGCCGGCCTTGCGGAGCGGCTCATACATGTGGCGAATGCTCGAGCTTCCGCCGGTGGATTGCATGCCATACACAGGGTCCTTGAAGGCATCACCCGCAGGCGCGACCTCCATGGTCACGTTCTTCCAGTCGGCATCGAGCTCGTCGGCGACGATCATGGGCAGCGACGTGTATACGCCCTGGCCCATCTCCGACTTGTTCACTACCACGATAACGGTGTTGTTCGGCTGGATTTTGATCCAGGCGCTTGGATGGAAGCTGATGGGTTCCTCAGCTGCCTGCGCCGATGATAGAAGGCGGAATCCGTCCGATGTCGATACTACAGCTATGGCGAGGCCGGTGCCTGCCACCTTCAGGAACTGTCTGCGTGTAAGGTCGTTCTTCATTTCTTGCCTCCTCTCGACGCGAGCCGGATGGCGCTCAGTATCTTCGGATAGGTGCCGCAGCGGCAAAGGTTGCCGTTCATCTGCTCATTAATCTTGGCGTCCGTCGGCCGGGGGTCTTCAGCGAGAAGGGCCGCGGCCTGCATGATCTGGCCCGGCTGACAGTACCCGCACTGAGGTACCTGCTCCTGAACCCATGCCTTCTTCACCGGATGGTCTGCCGGCAGGCCCTCGATAGTCGTGATCTTTTTCCCCTGCGCGCTTCCAACCGGAGTCTGGCACGACCGCTGGGCCTTGCCGTCGATGTGCACGGTGCACGAGCCGCACATGCCGATACCACACCCAAACTTCGTGCCCGTGAGTTGGAGCCGTTCCCGGATGACCCAGAGCAGCGGGACATCGGGTTCGACATTGACCTGGTAAGACTTCCCATTGATATCAAGACTTATCATGCGACACCTCCTGGCGAGAGAAAATAAGGAACGATTGTTTGCAAAACAGCATGATTAAGACGGGACAAAGACCTGGCATTCTTAAACATAAGAAATCTAGTTGAAAGCAACCGTGAGACTTCAATGTTTTTTACTATAGCTCAAATATTTAGAAATTCAAGTCGTAGCCCGGATTCGCATACTACTTTATGCTGATTTTCCCCGTGAAAGACAGCTGTTTTTTTGATACGTTGTGTATTTATTAATAATCAAGTTTTTTTAATCAGTTTCGAAGTCTCATCACCATTCGTTCTATTTCTCGGGATAGGTTATTTTTCCATCGCGGATCCGGGCCATAGGCGTCATTGTATGAGGTCTAACATTCTTATCGCTGAGGATATCCTGAACTTCGATTCCGCGTACGATAAGGGCATCGCTGATCAGGGAGCGGTGGCATCGCCAGGGCACGGCCTCGGCGCACATGATGGCCGTGCGCTTCAGAACGGCAAGATCGATCAATTTGTTCAAGGCCGCCTCGAATTCCAGCGTCTGCATGTAATCGGCAAAGCCTCGAAAAGAAGCATTATGCCACCCCCTGTTGAGTGAATCGACCCGCGCGTGACGAAACCCCCCGAGGGCCTTCATGTGCCGGTAGCTGATGCGCCGGTTTCTGAGAACTATGCTGAGTGTTTCGCGGTTGAACTGCGGATTGTGCCGGGAACGGGGAATCGTGCGGATATCGATAAGCCTGCGAATACTGTTTGTCTTTAACAAATGGATAAACTCATCGATGCTCCTGGTAGAATGGCCCACGGTGAAAACAATGATCGCAGGCGTTGTCGATCTTTCCCTTCGCGGGGCAATGACATTCTTTGCATGCATGATCACTACCTGCTTCGTACTTTCTGGAGGCTAAGGCCGTGAGTCACTGATGTCGTAATTGTATCGCCATCATGACCGTTGTCAAGAAGCCTGCATCCCGGCATAAGACTTAAGTTCTAAATCCCCTTCTCATAAAAGTGTATTATACTAATATCGAAGAGCTTTACGCCAATCGTCGAGATACATTAAAGCCTGATCGAAAACTCATGACTATTTAACAGTAATGGTACTGTCAAAAGTTCTATGAAAAAAATGAAAGATATTTTACCACGGAGGTCGCAGAGTAATGCAGATCTTGAAATAAAAGCAGAGTATGTAAAAAAAGCTTGTTAAATTCGGAACTATTCAGGTTACACGAACTTCAACGGACATTAGGTAAAGAATATAGATTCAAAGAAGAGGATTTTGAGAGGTCGCAGAGGGGAAGGAACTGAGAAAGAGTTAAATGTATTATAATTCAAGAAGTTCTCCGCGTCCTCCGCGGCCTCTGCGGTGAAAATTTTGACATTAAGACAGTAATCATAAGGAGGCAGTGTATGAATGTTTTTAAGAAAACCACCGGGAATGTGCTGAAGACAGGTGCACTGATTCTTGCATTATTCATAGCATCGGATCTTTCTTCGCACAGTATTGTTTCCGCCAAAGATAAGGGCGTTTCTCAGGAATCCATAAACATGCTCAGCAAACTGAGCCAGGCATTGGACGAAGTTGCCAATATTGCGCGACCGGCGGTTGTGAACATCTCCACGACCTCAACGATCACCATGGAAGACAACCCTTTTGGCGATATGTTCAATGACCCGTTCTTCAGGCATTTTTTCGGCGATCAGGATGGCCATCCGGGACAAAAACGAAAGCATAAATCAGCCGCGCTCGGCTCCGGAGTGGTCGTATCAGAGCAGGGCTACATCCTGACGAATAATCACGTGGTGCAGGGCGCCGAGGAGATCAAGGTCACGCTCTATGACAAACGGGAGTTTAAAGGCAAGATAGTCGGCACTGATCCGAGGACGGACCTGGCCGTGGTAAAGATAAATGCCAAAGATCTGCCCACGCTCCGGTTTGGGGAGTCGGGTAAATTGAAGACCGGAGATATCGTCCTCGCTGTCGGCAGTCCATTCGGCCTGAACCAGACCATCACGATGGGGATCGTAAGCGCTGTCGGACGGTCGAATATCGGGCTTGCTGATTTTGAAGATTTCATCCAGACGGACGCGGCCATCAATCCGGGTAATTCAGGAGGTGCGCTGGTGAACAGCAGCGGGGAACTTGTGGGGATCAACACGGCGATCTTCTCGACCAGCGGCGGATATATGGGAATCGGTTTTGCCATTCCTTCGGACATGGCAAAAACGGTCATGGACAGCATCATCAAGCACGGGAAAGTGGTGCGTGGATGGCTTGGCGTGAGCATACAGAACGTCACCCCCGAGCTCGCAAAATCACTGGGGATCAAAGAGACCGAAGGCGCACTGATAGCGGGTATCGAGAGTCACAGCCCCGCTGATAAGGCGGGTTTCAAACGCGGCGATCTGGTTATAGCACTTGATGGAAAAAAGATCGTCGACTCAACGAACCTGCGGAATATGGTCTCCGCAACGCCACCGGGAAAAAAGGTGGATTTCAAGATCATCAGGGAAGGCAAGGAGCAGACCATTACCGCGACGCTCGGAGAGTATAAAGAGAAAAAGGTAGTCAAAAAATCGGAATACAACAACATCATGAAGGATGTTACGGTCCAGGAGCTCACGCCGAGCATGCAGGACAGGCTGAATCTTCCGGAGAACCTGACCGGGGTCGTTATTACCGATGTCGGACAGGATAGTCCCGCTCAGGGGTTGCTGCAGGCGGGCGACGTAATCGAGGAAATAAACAAGAAGACGATCCGGAGCGTACAGGATTACGACAAGGCAGTCTCGAAGCTCGGCGAGAATGACTCTGTCCTTCTGCTGATCTACCGCGATGGCGGGTCGGTCTATCTCACGATCACACCGTGAGGGGGGGCGAACAGACCAGTGGTGCCCGACGAATGATCGCATCGAGCGCCATCCGTGCTTCGAATTATCGCATCTGGATGGCGGACTGAAACCGCTGTCATCACGCATGAGGTATTTACTCCATTGCTTGTTTCAGTCACCCGTGTCGGTTGCAATGAAAGGACCGGTCTCGGTCATAAAACAACGCCAATCTCGCCATTCACCATTTCCGCGAGATTGTCTCTGATACCAGATGTTGTGATTTAAAGGAGGACCATCCATGGACTACGATCCGGAATTTTCTAAAAAGTCCAACGCTGAATTGAATTATTGCCTGACCAAATACACGGAAGAACACGAATTTTATACACGCGCATTATCTGAACTGTCCAAAAGAGAAAAAAAGGCAGAAGACAAAATCTCATCTCAATTTTCCAGGGCTATCTTCTGGAGCCGACTTGCCGCACTTCTTGCACTTCCCGGAGCACTGTTTGTGCTCTGGCGGCTATTTAAATTCATCCATTAAAAACAGAACGTGTATCCGAGGAGCAAATTATTCCGACATCCAATGCAAGATGGGTAGTCTTCACTACATGAGCCGGCAACTTCCATTTCTTCGTTAAATACGTCAATCTATGGAGCTCCCCAGCATGCAATTCAGGAAACCATAGGACTTTAGATCCACGTGTTCTCGCCAGAGGACCGTTTTCCATTGACAAAGCTATAGCGGGCAAGACAGACTAATCAAAAGCGGATGCATAATAGTAGAAGTCATATATGACGTTCTCTAAGGAAAGGAGAAACACAATGAAAAGATTAGCTTGTAATGTATGTATGATCTCAGTGCTGCTCATGGTTTTCATCACCCCGGCTTTTGCGGCCGGTCCGGGTGAGGGCGGCTATTCGCCTGAAATGCAGGCGAAGATCGATGAAATGAAGAAAGAGATAAAAAAGTATGCCGATGAGAAGGCAACGATAGGTAAAAATATCGAGACCTTTGACACGCTGGATTTCATCGTCTTCAGCAATCAGGAATGGACACGGCTGCACGAAAGTCATTCAAAGGACGTCAAGGTCAACTGGCCGGACGGTCATTACACGAACGGCATAGAAAGACATATTGAAGACCTGAAGGCTTTGTTCGTCTATGCACCCGATACGGCCATCAAAGTTCATCCGATAAAGATCGGTTCAGGAGACTTTACCGCCGTGACCGGCGTAATGACCGGAACGTTCACCAAGCCCATGCCTATCGGTGACGGCAAATTCATTCAACCTACGGGCAAAAAGTTCAGCATCCCCATGTGCACCATAGGACATTGGAAAGATGGCGTCATGATCGAAGAATGGCTCTACTGGGATAATGCTACCTATATGAAGCAGATCGGATTGTAGCGATCGACGCTCAGCGCAGGTTCATGGTTCGATGTGAGGAGGACAGCTATGTCAAAGAAAATTGCGATCATCGGCAAAGGCAATGTGGGGAAAGCGCTGGCTGAAGGATTACGCCGCGCGGGGAATGAAATCCGCTTCGGGTCCACAGACCCGAAGGAGTCACCACGCGATGTGTCCGCATGGGCTGACGTGGTAATGTTGGCCGTTCCCTGGGGCGCCCATGCAGAGATCGCCAAGACCGTGGGAAACGCACTCGACGGCAAACCTGTCGTGGATGTGAGCAACGTTATGACCCCGTCATACGAACTTGCGGTTGGCTTCACGACGTCCGGCGCGGAAGAACTGCAAAAGCTGGTGCCAAAGGCCAGGGTGGTCAAAGCGTTCAATACAGTATTTGCCCAGAACATGAGCACAGGCAAGTTACTGGGAGAACGTCTGACGGTCCTTGTTGCCGGCGACGATGCCGGCAGCAAAGCCATGGTGCGCAAGCTTGCAGAAGGGATAGGCTTCGATTCCGTGGACGCAGGGCCGTTGAAGTCAGCTCGATACCTTGAGCCACTCGGCATGCTGAATATTATGCTCGGCTATGGTCTGAAAATGGGAACGGATATCGGTTTCAGGCTCGTAAAGAAGACCGGCGCATGATTCAGAGTACACTCGGGATAAGATTCTCATGATTTGTCCCCGTGCACATGAGGATCTGACGCCCACTACTATTATGAATTTATTTCGTTCGTGCTGATCTGTCGAGGCACAAAATCAGCTTGGGCAACAGCCCGATAAGATTTGAGACTCAGACCTCTCTTGCCGATACGGTTGGTGATTTTGTCGGGTCTCTCTCCTGATCAAAACGACCCACGAGCGTTATAAAAAATACCGGCACATCTGATTCGAACGTGAGTTGCTTGCCACTGAAGGGATGTTTGAAGGAAATCGATTTGGCATGAAGTGCCATGCGTGGTTGCGACTCATCCTCTTTCCCATACTTTGTGTCACCGACGATCGGGTGTCCAATTCCGGCGAGATGTACCCGTATCTGGTTCTTCCTTCCCGTTAACAGTACCACCTCCAGCAAAGAAACACCCTTCGTCACCCTGAGCACGGTATAAGCCGTGTGGGACAGTCTACCCTGCGCGCTATCGGCTGTAGAATAAACGTTATATTCATCGTCCTCCGCCAGATATGAAGTAATGGTATCCGAGCTCTTCTCACACGTGCCATGAACGACAGCAAGATACTTCTTCACTGTTAGCTTCCATCCAGCCTTCAAGCGAAGCATTGCCTCTTCGCTCTTTGCAAAGATCAGTGTCCCGGACGTGTCTCTATCCAGTCGGTGTACGATGAAAAGACGTTTTTGAGATCTGCCGCAACCCTTGCGGATGTAATCCGTTAATAGGGAATGAGCCGTGCGGGATTTTTCCCTCTCCGTAGCGACGGACAAAAGGCCCGCTGGTTTGTCCACGACAAGTATGTCTTTATCCTCGTAAAGTACAACAAGCCCCTTCGATACAAACCTGGTACGCGAAGCAGATCGTTTTCGCATGGCAAACATTCTACCTTCTGATGACCAGCAGCGTGCGCCGGTCCCCGTTCTCAGCCGCGTGTTTAACCTGGGTCCCGCAGCCCTCGCCGTATACCAGCTCGATCGCCTCAATAAAGCCAGGGCTCAGACTGCGAGACCCCGGTGCTTTCCGGGCATTGCAGTTGAACAGAAATGCATCGTTGATCATGGCCAGGACCTCGTCACCTTCCGAGAAGTGCATGGGCCAGAGCAGGCAGACCTTCGGCTTCACCTCGGCCAGGGGCAGGCCGAGCGTCACTGCGACAGTGTGCAGGGAGCAGTAGATCCGGTGATGGGACCAGTAAGCGAAGAGGCAAAGGCCGTTCTCGGTCGTGTCGATGGAAAAAAGCCCGGGTTCCTCTTTCTCGAACACGTTGTCATAGCCCCCATCGGTCAGGAGATGGGGGCAGAACCTGGCAGCCTCGGGCAGTACCTTGATGATCCGCTTCACCTCCGCAGTGGTAATGCAGACCTCATACGATGAGCAGCAGCACCGCTCGCCCCTGGCGCAGCCGTTGCAGCGGTTCTCGAGCGTCAGGAGCGACTCGACGTCGACCTCAACGCTTCTGCGCTGATGCTGCGGCGGCCGTTTTGTGCGGCGATTTGTTGGTTCGTTCGATCGCATACCGGTCTCGGTTTTCCGAATATCGGGTCTTCGCCCTATTGAGTGGGTCATAAGGTACACTTTTTGGAATAACATACTAGACGTATATTCAATTCTATATTTTCAGACAGGTCTTTGCATTAGTCATTGTATCTTTGTCACCTTTCTTGCATGCCCAAGAAATGTGACCGAAAGAAGGGCACCCGCGAAAATTCTTCACGGCATGCTCAATCGTCCTCAGTACATTTCGGAAACTCGGCCTGCGGCCTCAGACAGTCCGAAATGTTTTACCCTCGGACTTCAATCGCCTGCCTAAATTTCCGCATGGGATTGTATCAAGATCCTTGGACCTTACCCCCACACCGTACGTCCCTGGAGCGAACCTACGAAATTTTTGGGCACCCGTCTTGGACTAAGTGAGTGTTCCTCAGGACGAACGCGTACTGTCTGAGGCCGCAGGCCGAGTTTACGCGGGCGAGCGAACGTGGCCTTAGACGGGTCAGAAATTTCGTTAAGGACGCGAAAGGGATGTACAAAATATCCTGCAAAATTGCCTGATGCGTGTTGTTGTCATCGGTAACTGCTCTTTGTGCCCACTCAATAAGGAGATGAATCCGAATATCTTACCCGTCACACCTTGATCCTCATAACCCTAAACAATTTTGGACTATGACGTAGCTCACCACTCCAGGCTCAGGAGAGCGAGGATACCCGAGGCAATGAAGATAACACCGGAGATGAGGTTCACCCAGCGAAGTTCATGGGCGGGAAACCGTCTTCGGAAAATACTGAAGACGCCCACCAGGAACACCCACCAAAGCGCCGAACCGAGGAAGACACCGAGGATAAGGGCGCTGGAGGAAATGATGCTTCCCCTGACGCCGGCGAGCCCGAATCCGGCAAAGACAGCGGCAAAGGAAAAGATGGTCATTGGGTTGGTAAGGGTCAGAAAAAAAGTGGATGAGTACATTCCTGCGAATTTTTTGTAGGACCTCGGGTAATCGTGTTTCACGACTGGGGCCTTAACCAGCGCCTTGACGCCCAGAATGCACAAGAGCGAGCCGCCTACGAGCCGGAGGAACACATTGTGGCCGAGGAGAAAGTCCGATACGAGCGTCAGGCCGAAGGCGGCCACGAACCCGTAAATTGCGTCAGCTGTCGCCGCACCCATACCGGAAAAGAACCCGGCCCTCCTGCCAAATACGAGCGTGCGGCGCGCGCAGAGGACGCCGATGGGGCCGACCGGGGCCGCGATGACAAAGCCGATGATGAGTCCCTTGAGAAAAAAAGTCGTTTCCATGTCGAAAAGGTGAAACTATTCTACCCTGCTGGGATTACTTTGACAACGTAATTTTCCACATGAAGGTTCTACTGGTCACGATGTACATGAACAGGGTGAATGTCGACAGTAGCTTGCATACCCCTAGCCGTCCTAAATTTTTGCTACTCGTAACGCTTTACGATATAATGTCGACAGGCCATGGTGAATGAAAAACCCAAAGAACCATCGACACCTCCTTCAATGCACGATACTGTCAGGCAGGAAATCATTGCAGCGCTTCTGGAGGGGCCGTGCTCTGCGCGAGAGTTATCGGCAGCGGTTGGGATACCTGAGCGTGAGGTGCCCGCCCATCTTGAACATATCAGAAAGTCGATTACCTCATCAGGACAGCGCCTGATAGTTGCGCCTGCGGAATGTAAAAAGTGCGGTTTTGTCTTTTCAAAACGCGAAAAGCTTAAGAGGCCCGGAAAGTGCCCGGTCTGCAAAGGTGAGTCGATCCGGGAACCCCGATTCATGATCGATCAGAATGATTAAGGTGTGATAATCAGTATTCGTGTTGACAGTTGTTGTAAGAACAATTCATAACCAGACTTCACCTACTACTCTGCATTAGCGATCGATAGATAGAAAGTGCAGAATACGAGTTGAAACTTAAACATGAACGACTTAGCTTACCCGCCGCGAGCCGCGTAGCGGTGAACAGTCGAGTGGAGCGTCGTGTTAGGCGGATCAACTGCGGTTCATGACCCATTGCTTTGCAGCCTCAAGTTCCCCCGCAGAAAAATGCCTGATCTCGGCTGACACAAAGTGTGACGCCAGATGTTCTGCGACATTTCCCAGGGCAGAATCGGTTACGAGGCCAATCTTCTTGATACGCTTGTGATGATCTCGCACGAAGCGGAGGTGGGCCGCCATTGCTCCAAGACTTTCCCATCCGGGAAACGTAGTAACCTCAATGATTAGACCGGCGAGACCACCGGTTTTTTCAATGTATGGGTCAACCGTTTTCGCGAGTTGCACAAAGTCGTCTCGCTCGAGCGCGGACTTTGGTCGAAGATACAGAATGGAATGCTCAGCGTCGAGGGTGTATTCTATCATGTATTTCTCCTTTCGTATTAATTCCGCCTAACCCGCGTCTGTCGAGGCGCTGGTTAGTTTTTGTCTTGCGTCTTGGTTTCAATATGTTTGATAGTAGCATCGCAGATGTATGACTTCGATTCGTCTGGATGTCGCACAACGAATTGTGCCTTTTGGGGTTTGTCTTTTAAAATTGTATTAAATGTTTTGTTGTCCTTGAAAGTAACACACAAGCCAATGATCGATAACTCCAGCACGTACGATTAAATCATCTCTTAAAGAACCACTTGTCCCGCCTTCTGGCCTCGAAACTGACTCAAATACAGATATTTGCGCATCTTGTAAAAGTTTCTCTAATGAACCGTCCTTTTGCGGATGTCCCGGATACTTGAAAAGATAATAACCGAACTTGTATGCATTTCGAGAGGAATCTATTATT
>Ga0210377_10004096_pt1 | contig 12317 bp, 15 predicted proteins | sample PLM4_65_b1redo_FD_155480 | JGI IMG/M metagenome (GOLD analysis project Ga0210377, IMG submission 155480) | Groundwater sediment microbial communities from an aquifer in East River, Colorado, USA - PLM4_65_b1 redo | ecosystem: Environmental > Terrestrial > Soil > Riparian zone | place: USA: East... | reverse complement strand
TGACGGCCCAGGCGGCGAGGGGGTCAGTGAGCGACCGGGTCTTCGCCGTTGCCAGTTCCGTCGTCCTCTTCGCCAGGTAGTGCCTGGAGAATGGCCCGGCGTATCCGGTCGCGCGTCTCTTCATCGGTGACGTTCTCCTTGACCGAGTCGATGAACGCGTCGATGAGTTTGCGGATCTCGGCCTGCGCCTGGGCCTTCACCGTCTCTTCGGTCTCGCCATTCACCGACATCCCCTTCGCCAGCCGCTGGCCGCGCTGCACCTTCTCGACCACGGAGGCAATGCGCTCCATCTCCCTGATGTCGAGCGCCTTCTTACCCTTCAGGTCCTCGGCGAGCCTCGCGAGCACCACCTCCCAGAATCGGAAGTGGCGGACGTTGAGGGTCACCGTATCGGTGGCGATCTTTTCCACGAACATCTCCGCCGCCCGGCGGTCAATCTTCAGTCTGAGGCCGTCCCAGTCCTCCTGGCGGCGCCACAGACCGATGGTGTGCGGCTTGACGCCCAGCCGGGCGGCGATCTCCACGTTGTTGGTGATCTCGCCCGTCAAGAACAGCCGTCTCGCTTCCTCGCGGACCTTACTCGGTGCTCTCGCCATCAGACCGCTCCTCCAGGAACCGCTTCGCCAGGTTGGCCAGGCCCCGCGCCTTCCGGTCGCGGCCCGGTGTGCCGTCGCTGGCGAGCTCGACGGCCTGCTCGATCACTTCCTCCTGCTCCGGGGTCACGACGAAGGTCATCACTCGCGGCAGGACCTTCTCCGCTTCCTCGGCCTGCTCCTGAAGGAGGGCGGCGACCTCCTCAGCCGGGAACTCGAGGAGGGCGTGCAGCTCCTCGAGCTGCTTGTCAGTCTCGGGGAGGAGGCCGCCCAGGTCCGCGACGTTCATCTCGGCGAGGAGTTCGTGGACCAGCTCGGCGCGCTTGCGCGGCTGGTCCTGGCCCTGCAGCCGGTTCAGGGTGGCAAGCAGGAGCTTCGCCTCGCGGTCGTCCACCTCCCAGACGTCGCAGCGCGCCTCGATGTGGCCGAGGTCCCGGAGGACGGCGACGCGATGGTGGCCGTCGAGCACCTGGTACTTGCCGGGCTCGTCCGGGTGGGGCCTCACAACCAGGAACGGGTAGCGGCCGGTGCGCTTGATGTGCGCACGGAGCTTTGCCTGCAGGTCGGGCTCCATGACGTTGCTGTTCAGCGGGTGCGGCAGGAGGTCGCCGAGCCCAATCATCCGCGGGCCGATGCGCTGGCCCAGGGACGCTCGCGCCCCCGCGCGGTCGGCGTCGGTCGTATCAGCAGTCGTGGTCATGGTTGACTTCCTCTCCGCTCTCAAGCGACTGTGGGGCCATGCCCGAGGAGCCCTTCACCGCGAACGTCAACGCCGGGTTCTCCGAGGACGGCATCTGGGTCATCGACGCCCGCCTCGACTGGCGCGATGGCCTGCCGCCCGAGGGGAGCGACCGGATCGGACGCGGCCGGCTGGCTCTGTTGGCGGCGATCGCGCGCGAGGGCGCCCGCGGCCGGGCGCTCGGGGCCACCAGGGTCCGGGTCCACATGTCTGGGCACCACACCGAGGGCATCACCATCGGCGAGCCCGAGAGCGGGACCTGAAGCCTCACGCAGGAGCGGCGCCTCCGGATCCCACCCGACCACCACGAACTCCCGATTGGACCGCGTCTTCTCGGCACTCGCCATCGACTCCTTGTGGGCGTAGTGGACCGCCGTCGCCCTCGTCTCGCGCCCGAGCGCTCTCATCTTCGCCTCCAGCTCGCCGAGATCGGCGACGGCGTTCCCGAAGCTCAGGACCCAGACCGGGATGTGAGCGGCGCGCTTCAGGACCTCGTCCAGCGCCCCCGCGCCGTCCTTGCGGCTGAACGCGCTCACGGGGCGGGCGGCGTCGCCGAGGATCTCGTCGAGCGTCTTGTACTCGGCCTCGTAGCTCCGCGTGCCCGCGTAGGGCGGGTCGAAGTAGGCGATGTCCGCCTGGACCACGGGGAGCACCTCGAAGATGTCCCCCTTGATGACTCTCCCCTGCCCCTCGAAGACGCCAGCGTTGATCCGCTGCGCCAGCGTCCAGAGCTTCTCGGGGCGCAGGAGGCGCGGGCCCTCGACGTAGTTGCGCACACACTTCTCGCTCACCGACTCCCAGCCGCCCGAGGTGACCCGCTCGATCGTCCCGGCCCGGACCTGACTCAGGGGGTGCGCGAGCATCGCCACCCGGATAGCGAGGAGGCGGTAGAGGGCCGCCTTCGCCGCGTCGGAGGCGCGCTCGGCCGCTTCGAAGGCGCTGTCGAGGAACCGGGCCTGCTCCACTGTGAAGACGGCCGGCGCGTAGCGCGACTCGATCCGGCCCGCGGCCCCCGTCCGCGGAACCAGGAGCCGGAGGATGTCCTCGCGCGTCAGGCGAACTCGACTGTTGGCCACGAGGCCCTCGCCCACCACGTGCGCTCGCTCCGCGATGTCGACGGCCACCACACGGAACCCCTGCGCCTTGGCGTAGAGCGCGACGGCGCCGCCACCCGAGAATGCGTCGAGGAGCGTGAGGCCGGACCACATCCGCCGCGGCACCACCCGGTCGATCTCTCGGAACACGACGGGGCACAACCGCCGCTTTCCCCCGAGGTAGGGGTAGAGAGCCCCCCACATCGAGAGCTTTCGCCGAGATCGCGGGGGTCTCACGTCACCCCCACAAAGGAGTGGACTTCCCTCCGGACAAGAGCGTTCATGCGGTCACCCGGGCATGCCGCCCGACACAGGAGGCTACAATGAGCAAGCCGAAGAGGAAGGCCGACGCGATCGTCGTGAAGGAACCGAAGCCGAAGAAGGAGAAGGCACCGAAGGTGCCGCTGGTCGTGTTCGCGTTCAGGCTCCGCGAGGCGGACCGGGATCTGATCCACAAGGCCGCCGGGCCCGGCAAGGCAACCCGGTTCGTCGTCGCCGCCGCGCTCGCCGCCGCGAACGGGGACCAGAAGGCGTTCGCCTCCCTCGTCGAAGGCCGCGCCAGCCAGAAGTAGCATCACGGCTCCACCACCGCCCTGGTGCACGCTCACCGGGGCGGTTCTCCGTTGTTGGGGATCTCGTCGCCCGTCCTGCCGTCGATCACCGCAATCCCCAGTCGACGGGCGTGCTCCACTTCGACGATCATTCCTGGAGAGAGCCGGCCGTAAACGCGCACTTCGTCCGCCAACCCCACGAGCGACAAGCACAGCCTGAGAGCAAGGTCACGCTCGGTACTTTCGTCGATGAACTGCGGGAAGTAGATCTGCGGTGCCAGCGGTAGGAGCCCCTCCCGGACGCAGGCACGTGCGATCGCCAACACGCGCCTCGAGTTCAGCTCGACGTCAGCGGAAAACGCATGCGAGATGAACACCGTCCGCACGTGAGCAGGTCCCTTCATGACTCAGCACCTCCACGAGGAGTCATGTCCCGCCCCAGGAGGCGCCTCACCACCATGGTCTCTGGTGCCTCATCCCCGGGTCAATGCGCCAGGAAACCTCTACGGCGAAACCGTTGGGATTCGCGCGCTTCGTGCGGGTGGTTCGGCGGTCCGCGCGAGCGGCCAGGCAACCTCCAAGGGACAACAAATGCTCGCCGCATGGTGGGAGCCGCATCACTGGGGGGTCACAAGCGAGCCGTGCCCCGTTCGGAGGACCGCCCCCATACTGCGAGTGGCGTGGTATGTTCATCGCAGCGGTGCGTGCCGACTTGGACCATGCCCTTTCGTCCTGCACCCACCTGGGGGCCGGCAGCTTCACACCGTCACAAGGGAAGAACCATGAGCAAAGGACCGAAGCGGCAGTCTCCGCGGCGGTCTAATCGCAGCATGCGGCTTGAGCCCCCCGTGGATCCTGCCGCTGAGGAGAACGCCAGATCGTGGATCCGCGCTGCTCACGGTGAGTGGTGCCGGCGGTGGCTTCATCGGCTTCGCGACTGTGAATGCCCTGAAGGGGCCTGCGATCGTCGCTGGTGGGCGAGACAGACCAAGCCGCCTCTTCTCCCGCATGGGCCGGTCCCCCCCGACCTTGGACCCGCGGCGAGTCTCAGATTCTTCCGGAGCATCCAGCCTGTCCGGCGTCGGGGAAGGGCCAGGGTTGCGACCTCCGATACGCTGATTCGGGTGGTTTCGGAAATCCACACGGCGCTTTGCCTAGCCCGCGCTAGGGTGCAGGTCTGGGACCATGAGACTCGCCGGCGCATTTACCGCCACGCGTTGATCGGCCAGACCTTTGCCGGGGAGTTGGACCGCCCAGCGACGTGGACGCCGATCGCCGGGCCGCCAACGCTGTGGGACCGTTACTGCACGGTGCACCGACGGGGTGTGGCCGCCGAATCCCGAACCGAGATGTGTTGTCACCTCCTCGTGGAAATCCTGGACCGGTGCCCCACCGTCATGAGCCTCGTGAAGAAGGAGCCCGACCTTCATGACAACCTGCTCTGGGCCTTGACGCGTCGCAGTGATGTGGGTGGCGGCCGAAGCCCTGGGAGTCGTGGGACTCGCCCCTATCACGGCTCGCCGGAGAGCCTGACTCGATGTCTGGCGGGCTTGGTATTCGACTGGTCGGAGAGAACGCTCCGCCGCCGGGTACTGTTCGAGGCCGGCCACATCTACTTCGGCAACTTCGACCCGGATGCTCTAGTCCGAGGAAGGGGCAGACGCCCCTGAGTCGCCTGGATCACCTGATTTTTTGTCACCTGTAGGTCACGCTCCCCTAGTACGGCCGGCCAACCCTCGGCCCCGCAGGCGATCCATCCGAACCCCGCACTCTTCAAGGGCTTTATCCGATCGATAGATCTCTGCAAGCAACGCCGTGCGTTGACGGCACTCGGTTTCCCAGGCAACTTGAACCCGGGAGCAAGAATACTGTGAACCGAAACGAGAGCTACCCAAACCTCCGCCTCTTGCGCTTGATCCGGCGATGGAGCCTCGATGAGCTCGGCCGCCGAGTTGGCGTGTCGGCCAGCCTCCTCTCGCGCCTGGAGCGCGGCTACGTCAGGCCCAAGCCGAAGCTTCTCGCGGCAATCCACCGCGCGCTCGGCCAGCGATGACGACCACTCAACCATGCGTGCCATGTCGCCGCATGCTCACGCCAGGCGCGGGGCGATAACGTGAGCCGCACGACCCTGTCCCAGGTCGTCGCGACGTTCCTGTCGCGGCTCAAGAACGTGAAGGGGACATCGAAGGGATGGTCCGCCCTCTGCCCGGCTCACGACGACCACGACAACAGCCTGTCGATCGCGGAAGGCGACGACGGCCGTGTCTTGCTCAAGTGCTTCGCAGGGTGCGAAGTCAAGTCCATCGCCGGCGCCATCAGTATGACGCCGGCCGATCTCTTCACGCCGCGGAGGTCACCTGGCAACCGACGGCGGAGAATCGTCTCGACATACGACTACAAGGACGTGGCCGGGAATCTCCTCTACCAAGTCGTCCGGTTCGCCCCGAAGGGATTCAAGCAACGCCGCCCCGATGGTACAGGCGGCTGGATCTGGAACCTCGATGGCGTCGAGCGCGTGCTCTACCGCCTGCCCGACCTGCTCGCTGCGAGTCCCGAGGAGCCTGTCTATATCGTCGAGGGCGAGAAGGACGTCGACCGCCTCCGACTGGCTGGGCTCGTCGCGACCACCAACCCCGGTGGCGCAGGCAAGTGGCGACCGGAATACAACCAGTACTTCAAGGACCGACACGTCGTTCTTCCCCCTGACAACGATGCCCCCGGTCGCGCGCATGCCGAGGAGGTCGCCGCGGCGCTCGCGGGTGTCTCTGCGAGCACCAGAATCCTCGTCCTCCCCGACCTGGCGCCGAAGGGAGATGTTTCAGATTGGTTCGACGCCGGCGGCACCACCGAGAAGCTACAAGCCCTGGTAGACAACCAAGCAGAGTGGACGCCACCGGCTGACTCCCTGAAGGCCGACCCGATCGCGACCAAGGGCAGGGCGTCGCACGCCGACATGCTGATGTGCCTTGTCGAGGAGCAGGCTGTCGAACTGTTCCACGATCCCACGGGTGGCAGCTGGGCGCGAATGACGGTTGGCGACCACCGGGAGATCTGGAAGTGCGACTCGAAGATCTTTGAGCGCTGGTTGGCACGGTTGGTTTGGGAGAAGGAGAAGAAGGTCCCGGATCCCCACGCGATCAAGGCAGCCTTGAACGTGATCGCCGCCAAGGCACGGTTCGATGGGGCGGAGCGCACCCTACACAACCGCGTCGCACACTACGAAGGCGCCTTCTGGTACGACCTGACGGACCCCAAGTGGAGAGCCGTGCGAATCACGGCGGGGGGCTGGGACATTGTGACAGACGTGCCGATCCTCTTCCGACGATATGCGCATCACCGTCCACAGGTTGATCCACTTCGTGGTGGCGATCCCCGGCGACTGCTCGAGTTCATCAACGTGAAGGAGCCGCAGCAGCAGCTGTTGTTGGAGATATACGCCATCAGTTGCCTGGTCCCGGACATCCCCCATGTCGCCCCAATTCTGCACGGTCCCCAGGGGGCCACGAAGACAACGCTGCTGCGCGTCATGCGGCGGTTGATCGACCCCTCCGTCACCGAGACCCTCTCTCTTCCGCACGACAGGGAGCAACTTGTGCAGCAGCTCGCACACCACTGGGCGCCGTACTACGACAACCTCACAGGCATGCACGATTGGATCTCCGACGCCCTCTGTCGGGCGATTACCGGCGAGGGCTCTTCGAAGCGCGAGTTCTACACCGACGATGACGACATCATCTATTCCTTCCGGGTCTGCCTCGGCTTCAACGGCATCAACGTGGCCGCGCACAAGCCCGACCTCCTTGACCGTGCCCTGTTGATCGGGCTGGAGGAGGTCCCACGGGCTCAGCGGCGGCCGGAAGCTGAGTTCTGGCAAGCGTTCGAGGAGGCCCGTCCGGCGATCTTCGGCGGCATGCTCGACGCGCTCTCCCGTGCCCTGAAACTGCGCCCCGGCGTAAAGGTGAACAACCTGCCGCGGATGGCCGACTTCACCCTTTGGGGCTGTGCCATTGCCGAAGCCCTGGAGCGCTCAAAGGATGAATTCCTGAACGCCTACCACGCGAATCTGATGGATCGCAACGACGAGGTGACGGCCGCCAATCCGGTCGCCGCGATGGTCCTGACCTTCATGGAGGACCGTGATAGTTGGTCGGGATCGGCGTCCGCGCTGCTTACCGAGCTAGACCGCCTCGCCCAGCACCACCGCGTGGACATGCGGACCCAGTCCTGGCCGAAGGCCGCCCATATCCTTGGCCGACGCCTGAATGAGATTCGCCCCAACCTGACCACCGCCGGCATTCAACTCACACGGGACCGCCGTGGTGCAGGGCGTCATCTGACGCTCCAGAAGAGTTCGGAAAGTAGCGTCATCAACGTCACCTACGACACGACCTCGAACCGGAGCGGCGAACACCGTGACGCGACTGCTGACGCTACCCCGGGGAGCCGTAATCTAGCGTCACCGACAAACCCCTCCGCTGACGGGCCTCACGACGGTTGTGACGCTAGTGACGCTGCTTTCCCGAAGGCAGAGTCGTTGGTCGACCGGGCGAGGGGCACGCGCGAGGAGTTCGACCTGTGACGCGTCCGGGGTCGCGCGTCGACGACGGTGGCACGCCCAACGGCGGCATGCACCCCCTGACGAATGCGCGGGGGCCCGCGTCGGCAACCGACCGCGGGCGGGACGCGCTCGACGCCGTGGCCCGACTTTTCGCCGCAGCCTATCTTCGGCGGCTTGCTTCGGGTGACGAGATGGCGACCTCGGATAGCCCCTCCTGCCACGGTCAGATTCCGCTGGATTCCCGGGCGCAACCGAGCGATGAATTGGCTGCCGGTAGGCCCGGCCGGAGGCCGTGATGCAAGCCGACCTGCGCGCCAGGATCGAAGCCCTCCAGCGAATGACGGTCGCCGAGCTCCGCGAGGAGTGGCGCCGGGTCATGGGTGAGGAACCACGCTCCTACAACAAGGCGTGGCTCTGGAGGCGACTGGCGTGGGCGATCCAGGCCAAGGAGTTCGGCGGCCTGTCGGCCCGGGCGCAGCAGCGCCTGCAGGAACTGTCCGTTCACGCCGAGGCGTGGATGCCGCTCGGCAAGCGCGCCTTCACCGGGTTGGCGTCGAACCCCTTGGCCGCCCCGCTGAGCCCGCGTCGACCTTCCCCGGGCAGCGTGCTGACCAGGCGGTACAAGGGCCGGACGATCGCTGTCACGGTCCGCGAGGGCGGCTTCGAGTACGAGGGAAATATCTTCGCCAGTCTCACTGCGGTCGCCAAGGCGGTGACCGGTGGGTCGCATCAGAGCGGCAACGCGTTCTTCGGGCTCGTGCGCACGGGGCAAGCCCGATGAAGCCGCTCCGGACAAACGGATCGGCCAACGTGGTCCCCTCCGTCGTCGTCTGCGCCGTTTACTGTCGTAAGAGCACGGACGAAAACCTCGACTCGCCCTTCAACGCTCTCGACGCGCAGCGGGAATCGTCCCTCGCCTACATCGCCAGCCAGAAGCACGCGGGCTGGGTCCCGCACACCGAGACCTTTGAGGATGCCGCGGTCTCGGGTGGCACCTTGGAGCGACCTGCCCTGAAACGTCTCCTCGCGGAGATCGAGGCCGGGCGTGTCCAGTGCGTCATCGTGTACCGCGCGGACCGGCTCAGTCGCCGGATCCTCGACTTCCTGCAGCTTGTCGAACTCTTCGACAAGCACGGTGTCTCGTTCGTCAGCGTCACCGAGCAGTTCAACACCGCCACCCCAGGCGGTCGGCTCTATCAGCACATGTTGCTGAGCTTCGCGCAATACGAGCGCGAGCTGATCGCGGAGCGGACCCGTCACAAGATGCAGGCGGCGCGGCGCCGGGGGAGGTTCACCGGCGGGATGCTCGTGCTTGGGTATGACTGCACGCCGGAGGGCGGTCGCATAACCGTGAATCCCGACGAGGCCGAACGGGTGCGCGGAATCTTCCGCCTGTTCCTCGAGTGCACCTCGCGACTCGATGCGGTCCGGGAACTGAACCGACGGGGCTGGATGCTCAAGCGCTGGACGACCAAGGAAGGGCAGCAGGCCGGCGGAACAGGCTTCGACAACGTCTCCCTGAAGCGGCTCCTGTCGAACCACATCTACGTCGGCAAGGTGAAGTTCGACGGGCAGGTTTACGACGGCGAGCACGAGGCGATCGTGGACCAGCAGACGTGGGACCGGGTCCAAGCGCTCCTGACGGAGGATGAGCGGGGCCCCAGGCGCCCGAGTAGCCGCTGCACCTCCCTGCTGGCGGGCCTACTGCGCTGTGCACCCTGCGATGCCGCGATGACGCCGACCTGGAGTCAGAAGCGCGCTCGCAGGTATCGGTACTACCTCTGCACGCAGGCTCACCGCCGCGGGTGGGAGACATGCCCCTCGAAGAGCGTCCCGGCCACCGAGATCGAGAGGTTCGTGGTCGACAAGATCGGGGCCATCGGGCGGGACCCGGAACTCGTCGCGCGGACCGTCGAAGAGGCCCGGAATCAGATGGCTGCGCGCAAGGCCGACCTCGCGGCGGAGGCACGGCAGATCCGGCAGGATCTTGAGAATGCGCACGCTGCGCTCCGCTGTAGCCTGGAGGCCGTCTCCGGCAACGGACGCCCTCGTAGGAAGGTGGTCGTCGCCGACCAGCAGGGCGAGATCCGGACCCTAGAGGCCCGTCTCGCGACCATCACAGATGAGCACGAGGCCCTGAAGGCCCGATCAATCGACGCCACCGATCTGAGGCTGGCGCTCGACGCATTCGATCCGGTCTGGGACCGCCTGACGACCCCGGAGCAGGCCCGTGTCGTGCAGCTCCTGATCGAGCGGGTCGATTACGACGGCGCCAAGGGGAGCCTCGCCATCACGTTCAGGCCGGCCGGGGTGCGGACGCTGGCGGAAGAACGGGCAGTTACCGCAGGAACGCACCGATGAAGCCCGACACCGCGCCACGGAGCGAGCCCGAACGCCCGACGCGCGTCGAGTTCCAGGTCCGGTTCTCGCTCGGCACCAAGGGTCGGCGGCGCGTCCGCGAAGCGCCCGTCGAGGCGGCTCCCCCAAAGGTCGTGGATTCGGCACCGGCGCCCGAGGTCGTCACGTCCACGGAGCCCGTCCCGAAGATCACCCGCCTCCTGGTCTTGGCCCACCACTTCGAGCGGCTGGTGCGTGAAGAAGTGGTCAAGGACTACGCGGAGATCGCCCGGTTGACGGGGCTCACACGCGCGAGGGTGACGCAGATCTCGAACCTAACGCTGCTGGCGCCGGAGATCCAGAATGCGCTGCTGAGACTGTCCGAAGGCAGCCATGTGACGGAACGCTCCCTGCGACCACTGATCTCCCTCCCAGACTGGTGCTCTCAGGGCAGCCTGTGGGAGTCTCTGGTTGGGAGTCTCGCGGACCGCTGACCGGGCCAGACCTGCCGTATTCGTACCCTTTAAACGGTCTGGCTCGTGCAGCCCATTCCGCATGCGCCGTCACACCGCGATCGGTGCTAGTCTGATCGCATGCGTGGGTTTGCGTCAGCCCATCCCATCGCCGTCGCCAATTTACGCTGACCGGCCCTCGCAGGAGCCGGCGCTGACACGTAGTTCTCTCCATTTGGCGAAAGGTAGATTACGAATATGAGACCATTCGACCAGGAATGCGCCGAGCTAGCCCCGTTAGAGACCTTTGGTGCAGCTGCGTTCGAGGGTGATCTAGAAGTACCGCAGCACGTATGCAACATCGTCTTGACCCTGGCGCTTTTCTACAACGACTACAAGGACATCCTCTTCGCGAGCATCGCACTCGCCGATTCCAAACCGGCGGGTTCCTTCAAGAAGACCCGTCTCTGGGGTGCCCACTCTGGCATGGAGTTCCATGCCATCAGGCTTCAGATCGGGCTCCTTCATGAGCTGTTCAAGTTCATCCGTGATTCCGGTGACGCGCTGGACCATCCGATAATGTCGAAGGTCGAAAGACAACTCAACCCGGCGTACCGGGAGGCTTGGCAGTCACTGCTTCAGGTAGCCAAGGGCGCCACGCCTGCGGACGAATTCGGCAGAAGCCTGCTACGAATTCGACACAAGGTAGTGTTTCACTATGATCCACAAGAAGTATTCCGCGGCTATAAACATCAGTTCATCGCCGTACAAGGCAGCGACGAGCGCCCTTTTATCTCCCGAGGAACGAGCATGAGCGCCACACGGTTCTACTTTGCTGACGCTGCCGTTGTCGGTTACTTACGAGCCATCGAGGGAGACGCCGGCGCAGACGAGGTGTATAAGAATCTCAGCGGCCTGGTGCGTACGGTGAACATGTCCCTCAAGACGGTGGTCGAGACGTTTATTCAATTGCGTGGGGGAGCCTACAGGACGCATCGCGAAGAGACCGCATAACCACGGCTCACAGCCGACCGTCGGCGCTCCTTCGTTGCGGGCACCGTTCTCGCCCGCCGCAATGCGCGCCACCGGCGCCTGAAGCTGGGTAGACGCGAGGAGCACCGACGTGCCAGAGTCAGGTACTAACTCAGCGGGCAACCATGCATCGCTTCGTGCAGAATACGAGCTGCTGTGCGAAAGCATCCGGCATTATTCAAACATGCGCTTTGCTCAGCTGACGCTCTACTTCGCGCTGACTGGCGGTCTCGTCGCATTCCTCTACGGGCCGACGTCACCCCCAAGTTCGACGATTCGACTCCTCTTACTCATCGCGGGTGCCGTGTCAGCAGCGGCCTTCGGTGTGATGGAGGAACGTGCGACTGCCTATTGGCGTCACTTTCGAAACCGCGCTGAGGAGTTGGAGAAGCTACTACGCTACAGCCAGTTCACAACCCGGCCTCGGGCGAATGTTCTCACGGCGACCAACGCCTGCCGAGTCCTGATATGGGGTGGGGCACTTGCGTGGAGCGTGGCGGTGTTAGCACAATTGATAGGCCCCTGCTTGACCCGCGCTTGAACCTGGCGGTCCATCCTGTCAGGGGTCGTGGCTACCCACGCCCGGCCCCCGTCCGGCCCGCTGGTTATGCGCAGCGATCGACACCGGTGGAATAACACGTCCATGGCGACAGACAGCTGCGAGTTGTTCACGGCGTTGATCTCGACTGGCGGGGCACTTTTTGGAGCGCTCATAGGGTCGGTCACGGGCTACTTGACCGCACGACACCAGTTCCGCACCACGGTCGTTGCTACCAGTCGCCAACACTGGATCGCGTCGCTGCGCGACACCCTGGCGGAATACCAGGTTAGCGTCGCGTCGAGGCGATGTCCCGGCGACCGTTGAAAGTCGACGGTGATTCTGGTTGTCGTTCTACGCGATGTTGACCTGCCTGTCCAGAGCGACGACGCCGGTGGTCGCGTCGAGAGCCGCGACCAGGCG
>Ga0210377_10004095_pt1 | contig 12318 bp, 12 predicted proteins | sample PLM4_65_b1redo_FD_155480 | JGI IMG/M metagenome (GOLD analysis project Ga0210377, IMG submission 155480) | Groundwater sediment microbial communities from an aquifer in East River, Colorado, USA - PLM4_65_b1 redo | ecosystem: Environmental > Terrestrial > Soil > Riparian zone | place: USA: East... | reverse complement strand
CGTTATGATGCAGTATTCGTTCATATGAATCCGGTTTGGGCCGTTGTCGGTTCGCCGATGCTTCGTATCATGGGAAAGCGGATATTCCTTTGGTATACCCATAAAGCAGTGACGCTCCGGCTTCGTATTGCAGAGCTTTTTGTGCACGGCATATTCACCGCTTCGAAAGAAAGCTTCCGTTTGCCGTCCGACAAAGTAGTAGTGACCGGTCACGGCATCGACACCGATGTGTTCGCGCCTGACGAGCGTATTGCGAAGATGACCGGCTCTTTGTTGACTGTCGGACGCATCGCTCCGGTGAAAAATCTGGAATTGCTCGTAGATGCCGCCCGCATCCTCCTTGACGATGATATGCCGATTTCTGTCTCTATTGTGGGCGCTGCGGTCCTCTCTAAAGATCGCGCATATGAACGGGAATTGCGGAACCGCATCGCGCATTCTGGTTATGCGGACCGTTTTTCTTTTGCCGGTGCGTATCAGCACGAGCACCTTGTTCCTGTGTATCGCTCTCACGAGGTTTTCGTGCACCTTAGCCGGACCGGAAGTCTCGACAAGACGGTTCTTGAGGCAATGGCGTGCGGCATGAAAGTTGTCAGCTGTAATGATGCGGCGCGCGCATTCTTACCGCCGGAATTCACCTTCAACTCTAATGATGCGTCGGGCTCCGCTCATGCCATACAGCATGCCTTATCAAGACCGGCGCCTTCCGCATTGCGTGAGTATGTTGTCGCTCACCACAATCTCGAACGGCTTATTGACCGCCTGTCTGAGCGTTTATTTCGCACATAAAAAATATGAGAATCCTCTTTTTCGGACGGTACAACCCTGAATATTCCAGGAACCGGGTACTCATCATGGGCCTGGAACTTCAGGATGTAGAAATTCTCGAATGTTGTGTTGTTCCGTCCGCGCGTTTCTGGCTTTTCCGGCTATTGTGGCGGTACTTTCGCATGCGGCCCGTGTATGATTTGTTGTTCGTCGCATTTCCGGGTCAGGAGGTGATGCCTTTAGCGAGGATTCTTACACGCAAGCCCATCATTTTTGATGCCTTCACTTCGCATTACGAGGGTTATGTGCAGGACCGCCGAACAATATCGCCCAGTTCCTTACGTGCCCGTTGGTATTGGTTCATTGATTGGCTCTCCTGCAAAATTGCTACTGCGACACTAACCGATACCTATGAACATGCGAAGTATTTTTCGGGGGAATTCGGCGTTCCGCAACTGAAGCTCCTCCCTTTATTGCTGGGAACGGCACTGATAAGTAATAAGGCCGAGCCGCCCGTGGACGGTCCTTTCGTCGTGCACTTTCACGGCTCCAACATCCCACTCCAGGGTATTGGGGTTATCTGGGATGCGGTGCGCCTGCTATTGAATGAAGACATCCGATTCCAAATGATTGGGCCGTTCACCGTCCCGCCGCAACTGTGGGGGCATGTGACATACGAGAGGCATGTGCCCTTTGCCGAATTGTCCGAACGGATGGCGCGCGCACATGTGTGCCTGGGCATTTTCGGTAATACACCGAAGGCGCAGCGGGTGATTCCGAATAAGGTATATGAGGCGCTGGCTGCCGGGCGTGCCGTCATTACCGCAGATACACCGGCTATTAGGGAGTTGTTGGATGATGACTCGGCATTACTCATCAAAGCCAATGACCCCGATGCACTTGCCCGTGCAATCCTTACACTGCGTCATGATGCTGTGCGCCGGAGGGCACTTGCACAGAACGGCTTTATCGCACTGGAATCGTTTGCTAGCATTCGTGTTGTCGGAGCCGCGGTGAGCCGATTGTGTGCGCAACTCGTTCATCAATACTAATGCAATCTACTGCGGAGAGATTTGAACCGGAATGCTCAAGCGCAAGAATGTCGCGCGATCATGAGGCGCGATACCTATTTGCCGGAGGATTCGTACGGGGGAAAACAGTGCTGGACATCGCGTGCGGTACGGGCTATGGCGCCTACCGTCTCGCTAAGAGCGGAGCAGTGCATGTGACCGGCGCAGATATCTCGGAAGAAAGCATTGAGCAAGCTACGCAAAAGTACCGCGTGGATAATCTCACCTACGCCAGGCGGAGCATGCTGGATATCAATGATAGTGATGCATGGGACATCATTACCAGCTTTGAGAGCATCGAACATGTGAGCGATTACATGAAAGTGCTTGCTAATTTCTACCGGGCGCTCAAGACCGGTGGTTTGCTTATACTGTCGACTCCCAACCGATTGATTACATCTCCGTTTTTGCGGAGCCATAATGAGAAACCGAGAAATCCCTACCATGTCCGAGAATTTTCAGTTGGGGAAATCATTGATGCCATTCGAAGCGTTGGCTTTCTGATCAGCGAAGATGACATGTATGGCCAACGACAACGCCGGTATGTCGCCTCTCGAATTCTTAGAAGGGTACAAAAGATGTTCTTGAGTCCGGACACACGCTCGAGTCCTGATGTTTTGCCATTGAAACAGGCTCCCCGGTACACAGTTATTGTTGCGCATAAGGCATGAAAATACTCGTTGCCGGATATCCATTTATCAGGGAAAACTTTTTTAAGACATTTGACGCGTACACCGGCGAATATTTTTTCCTGTTGCCCAAACAATGGAAAGCGAAGGGCGGAGAAGTGATTTTTTACCCGCCGCAGCGGTCAGATATCATAACCGCACGGGCATGGTTTTATCATTCACATTACCCATTCATCGGGGGGATACTGAAGGGTTGGATGCCGGCTTTTCCGGTTGTGCTGTGGAAGCACAGAAAAGACATCAGCGTGGTGTATAGTCCCCTGGAGCCCGTCCTACTGAGCGCGCTCTATCAGGCATTTTGGAGCAAAGTGTTGCGGAAGAAGCATATCATTTTTACTTGGGAGAATATCCCGTACTCAAAGTACCGTGGGCTCAACGGAATCATGAAGCGCGTGATGCTGTGTTTGAACTTGTGGCTGTCTGATAGTGTTGTGTGCGGGAATCACAAGGCGCAGGAAATTATCAGCGAGCGTACCCGAAAACCGACGGTGGTCATTCCGCTCAGTGGAGTGGATACCGATTTCTTTGACCCGGCCCGCAGCGGCGGTGAGGTTCGGACAAAGTACTACATCGGGGATAGATTCACCTTCTCATTCATGGGTGCTTTGGGCTTCCGGAAAGGCATTCACCTCATCATTGATGCATTCGCTATAATACGCCGGAAATACCCTGATGCGCACCTGATAATCGCCGGAAGCGGAGAATACGGGGGAGAACTTGAGAAGCAAATAGAGCGCTTGCAACTCCGGGAACGGGTCACTATGATTCCATGGGCGGATATGGCGCTGGTCAGGGACATATTATCGGCAACCGATGTATTCCTCTACCCCAGCATCTCCTATGGTGGCTGGGAGGAACAATTCGGCTACTCTATAGCCGAAGCGATGTCCATGGCGGTGCCGGTGATCTCAACTCGGTCAGGATCAATCGGCGAGTTGGTAGCTGACGGAAAAACGGGTATCTTGATACGGCCGGATGATGTCCAGCAGCTTGCCGAAGCAATGGCGCTCCTCCATGAAGATCATGAGTTGCGGCGCCGTTTCGGACAGGCGGGTCGTGATCTTGTTCAGGAACGATTCTCTTACCCCGTGATTGCACGACAGTTCCATTCGTTTTTCACATCTCTGCGATGACCACCAATATTGAACGTGATACGTATTACTATGCATTGGCAGACCGCGATCATGAATCTTCGTGGGTGCATGCATCGTCCAGGCATGTCCTCTCCTTCCTGACGCAATCTGGGTCGGATATGTTCGAGCTGGGATGCGGAACGGCGACGATTGTACCATATCTGCCGCAAGCCTGGCACTATACCGGGGTGGACATTTCGGACTACGCGATCGAGCGTGCTCGCTCAAATTTTCCGAATTCCACGTTCGTACGCGCATCGGCTTCGCGCCTGCCTTTTGCGGATGAGTCCTTCGACGCCATTCTGTCAATCCACGCACTCGAGCACTTCGAAAATCCCAGAGCAGCGCTCGGAGAGGTGATACGGATCTTGCGACCCGGAGGGCGCGGAGTTCTCATCGGGCCGAACCTTGATCTTCCGCTCAGTTTACCGAACGCAGTACGGCACTGGAACGCGCCTCGCAGAACATGGCTTCGCCTCCAGCGGGTCACAGACTATGTCCTACGGGTCTTTGATATCCTGAAATTTCGGACCGTTCATCCCAATTATACTGAAGAGACCGGCCGATACGAACTTCCCGATGATGATCTGCGGTATCTCATTTCAGCTGACGAGGTTGCGCGCTATCTTGGATTTCGCGGTATGAAGCTCGAGCAAGTCAGTTCTTCCTCCTCCGGTCAGGAGATTCCCACCGTCAAGCGCTGTATGCGCATCATCCCAGGATTGAAAAGATATGGCGAGGGGATGCGCATATTTTTTCAGAAACCACCGCTTCAATGATTGCACGCCATTCACTACGGTTTGTGATCCGCTCAACCATTCTGGATGTTCTCTGGGTATTCGATCGCATACTCTACCTCATAGGCATGCGCGCAACCGGCGTTGCGGTTCTGATGTATCATTCCGTTTTGGACCATTCGTGGGAGCTTTCGGTCCCTTCGGATGCCCTTGAATCGCATCTGCGTTTGCTGCGGGATATGAGCTACGAATTTCTGACAATCCAACGGTTCCAGCGTATCATTCGTAGGGAGGAGCCGGTGCCCCAGCGCTCCGTGCTCATTACATTTGATGATGGATATCGGGACCTGTTGAATGTCGCACTACCGCTTTTGAAGAAATACAATGCCCCCGCGCTTGTTTTTGCCCACGCAAGTCGGACATCTGAAGAACTCGGGAACAGTCTACCACTCCTCTCTTGGGAAGAATTGCGTCACCTCCGCGAAGCGGGAATCGCTATCGGTGCGCACTCGTTCGGGCATGCCAACTTGAAAACCCTATCGGCGGAGGAGCTTGAGGGGGACTTCAGCGCTGCCAACGCGACATTTCTCCGAGAGCTTGGCGAGCGACCTTCGGCATTCGCATATCCCGGAGGCAAGTTCGATCAACAGGTCGTTGACCGACTGAGGCACTACGGATATACGTGTGCGTTCACAATCCGCGAGGGGCTCGCGGATCCATCCTCTGATCCATACCATTTGCCGAGATTAGGGATTGTCCGCGGGATGTCCCTATGGGAACTTCGGGTGAAGCTGACCCGCGTCGCAGGATGGTATGAAGCGTTGCGTCGGATAGGATAATATGCAATTATGACCGAACCAATGGGGAAAATCCCTTGTACCGTTTATGTCCTGACCATGAATTCAGAGGCCGTGCTTGTACGCGCCCTGGACTCGGTTCGTGATTTCGCGGAAATACTTGTCTGTGACGGCAACAGCACCGACCGTACACTGGATATCGCGCGGCAATACGGGGCCCGCATCATCAAGCAATCGGACTCCACTGAACCGAACAAGAAAATTGAAGATTTTGCGGCGGTGCGCAATCGGTGCATCATTGCGGCGCGCTTTGACTGGATTCTCCAGTTGGATTCTGATGAGAGGGTCGGCCCCGAAATCGTGAATGAGATCAGAGACATTGTTGCCCGTCCCGTTACGCACCACCTCTATCAAGTATCCTGCCGTCTCATATTCCGGGGGAGGGAGATACGACACGCAGCATCCTACCCGGGATACCAGATACGGTTCTTGAACAAGCGATGCGGTGCAATGTACGTCCGCAACCCGCACTCCCGTTTTGAATACGACACGGAAAAATATTCAGTCGGGTACTTGCGGTTCCCCTGGTATGTATTCGATGAGGGCGAGGAAGGGTTCCGGAAGCAGTATGCTGACATTGAGGCCAGTGCACTCTCCCGCTTGCCGCTGATGCTGTATATCCGGTGGGGTATCTTCAATCGGACGTACCGCATCCTGAAGATTTTAGCGAAGATCGCTCTTCTCTATGGCCGGTATGGGTTCAAGGACACACTGCCCCCGCCACTCGAGTTCGTGCGCGTCCGCTACGCGTGGGCGGTCATGTACGGAGCTTTCAAAAATCGTCTCAGTCGAACTGCCTAGAAAGCTTGTCACGGTAAGGGTTTTGGCGTATATTATTCCTGCTCGAAAGGCCCGATGGGGACGTGTTCTATGGTTACAAAAAAGAAACAAAAGGTAGCGTTTATCACGGGTATCACCGGCCAGGACGGTTCCTATTTGGCCGAGTTTTTACTTGGAAAGGGTTACAAGGTGTATGGCCTTCAACGCCGTTCCAGTACTTTCAACACTGCTCGGATTGACCATATTTATGATCACCCAAAATATCCGGACTTTATTACCGTGTACGGAGATCTTTCAGATAGCTCTAATTTGAGTCGTTTGATTTCAAAAATTAAGCCCGATGAGGTTTATAATCTTGGTGCCCAAAGCCATGTGGCCGTGAGCTTCCAAGTTCCGGAATATACCGCGAATGTCACCGGACTTGGTGCGCTCCGCCTTCTGGACGCAATTAAGGATTCAGGCATTAAAATGAAATATTATCAGGCATCATCCAGCGAGATGTTCGGAAAAGTCCAGGAGATTCCCCAGAAAGAAACCACGCCTTTTTACCCACGCTCGCCATATGGTGCTGCCAAGGTATTTGCGTATTGGACCACCAAGAACTACCGCGAAGCTCACGGACTGTTCGCTTCCAACGGTATTTTATTTAACCACGAATCACCCCGGCGCGGGGAGACATTTGTTACGAGGAAAATTACCATTGGCTTGGCGCGTGTTAAGCTTGGCCTTCAGCACATGCTCCATTTGGGTAATTTAGACGCTAAGCGCGATTGGGGTTATTCTAAAGATTATGTAGAGGCGATGTGGATGATATTGCAGCATCGTAAGCCGGACGATTTTGTCATCGCAACCGGTGAAACCCACACGGTCAGGGAATTCGTCGAAGAAGTCGGAAAAAATTTGGGGTATACGATTATCTGGAAAGGGAAAGGCGTACATGAGGTTGGCATTGATAAAAAAACGGGCAAGGTCGTCATTAAAATCGATCCAGCCTTGTTCCGGCCTTCAGAAACAGATTTGCTGATTGGGGATGCTTCGAAGGCCAAGAAAATTCTTGGCTGGAAGCCAAGGGTAAAATTTGCAGAACTTGCCAAGATCATGGCGCTGTATGATTTTGAAGAGGTACATAAACAAGTCGGAGGCCAACACAAGATTCAGGTCCATAAGTTGAGAAAGCAATGACAGAGATTCTTTACAAAAATAAAGTGGTAGGCATGCTCATCCGGACTATCAAATCAGGTAGTTTGCCGGTGACGGATGGCCGTCATCCGCTTCAGGTGGTAACACTCAAACATCCAAAAGGAAAATATCTCATTGCCCACACTCATAAGCCGATGGTGCGTACTACCCGGCGGATGCAAGAGTGTTTGGTTGTCCGTAAGGGCAGGATTAAACTTGATCTCTACGGTCCTGATAATAAATTGTTTAAAAAAATAATTCTCAAAGCCGGGGACGCATATCTGTCTCTCAACGGCGGTATTGGTATACATGTGCTAAAAAATGCTGAACTTATGGAATTTAAGAACGGGCCATTTCTGGAGGATAAAGTTATTATCTAACCAAGTCATGGCAAGGAGGTCCATCCTAAAAATAGCGAGGCGGGTTGCTCAAATAGTGCCGAGGGGTAAAACCTTCATAATTAATTGTTCGCTCGCTCTATTCGGAAACACCTTTGGCGACGAAATCGCCGTAGCGGACGGCCGTACATTCAGAATAAACAAAATCACACCACTCAATAGGCGGCTCTTCTTTCTCAATAAATACGAGGATGGCGAAACGGAGATCGTCAAAAAGCTTGTGACACAAGGGGATGTCGTTATTGACATAGGAGCAAACTTCGGGTGGTACTCAACCCTGATGAGCTCTCTTACGGGAGAGCGCGGTAGAGTGTATTCTTTTGAGGTCGTACCCGAAATCGCCAAAGAACTTCAAGAAAATATCAGCCTCAATCAAATGACGAATGTCGTTATAGAAAATATCGCAATCGGAGAGGATGACCTTGAAACAGACTATGTATATTCTGAAAGCTGGGGAACAGGCAATCAAAAACTGGAACTGCTGAACGGCGGAGGTCAATTGAAAAGCGGTAAATCGAGGAGTACTTCTTTGGATAGCTACCTATTAGCCAACGCAATCAATAAAGTCGATTTTATTAAATGCGACATTGATGGAGCGGAGGTTCCGTTCATTCGTGGGGCACAGCAGACGCTGAAATCCAAGAAACCCATCATGATTATTGAGGCGCATGAACGAGATCAAAGGGCGCACGGGCACTCTTGTCAGCAACTGTTCAGTGAACTTCGGCATATTGGATATAGATTATTTTCGCTTGATAAAGGTCTTAGATCTGTGGGTAGTGATGAGATGAGAATGAGTGACTTTGCATATAATGACAATTGGCTTTGCTTGCGTGATGAAAAATTAGACATCTTAAAGATATTATTGTGAAATCAACTACATTTATCTACCAGATGCAGCCGTGGTATGGCAAAGAGGAAAAAAAGGCTATTGCCGAATATTTGGATTCCGGCGGGTGGCTGATGGAATTTAAGAAGACAGAGAAATTTGAAAAAGCAATTTGCGCTTTTACCGGCGCGAAATATTGCAGTGTTCTGCCGAATGGTACTGTGAGCTTGGTGCTGGCGCTCATGGCTCTTGGCATCAAGGCCGACGATGAAGTTATTGTGCCGGATTTTACGATGATTGCCACACCGAATGCGGTCAAAATGGTTGGCGCAATACCGGTTCTGGTGGATGTCGACGCGTCGCTTTGCCTCAACCCCATTCTCGTCCAAAAGGCGATTACATCGAAGACCAGAGCCGTGTTTCATGTCTCAATAAATGGCCGAGCCGGAAATCTGGAAAAGATAAAGAAAATCTGCAAAAGGAATAAGCTATTTTTAGTGGAAGATGCTGCGCAATCGTTGGGCTCCACCTATCGGGGCAAGCATCTTGGCCGGCACGGAATCATCGGGAGCTTTTCTTTTAGTACACCAAAAATCATAACCACTGGTCAGGGCGGTGCGCTTATCACGGATAACAGGAAGCTGTACGAAAAGATAGAGAAGCTCAAAGATTTCGGGAGAATCGGCCCGGGAAAGGATATCCACGACCAAATGGGGTGGAATTTCAAGTTCACCGACCTTCAGGCTGTCTTCGGATTGGCTCAGATGAAGAAGCTCCCGTGCCGCGTCAAACGGAAAAAACAAATCTACCGCCTCTATCAGAAGTTACTCGGCGATGTCGGGCAGGTAGTATTTCCGGCGACGGATTTCACACAAGTTGCGCCCTGGTTCATAGATATCATGGTGCCTAACCCCGGAGCTCTTTCCGCATATCTTAAGAAGCAAGGGATTGGAAGCCGTGCAGTGTATCCTGCTGTGCACACGCAAGCTATCTACCGGAAGGCAAAAGGCAAATTTCCCGTTGCGCTCAATTTTGCGGCACACGGACTGTGGCTGCCATCTTCGTCCGCGCTGAGTGATGCTGACATCAGACGCATTTGCCGTTGTATGAGGGATTATTTCTCCGGAAATGGGAAATAGAATACTGCTCGTCACGACGAAGTATACGGTATTTGGTCAACCCCTTAGAAGGGCCTTCGAATCATTAGGATGTCAGGTCCGGTCAGTGGACTATTGGGGGAATGTTGTGTTGATGCCGGGGACATACATGCATCGTGCGACGGCCAAGTTGCCGCGTCGGTTGGGAAACCTTATCATCGCGCTTGCGCAGCGGCATATCGACCGGCGTATCCTGTCTGAGGCGCGTGACTTCAAGCCGGATCTGATCTTTGTTATCAAGGCAAAAGGTATCCGTGAGGAGACACTCAAGAAGTTGCGTGCAATCGCGAAGACTGCGAACTATTATCCTGAGACATTCGACCACTGGGAAACCCTTAAGCGTATTGCGTCCCAATTCGATTTTCTCTTCAACTATGACGCGGAGGTTGTGCGGCGATTATATGAAGAGGGATTCCGTAGAGTCCACTACATCCCGTTTTCAGCTGATATTGAAAAAAACAAGCCATCTCCGGATTTCTCGGGTAGAAAGTACGCCATCACATTCGTAGGGTCATTCATGCCAGTCCGGTATTCCCAGCGGGAAACAATCCTGAGCCGGATAAAAGATCTCGGCCTCCATGTCTGGGGCAATAAAGCGTGGCTTAGCACGGAACTCAAGGACTACTACCGCGGTCGGCCGACGGACGAAGAGATGCTACAGATATATCAGAACAGTAAGATTGTAGTGAACATCGATCTGATGGCGGGAGTGCCGGGAACCGGCGTGAATTTACGTCCGTTTGAGATTACTTCCGCCGGGGCTCTGCTCATGAACCATGATGACCGGAAAGACATCTTCAATCTTTTTGAGAACGGGAAAGAATTCATTGCATTTTGTGGTCCGGACGACATCCGGTCGAAGGTTATATACTATCTGGATCATGAGGAGGAACGAATGAAAGTGGCTGCCGCCGGCTTTGAGCGGACACAGCGAACGCATACCTATATTGACAGCGCGAAGGCTATGCTCTCGATCATTAATCATGGATGAACATGAAGCTAATCTATCTTCTGAACCAACGGTTCCCTACCGAAAAAGCCTACGGCATCCAGACCATCCAGATGTGTGCGGCGTTTGCATCGCAGAGTGTCGATGTTGAGTTGTTCGTTCCAACCCGACGGAGCAATGAGGGGAGCGACCCGTTCACGTATTATGGCATGCCGCATTCATTCGGGTTTACAAGCATTCCTTCACCGGACTGGCACTTGCCCGGCATCTTGGAACGCAGTTCCTTTTGGCTGAAGAGTGTCTTTTCTGCGGTGCGGCTTGTGGTCGCCGGCCAAAAACATCGGGCCGACATTTTCTATACCCGCGACGAAATTGTGGCGCTGCTCGCTGTGTTTTTCGGCAAGCGGGTGTGTCTTGAGCTGCATTCGTTCTCGCGAATGAGATTGCCGATGTATTGGGTGCTCCGTGGATTGGGTGTTCGACTGGTCTGTATCACGCAAATTCTGGGGGAACAGATGCGGCGCGTTGGCTTCTCTCGGCGGTCAATCCTCATTGCTCCGGATGGGTTCGACGATGCGGCATTCCATGACCTTCCGGAACGTTCCGAGGCCCGGAGGCGCGTACATTTACCGGAAGGAGTTCCCGTTGCGTTGTACGCCGGCCATCTGTACCCCTGGAAGGGAGTTGACATGCTGGCGAAGGCGGCGCCACACATCGATGGTATCGTGGTGTTCGTTGGCGGTACGGAGTCTGATATTGAGCGCATGAAAGAAAAATATCGAACAACGGCGAACATTGTGTTCATCGGTCACCGCTCGCACCGTGAAATTCCGCTCTGGCTGCGCGCGGCGGATGTCGTGGTGATCCCGAACCTTCAAGGGCAGGCCATTTCTCGACTCTACACATCACCATTGAAGATGTTCGAATACATGGCATCGGGTACGCCCATTGTCGCATCCGACCTGCCTTCCATTCGGGAGGTTCTCAATGACGGCAATGCACTTCTTGTTCGGCCCGGTGATCCAGCGGCGCTTGCTGCGGGTATTATCGAGAGTTTCAATACCGGGGGATTGTCCCGTGTTCGAGGGCAACGGGCGCAACATGATGCATACAACTACACCTGGAACAAGCGCAGCAAAGCAATCATTGATTTTATCGCCTTCCCTTTTTTTTAGAGTTGGATATACTGGGTACCTATGCGTATTCTCGTTACCGGGGGCGCCGGATTTCAGGGTAGCCATTTGATTGAGCGCCTTTTGAAGAGGGGGCACGCGGTTATGTCGCTGAATACACCCTCCGCAACAGCAATCAAGAATCTCGCGCCATTAAGAAACCGCATTGAAGCGGTGTGGGGTTCCATCACAGACGCCGAAATCGTTTCGAAAGCGGTTCGTGATCAGGACGTCGTATTCCACCTTGCGGCATATGTGAACGTGGATGAGTCCCTCCTTCATCCGGAAACGGTCATTGCGACGAATGTATTGGGTTCCATGAATGTGCTGAATGCCGTCAGAAAGGCGGGCAATCGCCTGATCCTCGTATCAAGTTGTGAGGCCTATGGTGATGGACATGTCGGCAAGGACGCACTGAAAGAGACGGCTGAACTGAGGCCGAACAGTCCATATGCCGCTTCAAAAGCGGCGGTGGATCGTATCGCGCACGCATACTACAGGTCATTTGGTGTTGATGTGACAATCATTCGACCCTTTAATATTTTTGGAGAACGCCAGAAATCCGGTACATTCGGAGCTCTGATACCCAGAATGGTTTCG
>Ga0210377_10004094_pt1 | contig 12319 bp, 8 predicted proteins | sample PLM4_65_b1redo_FD_155480 | JGI IMG/M metagenome (GOLD analysis project Ga0210377, IMG submission 155480) | Groundwater sediment microbial communities from an aquifer in East River, Colorado, USA - PLM4_65_b1 redo | ecosystem: Environmental > Terrestrial > Soil > Riparian zone | place: USA: East... | reverse complement strand
TCGGCACGACCGTCGTCGTGGTCGTGGCCTGCTTCATCTTCGGGTTCTACCTCTTCGTCGTCGATCAGGGCCTTTCCTGGTTGATCGAAAAGCTCTTCGTGGCCACGGGGGTGGCGCCGGCATGACGACCGAGACCAAGACCAAGAACTGGTACATCGTCCACACGTACTCGGGCTTCGAGGAACGCGTCAAGCAGAACCTGAAGCAGCGGGTCGAGGCGATGGGAATGGCCGGCGCGTTCGGCGACGTCCGGATTCCGACCGAGACGCTCGTCGAGATGAAGGGCGGCAAGCGCCGGGAGATCCAGCGGAAGTTCTTTCCCGGCTACATCATCGTCGAGATGGAGATGTCCGACGAGGCGTGGCACCTCGTGAAGAACACGCCGAAGGTGACCGGATTCGTCGGCTCCGGCAAGGAGCCCACGCCGTTGACCGCGGAAGAGGTCGAACAGATCGTGCACCGCGTGACGTCGACGAAGGAAAAGCCCAAGCCGAAGCACACTTTCGAGAAGGGCGAGCACGTCCGGATCACGGACGGCCCGTTCACGAACTTCACCGGCGTGGTCGAGGACATCAACTTCGACCGGTCCACTCTCAAGGTCATGGTCACGATCTTCGGGCGTTCGACACCGGTCGAGCTCGAGTTCCTGCAGGTCCAGAAGCTCTAGGAGCAGTCGCGAACGATGGCCAAAAAAATTACCGGCTACGTGAAGCTCCAGATCCCGGCGGGGGAGGCGACTCCCGCGCCCCCGGTCGGCCCCGCGCTCGGCCAGCAGGGCGTCAACATCATGGACTTCTGCAAGAACTTCAACGCGAAAACCGCGGCGCAGAAGGGCCTGATCATCCCGGTGGTCATCACCGTCTTCGCCGACCGCTCGTACACGTTCATCACGAAGACGCCGCCGGCGTCGATCCTCCTGCTCAAGGCGGCCGGGGTCGCGAAGGGCTCGGGGACGCCGAACAAGGAGAAGGTCGGGAAGGTCACGAGGCAGCAGGTCGAGGAAATCGCGAAGACGAAGCTCCCGGACTTAAACGCGGCGGACCTGCCGGCCGCCGTCAAGGTGGTCGAAGGGACCGCGCGCAGCATGGGCATCGAGGTGATCTAGAAAAGTCGCGGGGACAGGCCTCACGGGCCTGCACCCGCCACAGTCCTGGCGGCCCGAAGGTGAGGGAAAAAGTCGGAGATCAGCCTGACAGCTGATCGTCAGAACGACGAGGTAAACAGGCAATGGCTAAGATCGGCAAGAAATTCCAGGCGGCAAAAGCGAAGGTCGAGCCGCGTCCGTACGCCCTTCCGGAGGCCGTGAAGCTTATCCGGGACGTCCGGTTCGCGAAGTTCGACGAGTCGGTCGACATGGCAATGTTGCTCGGGGTGAACCCGAAGCACGCGGACCAGATGGTGCGCGGCACCGTGGTGCTTCCTCATGGCACCGGCAAGTCCAAGCGGGTGGCCGTCATCGCCGCGGGCGACAAGCTCAAGGAGGCGCAGGAGGCGGGCGCGGACCACGCCGGCGGTGAAGATCTCGTCGCGAAGATCCAGGAGGGATTTCTGGACTTCGACGCGCTCGTCGCGACGCCCGACATGATGCGGTTCGTCGGCCGGCTCGGAAAGATCCTCGGACCCCGCGGGCTGATGCCGAACCCGAAGGCCGGTACGGTGACGATGGACGTGGGCAAGGCCGTCGGCGAGATCAAGGGCGGCAAGATCGAGTTCCGGGTCGACAAGACGTCCATCATCCATGCGCCGATCGGGAAGGTCTCGTTCGACGAGAAGAAGCTGGAGGAGAACGCGGCTACCTTCATCCGGGCGGTGCACAAGGCGAAGCCGCCGGCGGCGAAGGGCAAGTACTTCCGGACGGTCTCGGTCTCCTCGACGATGGGACCGGGCATCGACATCGACACCGCGTCGATCGAAGGGTTGTAGACATGGAACGAGCGCAGAAGACCGCCGCGGTTGCCGCGCTCCAGTCGGAGCTGACCCGGTCGAAGAACGCGATCCTTTTCGGTTTCGCCGGCCTGAAGGTTCCGGAGGTGACGGAGTTGCGCCGGCAGGTGCGGGGCACGAAGTCGCGCTACCTCGTCGTCAAGAACACCCTCGCCCTTCGCGCGGCCCGCGGGACCGCGTTCGAGGAGATCGCCCAGCACTTCGCGGGTCCGACCGCGGTCGCTTTCAACCAGGGCGACCCCGTCGGGCTCGCGAAGGTGCTCACGACCTTCGCGAAGACGAATCCGAATCTCGTCTTCAAAGGCGCGCTGATCGAGGGAAAAGCGGTCGCGGCCTCCGAGATCAAGACGATCGCGGAGCTTCCGAGCCGCGAAGAGCTGGTCGGACGGCTCCTGTACCTCATGCAGTCGCCGTTGACGAGGCTCGCGACCGTTCTCGCCGGTCCGGTGTCGAACCTGGCGAGGGTGCTTCGCGCCGTTGCAGAGAAACAGAACACGGGGCCGGCCGACGCCGCGCCCGCAAGTTAACGGTTACGGAGAGGGAGGACACGGAAATGGCTATGACGGCTGAAAATTTTGTCAAAGAGATCGAGGGGATGACGGTCCTCGAGCTGAACTCGATCGTCAAGGCGCTCGAGGAGCGCTTCGGGGTCTCGGCGGCCGCGATGGCCATGCCCGCGGCGGCCGCGGGCGCCCCCGCCGGCGCGGCGGCCCCCGCCGAGGAGGAGCAGACCGAGTTCACGGTCCACCTCCTGGCGGCCGGCGACAAGATCAAGACGATCAAGGTCGTCCGCGAGGTCACGAGCCTCGGGTTGAAGGAGGCGAAGGACGCGGTGGACAGCGCGCCGGGCGTCCTGAAAGAGGGCGTCTCCAAGGACGAGGCGGCGAACATCAAGAAGAAATTCGAGGAAGTTGGCGCGAAGGTCGAGATCAAGTAGGACCCGCGCTGACCAGGGAATACGCGTTTGTTTTCAGAGGTGCCGTGGGGCGCCTCGAGCGATCTGTCGCGCGGCGGACGAGCCGCCGCAATTTGGCACGCGGGCACGACCAGAGCCCGCGTCCAGCAGGAGTCCTAATAAATGACTGAAGTCGTGTCCTCCGAGCGGCGGAACTTCTCGAAGATCCGCTCGTTCATGGATCTTCCGAACTTAATCGACGTCCAGCGCCGCTCCTATGAGCGCTTCCTGCAGATGAACCTGCTGCCGGAGGAGCGCGAGGACTCCGGCCTCCAGGCCGTCTTCACGAGCGTCTTTCCGTTCTCCGACTTCCGGGGGGCGTGCGAGCTCCAGTTCGTGAAGTACTCGATCGGCAACTGGGAGTGCAAGTGCGGCCGGCTGAAGGGCCTCGAGCACCTCCGCATGGACTGCCGCTCCTGCGGCGCGCGGATCGTGACCGCGCATCCGCACGAGGAGACCGTGACGTGTCCGCGCTGCGGCACGCAGAACCCGAACCGCGTGACCCTCTGCGACGTCTGCGGAAACCCGGTCGACCTGCGGATGAAGTACTCGGTCGCCGAGTGCCAGGAGCGGGGCATGACGTACTCCGTCCCGCTCAAGGTGACCTTCCGCCTCTTCGTCTACGACAAGGACCCGGAGACGGGCGTCAAGACGATGAGGGACGCGAAGGAAGAGGAGGTCTTCTTCGGAGACATCCCGCTGATGACCGAGCACGGGACGTTCGTCATCAACGGGACCGAGCGCGTCATCGTCTCCCAGCTCCACCGCTCGCCCGGCGTCTTCTTCACCAAAGAGTCGAAGCAGGGATTCCTGGCGAAGATCATTCCGTACCGCGGGTCCTGGGTCGAGTTCGAGTACGACCAGAAGGGGATTCTCTTCGTCCGGATCGACCGGAAGCGGAAGTTCCCCGCGACGATTTTCCTTCGCGCGCTCGGCCTCGAGACCGACGAGTCGATTCTCCGGCAGTTCTACGCGGTCGTCCCGGCGCGGTTCGAGCGCGGGCGGGCGTACCTGACGGTCAGCCGCGAGGTCGTCCGGCAGGAGGACCTCAAGGAGCGGTACGCGCGGGTCAAGCGCGAGACGAAGACCGTGTTCGCCGGAATCCGGCTATCCGGCGAGGATCAGAAGGAGATCGCGAAGAAGGGCTCGGTCGAACGGTCGGTGGACGACGCCGCGGTCGAGAAGGCCTGTTTCCTCGCGGACGTCGTCGATCTCTCGACGGGCGAGGTCCTCTTCGAGGCGGGCCAGGAGCTCGGCGCGGACGCGGTCGAGGCATTGAAGGAGCGCGGCATCAAGGAGGTCGAGCTCTTCTTTCCCGACTGGGATCTCTCGGGCGACGTGCTCGTCAACACGATCCGCAAGGACACCCACAAGACGAAGAACGAGGCCATTCTCGAGATCTACCGGCGCCTCCGTCCGGGCGATCCGCCGACCTACGAGTCGGCGAAGAACCTCTTCGAGGGCATGTTCTTCGACCCCAAGAAGTACGACTTTTCGCGCGTCGGCCGCTTCAAGTTCAACATCAAGCTCGAGGCGGATTCCGCCGAGGACACGCGCACGCTGACCCCGCAGGACATCTACCGCGTGGTCGCGTACCTGCTCCGCCTGAAGAGAGACGTCGGCCGCACGGACGACATCGACAACCTCGGCAACCGGCGCGTGCGCTCGGTCGGCGAGCTGCTCGAGAACCAGTTCCGCATCGGTCTCGTCCGGATGGAGCGGGCGATCAAGGAAAAGATGTCGGTCCACCAGGACATCGACTCCGCGATGCCGCACGACCTGATCAACTCCAAGCCGGTCATCGCGTCCATCAAGGAGTTCTACGGGTCCTCGCAGCTGTCTCAGTTCATGGACCAGACGAACCCCCTCTCCGAGGTGACGCACAAGCGGCGCCTCTCGGCCCTCGGGCCGGGCGGTCTCTCGCGCGAGCGGGCGGGATTCGAGGTCCGCGACGTGCACCCGACGCACTACGGGCGCGTGTGCCCGATCGAGACGCCGGAGGGACCGAACATCGGCCTGATCTCGTCGCTCTCCTGCTACGCGCGGATCAACGACTTCGGCTTCATCGAGACGCCCTACAAGAGGGTCGAGAAGGGGCGGGTCCTCGACCATTTCCAGGTCACGCAGGCGGGAGACACGGCGTTCACCCTCGGCCAGATCGTCGAGAAGCGCGAGCTGGAGGAGGAGAACGAGAAGGCGGAGCGCGCGAAGAGGCGGCCCGCCGAGTCGGAGCCGTTCGCGTTCTACCTCTCCGCGTGGGAAGAGGAGAACTTCGTCATCGCGCAGGCCAACGCGGAGACCGACGCCTCCGGCCGGATCAAGGAAGACCGGGTGATCGCTCGCTTCAACGGGGAGTTCATCACGGCCGAGCGCGACAAGGTCGACTACAAGGACATCTCACCCAAGCAGCTCGTCTCGGTCGCGACGGCTCTCATTCCGTTTCTCGAGCACGACGACGCGAACCGGGCCCTGATGGGCTCCAACATGCAGCGCCAGGCGGTTCCGCTCCTGAAGGTCGAAGCCCCGCTCGTGGGGACCGGCCTCGAGGGAACGGTCGCGCGCGACTCGGGAGCGGTGATCCTCGCCAAGCGCGGGGGGGTCGTCGACCAGGTCGACTCGGAGCGGATCATCGTCCGCGTCGAGGGGGGCGAGGAGGGGGGCGGCAAGGAGTTCGGCGCGGACATCTATCCGCTGACCAAGTTCCGCCGGTCGAACCAGAACACGTGCATCAACCAGAAGCCGATCGTCGCGGAAGGGGCGAGGGTCGCGCGGGGAGAAGTCCTCGCGGACGGACCGTGCACCTCGAACGGCGAGCTGGCGCTCGGAAGGAACGTGCTTGTCGCCTTCATGCCGTGGCGCGGCTACAACTACGAGGACGCGATTCTCGTGTCGGAAAGGCTCGTCAAGGACGACTTCTTCACGTCGATCCACATCCAGGAATTCGACATCGAATCGCGCGACACGAAGCTCGGGCCGGAGGAGATCACCCGGGACATCCCGAACGTCTCGGAAAACGCCCTGCGCGACCTAGACGAGTCCGGGATCATCCGGATCGGAGCCACCGTCAAGCCGGGCGACATCCTGGTCGGCAAGGTCACCCCGAAGGGGGAGACGCAGCTCACTCCGGAAGAGAAGCTCCTCCGGGCGATCTTCGGCGAGAAGGCCGGAGACGTCCGTGACGCGTCGTTGAAGTGCCCCCCCGGCATAGAGGGCACGATCGTCGACGTGAAGATCTTCTCGCGCAAGGGGATCGACAAGGACCTCCGCGCGCTCTCGATCGAGCAGGACCAGATCGCGAAGATCGAGAAGAACTCGAAGGACGAGATCCGGATCATCCGCGAGGAAGCGAACAAGAAGATCCGGGACCTCCTGGCGGGCAAGGTCGTTGCGGACGAGGTCAACGATCGCGAAGGAAACGAGATCGTCAAGAAGGGCGGCCGTCTGACCCCGGACGCCGTCGCGCGCTTGACGCCGCAGCAGCTGAAGCGGCTGAAGCTGAAGGACGAAGAGGTTGCCGAGGCCGTCCAGATGGTCCTTCGGCGCCAGGACTCGCAGATCGAGGTCCTGAACCGCGTCAACGCGGAGCGGATCGACCTCCTCCAGAAGGGGGACGAGCTGCCCCCCGGCGTCATCAAGATGGTGAAGGTCTACGTCGCCATGAAGCGCAAGCTCTCGGTCGGCGACAAGATGGCCGGCCGGCACGGCAACAAGGGGGTCATCTCGCGGATCCTGGCCGAGGCCGACCTGCCCTACCTGCCGGACGGCACGCCGATCGAGATCGTCCTCAATCCGCTGGGCGTCCCGTCGCGAATGAACGTCGGGCAGATCCTGGAGACGCACCTGGGGTGGGCCGTCCGGACGCTGAATCTCTCCGTCGCGACGCCCGTCTTCGACGGCGCTTCCGAGTCCGAGATCAAGAAGCTCCTCCGCGAGGCGAACCTTCCCACTTCGGGGAAGACGGCTCTCTACGACGGAATGACCGGTGAGCCGTTCGAGCAGCAGGTCACGGTCGGCTACATCTACATGATGAAGCTCTCCCACCTGGTGGACGACAAGATCCACGCGCGTTCGATCGGACCGTACTCGCTGATCACGCAGCAGCCGCTCGGCGGAAAGGCGCAGTTCGGCGGGCAGCGGTTCGGCGAGATGGAGGTCTGGGCGCTCGAGGCGTACGGCGCCTCCTACACGCTGCAGGAGCTCCTGACCGTCAAGTCCGACGATGTCGAGGGTCGGTCGCAGGTCTACGAGGCGATCGTGAAGGGCGAGGTGCCCGCGGACCCGGGGCTGCCGGAATCCTTCAACGTGCTCGTGAGAGAGCTTCAGTCGCTCTGTCTCGACGTGGAGCTGCTGAAGAAGTGAGTGGGACGGAAAACGGGACCCGCGACACGGAACACGAAACACACGCGTCCACCGCAGGGCGCGTAGGGAGCAAGTAAGTGGACACAACCGCTTTCGCAGCGAAACCGACCACGCTGAAGGATTTCAACGCGATCAAGATCTCTCTGGCGTCGCCGGAGAAGATCCGGTCGTGGTCCTACGGCGAGGTCACCAAGCCGGAGACGATCAACTACCGGACGTTCAAGCCGGAGCGCGACGGTCTCTTCTGCGCGAAAATCTTCGGCCCGATCACGGACTGGGAGTGTCTCTGCGGCAAGTACAAGCGGATGAAGCACCGCGGCGTCGTGTGCGACAAGTGCGGCGTCGAGGTCACCAAGTCGAAGGTTCGCCGCGAGCGCATGGGACACATCGAGCTCGCGTCGCCGGTCTCTCACGTCTGGTTCTTCAAGGGGCTGCCGTCGCGGATCGGGCACCTGCTCGACATTTCGCTGCGCGATCTCGAGCGGATCCTCTACTTCGAGTCGTACGTCGTCATCGATCCGGGCGAGACCGACCTGAAGGAGAAGGAGCTGCTCTCGGAGGAGCGCTACCGCGCCGTCCGCGGGGAGCACGGAGACGTCTTCGTCGCCCGGATGGGCGCAGGCGCGATCAAGGAGCTCCTCCAGCGGGTCGACGTCGACATGCTGGCGGAAGAGCTCCGCATGATCATGAAAACCGAGACCTCCCAGATCAAGCGTCAGAAGGCGGCGAAGCGCCTCAAGGTCTGTGACGCGTTCCGCCGCTCGGGTCACCGACCGGACTGGATGATCTTGGACGTCATCCCGGTCATTCCGCCGGAGCTCCGTCCGCTCGTTCCTTTAGACGGCGGCCGGTTCGCGACGTCGGACTTGAACGACCTCTACCGGCGCGTCATCAACCGGAACAACCGGTTGAAGAAGCTCCTCGAGCTGCGCGCTCCGGAGGTCATCGTCCGCAACGAGAAGAGAATGCTCCAGGAAGCGGTCGACGCTCTCTTCGACAACGGCCGGCGTGGTCGGGTCCTGAAGGGCTCGAACAACCGTCCCCTGAAGTCGCTCTCCGACACCCTGAAGGGCAAGCAGGGGCGCTTCCGTCAGAACCTTCTCGGAAAGCGCGTCGACTACTCGGGCCGCTCGGTGGTCGTCGTCGGGCCGGAGCTGAAGCTTCACCAGGCCGGTCTGCCGAAGAAGATGGCGGTCGAGCTCTTCAAGCCGTTCATCTACAACCGGCTCGAGAAGAAGGGCATGGCCCAGACCATCAAGGCGGCCAAGGAGCTCGTCGAGTCCGGCGTCACGGAGGTCTGGGACGCTCTCGAGGAGGTCATCCGCGACCACCCCGTGCTCCTGAACCGCGCCCCGACGCTCCACCGGCTGGGCATCCAGGCGTTTCAGCCCGTTCTCGTCGAGGGCAAGGCGATCAAGATTCATCCGCTCGTCTGCCCGGCGTTCAACGCGGACTTCGACGGCGACCAGATGGCGGTACACGTGCCGCTCTCGCCGAAGGCGCAGGTCGAGGCGGAGCTCTTGATGCTCTCCTCGAACAACATCCTGTCGCCGGCGTCGGGCCGGCCTCTCGCCGTCCCGTCGCAAGACCTCGTGCTGGGGATCTACTACCTGACGAAGTCCCGCTCGAACACGAAGGGGGAGGGGCGCATCTTCTCCGACTTCGACGAGGTCGTGATCGCCTACGAGCAGGGGGACGTCACGACCCACACGCCGATCCGGGTTCGCTACTCCGGCCGGTACATCGACCTGACGACGCAGTACAACGACCAGGACATCGTGCACGCGGAGGTCCAGGACGTGGAAAGGACGCTGATCGACACGACGGTCGGCCGCGTCATCTTCAACCGCGCTCTCCCCGAGGTCGTTCCGTTCATCAACGGAAACCTCAAGAAGCGCGGACTGTCGGACTTCGTCAACTACGTGTACCTGACGTTCGGCGAGGAACTCTGCGTCCTCATGCTCGACGACCTGAAGGATCTCGGCTTCAACGCGGCGACCCGGGCGGGCATCTCGATCGGCGTCGACGACATGCTGGTGCCGCCGAAGAAGGAGGAATACCTTGCCGCCGCGCGGCGCGAGATCCTCGAGGTCGAGGGCCAGCGCAACTCCGGGGTCATCACCGCCGGTGAGCGCCACAACAAGATCATCGACATCTGGCATCGGACTACCGAGAACATCTCCGACGAGATGTTCCGGGAGATGAAGAAGTCCGACCAGGTCGGTCAGGAGTTCAACCCCATCTACATCATGGCGGACTCCGGCGCGCGAGGCTCCAAGGAGCAGGTCCGACAGCTCGCCGGAATGCGCGGGCTGATGTCGAAGCCCTCCGGCGAGGTCATCGAAACGCCGATCACCGCCAACTTCCGCGAGGGCCTTTCGGTGCTCCAGTACTTCATCTCCACCCACGGCGCCCGCAAGGGTCTCGCGGACACGGCCTTGAAGACGGCCGACTCGGGCTACCTGACGCGCCGCCTCGTGGACGTCGCGCAGGACGTCATCGTCATCGAAGAGGACTGCGGAACGAACGACGGCATCACCGTCACCGCGATCATGGAGGGGGGAGACACTCTCGAGCCGCTCCGCGACCGCATCGTCGGCCGCGTGGCGCAGGAGGACATCTACGATCCCCTGTCCGAAACGAAGCTCGCCACCCTGGGCGAGGAGATCACGGAAGAGCTCGCCTCCAGCGTGCAGGAGGCCGGTATCGAGCGGGTGAAGATCCGCTCGGTGCTGACCTGCGAAACCAAGCGCGGGATCTGCCGCCTCTGCTACGGCCGGATGCTCGCCTCCGGAAAGATGGTGGAGATCGGCGAGGCCTGCGGCGTCATCGCGGCGCAGTCGATCGGTGAGCCCGGCACCCAGCTCACGATGCGGACGTTCCACTACGGTGGTACCGCATCGCGCGTCACCGAACAGTCGAAGCACGCCGCGAAGAACCCCGGCACGGTCCGGTTCCTCTCGGTCTCGACCGTCCAGCGCAAGGACGGCAACCTGGTCGTCATCAACCGGAACGGCAAGATCACGATCATGGACAACAAGGGGCGTGAGAAGGAGCGGTACTCGGTCGTGTACGGCTCGACGATCAAGGTGTCCGACGGACAGGAGGTCGTCCCCGGCCAGGAGCTCGTCGAGTGGGATCCGTTCACGTCGGCGATCCTGACGGAGGTCGGCGGGACCGTCGCCTTCCGCGACATCGTCGAGGGGGAGAACCTCCGCGAGGAGACCGACCGCGTCACCGGACTCGCGCAGAACATCATCGTGGAGACGGTCGGAGCCGAGAAGCGCTCTCCCCAGGTACTCGTCCAGGGGAAGGGCACCGACAAGAAGTACCTGCTGCCGATCGGCTCGCACCTCATGGTGACCGACGGCCAGACGGTCTCGCCCGGCGACGTGCTCGCCAAGATCCCCCGCGAGACGACGAAGACGAAGGACATCACGGGCGGTCTTCCCCGCATCGTGGAGCTGTTCGAGGCGCGCCGCCCGAAGGACGCCGCGGTCATCACCGAAATCGACGGAACGGTGTCGCACGGCCCGATCGCCAAGGGCATGCGGAAGGTCATCATCACCGGAGACGACGGGGAGACCCGCGAGTACCTGATCCCCCGCTACACGCACGTCAACGTCCAGGAGGGGGAGCGGGTCCGCGCGGGTGATCCGCTGATCGACGGCCCGATCAACCCGCACGACATCCTCGCGATCCTGGGGGAAAAGGAGCTGCAGCGTTACCTCGTCGACAAGATCCAGGAGGTCTACCGCTCCCAGAACGTCGCGATCAACGACAAGCACATCGAGGTCATCGTCCGGCAGATGATGAGGAGCGTGAAGATCGAGGAGGTCGGCGACACCGACTTCCTGATCGACGAGCAGGTCGACCGCTTCCGGTTCGAAGAAGAGAACGAGCGCGTCATCACGGCCGGAGGCCAGTCGTCGATCGGGCGCCCGATGCTCCTCGGCATCACGAAGGCTTCGCTCTCGACCGACTCGTTCGTGTCGGCGGCCTCGTTCCAGGAGACGACCCGCGTCCTCACCGAGGCATCGATCTCCGGGAAGGTCGACAACCTGCGCGGCCTGAAGGAAAACGTCATCGTCGGACGTCTCATCCCGGCCGGTACGGGCATGGACTACTACCGCAACGTCGTCCTCGAGCGGGAAGAAATCCCGCAGGTCGAGGAGCCGGCGCTCGAAGATTTCCTGACCGATCCGGCCGAGGAGCTCGCGCTCGCGGAAGCGGACGCGGAGGTCGACGCGTCGGAAGAGGACTAAGCGATCGGTTTTTCGCTCTCCGTTCGGGCCCGCAATCGCGGGCCCGTTTTTCTTCTGCTAATCTTCTGAGTTCGCGACAATTCGATGGTTTTATGAGAAGAAGCTCCTTCCCCCGGCTCTCGCCCGTCCCGCTCGCTTTCGCGGCTCTGCTCGCCGGGTCCTTCGCGCTCGCCGCCGAAAGGAGCGCACCGCCGCGGCTGGCGAGCGCGCCGGGGGACGCCTTCACGGAGAGCGAGCGCCAGGCGGTTGCTTCGTGGGCGCTCGCACAGCCCGAGGTTCGGACCGCGGTTGCCGGACATCGCACGCGGGTCCTTCGCGTCGGATCCGACCTTCCCAAGGGGGAGCCCGCGCTCGGGCGCCGAGCGACCGTCCTCCTCCGTGACTACGATTCCGGACTCGCTCACGAGGTCACGATCGATCTGGCGGCCGTCCGGGTCCGGGTTCGCACGCTGGCGGGGATCGTTCCCCCGGACACGGACGAGATCGCGGAGGGCGTCGAGATCGTGCGCCGGGACCCGGCGCTGGCGGCATTCAACGGGAACCCAGCCCTCACTCTCATGGGCGGTTTCTTCAATCGAAGTCCGTGGCCGGACGATCCCTGTTCCCGCGAGATCTGTCTCGAGTTTCAGTTCATGCGGCCGGGCTACGAAAAGGGACCCACGCGCGGCGTCGTTGTGAATCTGACGCGGGGTCTCGTCTCCCACCACGACTTCCGCGCGCCGAGCGCGGCGGGAGAATCCCCGCCGCGGATGACCGAGCGGAGCAGCCGGTGACGTCCCGCCGCGCGGTCCGGGCG
>Ga0210377_10004093_pt1 | contig 12319 bp, 8 predicted proteins | sample PLM4_65_b1redo_FD_155480 | JGI IMG/M metagenome (GOLD analysis project Ga0210377, IMG submission 155480) | Groundwater sediment microbial communities from an aquifer in East River, Colorado, USA - PLM4_65_b1 redo | ecosystem: Environmental > Terrestrial > Soil > Riparian zone | place: USA: East... | reverse complement strand
CCGTCAAAGGAATATCTTTTGATATTAAGGAAGGAGAAATATTCAGTCTGCTCGGACCCAACGGTGCAGGCAAAACCACAACCATCTCGATGCTTTCAACTCTATACACACCCACATCCGGCGATGCAACCATTGGCGGACATTCCATCTCCAAAGACCCAATGGCGGTCAAGCAAGTGATCGGGGTCGTGCCACAAGACCTGGCTTTATATGAGGACTTAACCGCAAAAGAAAATCTGCTCTTCTGGGGTCAGATGTATGGCTTGAGCGGCAAAGCACTCAACAGCCGCGTGGATGAAGTGTTGGAGCAGATCGGTTTGGTGGATAAAGCCAAAAACCGAGTCAAAACCTATTCGGGCGGCATGAAGCGCCGCGTCAACATCGGCGTGGGACTGCTCCACAAGCCACGCCTGCTTTTCATGGATGAGCCCACCGTCGGTATTGATCCGCAATCACGCCGTGCAATTCTCGATACGGTCAAGGACCTCAACAAACAGGGCATGACGGTTCTTTACACCACGCATTATATGGAAGAAGCCGAAGAACTTTCCAACCGTGTAGGCATCATTGACCACGGTGACCTCATCGCGATCGGCACACAGGATGAACTCACTAAACAAGTCGGGCAAACCGATACGCTCATCCTCCACATCGGCGAAAACGAAGATGCCGAAGCGCTTGCCCATTCATTCAAAGGCATGCACGATGTTCATGAAGCCAACGCCACAGACCACGAAGTATCCATCATCACACCGCAGGCCGAAAATATTCTCGCAGCAGTTGTGAGCAAAGCCAACGAACGCGGCATCAAGATCCGTTCCATTGACATTCGTGAGCCGAATCTCGAAGCGGTATTTTTACATCTCACGGGTCGCGCGCTCAGAGATTAGTCATGAACAAACTTTTTCTCATCGGCATTAAAGATCTCAAGCTCATGTTCCGTGATCGCGCTGCGCTCACGTTCATGCTGCTCGCGCCATTTCTGCTCACCATCGGCATGGGCTTTGTCACCGGTCGCTTTAGCGGCGGCTCCAGCGGACTTTCGAATATCCCCGTCATCATCGTCAATTTGGACAAACAGGATCTAGGCGACGCGCTGGAGGATTTATTTTCTTCGGAGGATCTTACAGACTTGATGGAACCCATCGCTTCTTCCGACCCCGAAGCGGCTCGCCGATCTATAGACGATAACCAAGCCTCAGCCGCCGTCATCATCCCTGAAGGCTTCACTCAAAGCATCATCCCCGCTGAAGGGACAATGTTCGACCCGAATTCTGTTCAACCCGAACCTGTAACGATCGAAGTGTATACGAATCCATCCAGCCCAACAAGCGCAGGCATTATCAAAGCCATCGTGGACGAATTCGTCTCGCGCGTTGAAGAGGGACGCACCAGCGGCATGACCTCCATTGTGCAGTTAATGTCGAACGGGCTGCTGGATCCACTCAACGCAGAAGATGAAGCACGTGACCTGTTCCAGAATGTGGATCAAACTGAAAGCACCGCCATCACGCTCAAGAAAAATACTGAAGGCTCTGAGGCAGTTGAATTCGATCTGCTCGCCTACTTTGCGCCAGGCATGGCGTTGATGTTCCTGATGTACACGGTCTCCTACGGCGGACGTTCCATCCTCGCCGAGCGCTCACAAGGCACATTGCCACGCTTGATGATCTCACCCACCCATACTGCACAAGTGTTGGGTGGCAAGGTACTTGGCATTTTCTTCACAGGCGTCGCGCAAGTTGGTATTTTGATACTCGCTTCCGCACTGTTCTTCCAAGTGCAATGGGGCGACGCACTGGGTGTGGCGGTATTAATTCTCGCAGCAGTCTTTGGCGCTTCAGGTTGGGGAATGCTCATCACTGCACTGGCGCGCACTCCCGCCCAGGTCGGGAGCACTGGTTCGGCGATCATGCTTATCTTCGGCATCCTCGGTGGGAGCTTCATCAATCTTGAACAGATGCCGCCATTTGTACGAACCATCAGCAAGATCACACCCAACGCCTGGGGCTTGGACGGCTTCACCACACTTGCCTTGGGCGGTACGCTGAAAAATTTAACCGAACCGATCACCGCCCTGCTCATCATGGGCACGGTGTTATTTGGGATCGCGGTCGTGTTGTTCAATCGCAACGGATTGGTGCAGAAATGATCCACTACGTCCTGAGCGGAGCGAGCCTGATTTTGGCGAGCGCAGACGAAGGGCGCTTCGACTACGTGTCTCGGCTTACACTCGACACTCCGCTCAGCGCGAAGGAAACCTTATGAAAAAAATCTTTGCCATCGCATGGAAAGATGCCATCATCCGATTCGCCAGTTCATCAGAGTTATTGTTCTTCATCATCCTGCCAATAACATTTACATTCCTCCTGGCAGGTGGAACACCGAATGGAGAACAGGATAACCGGATTCGATTGCTCGTCGTGGACGAAGCCCAAACAGCAATCTCGCAACAGATGCTTGTCGAACTCGAAAACTCGACCGCTGTTCATCCTGAGGTTGTCTCGCGCGAAGAAGCGCAGAGCCAATTCGATGAAAGGCGTGCTTCCGCTGTATTCATCATCCCAACGGGAATTGATATTGCTTCTTTACAAAGCGGTTCAGCCGAAGTGGAATTACTGCAACAGCCCAATAATATCAACGCCACTGTTGCCGAGCGCGCTGTGTTGACAGCCATTCGGCGCGTGAGCAGTGCCATCTCCGCCGCACAGAGTGCGGTCAGCGCACGGGAAGTCAAACAGCCTTTTGTTGATGAAGCAGAGAAACAGGCTTATTTTGAGAGTTCGCTGAAAATGGCACAGTCCATTCAAGACGATGCACCCGAACGTGTGACCATTGTAGAAGGCTTGACCGAAGACCAGGTTGAATATGACCCACGTGCCAACTCATCGGCGGGACAACTGATCACGTGGGTGTTTATTCCACTGTTCGGCATCTCAGCTTTGTTCGCCTACGAACGCCAGCAAGGGACATTGCGTCGTCTGCTCACTACTCCCTCGCGCAAAGCAACCTTCCTACTCGGCACAATTTCCGGTCAGGTTGTGATGGCGCTCGTACAAATGTTGTTGCTCGTTGGCTTCGGCATCCTCGTGATGAAACTCAACTGGGGACGTGAGCCTTTGGCGCTGTTCGTCCTGCTATTGGCGTCCGTGCTTGCTGCGGCAGCATTCGGCACCACGATGGGCACATTCATCAAGACCGAAGGTCAAGCCAGTGGATTAAGTATCATGTTCGGCATGGTCTTCGCATTAATGGGCGGTTGTTGGTATCCGCTTGAGCTATTCCCGCCTGCGATTCAAAATGCTGTAAAAGTTTTACCCACCACCTGGGCAATGCAAGGCATGTTGGATTTAGTGTTGCGCGGCGGCGGATTGATGGATATTCTGCCTGAAGCAGGCGTCTTGCTCGGATTTGCAGTGATATTTTTCAGCGTAGGCGTTTGGCGATTTAGATTCGAGTAATTCGGAAGGTGAATGCAAAAAGCGGAAGACAGTATGATTGCCTTCCGCTTTTTGCATTCTAACTATCTATGGCTGCGCAGGTCTTAACACGGGTTGGGGCCTCTCACGCGGTGCTGAGAAGAATCCAACCGGCAGTAAGATCGGTGTAAATTTCCTGCCACTTGCTATATCTGCGTAAGGAATGTAATAAAGACTGATGTCCCGGCTGTCAAAACGCTGGAACACGAACATGATATATTTTCCATCAGGGCTCCAGGTTGCATCACGGTAACAGCAGACCCCATCAATGGGATTGATGATCTGTTCCTGCTTGGTGTCGCTGTCATACACATAGAGGTCGCCGAAGCCATCATTACGCACAGTATCGTTCAACAGGAAAAGATGATCGCCATCCCAATCGTAGCTGGTGATCTTTTTTGTGGTGTCTTCATTGGAAAAACCAAAATTCAAGCCGGGGAATTTATCTACACGGGTGGGTCCGATATTGCGGCAATTGGATATATCCACATTCAGCAGAAAAATTTGGTCTGTACTGATCAATTCCGTATCCAGCACGTGTGCGGCGAGTTGCCGTCCATCATCTGACCAGAGCACATCTCTGAATGCATATTGGTTGTAAAAACAACTGGTTTCCATAGCCAGCAGGTTGAATCTGGAGGTCGCCCCGCGAAAGGCTTCTATATTAAACGGAACAATGTTCAAAGTCTTATAAATACTGACTGCAACAAGTTCTCCATCCTGTGAAACTCGAAAGCCTTCCAACAACTCATCCAAATTAAAGCAGGCGATTTCATGGATCGCCTTCGTATTCGCATCTAAAAGATAAGCACAATTGCGGGTGATATAAACCAGGCGATTACCGGAGATCCACTGCAAATTTGATTTGGGAGAATTATCTGTCCGGATTTGGATCAGATTCGTGCCATCGGTATTCATGAGGTAGAGCTGATTATCGGAAATGAGGGCAATCTGATCTGCACCACCCGGCATGGGAATGACAGTCGGCTCAGAGGTTTGTGTGGCTGTAGATTCAGGTGTCAGGGTTGGGAGCGCAGTGTCAGTTGGCTGAACGGTTGGAGAAACAGAAATCAGGCTGGGGGTCGGAGTAGAGGCGGGCGAGAGAAAAGACAATTGTCCACCGAAGGCGAAAATTCCCGCAATGGCAAGCAGGATCAAGATCGCAGCAGTCAACCAGCCGGTTACGCGCCCACGTGAGGCGCCGAAGATGCCGGGGCGATCTACCAAAGTTGTGTATGGGTTGAGGAGGCGGTCTTCACCAAAGGCGACCAGGTTCAACGCGCGTGCCAGATCAATGGCGGTTCCGTAACGATCAAGCTTGTCTTTCGCCATGGCGGTCTTGATGATCGTATCGACCTCAGGCGGCAGGTTTGGGTTGACTTCGAGAATTTCAGGAATAGGTTGTTCAAGATAAGCGCGGACACGTTCAATGGAAGTGTTGGTGGAGAAGCGCTCGATGGAACGACCGGTCAACATCTGATAAATCACGACACCCAATGCATACACATCACTGCGGGCATCTACCCGTTGATCATACGCCTGCTCAGGACTCATGTAGCCCGGGGTGCCCACCACACGACTTTCGGTATTGGCATCTACAGAGACTTCAGTCAACTTGGCAACGCCGAAATCTGAAATATACGGATTGGCGTTCAGATCAAAAAGGATATTATCGGGTTTGATATCACGATGAATGACGTTTTGTTTGTGGGCGTGATCAAGTGCCACCGCGATCCGTTCAATAATGCGCGCGGTATCTTGAAGAGATAATTTACCTTCTTGAATGAGAACAGAAAGCGACCCACCCGCCATGTAACGCATTACAAAATAAGGCTGACCATCCTGCTCCCCCACATCATACACCGGCACAATGGCCGGGTGCTCCAAAGAAGCGATGGTTTCCAATTCTTTTTTGAAACGCTCCAATGAATTTTCGCCCTTGCCCACTGACTCGCGCGGCAAAACCTTTACAGCCACATCGCGTTTGAAGCTTGGGTCAAAAGCAAGATAAACGGACGCCATCCCCCCGCGCCCGATCACTTGCTTGATTTCATACCTGCCGATTTTCCTAGGAGCCATACTCCTCAAGTATAACAACGCCAAAGAGGGGGCGCAAGCAATATGTGCTACAGAAGTATTGCCAATCCTCCCCAATCTTTCCTAACTATGTGGGGATTGGCGAACAAAATGCTTTTTCTGGATGAAAAAAGGCGCCGCTTCATGCGACGCCCTGAATTGTTTCTGCTTCGAAGTTACTTATCCTGGATCTCAGCCGCTCTGAACGTGTTCGCCATAAGCATGGCAATGGTCATCGGACCAACACCGCCGGGGACGGGAGTAATGAAAGCAGCCACTTCCTTTGCCTCTTCAAAGTTGACATCGCCAACGAGTCTCTGGAGTGGCTTACCAGTCTTCTGGCTGATCATCTGCGTGCCATCGGGGTTGAGTTTCGGGATACCGTTGATACCCACATCAATGATCGCCGCACCAGGTTTGATCCAGTCACCGCGCACCATTTCTGCGCGACCAATCGCCGCAATGATGATATCCGCCTGGCGCAAGATCGAGGGAATATCCTTCGTGCGCGAGTGGACAACCGTTACCGTGGCATCTTCTTTTACGAGCAGCAAAGCCGCAGGCATACCGACGATATTGGAGCGACCCAATACTACCGCATTGGCGCCCTTGATCGTTACACCAGCTTCTTTGAGCAGGTAGATACAACCGTAGGGTGTGCAGGGTACAAACAGCGGTTCACGTCCCTTTTGGGCAAGGCGACCCAGGTTGATCGGCGAGAAACCATCCACATCTTTTTCGATGCTGATGAGTTGCAAAACGCGTTCTTCATCCAAATGAGAGGGCAAAGGCAACTGCACCAAAATGCCGTTCACTTTGGGGTCAGCATTTAATTCCTTGATGAGTTTTTCCAAGTCTTCCTGCGTGGTATCCGCAGGGAGAGGGTGGTGATAGGATGTCATCCCCAGATCGGCACAAGCCTTCTGCTTCATGCTGACGTATGTCGCTGAGTCGAGTCGTTCCCCAACCAACACCGTCGCCAGTCCCGGCTGAGATTTTCCCTCCGCAATTCGCTTCGCTACTTTCTCTTTGACTCCATCGCGCACTTTTTGCGCAATGGCGGTTCCATCGATTAACTGAGCAGTCATGTTTATTCTCCTTTTTCGGGCTTAATTCCATTTTACATCTCCGCCCTTATTCCCAAAAGTGACACTTATCCCGTGTTCGAGATTACGCCTTTCAATTTATCTCCGGAACATTCCTGCAATGACACCTTATCCAACTTGTTCCAGCGCGGCGAGGGCGCAAACGCCTGCACGCGCAAATAATTCTCCGTCAGCCCTTCCATTTGCCAGCCCCATTCGCCCATCTCGGATGTCGATTCCCACAAAACAGACATCGTCCGCCCGACAAATTTCTCCCGATAGGATCTCGCCGACTCTGCCAGCACTTCGGTCAGGATGTGATTCCGCATCTTTCTAAGCTCGGGCTTGACCTGTCCCTTCATCCTTGCCGCCCCTGTACCGGGACGTGGTGAATATGTGAAGACATGTCCATCTGCAAAATTGATCTCGCGCACGAACTCGAGTGTCTGTGCGAACTCCTCTTCGGTCTCACCCGGAAAACCCGCGATGATATCTGTTGTGATTGCAACATCGGGCATCACATCTCGTGCCGCATCAACTAACTGATGAAATGAATCAGGCGTGGTCTTGCGCGCCATCCGTCTCAGTGTGGATTCACATCCGCTTTGCAGAGGCAAATGCAAATGCGGCATGAGGCGTTTGTCTTCCCAAAGCGAGAAGAAGTCAGTTGATAGGTCCCAAGGTTCAAGGGAAGAGAGCCGCAGACGCGGCACATCCGTTTCGCGGAGAATCGCTTTGATAAGGTCGCTCAAATGCGAATCAAAGTCGTAACCCCACGAACCAAGATGCACACCTGTCAAAACGATTTCTTTCGTGCCGCCATCCAGCGCGGATTGAATATCAAGAATCACATCAGCGATGTGGCGGCTGCGACCTTCGCCGCGTGCGACAGTAGTGATACAGAACGTACATTGATTGTCACAACCATCCTGCACTTTAATGAAGGCGCGCGTGCGACGATGTAGACCGGGCAAAGGCTGGCGCGAAATCGGTTCGAGATCAAACGATTCTTGTGGAAGATTTAACACATCGGCAACGAGATGATCCTTGCGATCATTCGTCACGATGCGTAAGACGTTCGGTAATTCATTTGCTTTTTGCGGTTGCAGAGTCGTCCAACAACCTGTCGCTATGATTTCATTCACCCCCGCCCGCGCAATCTGACGGATCTTACTGCGCGAAACGGACGCGGCATCGTTCGTGACTGCGCAGGTATTCACCACAGCCATATCGGCATATTCCGCAGTCGCGACGATCTCATGCCCCGCCGCGCGGAATTGCCGCGCCATCGTTTCGATTTCGCTTTGGTTGAGTCTACAGCCGATGGTATCGAGATAGATTTTCATAAATAAATATGCCGGTGGTCGAGTAGGGCGAAGCCCGTATCGAGACCACCATATAACCTAAATAATTTTGCTTACATGTGGCCTCGATACGTGGCGCAAAAGAACCGCACCACTACTCGACCACCAGAACATTTACGGTTGCATCACCACAAAATTATCAAACGACACATCCGCACCGGGCCGCGAGAATGTTCCGGCGACCACGCCAATGTCACCTGAGGACAAGTCTGCATCTTTTACGGTTGCGACCTCATTGAAGTTGACATAAAAGGTCAATGTGCTGCCAACGCAATCTGCACGCAGATGGCTGATCATATTGGGTTGGATCAACGCGCTGGGTTGCATTTCGCTTTGCCCAAGCAGAGTCGTTTGACCGTTGATGAATTTTCCAATCGCATAATAGCCGTCATTCGAGATGATAAAGAAATAATAATTTCCGCCCTGATAACGACACATCAAACCCATGCGGTTTTCATCCGGACCGGCGAGTTTCAACACATCCGCTTCGATACGTACATCGCCATAATTCTTTTCAGGCGTGGACCAAAAATTCAAACCTGGCTGTTGCACCAAAATCCGAAAGCCGCCTTCGAAGTAATCCATGATGCCGCCTTCGTTGGCAAAACGGTGCCAACCAGTGGTACTGGCTTCAAACTCATCCTGAAAGAGCACAGTGCCAGAAGCAGGAGGAGGTGCTGGCAACGGAGTTGGCGCAGAGGCACAGGCAGAGAGAAGAAAGAAGAAAGATGAAAGAAGAATAGTAGTTCGGAGAATTTTCATGGGTGGGATTTTATCAGAAAGCATTCGCGTAACGCGGCATTTATGTCGCCCGATTCACGAGATAAATCTCGCGTTTCAATTTTCAGGCTTCATGGAAAATATTGGTTCAACACAACCTGGGCATCGGTGTTACCCAAGTCGCGCGCGCGAATAAAATATCCTTGCGCCAGGGAACGATCTTCCAACTGAAAATACAACATGCCCAAATGGAAGTGTACAGAGGCATTTTGCGAATCCAATTCCAATGCATGGAGCAGGGTCCGTTCGGCTTCGGGGTAACGCGCATCGAGCAGTAACAGCCAACCGAGTAGGTCGTGTAAACCAGCGTCATCCGGTTGGAGCACCACGGCGCGTTGTGCGGCTGGAATACCAACATCTTTTACATTGATATTATTTTGCCCACAAAATTGTGCCAGCAAGCGCCAATAGTTGACATCATCCGGCACAAGCGCCGCGGCATATCGATACGCTTCCAACGCGCGGATCATATCACCCAACTTGGAAAAAGACTCGCCGATCGCAACATACAACGTGGGATCATCCGGCTGCAGTTTCGCCGCCGCCTGAAACTCGGTGAGCGCTTCGCGGTTATTTCCAACGCGCTGAAAATAAAGTCCGCGCAGACCGCGCACCACAGACGAATTTGGATTCAGACTTAAGGCACGTTCAAGGGACGTAAACGCCTCTGTACTACCCGCTTGTTGCTGCGCTTCGCCGAGCCACGCCCATGCCTCAGCATTATTCTCGTCAGCCTGTATGGCTTGCTCGAACGCGGCTTGCGCCAGCTCCCACTCGCTGACGAGTCCCAGTCCGCGCCCGATAATGACTAGCTGGGCAGAAGGCGTCTCACTTAAGGAGGCAAGGTTCAAGGCGGTGCGCAAGGTTTGGACGGCCGGATCAAGTTCCAGGTCCAGTTGTGAGGCGTTGATCAATTCCGAAAGCGCAGTTTGGGGGTCAGAAAGAGTCAGCAAGAGTCCAAGACGGTAATGGGCGGAGGCATCCAGCACATGATTGGACACATAACGCTGGAGGTATTCCGCCGCTTTGGCATAGTCCTGCTTTTCCTTATAGATCTGCGCAAGGCGTGAATATAGATTTTCAGAAGGATTCGATTGTTCCAAGCCCTGTTCCCAAATTTCAGCTGCGCGGTCGGCATCACCCAGCCAATAATGGACATCGCCCCACGCCACCCAGCCATCCGCTGAAAGCGCATGACGTTGAAACGCCTTTTGATAGGAAGCCTCTGCCAGGGCATATTCTTTAGCATAGTAATACTCATGCCCCGCCAGTTCATAGAGATCGGCACGCCACGGCAGACGCCGCGCCGCAGATTGATGATGTTGCGCAGCTTCGAGGTATGACGGCGCGGTATTGCCTTTTTCCAATTCGGAGTAGCCTGAGAATATCACCGGTACAATGATCGCAAGGGCGATGATGAACAGAACCGGCAATACCCGGAAAGTGTTTCGCATATAACCCATTATAAAGGGGACAGTCGCCTATAGTAACATTCCAACTCAATAACTGTCTTGATACAGTATCGCCGCAAGAAGACAGATTTCAATAAGTGGAAGTATAATCACGGATATCACATGGGCGCCTCACTTACTTCGATCTTTACTTTTCTAACGACTTCTGAAGGAAGTCTGGTTTACCACATCGTACTGGTATTTGCGATCATCACCACGCTGCAATCTGCCTTCTTTCATGCCCGTTCAAGCGGATTTCCCCAGGCACGCCGCGCAGTCTTTGGGTTGGGGATCCTGATCTCGGCTCAAATCGCACTTTTCATTTTTAATGCATTGGCGGCACAAGTCCTTAGCCTGTCTGCTTTTCTGCCAGCCATTGACCGCGCACTGACGCTCTTCTCTTTAATATGGATGATCTGGCTGTGGGCTTTTCCCGAGCCCAGCCGGATAGCGGACGTGGTCACCACGCTCGTAAGTCTGTTGCTCGCCGCAGCATTTGCACTCACGCTGGTAACATATTCCCTAAGCCCCTCAGTCCCCTTTAACATAACCTATCTGGATACACTCTGGCAGATCGCGAGCATTGTCACGGCAGTGCTCGGTATATTGCTAGTCGTCTTCCGCCGTCCCAATGGTTGGGGCAATGGTATGGCGGTGTTCCTGCTCGCCTTGACAGGGCATACCATTCATTTACTTTTCGGCAGAACGATTCCCGGTGATTTTCCTGGCGCAGTGAGATTAGCGTACCTGGCAACTGCTCCGATCTTGATGACTCTGCCCCAACGCTTCCCGTCACCCTCTGGCAGCGGGACCACATCGGTGAGCAAGACAAGCGCGCCCGTGGATGAACGTCGCCGCTACAGCACGGACCCCAAGACCTTCCATGCTTTGCTGGCGTTGGCAGGTGAATCCAGCACGGATAAATTGAGCCAGGCGATCACACGCGCCATTGCACAGACCATGCTTGCGGATCTGTGCTTCCTCATTTACTTAACCGATAACAACAACCAGATGCAGATCGCCAGCGGCTACGATCTCATCCGCGAAGAAAACCTGGATGGCGGAAGCATGAACAAGAACATGATCCCCATGCTGACCAACGCCCTCCAACGCGGACGTCCGCTGCGCCTGCCTTCGAGCAGTACCTCAGCCGATATCAAAGGCTTGAGCGACCTACTCGGGCTTGCCAGTCCTGGTCACTTGATGAGCGTGCCGATCGTGACTCCTGAAAAAGATCCCATCGGCGGCGTGCTGATGCTTTCGCCGTATTCCAACCGTCTATGGAGCGCGGAAGATCAGGCGTTCCTTGCGAACATTGCTTTGTCGCTTGTACCCATCATCCAACGCGGACAACGGATGACCTCGCTCGAAGCCAAGGGTGAACAGACACGCCAGGCTTTGGATATCGCGCAGACACGCATTGCCGATATGGAACGCCGCAACAACGACCTGCTCAAACAAATGGAAGCTGTCAAAGCTGACTCGCAAGAGGGTTTGGCACAAGCTGAGCATCTTGTCGCGCTCACCAAGATGCAAGAAGAAGCGCAAAAGGCAATTGAAAAACTCAAGAAAGAAAATGAAGAACTGCGTGCTACAAAGGACGTAAAGGGTGTCAAAAGCACTGGCACATCTGGCAGCAGCTCGAAACAGATGGAAGGCGAATTGCGTATGACGCTTGAAGAGGTCGCGCGTCTGCAAAACCAACTTGCCGAAGCCAATATGCGCGTCATTGAAGCGGAAAAGGGCGTTACTGCCACACGTTCCTCTGAACAGGCGGAAGTGGTCGCCTCCATTTCACAGGAACTGCGCCAGCCGATGTCCTCCATTGTGGGCTATACCGACCTGCTCCTGGGAGAATCGGTCGGCATCCTTGGCGCATTACAACGCAAATTCGTGGAACGCATTAAATCATCCACAGAACGTATTGGTACGTTGATCGATGACCTGATCCAGGTCACCACGCTCGAAACCGGGCTCAATGAAATGAAGCCCGAACAAGTGGACTTGAACCTGATCATTGATAACGCCATGTCTTATACCAGCAGTCAGGTGCGCGAGAAAAATATTTCCATGCACCTCGACCT